>Ga0307375_10000916_pt1 | contig 34002 bp, 40 predicted proteins | sample TR1MG_FD_202531 | JGI IMG/M metagenome (GOLD analysis project Ga0307375, IMG submission 202531) | Soil microbial communities from Risofladan, Vaasa, Finland - TR-1 | ecosystem: Environmental > Terrestrial > Soil > Coastal area > Acid sulfate soil | place: Finland: Risofladan, Vaasa | collected... | reverse complement strand
CGGAACATCGCCGGCCGGACAGCCGACCTCGTTGAACCGTGAACTTGCCTATCGCGCGGCCAAGCCGCGTACCACGCGACAGCGACGGGATGGACCGGCGCTTAGGGTGGAGGGGTGAGACTCCGATAGTCAGAACCTGGAACGTGTGCTGCGGCGCCAGCGCCATGATGGCGAAGATCTGATCAATCCACTCATCCGGTACGGATTCGTGGAACAGGTCGGACATCGAGTTGACGAAGATCCGGCGCGGCCGCTTCCACCGGAGCGGTTGCGCCAGCACTTCCGGCACGAGGCGGACTTTGCCGTTCCATCCGCGGGTGCTGGGGTGGATCAAGCCCTCGTAGGGCCGGCCCTTGTTGGTGAAGCGGGACGCCATGCGCTCGGCATAGCAGTGCTGGCAGCCGGCTGAAACGCGGGAGCAGCCCCGCAGCGGGTTCCACGTTGCGTCCGTCCACTCGATGGCGCTGCGATCAGCGACGTGCCTTCTCCGCACGCTTCATTCGGTCGAGTTCGGCGGCGATCAGACCCCCTGCGCGCTCGAGATCCCGAGCGCGGTTTTGAGGCTTGAAGAACCGGGCATGCCAGGGCCAGACGCCAGCGGTAGACGCTCGCTTCTGCATCCCGCTGTCGTCAGGGCTGCGGGCTGTTCCAATATAGGTTGTGGCTGCCTGCAGCAGCTCATCGTTCGTGTAGAGATCGTCGTGATCAGGGGTGTAGCCCTCTGCGGCTATCTGGCGCTGGCGCTCTGCAGCGATGCGCGCGGCACCATCAGTTGCCTTCGACGAACGCTCTGCAGCGGCGAGCGGGACAGCACCAGCAGCAAGCAGATCCAGCAACTCAATCACGTCACTGTCGCCACCTTGACGGTAGTCGACCCACCGGGAGTCACCATAGTGTGCGTCTGCCATAGATCGGTCCGGCTTTCTGCGTAGCTGTCCATGTACGTCCGGATCGTCCTCGTACTCCGAGCAGGCCCAGCGGGTCGGCTCGCCGCCGCCGACCGACGCGATGCTGAGCTCGCCACCGCACACGCGGCACGGCGGGACAGTCGTCGGCGCATAGCGTGCGCGCAGCGTGGCAACGATGTCGGCAAACCGGGCTTCAGGTGAGCGCGGTGTTGCGTCGTGCTTATTCATGGGCGGCAACCTCGACATGCGGGACAACGCTGGCGTCAGCCGTCGACTGGAGCGCCGAGATGCATGCCGGGACCGGCGGCACCTCAATGTCGTTGTCGTGGACTGAGTAGTGCATCGACATCGCCCAGTGGTAGGCATCCGCGCGATCGTCAACTGGCCAAGAGCGCACAGCGCGCACCGCGCGGCCAGCGATCATGGAGAGCTGGGCCGCATCGCTGATCTGCCGCAACGCCGTGAGGGTTGCTTCGACGGATGGCAAACAGGCACTACAGAGACGATCACCCACCCACCAGCACCCATCAGGGCAAGCCCTCAGATCCGTGCAACCGCAAATCCTGCAGGACCGAACCCGTACGGCCAACACTCCGCGGATCTTTGCGTCACCGCGTTTCGCCACTCGCTTGTTCATTCGGCCCGCCTCTGTCCAGTCAGCTCCGGAAGGCGGCACGGGCCGAGCACCGCGGGCCAACGCTGCGCGCCGTCCACCACAATGGTCAAAGAAGAGCCGACGAGGCTCACGTCGATGCTGATCGACGATAAGGTTTGCTCTGTTATCGCTTCGATTTTGTGGTGGCACGAATCGCACAGCGCCACGAGATTCGACGGGTGATTCGTTCCTCTGAAGCGAAATGGTTTCAAGTGATGCACATGCAACTCCCTGCCGTTCTCCGCCGGCGTCTTCCCACAGGACCGACATACCTTGTCCCGTGCCAGTACCTCCGCGCGGCGGTTCCTCCATCCGGTACCGTACCGCAGCATGTCCGAGTCGCGTCGCTTCTGCCCCGCCGCAGCGCATTGTGTCGAGCAGAACAAAGTTTGCGATCTGCGTGTGTCCCGCAATTTCCGCTCCATCTGTATTCCGCATGTTGCGCACAAAATCGATACCGGCCCCTTGGTTGAGCGGAACGAAGGGATCGTCAACTCTTTGCGACGGCGCATTGCAGGGAGTTCGCTGAACCCGAACTTCATGCCAATCGTGCGGTCCGGCATAGTACCGAGCAGCGCATCCATGGACGGTGTCCAGACAATGAAAGTTCTTTTCGTTTTCATACCGCAAGTCTGTTGGACATGTGCCCCTCGCTTGGGGTCACTCAGGTGGTACGGCGGGTCCGTGACGATGGCGTCGACACTGTTTGCTTCCATCTGGCGCGTGACGTCCAGGCAGTCGCCCACGTGGATGACCGGCGTCATGGCGTTACCGGCCTTCAACGGACTCACCCAGCACCAGATCACGCCGGATCTGCCGGCAATGCTCGACCACCTCGAAGAGATTGGTGAGCGGCAGCTGTGCTACCTCGCCGGCTCGATCCGAGACGTCAAGCCCGGGCGTGAGGTCCGGCGACAATTCTCGCCGCGCGCAAAGGAGCCGGAGCTCTGGCGTTGGCGCCGGCAGCTCCACAGCGAAGTCGAACCGGCGCCGTATGGCCGGATCCAGAAGCTCGACGGCATTGGTCGCGCAGACAAAGACAACCGTCGGCGGAAGCCGCTCGATCGCGATCAGCAGGTGATTGGTCACGCGCCGCACCTCGCCGATATCGTGGGCGTTCGCGCGGTCCTTCCCGACACCATCGAACTCGTCGATGAACAGCACACACGGCGCCGTACTTGCGTAGGCCATCAGCGTGTCCAGATTCTTGCCTGTCGCGCCAAGATAACCTTCCATGAGGCCGCCGTACTTCACCCTCAGAAACGGGACGGCCAGCTCGTAGGCCAGTGCTTCAGCCAGCAGAGTCTTTCCATTACCCGGCGCGCCGTGAAGTAGAACCTTGTGCCGCGGCGCGAGACCGAACGCGGCCAAAGCCTCGCGTCGGTGGTGCTCCTGGACAATGCGGCGGCATTGATCGATCACGGAGCCGGGAAGAACCACTGCGCCCAGCCCGTGCCGGGCCGACATGAAATCGACAAGGTTGTCGGGCTTGGCAGTTAGCCGCGTCGGCTGCGCTTCCGTCCTGGCGAATCTGTCCAGGCGCTTGGCGATCGCTGGATGCGTTTCGGACAGGGTGCTGGCCAGATCGCCGGCGAGCTGGTGAACCTGGTCCCGCTGGTTCCACAGGAACGCTTCGATCAGCTTGGGCAGGAGCCCAATTGCGGATGACGCGCTGGACTTCTTGCGCGCGGCCGGACTTACCTCAACGGCTGGGACGCTCATGCGGCGCCACCGCTGGGGGCGCTACTGCGGACCCCATACTCATGCGGCACAGTGAGAGGCTGAGCGAACGCGTTATGCGCGTCGACAATCGCCTGCGCCTTGTGATCCGGAAGATCGGTCACGTTCAGCACCATCGTTGGACCGTTCGAGTTCATCCATGGTCCAACATCCGTTCCGGAAGGGCTGGGCGGCGCATTGATGATGAACAAGCCATCATTCATCGAGCCCAAGTACCACTTCACCGCGCTGGGCAGCGACGCTTGCGAAAGATCTGATGGATGCCCGTGCTGTTTTTGCGCAGCAAAAATTCCCAGTTCATTGTTCCTGGCCGGTGCTACGGTGGTAGACGCGGAGATGGATCCCGTTTGGAGATCCAACGGCCACTTCACCCCTGCGCGATGGTCTATGGCAATCTCGTCCGTATAGGGACACGCCATGTCCATTATCTGATCGTAAGCCACCAACAGGACTTCCAGCTGGTAGCCCTCACCATCGTTGGCGAATTGGGAAACTGTTGCGGAATGGTTGGGACTGGTGAGTGCCGCATCTATTGCGGCGCGCAATTCTTCCAGGCCCTTCCGGGTTCCGACGACATAAGCGTCGCCATACCACTGCGCCTGTGCGTGCAGATGCAGAAATGGTTCGTCTTGTATGGTGGTCGCCATCAAAATTTCCGTTGGTAGCTAAGGCAGTTCTGACGAAATGTCTTTCAGTGTCAAGGTCATCTGGCCGGCCGCTTCGAGCGCGGCTTTTGTGGGACCCAGCGGGATGCCAGCAGTGCACGCATCGCGGCAATCCTCGGCTTGCTTGGCGTTGTCGTACGTCCTTCCGCAAACCGGGCACCCGTAGACCTTCCGGGCGGTGGGCGCGCAGCATTCGCGCGCATCGTCCTCGAAGTTGTGCTGGACACCGCACTCACCACATAACCACATAGGCTCAATCGACATCAGCGTTCTCCCGGATCGGTCGGGGTTGGTGCACGTAGTTCGGCCAAGGAGAAACGCAAAGCCAGCTATTCAATTTCATGAGGAACCCGTCCTGCGAGCGAGATGTCTTTCCATGGCGAGCTCCATCTCCGCCTCAAGCGCCTCCATGGTTGCTGACGGGGGTTGAGAGTCACATGGAGCGGGCGCCAAGGCATGTCCCTTCAGCGAGGCCTCGGATCCGCGCGCATCGCGGGCGGCCTGGGCGATGATGTAGGCCTCGGTGCGGATCCCGGTCAACGCGAGGGCGGTATGGCTGCAGCCAAGGCGATCGCACAATTCGACGGCGGCGTTGGCCGTAAATGATTCCGTCTCACCGAGTAGAGCGGACAGCAAGGGGTCGTCGAGACCAACGGCAAGGCCATCGTCCAAGCCAAGTGCAAGGTCTCCCCAGGACACATTGCCGCCCGACCGGGCGACGTCGATCACGGAAGTGACGTGTTTGGCCAGGGAGGCGAGCAAGTCGGAGGCGGGCACGTACTCAAGCATGGCTGGCTACTCCTGTCCCTCGGAACACGTCGAGGGTTGCGGTCCTTGCTGGATCGCTACGCCAGGGAGAGGGGCTACGTCCTCGTCCACCCGGACGTATCGAAAGCCGTGCTGGATCGCGAAGGCAAACAGACTGGCGAGTCCGACTCCAAGGGGTGCAGGCAGAGAAGCGGATTCCGCGGAAGGGGGGACGTGCAGGAGCCAGGCGTGGTCGTTCGCCATGGACAAGTTGAACGGATGAGGGGATTCACCCTGACGCAGTCCTTCGATCTCGGCCGCCGTCAGGTGGTCAGCGCTCACCTCGAGTGTGGCTTGCCATGGAAGGACCTCAATACGCCGTGCGAGGTCGAGAGAACCTTTGGCATAGGCCAGAGCATCGGCCGCATCGGCCTGACCGTTCGCACCGGCGCGGGCAAAGGGTAGGACTGAGCTCAAACCGTAGCCCAGTTCGCGCAGGATCTCACGGGCCTCCCTTGTCGCTCTCACGCGCAGGCCCTCGTGATGACCAGCCGTTGGACCCGGGCGGTTTCAGGCAAGTTCTGCAGCCATGGACTGGGATCGATCTGATCGTTCCACTCGAGCTCGCGCAGGATGGCCCGAAGGAGAGATATGGAGTCCGCCAGCAGGACGCCGGTGCGCCCCTTCGCAAATTCGCCTTCCAGGCCATGCGAGCCGCGAAGAAGCCCAACCGCGATGCTCGGATCACCATTCACACGAATCACCGACCAGATGCCGCGGCCGGCGGGCTCACAGTCGTACCGACCGTGTTCCAGAAAGCGGAGCTTGGCGTTGGGACAATCGCGCGAAACTTCGAACGCGTCGGCGGTCAGGGCCGGCCAGGAGCCGGTTCGGCGGTAGTAGAGGTCGAAATCGGGCACAACTAATTCCTCAACTGAGCAAGAGGCGTGGAGGGACGGGCTTTTCGACCGTGCATAGCCAGAGCAATCGAAGCGCTGCTGCACTGACTGATGTCGAGGGTTCGACGGGCGCGCGTCACCGCGACATAGAGCAGGTTTCCCTCTTCGGGATCCCACACGGTTTCCTGATCACCCGGGTCAGGAGGGGCCTGGAAGTCATCGCAGAGGCGGACCGTGTCGAACTCGCGGCCTTTCGCTTTGTGCACCGTGCTGAACACCTGTGCACAGGTGACTTCAGACCGCTCGTTGCCTTTGACCTTCGCCAGGAATCCACGGAGCGCGGCAGTTCCGTACGTGGATACCAGATCGACCAGGGGCAGCAGGAACGCGTACGCCTCCTCCTCAGAGGCTGCGACCACCTCGCCCCAATGTGCGAACTCCGCCAAGTCGGGAACCCACGTGCGCTCGTGACGCATCAACGCCTCGGCGCCGGCGACGAGACGCTCCATGTCCTCCACCCCGCCGACGACACCAAGTCTGTCATTCGGATGGCTCAGCAGCCGGCCTACGAGTGCACCGAACAGCGACGCATTCGTTCGAGCGAGAATACAAAAGGGGTTATCGAGTGGGGCAATGGTGCTGGGGATGGAGTCAAACCCCCTTAGCCGCAAAGGCGACTCGAGAAACTCGGCGAGCACTGCATTGGCGGCGTATGCGATCGCTGGGCCGAAACGGAAGCTCTGCGTAAGGTGAGCCGTTGCGTCGGTATCAAAGCGATCCATCGCATTGATGGCGCCTCGCCAGCCATAGATCGCCTGGTGACGATCGCCGACGCAAATAAGTTGACAGTCTTCCTGGTTGGAAAGGAGTCCGACCATGAGCTCGGAGGTGTCCTGAGCTTCATCCAGGAAGATGTGGTGATATCCAAGCTGCGGCCGGGTTAGTGCCCATGCTTTCAAATAGCAATCGTGGGTGATCTTCATGGCATCACCACGTTTCATCATCCGAGACCAGACCTCCCTGGCGAAGGTGGCGATCTTGATCGCGAAACGGACGGCTTCCGCGGGCAAACGGACACGACGGGCAACCACACGCATGGCGTGTTCCGCTGTGATCTGGTCACTACTGGACTGCAGAAACAGGTCCAGTGTTGCGAGGACAAGATGGCTCCCGGTTCTGCCGTTGGCATGCGGTGCGAATGTGTTGTCGCTCCATCCCATGAGCGACTGCAGTTCGCCGGGAGAAACACGGTTGGTCAGGCGACCCTCCCGTTGCCAGGAACCACCTATCGCTCGGAAGGCCAGCGAGTGGTTCGTACGAACATCGATTTTGTTCAGCGGGAACCGGGCGGTCGCGTCCTCGATGTTTTTCTTCCCAAACGTCGTATAAAGCGCCCGTCCATCGAGAAATCCGCGATGGACGATGTATCGCAATACCGTCGTCTTCCCGGATCCGGCCGCCGCTTCAATGCGCAGGCTGCCGCCGGCATTGAAGGCATCCAGGCACGCACGCTGTTCGGACGTGGCCTTCATCAATCAGATTCTCGCCGAAGCGTCTGATGCCCACGCCGCCGCAGGGTCAGAAGGGACCAGGCTGCCTGGGCGCGCACATCACCAGCATGGCGGCGCAGATGCCAGAGTGCCGACATCAAGACCATCGCGGAGATGAGGGCAATTCTCGGAGGAGCAGACACCGCCGAATACAACGCAAGGCCGAGCACCGCCAGAGAAGTCAGGCTGACGAAGATGATCGGTGCGGTGATACGAAGAGTTGTCATTCGACGGGAGAACGTGCTCATGCGGTGGTTTCCATACCAAGGGGTGACTCGGATGCCTGCGCCGACACCATGTGTGCCGGCGCAGGTGGCTCAATCAGTAAAGGGTGCCGCGGCCGCGAAAATCAAACGGGATCTCATCGTCGGCGGGCATATCACCGAAACTCGAGTCCCCGTGCCGCTGATCGTTTCGACCCGCCGGGGCTGATTGCTGGCGCTGGCCTTGCTGGGGCCGCGATGAAGTGGTTCGGCAGCCGTTGTCGCGGGACTGCGGGCGGCTCGAGCCCTGTTGGCCGCTACCGCCGGCGTCGTTGGCACCGAGTAGCTGCATTTCGCTGGCGATGATGTCGGTGAAATACTTCTCCACACCATCCTTGCCGGTGAACTTGTCGGTACGGATGGAGCCCTCGATGTAGACCTGCCGGCCCTTTTTCAGGTACTCATTCGCGATTTCGCCCAGGCGCCCGAAGATCTTTATCCGGTGCCATTCGGTGCGTTCCTGCTTTTCGTTGGTCTGCTTGTCGGTCCACGACTCGGAGGTAGCCAGGGTGAAGGTGCAAATGGCGGTGCCATTGGTGGTGTAGCGCATCTCGGCGTCCGATCCGGCGTGGCCGATCAGAAGAACTTTGTTGAGTCCGCGAGCCATGGTGAATCCTTTGTGGTGGTGGAGACTGTGATCGACGTTAGACCAGGTCTCAGTTATGGCAATCCCCGCTGAGAAGCAGGCCCAGCACCGTTTCTCCGAGGATCAGCTGCACCGCCCGCTTGTGGTCAGGGAAGGCGGCGGCAAAGGCGTCGACACCGGTCACCAGGAAGTCCGATCGCAGCACGGAGCGAAACGCACACCACTGGTGGCTCCAGGTGAGAACGATGCAATCGGTGAGTTCGCCTGACGTGCCGAGGGCAATAAAGGGCGGGCCGCTGATCCGGTCATGCACCCGACCAACAGTGTCTGCGGACTGGGCAATGGAAGATGCGGCGTGAGGGTTGGATTTCGAGGACACCGGACGTCGAAAGGACGCAGGCACGTTCAGCCGCACCACGGCCGCCGCGAAGGCACCGAAGCCGAGCTGCTCATGGGCACGGGCGTGCACGGCCACTTCTACCGGGGAGAGATCAAGGCCGTTCGTTCGGATTTTCTGCCAGTCCGCGCTGGACAAGGATGAAGCGACACGGTCATGGTCAACGCTGGTCAGCCCAGGGCATTCAATGAATCCATCCGCCTCAAGCAAAAGCGTGTGCGGCATCAGGGATTGATCAGCGCGGTAAGTCCATCGAGCGTGTGTGGCGAGGCTTGTCATTCTGTGCGGGTTACCTGGGTGGAAGAGGTTGTGCGGACTTCATGGTCCGGGGCGGATACCTCGAGCCGACGTTGATCGGCCTCCATCAACATCAGGACGTCCTCTCGATATTCGAGCCACTGCTCACAGGCTTTAAGGTGCTTCCGAAGCGCCGCCTCCATATCAGCGATGGCTTGAGCTCGTATGGTTTGTTGACGTGCGCCGAGGAGCCAACAGGCAAGCCGATCAAGCCAGCCAGCATCCGATGTGAATCCGCGCAGGGGGTGCCACACGCGGGCGATGACCGGCTCCATGCGGAGATGTTGTAACGAGGCCCAGACGCACAGGTTGCGGGCACCCTTTTCCATGCTCTTGGCCTGATCGAAAAGCTCCAGGGCGATCACATACGCCGGATCGCGGCGCTGAAAAGGGGAGGGTGCATCATCTGTGATGACCGAAGACTGGAAGGGCCGAGTCAACTGCGAATTCATCAAGGACTACCAGCGAGTGAGGGTTCTGCCCAAGACGGGGATACGGAACGTGGGGCGCACCTCACCGGGCGATTTGGTCGCGACCAGATCCCCTTCAATGCCCTGCTGTTTCTTCGCCTTGAATTCGTTGTAAACCGCGGCGGACACTTCCACACCGAACGTTGTCTTGGTGGATACCGCGTGCGTTTCACTGTCGATGACGGGAACTTCAATGGGGTGCCCGGCGCCGTCGGTAGCCTGGACGATCAAATAGTGGGCGCGGGTTGCGGCGCTGTTGTCCATTTCCCGAATGACGCCGGACTCCAATCCGTTGCCGGATGCGACCTTCAGGTCGTAGGCGAGGGGGACCTGGGAATGCATGACGCGCAACTGGTTGAGGACGCCCTGGATTCCGCGTGCATCGCCGGCCGCAACGAGGTCATTGACGTGATCGGCGAGTTGCTGTGCCTCGGGTTGTGCCGCGTCCGGCAGGGACTGGACGAGTTGCTTGGCGAGCGCGATGTCCGGGCCGGACGTTTGTGCCACACGAAGAAGCGCATCCGCATGGGCGATCGCGTTTACGTCGCCGGAGGCGAGGGCCGAGCGCATCAGGGCGACGTCGTGATCCCAGACCTGCATCAGGGCAGCGGGGAGGCTGGGAGGCATGCCGAGGTCCTGCCAGCTCTGGCTCGCTTGCTGGACGATCTGCGCGAGGTCCAGTTCGCTCTTTGCACGCTGCAGGTCGGTCTGGGTGGTGGCCAAAGTCGCCCGGTCCTGTTCGATCGTTTTGACCACCGATCCGCTCTGGGCCTCATAGGCTTGGCGCAGGGCATTGGGGCCATCAGACCACACATGCATGCGGTTGAGGCTTGACGATGCCGCTCCGACGGCCTGGAGGGCCGCTGCCGCATGCACGTGGACACCGGCCGGATCGCTGCCAAGTGATCCAGCCTCTTGAGCCACGAGTTCGACCGACTGCCGCATTTCCTGCGTGGACTGTGCGGTAGCGGAAATGCGGTCCACCCAGGATTGGTACCGGAAGTGGCCCACTGCCAGGGCGGTGATGCCGGCAGTAAGGAGCGCCACAACGCTGGACAGAATGGCTACCCGGTAGCGCGGCCACCATTGCCGGCGGGTCAAGACAAGGAGCGCCAGACGCTGCACCCAAACAGTCAGATGCTGCCAGCGTGGCGCGGATGGTGTTCGTAGCAGGAGCAGCGCATCGGTGATGGCAGCGTGGCTCAAGGACAGTCCCGCGTCCTTGTACTGCGGTGAAAGGATGTCGTAGAGCCGAGAGTGATCGTCGGCGATGTCGGAGTCGGGGGTGATGTTCAGCTGATTCAGCCGGGCAACCACAGTGAGAACCATGACCCGGTGCTCGATGGTTGTCGGAGGCAAATTGGCGTCGCCGCGAGACTCAAGCAAATCGATGTGGTCGGGAGTCACAATGGCCTCAGTGGAGTGCAAAGGAATGCTGGAAGGACTTGCGAGCGTGGGCGACCGTCCGCGCCAGGACAGTGGTGCCTGGGGCCGCGAACCCACGGGATACTGGTTGCGTCCACGCCATTGCATGCGAGAGCGCAATCAGCAGGGATAGACGAAAAAGAGCGGGAGCCATGAGAAGACATGCTCCCATCGCTTGCGCGGGTCGCCTGCGCGCCAAACCGGAGATAAACGGGGGTCACACGCGCAAATGCGTGTGTCGGCGCCCGGTTCTGGCGGCCAATCGCTGCGGAAGGTTTATGCCGCGACGGCGGCGGTGTCGTATCCCATCATCGACCAGACGGCCGGGTCGATGCTCAACGCGGTCACGGTCAGTGGGGTGAGCCGCAACAGGGCGCCGTGGTCGTCCAGCCCGCCGCGATGCACGAGGTTGTCCAGGATGGTCAGCGCGGTGACGGCGACCAGCGGATTGACCGACCAGCGCTGGCGAGAGAGGGCTTCGGCCAGCGAGCAGCTCGGCTGGTCATCATGGTCACCTGCGAGGAGTTGATCCCCGAACAGGTCATAGACGTTGGGCAGCCGCAGGCCCGAGGTTTTACCAAGGTGACCACAAACAATCTGCGCTGTCTCCGCGCCATTGCCGGTGTCGAGCCACAGGCAACGCATGTGCCGTCCCGCGCAGGCTTTGCCGAGCTTGTAGCGGAACAGGCCGCTATCCACGCAACCGATCAAGAGGTCGAGATCGGTGGTAGGTTTGTCGTAACGGACCGGCATCGCCTTCCAGTCCAGACCGTAGAACCCGTTGATGCGGTGAACCATCAAGACGGCCTTCTTATACCCAATATCAGCTGTGGCGAAGTTCTGGCGCCCGACGTTGGAAGGAGAGACGGTGTCGGGGTCGTACACCGTGACCTGCATGCCGGGATGGTTCTGTGCACGCAGCGCGCAATCGAGGCGGCCAAGGCCACTGAGCAGCATTGAGCCGGTGCCGCCAGCGCCGACGACCACCACCTCAATGGGGCGATCCCCTAGGAAGGCTGGGGGCGATGGGAATCGGGGAAGGCTCATGCGAACAGGCTCCGAAGCAGCGATGCGGGTTGCGGAATGAGGCGTTGCCCCGCGCAGATGCGGACGCAGACCTCGATGGAGTTCGTGTCACGACATCGCCCGAACACAATGCTGATGTGCGGCGGGAGGCGCGACAGGTCGGACTGATCATCCATGGGAGAGAAGTAGCTGGGGTGGTGACCGTGACTATGCGCGTCGATCACCAAGGCGCAATCGCCATAGCCACGATCATCGTAAGTAACGCTCCCCGTGGTGGCCGTCGCGATGGGTCGGTGCAATTGGTAGCCGTCCGGGCCTGCCGTGACGAGCGCGGCCATTTCCTTGGGGTGCGCCTTGAGCGCGTCTTCGACAAGGGCGCTGTAGATCCAGGCTGGAATCGGACCGGCGGGTAGCGCAACGGTATCTGTGAGGGAACCGTAGGGCAGTTCTCCGGGAAGAACGCGCTGACGGACATACAGGGCGCTGTGCGCAGCTTCGATGTAGATGCCGTCCGACGCCGCAACCAGGCGCTGTCCTTCGCTGATGGGCGAGAACTCGGATCCTTTTGGGGCGATCACCATCGGCATCATTGCGGTGATTGCCTGATCCAAGGGAGACAAGGTGGCCGTCGCGACAATCATCGTTCCAAGGCCTCCAGGTCAGACACCCATTTGGAAAGGTGACTCGCAAGGGGAGCCAGGACTTTGCTGCTGGGGGCGGTCTTGCAGCGCGCGCGGCGCTTCCAGAAACCGATGAGTGCCTCGGTGGAGGCACCGGCGCGAAGGGTCTTTTGGTGGTTGATGTGCGTATAACACGTGGCCAGAAGCACATCGGACCAGCCCCGAATGTCTTCGGGGTTCATGCCGTTAGGCAGGCTTGCGTTGCCGGTACAAACGAGCTGGGTGTCGAAGACATTCCCGAGCGGAGCGTGGTAGAGCGCGGTATGTTCGGTGGGGCGCCCTTCGTCGGTGAAAGCGGCAACGTACAGGGCGCGCGCCCGGACGTGAAACACCAGACCAGGCAGTACCGCTTGGACGCTGACGGCGCCATCCTTGGTGCGCCAGTACATCGCCGTGCGGGTCGCAGGACGAAACCACGTCAGGGAGCCGGGGGTCTGGCGAAGCAGTTGGGGCGGCAGGAAGCTGATTCGGAGGGAGGTCGCTGCAACCGATGGCTCGATGAGCGTGTTGCCGATTTCGCGCGCTTCGTCGCTGGAAAGGACGCGACCAGCATCAAGGACGCGGCCATCCGGGGAGTCGATCAGCGAATGCAACGAAAGGACCAGGGCAGGCGAGGAACTGTGAGCCTCCTTGTGAACGAGCAGGGCGAGCGAGGGGATGAGTTCAGCGGGCATGGGCGGCTCCAGAGAGTTGGTGAAGTACCGTGGATAGGACAGTTGTAAACGCAGCGTCCGCCACCGCAACCCTCAACAACTCGCCCTTGTCCGGGGCACTCAGGATGGTCGCCATCGTTGACCCGGTCTGCATGTGATGGTCATAAATGTCGTCAAGCGCACCGCCTTCCATCCCGCTGAGATCGCCTACCAGCACCAGTGTTCCCGCGCAGCAGGCTTCTTCATCCAGCGCCTCGCACATCACTTGTCCCGAATCCTTCCGGGACGGCGCGAGCGCAAGGAGTTCAGCCAGCGATCCAAGGCACTGCTGCAGCGCGGGCGTCGGCGCAGCAGCTGCGGTAGCACGGAGAAGATCAACCCCTTCCTTCTTGGACTTCACGGCGCGGAACGTCGTTGCTTTCGTCGCCAGAAACCGGATCAGCCGCTCAATGCCTTCGCGTGCCTCACCGTTGGTCACCTCCATGCCGTACTCGGACTCCAGGTGTTCCAGGAGGTCATCCGACAGCGTGATCGTCCCGTCCTGACCTACGGCGTCCTCGACATAGGCTTCCACGTCGGTGAAGAAGTACGACCCAAGGACGCCCTCCGAACAGACCTCCTGCGGCAGGATCAGAGCCAATGTCGGCAGTCTGACGGTTTCAAAGGCGCGGCAGAATTCAACGAACCCATAGTCGTCAGCGCGCAGCTGTGACATGACGGCAAATTGCTCTTCACCATGTGCGAAGTCGACAATCAATTCGGCGCCGCGATCTTGCTCGACGCCGGTGAGAAACGCAGGAACAAGGCTCCAAAGGCGCACATCGCTAGAATCCGGAGCGATGCCAATCTGACGAAGGAGATCGTCCACGCTGGATTGCACCAACTGGTCGATGGAAGAGCGCACAACGTCCGAAGCGTCGTGCAAGCTGTGAAGGCAGCGAGAGAGTTGCGCGGGGGGCAACCATCCCGCCTCGACCATGACCCGCAACCACGATGCCGCATGTTCTCTGCGCTTGGGGTCCATCCAGGCGGGATCGGCGGGCGCGCGCAGATCGTCGGGCAGGCGAGGGAGTGGACTCATGGTGCGACGAAGCCGTCGCGCGGCATTCGAAGCGATCCGAACAAAGGGCGCGTCGCGCATGTCGCCAGACGTCTTCAACAAGTCACGAAGGGCGCCACGAGGAATGGTGCCTGACCTTGCCGCCTGCGACAGCCGACGCGCGGCAAGGTGACGATCCGCGCGTGACAGGACGGGCACGGCCGAACGCACGGCGAGGCCCGCACTACGGAGCGCAGATTCAGGGACGTGAGCGAAACGGATCATGTCTCAGGCCAACGGGATCAGGAAGGGATCAAGCGGGGCGGGTCGCCGTGAGGCCAGTCGAATCAGCAAGGACCCGACGGCAGAGTGAAGGGTGTGGTCATACCCTGCCGTGCTGTCAGCACGACCCCATGCCTCGATCTTCTCGATGGCTTCCGCAATCTCACCGTCCGCCGGTGACTTGACCTTGGCAGAGCGCTTACGTGCCATGGTCAGGACGCCCTGGCAGGCACCTGGGCGCCTTTGGTTTGGGCGGGCGGACGCAGCACGGTGTAGACGAGCTGACCGCCCTCGACCACCGGCCCGTCGATGGTGGCGTGCGCGAGGACAGGGAAAACACCACGCAAGTGGTTTAGTGCTTGTTCCGGCGGCTCCCCCGGCGCGGGGTCGGGGATCGTGGTCGTGCCCATGCGGAACACGCGGTTCATCTGCTGAAATTCGGCCATGTCATGTCTCCCGGTTAGTCGAACAGGCCACCAGCGGGGGCTGCCTGACCGGCAACGTCGCTCGACGGGGAAGAGGGCTGGCTTTCGCCGAGGGTCTGCGTGGTGGCCGAGCCGTCGTCATCGGCGTCGTCAGCATCGGCGGCGGTGTGTTCCTTGGCCACGGACACGGTCTTGCCCTTCTTGGTTGTCCCAGCCGCGCTTCGTGCGGCGGCCTTCGCATCCGCCGTAGCTTGCTGGATGGAGCTGATGAGCAGATCGCGGGCCTCGACCGCCGAGGCCTTGGCACCGAGATAGGCATCCAGCGCAGCAGGAACGACGTGGCTGACCGATTCGCACTTCGGCACCTTGAGGATCAAGGGCATGGCGAGCGCCACCTGGATGTTGCGCAGTGCCTCGTTGGGTTCATCGGGACTGACGTCGGCCAACGCAGCCTCGATGATGACGTTCGTACCGGCCTGGGTACCTTGCAGTCGAATTGTGTAGGAATCGCCATCGCGCAGCAGCGCGGCGAGTTGTGTCAGCAGTTGCATGCGTGTTCTCCGTGGTGGGTGAGAGAAGGGTAGGAGGGTGTGCGAGTACCGCAACCGCTCAAAGCCCCTTGAAGGCCGTGGCGGTGGCGGTAGTCACCGACTTGGGAACAAAGCCATTCCAGTCGAAGCCGTGCGCCATCACCGCCGCCGGCAGCTCTGCTTTCTTGAGTGCGAGCAGGGCGCGGAAAGTCTTGTCGCCATCCGGCTTTCCGAGCATCCAGTCCTTGAAGCCCGACTCATCCAGCAGGGACGTGATGCCTTCGCGGGTGTGCGCCTCCAGGAACTTTTCCGTGACCTTGAAGTGCGGAGCCATGTCGATGCCTTTGGACTGCGCCAGCGTCACCGCGAGGATGGGTGGGAAGAAGCCGTTGCGGCTGAACTGCGAGTTCTTCGACTGCCCTCTCACAAGGGCTTCGACTGCTGCCCGGAATCCGGCCAGGATCGCGGCAGGCTCTCTCTTGAGGACGGCGATCAAGCGGGCCTCGGGTGATTTGCCACCCGTCGGCTCGACTCCGGGAAGGGTGATCCCCGCCTCGCTGAGGATGGACTGCAGACTGACGGTGGCGAGGGCCAGTGGTGACATCGGGTCGTTTGCGATGGCCTCGGCCGCTGCCGCCTGATAGGCGGGCAGCATGACGCGCATGACGGCGCTGCTGATCGAGGCGGGTGCTGCGCTACGGGCCGTCTTGGCTGCCGCCTTCGTGGTTGGCTTGCTCTTTTTGCCGGAAGCGGGACCAACCGTCTCGATGGGCGCGACAGTGTCGGTCGCCGCTGGCTGCTGTGCACCCGCCGCTGCCTCGGTCTGCAGGGCGACTTTGGCCGAATGGCACGACATGTTGAAGCAAACTGGGCGTTCCACCCGACCTGTGCGACCATCCAGCGTGGAATGGATGACGGCGCCGAAGTGCTGACACCCCTTGCACTGCTCAAACTGCTCGGCGCCGACAGCGGCGACAGTCAACGCGGTGTAGGTGGAAGGGTCTTTCTCGCTGGTGAGCGCTACGGTCGCGACATCCTCGGCCAGCGCCGCGCGCTTGGCCTCGATGGCCACGGTAGTTTTGTCCGTAAAGCACTGGCGGTGTTTACAGTTGGTGCCAGCCACGGCATCCCCGAACAGGGACCCCTGCGTCTCGGTGTTGAACGGGCAGCCCTTGCAACCGGCCACGTCGAAAATGGCCAGTGACAGGGGAATCACCACGCCCTTGACCTGCTCGCGAAGCTCCTGCACAGAGGTCTTGCGCTCGATGATGCGAGCGAGTGCCTTGTCCTGGAGGTCGTGTGGCAAACCAGCCAGAAGCTCGGAATGAGCGACCAGAATGGTGCCATCGGCCACCGCCTGCAGAACGGCAGCGGAGGCGTGCAGCAAGAGCAGTCGCGACTCCAGTTTGGTCGCGCTCCACCCCAACTGCTTCGCGGCGGCGGCGCGGTCGTTTTGGCACAGGTCCAGTACGTCACGCGCCGCGAGCGCTTCCTCGGCTGGCGAGAGATCGGCACGATGCAGATTTTCGACGATGGATGCCAGCTTGGCGTCTTCCTCGCTGAATCCTTCGCGGACGAGGGCGGGAATGGTTTCGCGGCCGAGGCTCTGCATGGCCAGGTAGCGGCGATGACCGGCGGTAATCCAGTAGCCATCCTCGCCGTCCGTGCGGGGGCGAACGACGATGGGCTGAATCAAATCCTGCTGGCGGATGCTTTCGACCAGCTGCTCCATCGGAGCTTGGCGGTAGCTCTTGCGCGGATTGAAACCCTCCCGCGCCGAGATTGCGGAGAGGGGAAGGGTGACAAGTATCGGGTCGGACATGGGGTGTCTCCGTGGAAGGACACCCCATGAATACTCCCGGCCTCAATTACGGCAATAGCCGTTTAGGCGGCCACAAGGTCATTCGTCGCAGAGTCGTTCGATGCCATCTGAACGGTGACCGTGGCCGTAGTGGCCGGAGCGTGGGCCGTGATGAGTTTGGCCATGACGACATTGAGGCGCTCCTTGCATGCGGACAACTCGGCCTCTGCCCGAAACGGTTGGCCAGCAAGATCACGCATGTCCGCCAGACGGCGTTCGTCGCGCGCGAAGATGGCATCCGCGTCGGCCCGCAGTCGTCCAAGGCGGTCAATGTGCGCGTCCAGCCGGGACATGATGGACAGGGAGCTGATCGTGCCGTCTTCCTTGATAGGAACGTCTACTTGTCCAATGTCACCGATGGCCCCAGGAATCGACAGACAAAGGGTCGGTGTGAACTTGTAACCGTCGATGGTGAGCGTTGTTCCACGGTAGACGCCGATTATGCCGCTAAGCTCCGAATAGCGATCTAGAGAACCATTGATCCTTTTCACGACTTGCGACGTGATGGCGTTCGCACCGTCCTTGAATTCGGTGAATACGGTGTTGCCAACGGTTGCCGTGAAAGGCCTGCGCGGATGCGTAGCCAGGTGAGCTTCGGCACGTTCGGCCTTCGCAACAGCGCGTTCGTGCCGTGCCTTGGGGCCACCGTCGCGCTCAAGCGCGGCAATGGACCGTTCGGCGTCATAGAGGTGATTGAGGTGGGCACGCTGCAACATCGAGAGACGCTTGATGCTCGCTTCCAGTTCCACCTGCTCAATGATCAGCGGATTGCCGGTGCACGCAGCTTTCAGCTCGCTGGCGCAAGCGGTTTGGTCCACGATGTCATCCACTTCACGCAAACCGTTGTCACCAGACCGGAGCTGGTCAATGCAAGCGGATTTCCGCTCGATCAGTTGCCACATACGCGAGTCGTAGGTTCGCTCGGTGCAATATCGATAGATCGCTACCGTGAACCCATCCGGGTCGAGGTTGTAAAAATGGTTACCCTGACGCAGCAAGCGACCCTCGCGCTGTGTCAGATCTGAGGGACGGAAGGGCGTATCCAAGTGATGCAGCGCGATAATTCTGGCCTGAACGTTCATACCTGTGCCCATCTTCGCCGTCGAGCCCACCAGGATACGCAGATCGCCCCGATTCATGCGGTCGAACAGTACACGGCGCTGCTGGTCGGTGTGGGCATCATGGATGAAGGCGATTTCGTGTGCGTCGACGCCGGACGCGACCAGCTTCGCTTTCAGATCGTCGTAAACGCTGAACGAACTACTCATCGACAGCATCACGTCTGGACCAAGTTCGGACAGGGTCTTGATCGCCTCGTCGTCGTCCATTGCCGCCCTTACCTGTAGCGCTTCCAGTTCGGCGCGTTGTGCCGCTACCGCCCCAGTCGGCGTGGAGAGATCACAGAAAACGAGCTGGGTACCCCGGCGGTCGGCCCATTTGCGGTGCAGGGCAACAATGTTTCGGACGGCACGATTGACCTTCGAGCCAGGGTCGTCCTCGGCACCAGGCAGGCGCAAGCGCACGTCGAGCGCGCAAAGACGCGCATCGTTCGTGATCTTGAGCATGTTGTCCACGCTCGGGTCGGGCCTCTCACCACGTTCCCCACAGACGGCCTGCATGCGTGGAATGATGTCCTGCTGGATGTAGTCCATGAGCGCCGGTCCAGCAGGGACAACGACGTTGATCGGCTTGCCGGTTTCCAGCTTCGGGACCGGCCACGGCTTGCCGGTGGTTTCCTGGAACATCTGCATGAGGTCGGCCAGCGTGACAGTGTCAGCAAATCGCTTGTAGATGGCCAAAAGTTCCGGTATGTTGCGGAAGCGCTTGAGCACGGTCTTTGCCTTGAGTCCCTGGGCGCTGGAATCCAGCTCGAATGACACGGATTCTTCCGCGTAGTTGTTCGCCCAGCAGTCGAAGTGTGCGATGCCGCGCTCGCGCAGGACATCGGTCGCCAGATACCTTTGCATGGTGAACATTTCCACCAGGGAATTCGAGATGGGTGTCCCGGTCAGGAAATAGACGGCCGCATGGGAGCGCGTGGTCTGCAGCCACCGAACCTTCATGTAGAGGTCTTCCGCGCGCTGGCTGCCCTTCGGGTCGCCCAGACCAGACACATTGCGTTTGCGGGTGGTGAAGCCAAGATTCTTGTGCATTTGGCTTTCGTCGACGGCTAAACAGTCGATGCCCATGTCGTCGAGCGTGGCGGTGCGGTTGTCGCGCGATATCGATGCCAGCTTGCCTTTCAGTCGTTCCTGCAGCGCTTTCTTCGCCGCCTCTACCTGCTTGATGCTGCGGTTGTCCGCGCCGGCGTCCTTGAGGTCGCGCAGGCCTATCGCAAACTGATCCACCTGTTCCCGCAGGTAATCAAGCTCAAACTGCTGTGGTACACCGAGCCGACTAAATTGTGAGTGAGCGACGATGACCATATCCCAATCACCCGTGGCAATCCGCGCAAAGAGCATCAAGCGCCGGTCTTTGGTGAAGTCCTGTTCGGTGACTGCCAGCACGCGCGCGGCCGGATACAGGCGGACCACCTCAAGAGCCCACTGACAAACGAGTGCGTTCGGGACGGTAATCAGCGGCTTGCGCAGAAGCCCCATGCGGCGCTGCTCCATCAGCGCCGCAATAAGGGTGTAGGTCTTCCCGGCGCCGACGGAATGATCAAGTAGCGTGACGCCGTCGCGAATCATCCGCCACACAGCATTGACCTGCGTCCGGCGCAGCCGGATAACAGCGTCGCTGACCTTGCCGGGGAAGGTCAGGTGTGAACCGTCATAGCGGCGCGGGACATCGGTGTTGAAGGTGTCGTTGTAGATGCGTGTCAGCCTCTCCCTGCGATCTGGATCATTCCAAACCCAACCGAGGAATGACTCGCCAATCAGATCGACGGCTTGGCGCGCGGCTTCGGTGGCGTCGTGATCGGTAACGTAGCGCACGCCATCAATCAACGTCGTCAGGATGACCGGTTCGCGATTCAGGGCTTTGGCGAACAATCCGCGCGTGAACATAGCCTGCGTGCCGAAGCGAGCGTGCCCGTGGCTGTAGCCGGTAAGCACGAATCGTCCAAGCGCAGCGGAGTGCGTCACGCGGGCGTCGTCCAGGCCGAGAACGGCTTTAGCGAAAGACTCATAGACGTCTGCAGGAACCCACGGTGACCCGACGGCGACATAAATCGAACCGGGCAACACATCATCAGGTTGCACGTTCTCGAGGGCGCGAACATTGCGCATGAATCGCGGGTGGTTCGCCGCGCCAGCCTTGGCCTTGGCCAGAGCTTGCTTGACGTTACCTGACAGATACTCGTCCGAAGGTACCCATTCAAGATCGTCTGGACGCTGGAAGATGAGGTCGCCCAACTCGGTTTCGATGGCATCCCATCCGATGCCCAGCATGTCCGCCATGGAAGCAGGATCGATGCGCCCAAACAGGTTCAGACTCACGGCAAGCGCGTCGCGCGCTGTTTCGGGGTGGGGTGCGCGCTGCGGGAAAAGGACACGTTCCCGCAGGATCGTGGCTTTGGTGCACACTTCGACGGAGCTGCGGCCCTTGGGCAGCGGAACGCCGGCGCGCTGGGCGGCGGTAGCGTCAAGACGCTGATAATCCGCCTCCAGGGCGCGCAGCATGTAGGCGTCCGCGTCATCGCGGAAAAGTGCGACGTTGGCCTGAGCGTTCAAGTAGCCGAAGGAGCCAACGAATGCGTCGTAGGAAGCATTCAGGGTCGCGCGACGAACGGCAATCGTCGCCGCGCTTTCATCGGCGCTTTCTGCTGCCATGAGTGAGCGCATGTCGTCACGCAACTCGATGAGCGCACGCATGCGCTGGTAATCGCGACCAGTGACGTCAACGGGTTGTGCCTTTATCTCATCGTCGAGACCCGGCACGCGTTGCCAGATGGTGGCGTCGCTGGCTATGAAGTGCGACCAAAGCGTGGTGTCCGCAGTTTCGGCTGGGAACGCGGGAGATGCGCCGTCTTGCGCTGATAGGGGGGCTACAGCGACTCCCTGCGGGAGGTGCGTGATCGCCGCCGCGAGCTGGGCTTGCAAGTCTGGGCCGGGAAGGGCAGCAAGGGTCGGTTCGTCCGCGCTGTACTGGTTGGATTCCCGAACCATTTGCCCAAGCATCATGTGCGGGTGGTCGGCAAAGTACCGATTCACCGCAATGTCATCACCGCCATGGGCATCCGCTACGCTCCCAAGCCCCGACCACGCGTCCGGGTTCCCATGCTCGCCACTCGCGAGGCGCTGCAGAAAAACCAGATCGGCCGTGACGCTGGTTCCCGCGCCGGCGGCAAACGTGGTGTTCGGCAGGCGGATGGCGCCGAGCAGGCGGGCGCGCTTGGTCATCCATGCACGCTCCTTGCTGCGCTCCTTGTCCAGCATATGGCGGGATACCACCATCGCGACGATGCCACCCGGTGCGACAGCGCGCAGACACTTGGCGACGAAGTAGTTGTGAATGGTGAACCCGCGCAGGTCCTGATTGAGCGCGTCGAACGGCATCAAGGTTCCGAACGGCGGATTTCCAACAGCTGCGTCGTACGAGCCCGGGCGTACGGTGAAGTCCTGGAACCCGCGCACGGCAAGCCGGACCTCGGGGTACAGTGCCGCAGTGATCGATGCCGACAAGCCATCGAGTTCAACGGTCGTAAAGCGCATGGCCTCCCGCAAGGCGGCGGGCGCCAGCCCGATGAAGTGGCCGGTGCCCACGGCAGGGTCGATCACGCGGCCGCCCTGGAAGCCGAGCCGTTCGAGTCCCGCGTACACCGCTTCGACCACATCCCGTGGGGTGTAGAACGCGTCTGTGGTCGATGCCCGAGCCTGGTCAAGCTCGTCGGCATCGAGCAGGGATTCGAGCGCAGAGACTTCGTTCTCCCAACCACCGGCTGCATGGCCATCAGCGCGCCGGAAGGCCTTCTGCAGGCCACCCCAACCGACGTAGCGAACCAATTCAAGCCGTTCGGCGTGCGTCGCGGTACGCCCTTCAAGCTCGCATGCCTTGATGATTTCGATGGCGCGCAGATTCGCGGCGAACTTGGCTTTCGAACCGCCGACAATGAGTGAATGGCCGGCGGGAATGGAAAAGGGTGAGGGGGCGATGGACAGGTCTGACACCGAGGGATCGACGCGACCACATGCTGCAGGTGCAGCGACGCCGCCACAAAGCAGGGCAAGCAAGGCGGCATTGAAAGGGTCGTTCGACAGCTCGGGTGCTGCGAAAATCTGCGGGTTGTTCATGCGGGGCTCCGTGGAAGAGTGACCCGTTATGGCACTGTCCGGCAGTCGCGCAACCGAAGGCAAAGCGGGCAACCTCACCACGCCCAGATGGATGCGCAGATCCAGCATGGACCAGCGCCGCGCCTGCACCACGCGCCATTGCGTGAATGCAATGGAGTGCGACCATCGACGCATGAACACAACCGTGAAGCAGCCTTTCATTCGTCCCTGGCAAGGCAGGCCTCTCAACGGCGATGTCCACCGTGCGGCGTGCAGCGAGGGGTTTACGGACCTCCAGGGGCGACTACTCGCGGGACGGCTGCGCAGCGTGCCCAGCCAAGGGCTGCGCCGTCTGGTCATGCCTTCATCGCAGGACGTTCCACGCGCTAGCCAGCTTCCCGACATCGAGCAGGCTGTCACGGCGATCGCGGATGCCATCGAAAGGGCTCAGGTCGTCGCAATCGTGTCAGACAGCGACTGCGATGGGATTTCCTCTGCCAGTATCGCGTGGCGATCCCTGATTGACGTCTTTCATGTCGACCCGAAGCGGGTACACGTTTGCACTGCGCTCCGTCAAAAAGACGGCTACGGAGTGTCGGACGGATTCGTTGAGCGCATCCTCGAATTGAACCCGAGGCCGCAGCTCATGATCACCTGCGACCAGGGTTCGGCCGACCAGGCACGCCTTGCCAAGCTGGTCGAGGCAGGGATCCAGAACATCGTCGTGACTGATCACCACCAGATACCACTGGAGGGGCCACCCAAGGCAGCGCTCGCATGCGTCAATCCCGCAAGGACGGACAGTAGCTTCGGTGATCCGAACATCGCGGGTTGCGCAGTGATCTGGTACGTCATGGCCGCTGTCCACCAGAGGCTGGTCCGCCGTAACGTTTCAGTGGAACCTGCGGCGTCTATGTTGGAGTTACTGGCGACCGCCGCATGTGGCACCGCGGCGGACTGCGTCGACCTGGGCGCGAGCTTTGCGAACCGCTGGATCGTGCAGCAAGGGTTGGCGCGAATTCGCCAGATGCGCGAACCGATCTGGCGGGCCTTCGACACCTTGCTGAAGGGGGAGTGGACGGCCACCTCGTTGTCGTGGCGGCTGGTACCGCGGGTCAACGCGGCCGGCAGATTGGGAGACGCCATGCGCGGTGTCGAGGCGATGTGCGCGGTAGACGATCAGTCCGCGATGGCATGGGTGGAGGTTCTGGATCAACTCAACACCGAGCGCAAGGATATTCTTGCGGAACTGGTGGTCAGGGCCACGCAGATGGCGAGGGAGCAACAGTTGGAGGGTACGAAAGGGCTATGCCTCCCGTTCTTCGCAGACGGGCACAGTGGCGTGCACGGCATTGCCGCTGCCCGAGTGGTCGAAGACACGGGACTGCCGACAGTGTGTCTCTGCCCAAGTGAATCCGATCCGGACAAGTTGACGGGATCGATTCGCTCGGTTGAAGGCGCCCACGTCAAGAATCTTCTCGACCAGATCGCAACCAGCCATCCCGAGTTCGAATTAAGGGGAGGGGGGCACGGAGGTGCCGGCGGCATCGTTGTCCATAGGCGGTGGCTCGGTGAGTTCGCGGATGCCTGGGACCATGCCGTCGCACAGGCCCTGCAGGGCGTTCCAGTCGCTCCGCGGTATCACGACGGAGCGCTGGGTGGTAAGCCGTCGCCGGATCTCCTTGAGCAGATCGAAGGTCTTCAGCCCTTCGGCAAGGGATTTCCGGATCCTTTGTTCGCCGACACGGTGGAGGTACTGCGAGTCACGACGCTGGGGAAAGACGGAAAGCATGCGCAACTGGATGTTCGGTTCCCGGATGGTTCACGACAGCGCATGGTGTGGTTCGGTTGCTGCACGACGGCGGGCGGGTTGCCAGACGTAGAAGGGGTTCGAACAATCGTCTACCAGTTCCGCCACAGCAATTACTCACGCGGCCCTGGCTATGACCTTCAGGTCAGTGAGGTGATGTCGTGAACGGAGCTAGGTACCGGGTCGGCCGCGGCAGTATTTCTGCTACGGAACTGGCCAAGCTGGGGCTGTGTGAGACCAAGCTCATTCTGGATCGTACGCACGGCGAAGGGAAAATCAGTGCGAGGGCCAAAGCGCGGCGGCGTGAGGGAACGCAGGTGCATGCGTACTCGCAGCAGGCCGCGGTGAATGCCAATGGCGCGGTCGACCGGCGCTGCTTTGTGGCGACGGCCGTGTACGGACCAGATGGGTGGCAAACCGACCGCCTTCGACGGTGGCGCGATCGCTGCCTGCTACCGAGCTCGACCGGGAGGGTCCTCGTAGCGGTGTACTACCGAGTCAGTCCATGGCTGGTTACTCGCTTTGGCCGGAGCCTCTCCGCACGTTGGGTCGCTCGTTCCTTGCTGGATTTCTTGGTAGCGAGGATCGCCTCGTGACAAGCGAGTCGATTCCCTGGCTTGCGCTGGGCCTCCTTTGCATCTGCCTCGTCCTTCTCGCTTTCATCCAGGGGCGCCGCGACCCCTATGCCGATGCTGAGGGTCGTCGTCCGAACGTGTTGGCCGGCGCACGGGTTATTGCGGTAGGCCAGGCGCTCTCCATCAACGAACCGTTCGCACTGCATGGTGAGCCGGATACGATCTACCTCACGGCACGAGGAACCATCCTGATCCGGGAGGACAAGACAGGGTTCCCTCATGCTCTGGCAGAACAGATCCAGCTCTCGGTCTACGGCGCGCTCATCAGGCACGGGGACCACCCTGAGTTCGCCGGGCGCCAGGTCGAAACGTACGGCCTGGTGCGGTACGGCATACCAGGCAAGACAAAGGTGCGATGGGTGAAGGTGCCGCTCCTCAACGACCAGCAGCTTGGGGCGTTGGTGCAGCGCTACAGGCAACTGGGCGGAGCCATCGCACCGACGCGAACAGGGGACGCGGGGATGTGTTCCGCTCGATGCTCGCACCTCGGGAAGCGGTGCCCCGGGCATGACCCTCTGAGGACCGTCAGTCGGTAGTAACCGTGCTTTCGTGCGAAATGCCCCTGTTTATGTCCGTGTTCGCGAACAAGACGTGCGCAAAATGCCACGTAATCTCTATCCCATGGCTCCACCACCCGCGAAACACCTTCAACATGGAAGCAGAGACACCCTCGATGAAGCGATCGGACATCATTAACGAAATCCAGGTCCAAACGGGCCAGACCAAGAAAACCATCAAGGATGTCCTGCTGGCGCTCAGTGTCGTTCTGGCGGGCGAGCTCCAGGCCAACGAGCCGGTGGAAGTGCCGCACCTTGGACGGTTGCTGCCGATGGACAAACCCCTGGGCATGAACCGCCGTATTCGGGTGGCAGAGTTCAACGCGAGCCGTGAGCTGCGTCGAAAATTGGATGCACCGATCCGACGTGCACGCACGTCGCAACGCTGATTGGTGCCGCCCTCCCATGCCGATGGCCAGTCACAAGCCTGAACACGCGATGTTGAAAGCAGGCTGGGTCGCCCCGTCCATGCCGGATGGTTACGACGCAAGGGTTGTCGTAATGAGCCACCGGGGCGGCCATTGCGAACTCGATTACTTCAAGCGGGCCGGGGCCATGCTTGCCTCGGAGGATGCGAGTGCCTGGGAAATGCCGCTTCCGTCATGGCCATGGATCGACGGGTACGAACCGACCCAAGGTGATTGGCGGCTTATCGGGTTCGAGATCCTATAGAGAGGAACGCCACGATGGCAGCGGACGGCGGCCGGAAAATTACGCTCTACCTCACATCGTGCGACGCGCATGCACGATCGCCAGAGGGCGTGCCGATGGTGGCGGGTGATTCATTCACGGCGCCCCAAGGTTATCCAGCGTTGCCCTGGGGATGCGGCCCTCTGCTGCACATATCAGGGGAAAGGCCCCGGTGGCTGGTGTTGACGGCAGATGCCGTGGAAGCCATGCCAGGCGGCGTGAAGATCAGGAGTGGGCGCGTCGTCAGTGACGGCGACCTCAGTCAGGCGGCACGCTATCTGCACGAGCACGGCGCAGGGGGACTGCCGTACATCGGTCGGAGCCGAAAGGGAGGCGATTTCGCCATTCTGACAGTCGGCAGCCTAGGCCGCATCGAATCGCAGTCAAGTGTCGTCGGCGCGGTCGGCGACAAGAGCCATATCCAGGCAGGCGCGGGCGCAACGGTAGCGATGGGCCGGCAGAGCAGAGCGGAGATTGCTGAGTTCGGGCGGGTTGGCGGCAGCGATGGCTCGCTGATCAAGGCCGGTCGCTTCTCGGCGCTGGCCAGTGGCGTTGGTTCGACCATTGAAACGGACGAAGGCTCCATCGTGGCAGTCGCTTCGGACTCCAAGGTGAGAGCCGGTGCCGGAAGTCGGGTACTGGTTGAATCCGGTGGCGCGATCGACCTTGGACAACGCGGGGTAGGGGTTGGATCCCCATCGACACGATTCCGTGGTGAAGAGGGCGCCCTTTTCGTAGTGGTGAACGCCAGCCAGGGCGATGAGTCGCAATGTGCACAGATTCGCGTAGGTGAGGGTGGCGCTGTGGCGGGCAAGTGGTATGTCTTTCGGGACGGCAGCTTTGTGGTGTCCCATTGATGACTGACCAGAAACAGCAGGCGATAGCGCCGGAAGCCAGCGTGCTGGGCCGGCTGACTGAGTTCGGCTTGACGGAGCCGTGGCATGTAGCGCTGCTACTGCCGTCCGCATTCGAAGACCTTCGATGCATTGAAGTGGATGGAACGAACCTCGAAGAGGGGCGGGCCATGATCTTGAGCGGGCAAGTGCGGGGTCAGCCGGTGACGCGCTCGACGGGCGGCCTGGCGCGACTGCACGTGATGCTGGCCCTTCTGGATGGCACAGTCGTCGAAGTCACGTGGTTTGGGAACATCAAGCCGATTGCGACGCAGGTCCGTCAGGGCGCACACATCTTCGTCAAGGGAGAGGCTCGCCTCTTCCAGGACCGCTGGCAGCTGTCCAATCCGCGCCTTGTTGAAAGCCGGTGGCGAGGACGATGCATGCCGCATTACCCGGGAAGCGGGAAGCGCATGTCCAGCGAGACCTTGCGAAACCGGATCGTCGGGCTGCTCAGGGAAAATCTGGGCACGGCATCGACGAAGTGCGAGGCAATGTTGGGTGAACTGGCCTGTCCGCAAGAAGTGCTGGAGGCGATCCACGCGCCGGCGGAAGCGGAAAGCTTCGAGCGATTGCTGGTCCGCGCTCACTGCCCGTTCGATCCGGAAACAGGACGCGCCGCGGTGGATGCGCTGCACCGCTTCGCGGCCACTGTGATGCTGAAGGAACTGATCCTCTCCCGGGACAGGGATCAGAACGCCAGGCCGGCGCTCGCATTGAATCTTTCCGCGCGAATGCGACAGTGGAAGTTCGCGCCGAGCGCGTCCCAGCGGTCCGCGATGCAAAAAATGTCGTCGATTTTCAGCGCGCCCTACAACGCAAGGGCGCTGCTTTCTGGCGAGGTCGGCTCAGGCAAGACGGCTGTTTTTCTCACTTTGGCGGCGGCTGTAATTGATGCTGGAGGCAGGGTGGCAGTGCTGCTTCCCAATGAGCAGCTGTGCCGGCAATGCCAAAAAGTCATGGCCGAATTCTTCCCGGACATTGCCTCTGCCCTGGTGATTTCAGATACGAAGGAGTCCGGGGCAGAACAGTCGATCGCCTTCGGAACTACCGCTCTCCTTTCCCGTAATCCGGGCGCGTTCGACCTGGTTATCACCGATGAACAGCAAAAGCTGGGAGCCGAACAGCGTCGCCAGCTTCGAGGTCCGCAGACGCATCAGCTTGACGTGACCGCCACGGCCATCCCAAGGACCATGGCACTCGCCGCGTTCGGGATGATTGAGACGATCCAGCTGCGGGAGGGACATGCGCAGAAGTCGATTCGGACGCACCTGTGGAACAAGGACCAGCAGCGTGAGCTGTTTACCGCGGTTCGAAAGACCGTTGCCAGCGGTGCCCGCACCTTGGTGATTTATCCGGCCATCGAGAAAGGGGAGGGCGCGAAAGCGGTCCGAAGCATCGAGGAGGCGGTCATCAAATGGGAGAAGCAGTTCCCGGGCATGGTTCGAACCATTCACGGGCGCATCAAGGGTGAGGAAAAGCAAGCGGCGCTGGAAGACCTGATATCCGGCGCGGCATCAATCGGGATCTGCACAACCGCGGTCGAGGTTGGAATCAATATCCCCAACATGCGCCGCGTCGTTGTTGTGCACCCGGAACGCTTCGGACTCACGACCCTGCACCAGATACGCGGTCGCCTTGCCCGTGAAGGAGGCGATGGGGACTTCGATATGGCGCTGATGGGTGATCTCGGGGACGACAGCATCACGCGTCTGAAACTTCTTGAGGAGCACAACGACGGCTTCGCGCTGGCCGAGGCGGACATGCGCACGCGAGGCCCGGGTGAACTTGGATCCACGGGGACCCGGCAGTCGGGAGGCGCCGAGTCGATTCTTTTCAAACACGAACTTCAACCAGAGCTGCTCGCCGAAATGGAGCCCACCGTCAACGCGTGGTTTTCCCGGCTGCAGAACCCCTAACCATCCTGTGCAGGACGTGCTCGTATGTTCTTTCGCAATCTCACGTTGTTCCGTTTTTCGCCTGCTGTGGCCGCTGACCTGGAACGCCTTGGCGAGGTACTGGCCGAGCACCGCCTGCGCCCCTGCGGGCCACTGGAATTCGCCACGCGGGGTTTCGTGCCGCCGGTCGGGCGCGGCGAGCACATGCCGCTGACCCATGCGGTGAAGCAGTGCACGCTGCTGACCGTGGGCGGCGAGGACAAGCTGCTGCCGGCACAGGTGGTCAACGAGGAATTGCAGCGCAAGGTGCAGAAGATCGCCGAGGAAGCGGGGCGCAAGGTCGGCGGTCGCGAGCGCAAGCGGATCAAGGAGGATGTGCTGACCGAGCTGCTGCCGCGCGCCTTCGTGCGCACCTCGCGGATGTCCGCCTACGTCGACAAGGAAAACGGCTGGCTGGTGTTGGACACCGCCAGCCGCAAATCCGCCGAGCGCGCCGTGACCCAGATCCGCGAGGCGCTGGGGAGTTTTCCCGCGGTGCCGCTGGCGCCGGAAGAGGGGCCGCGGGTGTTGATGACCGACTGGCTGGCGAACGGCAACCTGCCCGCCGGGCTGGCGTTGGGCGAGGAATGCGAACTGCGCGACCCGGCCACGGCCAACGGCGCGCGATGGCGCGGGCGGAAGGAGGATCTGGATGCCGAAGAGGTCAAGGAGCACCTGCGCAGCGGGAAGCAGGTGTTCCTGCTCGGGCTGACCTTCGATGACCGCATCAGCTTCGTGCTGGGCGAGGATCTGGTCGTCCGCAAGCTGAAATTCCTGGATGTGGTGCTGGACGAGCTGGGCGACAGCCACCCCGATGCACATGCCGAGATGGATGCCAACTTTGCCCTGCTGACGCTGCAACTGGCGCGGTTGCTGGCGAAGCTGGAGGAGTGGTTCGGCCTGCCGCGGCCGTTGAACTCGTAACGGCGAACAGACCAGGGCGGTTGGCCCCTTCACCACAGGAATGGAACCGCATGACTGATTCAGGAAAGGCACCTAAAGTGGACCGTACCGTGCAGGAGAAACTGCTGGAGGTTCTTGAAGTCATCCAAGGTCCGCTTGGGGGGTATCTGAGGGGACTGGAGGCAGAACGAAAGGCGTCGCTGTCGTGGAGCTATATCAAACGAACGGCGCTGGTGGCAGTCTTCATCCTCGGTCTGTGCATGTGGCTTTTCGGATACGGCACACTTCTGGGTGTGCAGCCGACTGTACTGAAACCGTCCGTTGCTCAGGTCGACATCTCCGGAGAGATTGGCGACGGTCATCTGGCGAGTGCCGATCGCATCGTTCCGCTGCTGACGGAATTGTGCCGGCAGCCTATGGTCAAGGGTCTGGTGTTGCACATCGATAGCCCGGGTGGATCGCCGGGCGACGCCGAGCGCATCGGTGCCGCAGTGGACGATTGCAAGGTGATGCCGGCAGTGAAGGGAAGGCCTGGCCGGAGAAAGCGGCTGGTCGTTGCCGTCATCGACAACCTGGGCGCCAGCGCTGCGTACATGATCGCGATTCACGCCGATCGGATCGTGGCCAACCCGACGGGCCTCGTCGGCAGCATCGGCATCATCATCGAGGGGATGAAGTTCAACGGCCTGATGGACAAGCTGGGCGTCGGCGCTTACGCGTACAGCAGCGGCGCGCTCAAGTCGATGCTCTCGCCGTACACGCCGGATACGCCCGCACAGCAGGCCGTCGCGCAGACGCTAGTCCAGGACGCCATGCGGGTCTTTCAGGCCGACGTGATCGCGCACCGGCCGCACCTCAAGCTGGACACACCGGACTTGTGGTCCGGACGTGTCTGGGTCGCAATGGATGCCAAGAACATCGGGCTGATTGATGGCGTTGGTGTGCTTGAGCCGGTGGTGAAGGCCCAATTCAAGGGATTGCCCGTCCAGCGCTTCGACCCCCAACGAAACATCCGCGATGCGCTGTCCATGTCTTCGTGGGTACACGCTGTGTCGGCGGAAATGGTTGATCGGGCCTGGCACGAAAGATGAATCGGCTATGCAGACGCCGCAGTACGACGAAGACGGCCGCCCGCGAACGAAGTTGCCTCCCCGTTGATTCCATCGTGGGGGTTGCCCACAGCCGGGTCGGATGCCCGATGAATCATCCACACCGGCTGTGGATAAGTGGGGGGAGACGGCTGCCATCGGCGTGTCCCTACAGGAGATGTACGGATTGATGAAAAAGTCGGCAGCTGCGGCCCTTGACACCAGGCTATTGCCGACGATAAGGTGACCGTGCGCCGCAGATGGCGCCGGTCACCACCCCCGATGCGGTGGACAAGGGATCCACGGATTCCGCCAAGATTGGCAGCTTCCTCTGCCAGGCAGCGCAGAATTATTGCGCCTGTAAGCAACATCCAGAACGCCGATCTTCCCTCCTCTTGAACAACCGGTAACGAGCCAGGGCTCGCGCCGCCGCTTTGCCATTGCCTGCGCACGCCGTACGCAATGGCAAGGCGGTTCATCGCCGATCTGTTCCAGTCGAGCAATGCTCGACCCGCTGCCCAAATGCGTTATTTGGGACACCACGCCGCACCTTTCGGTGCATGTTCACGCCAAGGAGAAAACCATGGATTTCGACTCGACTTTTCAGTTGTATGTGTATTTGATGATGGCGGGCTGTTTGGCAACCGTTGTTGTGGGTGTTATCCAGAACGTCCAAATCATGCGCAACAAGTCGAAAGATGGTGTTGATGCCACCAAGGCCTCCAAGAAATTGGAATCGCCGGCACCTTCAACCAATGTCGACATGACACCACCTGTACTGCAGCAGTCCGCTGCTTCAGTTACCCCAGTGTCACGTTCCAAGCAGACCTTTGCGGCTCAGTCTGCCAAGGTGAAGTCGTTCTGCGTCTCTGCAATGGAGCGCATCCGCAACCGCACCACCAAGCTGCGTACCGTTTCAGGGTACGAGGCCCAGTGGTATTCGGTTGAAGGTGTGACCCTGCGCAAGCCTGGTGAACCCGCTGCGGTTCGTCGGGATGACCCGAAGAGTCTTCGTCTCGCCAAGAAACTCAGGCGCGAGATCCAGGCCCGTCATGCGCACGAGGAAGGCCGTGTTTACGCGGACAAACTCGAGCGCCACTTGATGGATTCGGGCGTGATGTAATCCACCGGGACGCAGATCATCTCTGCGTCTCTGCTGTACCACCTGCGGGCAAGCGCCCGCACGGGCGCCTGCTTGTTGGTCATCTTGATCGCCAAGGAGCAATGCCCATGAACCATCAGAAACCAGAGCAAGCAGTCCCCATGTCGCCCCGTCGCCGTGCAGCTCTCATGAGAGCCACCCACGAGCGATTGGAATGCATGGAGAGGATTCGTCGCGAGACGGTCCGCAATGCCTGCAATCCTTTCTCTGATGCGTACCTTCCTTCCGTCGGCGGAAGTGTCGGCGAGAATGAAGAGCTGATCTAACCGTTTCCCGAAGGCCTGCCAGGCAATCGGGTACTCCACCACCATGTCCTTGCGGGACGCGCTCCCGTCAGGGGCGTGCCCGTGGGCGGAGAAATGATCATGAAGACTGCTATCGAACGTCTGTCGAATGTGCTCAGCAACACGGCGATGCCTGGGACCTGCGAAGCGTCACTCGCCATCCTGCGTAATCTGCCGATTCGCGAGCAGAAGCGTGCTGCTGTCGAGTTCCCGCGTGCATTCACGTACCTCGCAAAGAAGTACCGCCGTTTTGTCATGGAGGTACCCGAGGCCGTTGATGCAGCTCAGGCTGCGTTGGACCTGGGCCTCTGATGTAAATCGCTCCGCTCCGCGTCAGTGAGCGGAACCACCACGATCCGTCGGGACGCTCTCCCGACGGGAGTGCCCCCGACGGATTCCATCGAGCCTGTGGCTCAAAGGATTTTGTATGGGCATTCAGTCCAAAGAGAGGCAAGACGAGCTTTTCGACCTTCGTGTGAACCAGGCACGTTTGTTTTACGCCCTGGCGATCGCGATTGGCGGGGGTCCGGGTGAGCAGAGGCAAGCCAAGGAGATGCTCCTTGAATTTGCCTCGGATCCACTGACGGCCAAGTCGATGCTTCGCGCGATTCCTCCCGAGCTGGAGGATAGGAGCGAGGCCATCATCGAAGCCGTTGCCGTTGCAAGGCGAACCCTTTCACCTCGTCCGCCGCTTCTCGAAGCGAACGTGTAACGGGTAATACCCCGTTCATCGCGTACCCCGCTCTGGGGACCGATCGGCCCCGCGCAGTTCACTGCGCTGGGGCACACCCAAGCAGCTCACTGGGCTGCTTCGGTGTGCCCCAGCGTGGGCGAATCACCGAGGAACCGATCATGCAGAACCCGAGCGCAAACCTCTCTTCGAACCATCATTCGCGCCCGGCTGCGTCCAGCGCGGATATCGATGCGATGGCCAATCCGCAGCATGCCAGCGTTTGGCTGGGACTCTGCTCACGCCGGCCATCGTTGAAGGATCGGTTCGTGGACCTCTATCTGGCCGCGCAGCTCACGCTTCTGGGATCCAGCACTACGCCGGAGCTTCATGCGTGAACCTTGCAAGGTTGGACAGGAGGGGCATAGGCCCCGTGCGGACTCCGCACGGGGCTCGCCTACCGAGCGATTGTGGCGTGCGCGTGGTTGCGTGCAGTCCACAGGCGCTCGCCTGAAAAGCGTTTCACATGGCCTCGCGCCATGCCTTATCTGGAAGGTTTCCAGATCACAGCCAGAGGGACATTGCACCCTCATCGGGCCGCATGTCTTCAATGCCTACGTGGCGAGGAGGATCTATGTTGGACCGAGACGAAATCCGGAGCTTCTTCGGCTTTCTTGATACTGCCAGTGACCGCGAGTTGAACGACCGCGAGCAGTCATTGGATTCGATGGTCGGCTTGCTGTCGATTGGTTCGGACGGCCGCAAGGACGTCCAGTTTCTGGTTCGCAAGCTCCGTGAGGAGAAGGCGGCCAGGATCAATCTTCAGTGGCATCGCTTGCAGCGACGTTCTCAGCAAGGCTGAGGCGTCCCTGCGGTTTGAGGCGATCGACCATCGCTTTGATCTCCGCATTGGTGCCACCGGCAGCAATGCGGACGGCCTCGCGCTCCAGAGCGTCGCGGCCCCCATCGACAAGCTGCAACTGAGGTGATTGGACGGATGAATTGGTCATTGACCAAGACTACCTCCTATCGCCGAACACACAACCCCACCGGGGACGTCAG
>Ga0307375_10000915_pt1 | contig 34036 bp, 42 predicted proteins | sample TR1MG_FD_202531 | JGI IMG/M metagenome (GOLD analysis project Ga0307375, IMG submission 202531) | Soil microbial communities from Risofladan, Vaasa, Finland - TR-1 | ecosystem: Environmental > Terrestrial > Soil > Coastal area > Acid sulfate soil | place: Finland: Risofladan, Vaasa | collected... | reverse complement strand
GGGCCGCCACCGCCTAACCTTCCACTAACACCCAAACCAAAGACCGCCGGTGGTAACCAAAAGTTACTTAAGGCCCCGCAGGACGGGCGACCAGCGCAGGTGAACGGATGAGCCTTCCGGCTCGAGCGTGATTTCACGCCCCGTGCGCCCAGCGCTGGGGCGTTTTCGATTCTGCAAGAAAGGAAGAGATGGCCCGCCCAGATAAGGCAGCCGCAGTCGCGGAAATGACCGAAGACTTCCGCAATGCGCAAGCCACCGTCCTAACCGAATACCGTGGTCTCAGCGTTGCAGCGATGAAACAACTTCGCCGCTCGCTAGGCGACGAAAATAAGTACTCCGTGGTGAAGAACACTCTCACCAAGATCGCGGCTCGCGAGGCTGGAGTCCCCGTTCCCGAGGAACTCTTTGTGGGCCCATCTGCAGTCGCCTTCATAAATGGCGACCCAGTAATGGCCGCCAAGAGCCTTCGGGATTTCGCCAAGACCAACCCACACTTGGTCATCAAAGGTGGAATCCTCGACGGAAAATTCATTGATGCAGCTCAACTTGGCAAAATTGCCGACCTCGAATCTCGTGAGGTTCTGCTTTCCAAAGTTGCTGGCGCGATCAAGGCTTCATTCGCTCAGGCCGTCCGTGCCGTTGACGCCCTGCGCCTCAAGCTCGAGGGCCCGGCAGTTGAGGCAGCTCCTGAGGCTGAGGCAGCTCCTGAGGCTGAGGCAGCTCCTGAGGCTGAAGCAGTCGCCACCGAAGATGTCACCGAAGTAACCGAAACCAGCGAAGAATCACAGGGCTGACCCGCCCGTACACAGCCCAATCCCGGGTGTACCCGGGTCAACTAAAGAGAAGGAAAAATCATGGCCAAGCTCAGCAACGCAGACCTGCTAGACGCTTTCAAGGAACTGACCCTTATTGAACTCTCTGACTTCGTTAAAGAATTCGAAGAATTCTTCGGCGTAACTGCTGCCGCTCCAGTAGCCGTAGCCGTCGCTGGTGCCGCTGCCGCTGCGGCCGAAGTCGAAGATCAAGATGAATTCGATGTCGTTCTTGAAGAAGTTGGCGCCCAGAAGATTGCCGTCATCAAGGAAGTTCGTACCTTCACGGGCCTCGGCCTGAAAGAAGCAAAAGACTTGGTAGACAGTGCACCATCTAAGGTGCTTGAGAAGGCAACCAAGGATGCAGCCGAGAAGGCAAAGGCCGCCCTTGAGGCTGCCGGCGCCAAGGTGTCTGTCAAGTAATTTTGTTCGCATTCCAACTGCTGTTCAACGATGGTGGCGGGGGTCAACGAGGCCGTTGCTCCCCGCCGCACATCACCCGTACTACCACCGTCATATAGTGGGCGAAAGTGGTCGAAATCGGTTCGGATTGGAAATCTCTCCGGCAATCGACTACTCTCGCCCTTTGCGCACCCTCAGATAAAACTGGCCGCCACCTTGCATCGTGAGTTGGTTACCAGCCGTGGAGTTTGCGCATTTGCCGGACCAGATCTCGATGGCCCTTCATGGGCCGCCGGAAGGACCCCTCTTGGCCGCCTCGCGCTCCACTTCAAAGCATTCTGCAACCGCACCTAAGCGCCTATCTTTCGCCAAGATTCGAGAACCCCTTGAGGTTCCCAATCTCTTGGCTCTGCAAACTGAAAGCACCGATTGGCTACTCGGCACCGAGGCTTGGCGCAAGCGCGTCGCCGATGCGCTTGCCAACGGATCGCATGACGTTCCCACTCAGTCAGGGCTCGAGGAAATCTTCGAGGAAATCAGCCCGATTGAAGACTTCCAAGGTTCGATGAGCCTGTCGTTCCGCGATCACCGCTTCGAGCCACCGAAGTATTCGATTGATGACTGTAAAGAACGCGACATTACTTATGCAGCCCCGCTGTTCCTAACGGCGGAGTTCACCAACAATGTCACCGGCGAAATCAAGAGCCAGACGGTATTCATGGGCGATTTCCCGCTCATGACCAACCGTGGCACATTCGTCATCAACGGCACCGAGCGAGTGGTCGTATCGCAACTCGTCCGCTCGCCTGGTGTTTACTTCGAGGTCGATAAGTCGGCCGACAAGGATGTGTGGACGACCAAGTTAATTCCGAGCCGCGGAGCCTGGCTCGAACTTGAAATTGATAAGAAGGACCTGGTCGGGATTCGAATCGACCGCAAGCGTAAGCAGTCCATCACAGTCTTCCTTAAGGCCCTTGGGTGGGACGATGCTCGAATTCTTGAAGAGTTCGGCGAGTACGAATCAATGCGAGCCACCCTCGAGAAAGATCACACTTCATCGCAGGACGAGGCGCTCCTTGATATTTACCGCAAATTGCGTCCGGGTGAGCCTCCGACGAAAGAAGCAGCTCTTAACCTGCTTGAGAACCTCTACTTCAACAAGAAGCGCTATGACTTGGCCAAGGTCGGCCGTCACAAGATCAACAAGAAGCTTGGGCTAGATCTTGAATTAAGCCAGAGCGTTCTAACGATCGACGACATCGTCGCCACCATCAAGTACTTAGTGAAGTTGCACGCTGGCGAGACTGTCATGGATACTCCGCGCGGACAGGTTCGCGTTGAGACCGACGATATCGACCACTTCGGAAACCGTCGCCTACGTACTGTCGGCGAATTGATCCAAAATCAGGTTCGCACTGGCCTATCGCGGATGGAAAGGGTCGTTCGCGAGCGCATGACGACTCAGGACGTTGAAGCGATCACGCCGCAGACTCTGATCAACATTCGCCCGGTTGTTGCAAGCATCAAGGAGTTCTTTGGTACTTCACAACTGAGCCAGTTCATGGATCAGACAAACCCGCTTGCCGGTTTGACTCATAAGCGTCGACTTTCAGCACTTGGACCCGGTGGACTTTCGCGTGAGCGTGCAGGGTTCGAGGTTCGTGACGTTCACCCTTCTCACTACGGTCGCATGTGCCCGATTGAAACTCCTGAAGGCCCGAACATTGGTCTGATTGGATCCCTATCGACTTTTGCTCGAATTAATGCGTTTGGATTTGTGGAGACTCCCTACCGCAAGGTCGTTAAGGGCAAGGTAACTGATCAAATCTCTTACCTCACCGCTGACGAAGAAGATGAGTTTGTGATCGCCCAAGCCAACGCGCCGCTAGATCCAGACGGCACCTTTAGCGAGGCACGTGTTCTCGTTCGACGCAAGGGTGGCGAGGTCGAATACATCCCAGGCGACGACGTCGACTTCATGGATGTTTCCCCACGCCAGATGGTCTCGGTCGCAACCGCCATGATTCCCTTCCTTGAGCACGACGATGCAAACCGCGCCTTGATGGGTTCGAACATGCAACGTCAGTCGGTTCCGCTGCTTCGAAGTGAATCCCCGCTTGTTGGAACTGGCATGGAATACCGCGCCGCAGTTGATGCCGGTGATGTGATCATCGCCGAAAAGGCAGGCGTCGTAACCGAAGTTTCGGCCGATCACGTAATCGTGATGGCCGACGACGGTTCGTACCAGACCTACCGCTTGGCGAAGTTCCGCCGCTCTAACCAAGGAACCTCTTTCAACCAGAAGGTGATCGTCAACGAAGGACAGCGTCTGGAAATTGGCCAAGTGCTGGCTGACGGTCCCTGCACTGACAATGGCGAGATGGCACTTGGCAAGAACCTTCTTGTGGCATTCATGCCATGGGAAGGACACAACTACGAAGACGCCATCATCTTGAGCCAGCGCCTGATCCAAGATGACGTTCTCTCCTCAATTCACATTGAAGAGCATGAAGTCGATGCCCGCGATACAAAATTGGGACCAGAGGAAATCACTCGCGACATTCCCAACGTCAACGAGGAAGTTCTGGCCGATCTTGATGATCGCGGAATTATTCGCGTCGGCGCCGATGTCGTAACCGGCGATGTGCTGGTCGGAAAGGTCACGCCAAAGGGCGAAACTGAACTGACGCCGGAAGAGCGCCTACTTCGGGCAATCTTCGGCGAGAAGGCACGTGAGGTCAGAGATACTTCGCTCAAGGTGCCACACGGCGAATCTGGAAAGGTCATCGCCGTCAAGGTCTTCGACTCCGAAGAGGGATTCGAACTCCCGCCAGGAGTCAACCAGTTGGTCCGTGTCTATGTTGCGCAGAAGCGCAAGATCAGCAACGGCGACAAGTTGGCCGGTCGCCACGGAAACAAGGGCGTTATTTCCAAGATTCTTCCGGTTGAAGATATGCCGTTCCTCGAGGACGGAACTCCGGTGGACATCATTCTTAACCCACTAGGTGTCCCAGGTCGTATGAACGTCGGCCAGGTTCTTGAAACTCACCTAGGTTGGGTCGCCAAGACCGGCTGGCAGATCGAGGGCGACGACGAGAATTGGAAGAAGAGCCTGGCCTCGATTGGGGCTAGTACAGGTGCTCCAGGTAGCAATGTTGCTACCCCGGTTTTCGACGGCGCCAAGGAAGACGAAATCATCGGTCTTCTCTCATCGACGCTACCTAACCGCGATGGTGTTCAGCTAATCGGTGAATCGGGCAAAGCCCGCCTCTTTGATGGCCGCTCAGGTGAGCCATACACGGAGCCGATTTCAGTTGGATACATCTACATCTTGAAGCTGCTCCACCTTGTCGACGACAAGATCCACGCACGCTCCACGGGCCCTTACTCGATGATCACTCAACAGCCGCTTGGTGGTAAGGCTCAATTCGGTGGTCAGCGCTTTGGCGAGATGGAGGTGTGGGCACTCGAAGCTTATGGGGCCGCCTACGCCTTGCAGGAGTTGCTGACGATTAAGTCCGACGATGTTCACGGTCGAGTCAAGGTTTACGAAGCGATCGTGAAGGGCGAAAACATTCCTGAGCCGGGCATACCTGAATCATTCAAGGTGCTCATCAAGGAAATGCAGTCACTCTGCCTCAACGTAGAAGTTCTTTCATCTGACGGTGTCTCAATTGAGATGCGCGATACAGATGAAGATGCCTTCCGCGCTGCTGAAGAACTCGGTATCGATCTCTCTCGGCGCGAGCCGAGCAGTGTCGAAGAAGTCTGACGGACGGGAAAGGGATTAACTAATCATGCTTGACGTCAATTTCTTTGATGAACTGCGCATCGGCCTTGCAACAGCGGACAACATCCGCGCATGGTCACACGGCGAAGTTAAGAAGCCAGAGACAATCAACTACCGAACCTTGAAGCCGGAGAAGGAAGGTCTTTTCTGCGAGAAGATCTTCGGACCGACGGTCGACTGGGCTTGCTCTTGCGGTAAGTACAAGCGAGTCCGATTTAAGGGCATCGTCTGTGAGCGCTGTGGTGTAGAAGTAACTCGTGCCACTGTTCGTCGTGAGCGGATGGGTCACATCGAATTAGCAGCCCCGGTTACGCACATTTGGTATTTCAAAGGTGTGCCCAGCCGCCTTGGTTACCTGCTCGACTTGGCGCCAAAAGATCTAGAGAAGGTCATTTACTTTGCTGCCTACATGATCACGTGGGTAGATGAAGAAGGCCGTCACAACGATCTTCCGCAACTTGAGAACAAGGTTGCGTTAAAGCGTGGAAAGCTCGAACAGAAGCGCGACAATGACCTCAACACTCGTCAGGAGAAGCTGGAAGCAGATCTGGCCGAGCTTGAGGCCGAAGGTGCTAAAGCCGATGTTCGCCGCAAGGTCCGTGAAGGCGCAGAGCGCGAACTAAAGTCGATTCGTGATCGTTCGCAGCGTGAGTTGAACCGCCTCGATGAGGTGTGGACTCGCTTCAAAAACCTGAAGGTTCAAGACCTTGAGGGCGACGAAACGCTCTACCGCGAAATGCGCGATGAGTTCGGCATGTACTTCAGAGGCGGAATGGGCGCTGCTGCGATCCAGGCTCGTCTCCAGGACTTCGATCTCGAAGGCGAGTCACTTCGACTTCGCGAAATCGCTCGCAGCGGAAAAGGACAGAAGAAGACCAGGGCACTTAAGCGTCTTAAGGTCGTCTCATCCTTCTTGACTACGACTAACACTCCCTCTGGCATGGTTCTTGACTGTGTTCCAGTTATCCCGCCGGATCTACGTCCGATGGTTCAACTTGATGGTGGACGTTTTGCCACCTCAGATCTGAATGACCTTTACCGACGCGTTATCAACCGCAACAACCGGTTGAAGCGTCTCCTTGATCTCGGTGCGCCGGAGATCATCGTTAACAATGAGAAGCGAATGCTGCAAGAAGCAGTAGATGCACTCTTTGACAACGGTCGACGAGGTCGTCCTGTGACCGGGCCGGGCAACCGTCCACTTAAGTCACTGTCCGACATGCTTAAAGGTAAGCAAGGTCGCTTCCGTCAGAACCTGCTTGGAAAGCGTGTTGACTACTCGGGACGTTCGGTCATCGTTGTTGGTCCACAACTAAAATTGCACCAGTGCGGTCTCCCCAAGCAAATGGCGCTGGAACTGTTTAAGCCGTTCGTGATGAAGCGGCTTGTTGACCTGAACCATGCGCAGAACATTAAGTCGGCAAAGCGGATGGTCGAGCGCGCGCGTTCGGTCGTCTGGGATGTGCTCGAAGAAGTAATTGCCGAACACCCGGTAATGCTCAACCGCGCACCAACCCTGCACCGGCTTGGTATTCAGGCATTTGAGCCACAGCTGGTTGAAGGTAAGGCAATCCAGATCCACCCGCTCGTATGTACAGCGTTCAACGCTGACTTCGACGGTGACCAGATGGCTGTCCACCTTCCGCTATCGGCAGAGGCGCAGGCCGAAGCAAGAATCTTGATGCTTTCAAGCAACAACATTCTTTCTCCGGCTCACGGTCGTCCGATCACTTCACCGACCCAGGACATGGTGTTGGGTCTTTACTTCCTCACCACAAAGCGTGGCGCTCAACTTGGCGACGATCGAGCCTTCTCCTCTGTCGCTGAAGCTTTAATGGCTTTCGACCAAGGCTCGCTCTCGCTCCAAGCTTCGATCAAGATTCGTCTGCCAGGTGGCGCAGTGCCGCCGAGAGCCTGGTCTGCACCTGAAGAGTGGCTGCCGGGCGAATCCTTCACGCTGACAACAACGCTTGGCCGGACGCTGTTCAACGAGGCGCTTCCTGCTGATTACCCGTTCGTCGATTACGACATCACCAAAAAGCAACTGGGCGCGATCGTCAATGATCTAGCCGAGCGATACCCCAAGGTGACTGTTGCGGCAACGCTTGATGCGCTTAAGGAGTCCGGTTTCTACTGGGCCACTCGAGCGGGCGTAACGATTGGCATTGAAGACGTGGTCACTCCGCCACGTAAGGCTGAAATCCTCAACGGTTACGAGATTCGGGCCGACAAGGTTCAGTCCCAGTACGAGAAGGGTCTGATCACAGACGACGAACGTCGCCAAGAACTGATCGAGATCTGGACTCAGGCAACCAGCGAAGTTGCGCGTGAGATGGAAGATAACTTCCCTCGCACCAACCCAGTCTGGATGATGGTCTACTCGGGTGCTCGCGGAAACATGATGCAGGTTCGTCAGATCGCCGGTATGCGTGGTCTGGTGGCTAACCCCAAGGGTGAAATTATCCCTCGTCCGATCAAGTCCAACTTCCGTGAGGGCCTTTCGGTTCTTGAGTACTTCATCTCCACACACGGTGCCCGTAAGGGTCTTGCTGACACCGCACTTCGTACGGCGGACTCGGGCTACCTGACCAGGCGTCTGGTCGACGTTTCACAGGACGTAATCATTCGTGAAGAAGATTGCGGCAGTGAGCGCGGCTTGATGATGCCAATCGCTTCGGACATCGACGGAGTTCTGACCAAGCTTGAAAACGTAGAGACTTCGGTTTACTCGCGTGCGTTGGCCGAAGACGTCCTCCTGGATGGCGAAGTTGTCGTTTCAGCCGGGACAGACCTTGGTGACCTTGTGATCGACATGCTCATCGCCAAGGGCGTCGACAAGGTTCGCGTCCGTTCGGTGCTCACATGTGATGCCAAGATCGGAACCTGCGCAGCCTGCTACGGCCGATCTCTGGCAACTGGAAAACGCGTTGATGTCGGCGAGGCAGTCGGAATCATCGCGGCCCAGTCAATCGGCGAGCCAGGAACGCAGCTCACAATGCGTACTTTCCACACTGGTGGGGTCGCCGGCGATGACATCACGCACGGTCTTCCACGCGTTGTCGAGCTCTTCGAAGCTCGTAAGCCAAAGGGTGTTGCGCAGATCGCAGAAGCTGCGGGTCGGATCAAGATTGAAGACACCGAGAAGGTTCGTAAGCTCATCATCGTGCCCGATGATGGCAGCGAAGAGGTTGCCTACCCGGTTCCGAAGCGTCAGCGTCTGTTGGTTGGCGAAGGCGATCACGTCAAGGTCGGGCAGAAGATGCTCGTCGGTGCCGTTGATCCAAAGGAGGTCCTCCGAATTCTTGGACCACGTGCGGTTCAACAGCACTTGGTCGACGAAGTTCAAGAGGTCTACCGCTCACAAGGTGTGTCCATTCACGACAAGCACATCGAGGTAATTGTTCGCCAGATGCTTAAGCGCGTTTCGGTGATCGAGTCGGGCGATGCCAATCTTCTTCAAGGTGACCTGATTGATCGGGCGATCTTCGAGGTTGAGAATCGCAGAGTCGTTGCCGCAGGTGGAACTCCAGCTTCTGGTCGTCCAGAGTTGATGGGTATCACCAAGGCATCCCTTGCTACCGAGTCTTGGCTATCGGCTGCTTCCTTCCAGGAGACGACCAGAGTCCTTACCGATGCCGCCCTCCAGGCCAAGAGCGATCCGCTTCTTGGACTCAAGGAGAACGTCATCATTGGAAAGCTCATCCCAGCTGGAACCGGTCTTCCGCGTTACCGGAACATCAAGGTCGAGCCAACCGAAGAGGCCAAGGCAGCGGTCTACTCGATGGGCGCTTACGACGAATATGACTACCAGTCCTTTGGGCAGGGTTCGGGCGAAGCAATTCGCTTGGACGAGTTCGAATTCGAGCGCTAAACCGCCAAGAAACATTTGTGTCCCGAAGGGGCGTTGGGCTTTGGCTCGGCGCCCCTTCGGCTTTCCCGTGAGCGGCGCCTTGCCTCCCGTGAGCGGCGCCTTGCCTCCCGTGAGCGGCGCCTTGCCTCCCGTGAGCGGCGCCTTGCCTCCCTGGATAGAGACAAAAGATGAATTTGTTTGTCGCAGAAATTCGGAGTGCTAAATATCGTTTCGGTATTCGCGATCAAGAACGCTCATCATGAGGTCGTCATGCCACGTGTCCTCGATTCGACAACTGTCTCGTTCTCGACCTTCGACTATAAAGCCACATTTACGGTAACTGGCGATCGCCATCTCATTGAAGGCTAGAACCCTAAGGTCGACTCGATGAAGTTGAAGAGTTAAGAAGGCATGACCAAGCACAAGTTGGGTCGCTTCCGTTCCGAATCCTTGGCCAGTGAGGCTTGGTGCGAACAATCCAATTGCCAATCGCGCCTTGCGATCTTTCTCTTTCAGAGAATGAAGGAATATGACTCCTGCAAGTTCTCCGGCAACTTCGATCGCCCAGTACGTGTCGCTTAATTCAGCTTCGACGTTTTCGTACCACTCGCGGGCTTCAGCGGCGGTCATCTCTCTTGTTTCGCTCAAATGCCCGAAGCCAAGCTCAATGTCGGCATGCCATCCATATTTTTGCCTTGCCGACGCGTCTTCCCGTTTAGGCGAGCGCAAGACCACTCTTTTGCCGTAGAGGGTGGGTGCCGTCATGGTCTCATCGTGCCAGATGCACTAACGCAATCAGATGTCGCTGAACGATTCGATCCTCGCACCCAGTGCGGATAGGCGAACGGCGAGATCTTCATAGCCGCGGTCGATTACATAGACGTGACGAAGGACCGATGTTCCCTTGGCCGCAAGCATTGCAAGCAGCAGAACTACGGCCGGGCGGAGAGCTGGCGGGCAGATCACCTCGGCGCCAGACCAATGGGTCGGACCGTCTACCCAGATCCGGTGCGGATCAAGCAGAGTCACCTGCGCGCCAAGACGATTCAACTCAGTTAAATAAATGGCGCGATTTTCAAAGACCCAATCATGAATCAAGGTGCGTCCGGTGGCGACCGCGGCAATCACGGCAAAAAATGGAATGTTGTCGATGTTCAAGCCAGGAAATGGCATCGGGTGAACTTTGTCGATCGGGGCATGCAACGCTGACGGCAAGGTTCTTATGTCAACTAATCGGGTTCGGCCATTGGTGCCGGCATATTCCTCCGTGCGATGGTGCCTGAAGCCCATTTCGCCCAGAATCGCCAATTCAATCTCGAGGAACTCAATAGGTACGCGCGTTACTTCGATTTCCGAACCGGTGACGATCGCAGCAGTCAGCAGCGACATGGCCTCAATCGGATCTTCCGACGGCCAGTACTCCACATCCACATTTATCTGAGAGCGCCCGTGAACGGTCAACGTGGTTGAGCCGATGCCTTCAACCCGAACCCCAAGTTTGTCTAGGTAGAAGCAGAGGTCTTGGACCATGTAATTGCTGCTGGCATTTCGAATTACCGTTATTTGGTCAATCCGAGCGGCCGCCATTAGGGCATTTTCGGTGACGGTATCGCCTCGTTCGATGAGGACAATCGGACGGGTGGGAGCGACGCCGCGATCTCGCGTGACCTGATAATTGCCTTCAGTAGCGGAGATATTCATCCCAAACGCACGTAGAACCGATTTGTGAGGTTCGACGGTTCTAGTGCCAAGTTTGCAACCGCCGGCATAGGGGAGGGCAAATGCGGACGCCTTATGCATCAGAGAGCCGAGCAGCAGTAGGACTGAGCGGGTTCGTCTCGCCGCATCTACGTCCAGTGAATCCAATTTTAAGAAGGCCGGCGGCTGCAACTTCAAGTCGCTATCGCCAATCCAGGAAACCGTCACGCCGATGCTCTTGAGCACCTCAATGATCCGATTTACCTCTTCGATTCTGGCGATCCCGCGCAGAATCGTGGAGCCATCGTTGAGCAAGGAAGCGCAGAGCAGCGCGACCGCGGCGTTTTTACTGGATTTAACCTCAATCGACCCGGAGAGCGGATGGCCGCCTTCTACGCGCAGGTGAGTCGGTCCAACCTTGGGCGCCAATTCCACGAGTCCTGTTTCGAGTACCGCCCCAATGCGGGAAATCATTTCCAAAGAGAGGTTCTGTTGGCCCTGTTCAATCCTGGCGATTGCACTCTGGCTCGTGCTGAGAGCTTCAGCCAGCTGCTCCTGGGTTAAATCCCGCCTTTTCCGAGCATCTCGTACTAATTTGCCCAGTTGCTTCAGGTAAAGATCGTCCATGGACAGAAGATATCTCATATCTGAGATATCTTCTTGGAGGGTGCCTGCGCACCGGAAGATCACGGCTCGGCGTGTCGAAACCATGATTGGCATCATCGAGGCCCTCGCAGGAGTTAGATACCGCCCCGTTTTGACCTTGCTGGCTCACCTCGGCTACTCTCACCTCTGCCTGGCAACTTGATGCGGGCCTTGGAGTTCTGCGCGTATGCGCAAGAAATCCCATAGTGCTGAGAAATTTGCATTATGTCGTGGGGGATGGGCGACACGCCCGACCGCGTGGGTCGGAAGAGAGCAGTTAGGCCGTCAAGATCGATCTGAACGAGCGGAGATGTAGTGCCAACGATCCAGCAGTTGGTCCGTAAGGGCCGTGCGGACAAAGTCGCGAAGACTAAGACGCCCGCACTGAAGGGCAGTCCTCAACGTCGCGGTGTCTGTACGCGTGTCTACACAACGACCCCGAAGAAGCCGAACTCAGCGCTGCGCAAAGTCGCGCGTGTCCGTCTTACCAGTGGCGTCGAAGTCACCGCTTATATCCCCGGTGTTGGCCACAACCTCCAGGAGCACTCAATCGTGCTTGTCCGTGGCGGTCGTGTTAAGGACCTACCTGGTGTGCGTTACAAGATCATCAGAGGCTCACTCGATACCCAGGGCGTTAAGGGTCGTAAGCAGGCTCGCAGCCGCTACGGCGCTAAGAAGGAGAAGAAGTAATGCCACGTAAAGGTCCGGCGCCGAAATCACCAGTCGTAGCAGACCCGGTATACAACTCACCGATCGTCACTGCGCTCGTTAATAAAGTTCTTCTTCATGGCAAGCGCTCAACGGCCGAAGCCATTGTGTACACCGCACTTGAAGGTTGCCGCGAAAAAAATGGCGCAGATCCCGTAATTACGCTTAAGCGCGCGCTTGATAACGTCAAGCCAGCTCTTGAAGTCCGCTCACGCCGAGTTGGTGGCGCCACGTATCAGGTGCCGATTGAAGTTCGCGCTGGCCGGTCAACCACTCTCGCACTTCGCTGGCTAGTTAGCTTCTCCCGTCAACGCCGAGAGAAGTCAATGTCAGAGCGTCTGATGAATGAACTTCTCGACGCCAGCAATGGCCTTGGTGCATCTGTGAAGCGTCGTGAGGACACACACAAGATGGCCGAATCCAACAAGGCATTCGCGCACTACCGCTGGTAAGTCCAAGACCAAATAGACCTCAGAGAAAAGAAAGAAGAGAGAACGCATCGTGGCAATTGATACTGCAGTTGACCTGGCCAAGGTTCGCAACATTGGGATCATGGCTCATATCGACGCGGGCAAAACCACCACGACCGAGCGCATTCTTTTCTACACCGGCATCAACTACAAGATCGGTGAAGTTCACGAAGGCGCAGCCACGATGGACTGGATGGAGCAAGAGCAAGAGCGTGGAATCACGATCACCTCTGCGGCCACCACGTGCGTCTGGAAAGACCACCTCATTAATATTATTGACACCCCAGGCCACGTTGATTTCACGGTCGAGGTCGAGCGCTCGCTGCGCGTCCTTGACGGCGCGGTTGCGGTGTTCGACGGCGTGGCCGGAGTGGAGCCGCAGTCAGAGACCGTCTGGCGCCAAGCCGACCGTTACCAAGTCCCACGCATCTGTTTCATCAATAAGTTGGACCGCACTGGCGCAGATTTCGACATGTGTGTCGGCATGATCGTCTCAAGGCTCAACGCGACGCCGCTGGTTCTCCAGATCCCAATCGGGTCTGAGGGGGATTTCAGTGGCGTTGTTGATTTGATTGCTATGAAGGCGCTGGTCTGGCCGGGTGAAACCAAGAAGGGCGACGACTACCTGATCGAAGAGATCCCTGCCGATCTCAAAGAGAAGGCTGATGCCGCCCGCTTTGCGTTGATCGAAACCCTTGCTGAGGGTGACGATGAGACGATGGAGAAGTACCTCGAGGGCATCCAACTCACCGAAGCGGAAATCATCGCTGGAATTCGTCGCGCGACGCTTGCCGACAAACTCACCCCAGTTCTCTGCGGTTCGGCTTTTAAGAACAAGGGCGTTCAGCCGATGCTAGATGCCGTTACTCGCTACCTTCCTAGCCCGCTTGATGTTGCTTCAATCGTCGGTCACAAGCCGGGCCACGAGAGCATTGAGATGGAGCGCCAGCCAAGCAACGAAGAGCCGTTCTCCGCCCTTGCCTTCAAGATCATGAGCGATCCTCACCTAGGCAAACTCACTTTCATTCGGATCTACTCGGGTGTTCTTGAATCCGGATCTTTTGTGCTGAACAGCGTTAAAGACCGCAAAGAGCGCATCGGCAAGATTTATCAGATGCACGCCAATAAGCGCGAAGAGCGCGACAACGCTGGCGCGGGAATGATCGTTGCTGTAATGGGGCTCAAAGATACGACTACTGGCGAGACTCTCTGCGATATCGCCAAGCCGATCATTCTTGAATCAATGAATTTCCCAGCTCCAGTTATCTCGGTCGCGATTGAGCCAAAGACTAAGAGTGACCAAGAGAAGCTTGGCACCGCGATCCAGCGTCTAGCTGAAGAAGACCCAACCTTCCAAGTTCACACCGATGAAGAAACTGGCCAGACCATCATCGCCGGAATGGGTGAGCTTCACCTAGAAATTCTGGTCGACCGGATGCGCCGGGAATTCAAGGTTGAGGCAAACGTTGGCAAGCCTCAGGTTGCCTACCGCGAAACAATTCGTCGGGACGTGGACCGCCACGACTACACGCACAAGAAACAGACTGGTGGTTCTGGTCAGTTTGCTAAGGTGCAAATCGCAATGGCTCCACTTGGGCCAGAGGCAGAAGGCACTTACGAATTCATAAATAAGGTCACCGGCGGACGTATTCCACGTGAATACATTCCAGCCGTCGACCAGGGTGCACAAGAGGGTATGCAGTCGGGTCCACTTGCTGGCTACCCACTAACTGGCGTGAAATTCACGCTGCTCGACGGCGCTTACCACGACGTCGACTCTTCTGAACTAGCCTTCAAGATCGCCGGCTTAATGGCGTTCAAAGAGGCTGTACGTAAAGCCGATCCGGCCCTTCTGGAGCCGATCATGTTGGTCGAGGTCACCACCCCTGAAGATTTCATGGGCGATGTCATCGGCGATTTGAACTCGCGTCGTGGCCAGATCCAGGCCATGGACGAGCGGGCCGGTGCCCGAATCGTAAAAGCTCTTGTGCCGCTTTCGGAGATGTTCGGCTATGTCGGAGATCTTCGGAGTCGTACGCAAGGGCGTGCAAGCTATTCCATGCAGTTCGACTCGTATGCAGAAGTTCCTGCAAACGTGGCCAAGGACATCATCGCCAAAGTTCGTGGCGAGTAAGTCCAACCGAATTCCACCTGCATAACCAACGGCGTCAGACTAGAAAAACGGGAGGCCCCAAGTGGGTAAGGCGAAGTTCGAGCGGACGAAGCCGCACGTAAACATTGGCACCATCGGTCACATTGACCACGGCAAGACCACTCTTACCGCGGCGATCTCCAAGGTGCTTCACGACAAGTATCCAGACGTGAACCCCTTCACGCCTTTCGACCAGATCGATAAGGCTCCTGAAGAGCGTCAGCGCGGAATCACGATCTCGATCGCTCATATTGAGTACCAGACCGAGAAGCGTCACTATGCGCACGTTGACTGCCCAGGTCACGCTGACTACATCAAGAACATGATCACTGGCGCTGCCCAGATGGACGGTGCGATCCTCGTGGTTGCTGCCACTGACGGGCCAATGCCACAGACGAAGGAGCACGTGCTTCTCGCCCGTCAGGTAGGTGTTCCTTACATCGTTGTCGCGCTCAACAAGTCCGACATGGTCGATGATGAGGAAATCCTTGAGCTCGTTGAAATGGAAGTTCGCGAACTTCTCTCTGCCTACGAGTTCCCAGGCGACGATCTGCCGGTTGTTCGCGTCTCAGCGCTCAAGGCGCTTGAAGGCGACGCTCACTGGTCAGAGCAGCTAATGAAGCTTATGGACGCGGTGGACGAGTTCATTCCGCAACCAGAGCGTGAAGTCGACAAGCCATTCCTTATGCCAGTCGAAGATGTATTCACGATCACTGGTCGTGGCACCGTCGTCACCGGTCGTATCGAGCGCGGCATCGTCAAGGTCAACGAGGAAGTTGAAATCGTTGGTATTCACGAGAAGTCGATCAAGACCACCGTCACTGGTGTCGAAATGTTCCGTAAGCTTCTCGATGAAGGCCGCGCCGGTGAGAACGTCGGTCTCCTTCTTCGTGGAACCAAGCGTGAAGAAGTTGAGCGCGGGCAGGTTGTCTGCAAAACCGGCTCAATCACTCCACACACGGAATTCGATGCAAACGTCTACATCCTTTCAAAGGATGAAGGTGGACGGCACACTCCGTTCTTCGACAACTACCGACCACAGTTCTACTTCCGCACCACGGATGTAACTGGCGTCGTCACCTTGCCAGAAGGCACCGAGATGGTCATGCCAGGCGACAACACCGAAATGCGCGTAGCGCTCATCCAGCCAATTGCGATGGAAGAAGGTCTCCGCTTCGCAATTCGCGAAGGTGGCCGCACCGTTGGCGCTGGTCGAGTAACCAAGATCCACAAGTAGTAGTGACTCCGGTGGTGTGGGTCAACTCCTGCACCACCGGAACACAATTAAATATTTAGGGCAACAACTGAGATTTAGTTTTATTTAACTCAAGAGAAGTTTCGATAGCAGTAGAGAAGGGGAACCATGGCGGGACAGAAGATCCGCATCAGGCTCAAGGCCTATGACCACGAAGTGATCGACTCCTCGGCAAAGAAGATCGTCGAGACAGTAGAGCGCACGGGGGCCAAGGTCGCGGGTCCCGTTCCGCTGCCTACTGAGAAGAACACCTACTGTGTAATCCGCTCTCCTCACAAGTACAAGGACAGTCGCGAGCACTTTGAAATGCGTACCCACAAGCGCCTCATTGACATTCTCGACCCCACCCCGAAGACCGTCGACTCGCTTATGCGTCTGGATCTTCCGGCCGGCGTCGACATCGAGATCAAGCTCTAATCGGAGATATGTAGCCATGAAAACCGAGACAAAGACGATTAAGGGCTTGCTGGGCGAGAAGCTCGGTATGACTCAGGTCTTCGACGCGAACAACCGGATGGTTCCGGTTACCGTCGTCAAAGCTGGTCCATGCGTCGTAACCCAGGTCCGTACAGAGGCAAGCGATGGCTATGTTGCCGTCCAACTTGCCTTCGGTGCGATTGACCCACGCAAGGTAACCAAGCCACTGACTGGTCATTTCACGAAGGCTGGTGTCACTCCTCGCCGCCACGTACTTGAGCTGCGCACGGGCGACGCTGACCAATACACGTTGGGTCAGGAAGTCGGCCCCGAGATTTTCGAATCCGGACAAGTAGTCGACGTCACTGGTACCAGCAAGGGAAAGGGTTTTGCTGGTGTTATGAAGCGTCACGGTTTCCATGGCGTTAGCTCCTCGCACGGTTCGCACCGTAATCACCGTAAGCCCGGATCTATTGGGGCTTGCGCCACGCCAGGTCGCGTTTTTAAAGGTCTTCGGATGGCCGGCCGGATGGGTAACGAGCGAGTAACCACTCAGAACCTCACCGTGCACGCGGTTGATATTGAAAAGGGCTTGCTGCTCATCAAGGGCGCCATTCCCGGCAATACCGGCACGCTCGTGTTCATCAAAACCGCAGCGAAGGGAGCGTAAACAATGTCGACTGCTTCGCTATCACTGGACATCGTTGATGCCGCCGGTAAGAAAAGTGGCACCGTTGAACTCCCTGCGGAGATCTTCGATGTACAAGTAAATATTCCGCTTATGCACCAGGTTGTTGTCGCTCAGTTGGCCGCCGCACGTCAGGGCACCCACAAGACCAAGAACCGCGGTGAAGTAAGTGGTGGTGGAAAGAAGCCTTTCAAGCAGAAGGGCACTGGCCGTGCACGTCAGGGCTCGACCCGTTCGCCAAATCAGCGCCATGGTGGGGTCTCGCATGGGCCAGTTCCTCGCGATTACGCACAGCGCACTCCAAAGAAAATGATCGCAGCAGCACTTCGCGGTGCACTTTCAGACCGGGCGCGCAACGGTCGCGTACATGTGATCAGTTCGATTGTTGATCAGGCGCCTTCGACTAAAGCTGCAATTTCTGCGGTAGCTCAGTTTTCCAACCGTCGGCAGTTGCTTGTCGTGCTATCTCGCACGGACGACAACTCATGGCGCAGCCTTCGCAATGTCGATCGGATTCACCTGTTGGTTCCAGATCAACTGAACACCTACGACGTTCTTGTTAGTGACGACGTAGTTTTCACCGAGACCGCACTGAATGAATTCCTCGCGGGACCGAGCCGTGGCAAGAGTGTCTCGGCGGTCGGGCGAGCGGCTGACGAGGAGGTCTCGGCATGAGCGACTTGCAGAAGGATCACCGCGACGTACTGATCGCGCCGGTTGTCTCGGAGAAGTCATACGGCTTACTCGATGAGAACAAGTACACATTTTTGGTCGCACCAGATGCGAACAAGACTGAAATCAAGATCGCTGTCGAAAAGATCTTCGGCGTCAAGGTTCTTGATGTGAACACAATGAACCGCCAGGGCAAGCGCAAGCGCACCAGGGTCGGTTTTGGAAAGCGCAAAGACACTAAGCGCGCGATCGTTTCGGTGGCTGCTGGTGACCGTATCGACATCTTCGGAGGACCTGTCTCCTAACGGAGATAGGGCCGAGACAGGACTGGAAGTCACATGGGTATTCGTAAGTACAAGCCAACAACGCCAAGCCGACGCGGCTCGAGCGTTGCTGACTTTGTCGAAATCACTCGCACCACACCGGAGAAGTCGCTGGTTCGTCCGATCCATAGCAAGGGCGGACGTAACGCCTCTGGTCGGGTAACCGTTCGCCATCAAGGTGGTGGCCACAAGCGCGCATACCGACTCATCGATTTCCGTCGTAATGACAAGGATGGTGTGCCAGCCAAGGTCGCTCACATTGAGTACGACCCGAACCGCACTGCGCGAATTGCGCTCCTTCACTATGCAGATGGCGAGAAGCGCTACATCATCGCGCCAAACAAGCTTGTTCAAGGCGACATGGTTGAGAACGGCCCTCGTGCCGACATCAAGCCTGGTAACAACTTGCCACTGCGCAACATCCCGGTCGGTACCGTTATTCACGCAATTGAGCTTCGACCAGGCGGTGGCGCCAAGATTGCCCGTTCGGCCGGTGCGAGTGTGCAGCTCGTTGCCAAAGAGGGTGCTTACGCGCAACTTCGAATGCCATCCGGGGAAATCCGCAACGTAGATGTTCGGTGCCGGGCAACCGTTGGCGAAGTCGGCAACGCCGAGCAGTCGAACATCAACTGGGGTAAAGCTGGCCGCATGCGTTGGAAGGGCGTTCGCCCAACCGTACGCGGTGTCGTTATGAACCCGGTCGATCACCCGCACGGTGGTGGAGAAGGAAAGACCTCTGGTGGTCGTCACCCGGTTAGCCCATGGGGCCAGCCTGAAGGCCGCACTCGTAAATCCAAGGCGAGCGACTCACTTATTGTCCGCCGTCGCAAGTCGAATAAGAAGCGGTAGGAAGCAGATGCCACGCAGCCTTAAGAAAGGACCCTTCGTAGATGGTCACCTCACCAAAAAGGTGGAGGTCCAAAACGATAAGGGCACCAAAAACGTCATCAAGACCTGGTCACGTCGCTCCATGATCGTTCCGACGATGCTTGGACACACGATCGCGGTTCACGATGGCCGCAAGCATGTGCCGGTTTTTGTGACCGAATCAATGGTCGGTCACAAACTCGGTGAATTCGCTCCAACGCGCACCTTCAAGGGGCACGTGAAGGATGATCGGAAGGCAAAGCGTGGCTAAGGTAGTGAAAGACGCTAAGGAAGAGCGCGCAGTGGTTAGTTCACGCGCCTCAGTCCAGGAAGTTCGCATCACCGCGCAGAAGGCACGCCGGGTGGTCGACCTTATCCGCGGAATGAAGGCAGATGATGCGCTAGCCGTTCTGAAGTTTGCACCTCAGGCCGCCGGCGAGACGGTTTACAAGTTGGTTGCCTCCGCCGTGGCAAACGCCAAGGACATCCATGGCATTCGGAATGCTTCGGAACTCTGGATCACTCAGGCATACGTCGATGAGGGAGCCACCTTGAAGCGTTTCCGTCCGCGCGCCCAAGGTCGTGCATTCCAGATTCTTAAGCGGACTAGCCATATCACCGTGGTTGTCTCTGATGCCAAGGGAGGCACTCGCTAATGGGTCAAAAAGTAAACCCGTATGGGTTCCGCCTTGGAATTACTACCGAGTTCAAGTCTCGTTGGTACGCCGACAAGCTGTACAAGGAATACGTAAAAGAAGATATTGCAATCCGCCGCATGATGAACAAGGGCATGGAGCGCGCCGGAATTTCGAAAGTTGAAATCGAGCGCACTCGTGACCGGGTTCGCATCGACATTCATACCGCCCGTCCCGGCATCGTGATTGGCCGTCGAGGCCAAGAGGCTGACCGGATCCGTGGCGATCTTGAAAAACTCACTGGCAAGCAGGTTCAGCTCAACATCTTGGAAGTCAAGGTGCCTGAAATTGATGCGCAGTTAGTCGCTCAAGGAGTTGCCGAGCAACTCTCGAGCCGTGTCTCTTTCCGTCGAGCCATGCGTAAGTCAATGCAGACTGCGTTGAAGTCAGGCGCCAAGGGAATCCGTATTCAATGCGGTGGACGTCTTGGTGGCGCCGAAATGAGTCGCAGTGAGTTCTACCGTGAAGGTCGAGTTCCGCTACACACGCTTCGAGCCGACATTGACTATGGCTTCTACGAGGCTCGCACCACTTTCGGTCGAATCGGGGTAAAGGTCTGGATCTACAAGGGTGACATCATCGGCAGTCGCACTGAACGTCAAGCCGCGGCTCTTGCTGCTGCCCGAGCACCTAAAGCCCCACGCCCGCCTTCGAAGAGCTCTCGCGCCCCGCGCAGTGCAGCACCCGTTAAGCAAGCGCCGGTAACCGCTACCGCGCAGACCACGGAGGCCTAGTCATGTTGATTCCGCGCCGCGTTAGGCACCGTAAACAGCACCACCCAAGTCGCTCCGGCGCCTCAAAGGGCGGTACGACCGTGGCTTTCGGCGATTACGGCATTCAAGCTCTAGAACGGGCTTATGTAACGAACCGCCAGATTGAAGCTGCACGTATTGCAATGACTCGTCACATCAAGCGTGGTGGAAAGGTTTGGATCAATATTTATCCAGATCGTCCGATCACGAAAAAGCCTGCTGAAACTCGAATGGGTTCGGGTAAGGGTTCGCCTGAATGGTGGGTTGCCAACGTCAAGCCAGGTCGTGTGATGTTCGAGCTTTCGGGCGTCACGGACGTCGTTGCGCGCGAGGCACTAACTCGTGCAATTCACAAACTGCCAATTAAGTGCCGCATTATTCGGCGTGAGGAGGCGTAATGGCAATCACGGTGAACGAACTACGTGCCCTTGAGGTTGACGAATTGGCGACCAAATTAAAGGAGGCGAAGGAGGAGCTTTTCAACCTCCGCTTCCAGGCCGCTACAGGTCAGCTTGAGAGTCACGGCCGCCTCCACGCTATTCGCAAGGAGATCGCACGCATCTACACGATCATGCGCGAACGCGAACTTGGAATTGAGGGCGTCGCATGAGCGAGACTGGGAAGAAGGACGAAGTGACTAGCGAAGATCGCGGTTTCCGCAAGACCCGTGAAGGCATGGTCGTAAGCGACAAGATGGATAAGACCGTCGTTGTCGCAGTTGAAGACCGAGTTAAGCACCCGGTCTACAGCAAGATCATGCGCCGGACCAACAAGCTCAAGGCGCACGACGAGCAGAACACCTGCGGAATCGGCGATCGAGTAGTAATCATGGAAACTCGACCACTCTCGGCGACTAAGCGCTGGCGAGTAGTCGAAATTCTAGAACGAGCAAAGTAAGTATCCGCACACCAACTAGTTCAACATTCAGGAGAACGCAGTGATCCAGCAGGAGTCGCGACTACGCGTCGCCGACAACACCGGAGCAAAGGAAATCCTTTGCATTCGAGTGCTTGGCGGTTCTTCGCGCCGTTACGCCGGCATCGGCGACATCATCGTGGCCACCGTCAAGGATGCAATTCCTGGCGGTCAGGTCAAAAAGGGTGAAGTCGTTAAAGCTGTCGTCGTGCGGACGGTTAAGGAGCGTCGTCGTCCAGATGGCTCCTACATCAAATTTGATGAGAATGCTGCGGTAATCCTTAAGGCTGATGGTGAGCCACGCGGCACTCGTATCTTCGGACCGGTTGCTCGCGAACTTCGCGACAAGCGTTTCATGAAGATCATTTCGCTCGCACCGGAGGTGCTCTAATGGCGCGCATTAAAAAGGGTGACACCGTTCAGGTCATCACTGGCAAGGACAAGGGCGCCAAGGGTCGCGTCATTCACGTCTACCCAGAGACTGACAAGGTTCTTGTTGAGGGTGTGAACCGGGTCAAGAAGCACACGAAGGTCGGAACGACTACCCGTGGCGCCCAGACCGGTGGCATCACCACTCAAGAAGCCCCAATCCACGTTTCCAATGTGATGCTCGTTGATCCAGAGACTGGTAAGGCAACTCGCCTTGGTTCTCGCCAGGATGAAAACGGCAAAAACGTGCGTATTTCACGCAGCAGCGGTAAGGATGTCTGAAATGACCACTTCAACACTTCCCAGACTCAAACAGCGTTACCGCGCTGAGATTCAAGAGTCGCTACGTACCCAATTTAGTTATGCCAACGCCATGCAGATCCCTGGACTGGTCAAGGTCGTAGTGAACATGGGTGTTGGTGACGCTGCTCGCGATTCCAAGTTGATTGAAGGCGCGATCCGCGATTTAGCTGCAATCACCGGACAGAAGCCACAAGTCACCAAGGCTCGCAAATCAATTGCGCAGTTTAAGTTGCGTGAGGGACAGCCGATCGGCGCCCATGTAACTCTCCGCGGCGATCGCATGTGGGAGTTTCTTGACCGCCTCGTGTCAGTGGCACTTCCGCGCATCCGAGACTTCCGAGGCCTGTCACCTCGTCAATTTGATGGCCATGGCAACTACACCTTCGGCCTCACTGAGCAGGTTGTATTTCCAGAGATCGACCAGGACAAGATCGACCGTACGCGCGGTATGGACATCACGGTAGTAACAACGGCAACCAACGACGATGAAGGCCGTGCGCTGCTGCGCGCTCTCGGCTTCCCATTCAAGGAGAACTGAGATGGCCAAGACCTCACTCAAAGTTAAGGCTTCGCGTACCCCGAAGTTCAAGGTGCGTGGCTATACCCGCTGCCAACGCTGCGGCCGACCTCACTCGGTCTACCGCAAGTTTGGTCTCTGCCGGGTGTGCTTCCGAGAGATGGCACACGCAGGCGAACTTCCAGGTATCACTAAAGCAAGCTGGTAAATCCAACACGCCGTAGGTCCTAACGGAAACCGCGGGGAGAAAGGCCAAAGGCCAAGCATGACAATGACCGATCCAATAGCAGACATGCTGACTCGTCTGCGTAACGCAAATAGCGCCTATCACGACACCGTGGCGATGCCGTCATCGACCGTAAAGCAGCGCATCGCTGCGATCCTCCAACAAGAGGGTTACATCGGCAGTTACCACGTAGAAAAAAATGAAGGAGCAGCTGGGTCTTCATTGGTTATCGACCTCAAGTTTGGCCCAAACCGCGAGCGCTCAATTGCTGGCCTTCGTCGTGTGAGCAAGCCTGGGCTTCGCGTCTACGCAAAGTCGACTGGCTTGCCAAAAGTACTCGGCGGTCTTGGCGTTGCCATCATCTCCACATCCTCAGGCCTGCTTACTGACAAGCAAGCTCACAAGAAAGGCGTAGGTGGAGAAGTTCTCGCCTACGTCTGGTAGGGAGAAACATGTCACGGATTGGACGCCTACCCATCACGCTTCCTGCGGGAGTCGAAGTTACGATCAGCGGCGCTGACGTAACAGTTAAGGGCCCCAAGGGTTCGCTTAACCACACCCTCGCTGAGCCAATCTCCATCGCCAAGGACGAAAGCGGCGTACTCATCGTCTCTCGTCCCGATGATGAGCGCTCTTCACGTTCACTTCATGGCCTTTCGCGCTCACTCGTTTCCAACATGGTCACTGGAGTCACCGAGGGCTACACCAAAGTGATCGAGATTGTTGGTGTCGGTTACCGTGTGATTGCCAAGGGCAATGACCTTGAGTTCGCTCTTGGCTTCAGCCACCCGGTGATCATCACCGCACCTGAAGGCATCTCATTCAAAGTTGAAACGCCGACGCGATTCTCGGTCACAGGCATCGACAAGCAGCAAGTTGGCGAAGTAGCCGCGAATATTCGCAAGTTGCGCAAACCCGACCCATACAAGGGCAAGGGGCTGCGCTACCAAGGCGAGACCGTTCGTCGCAAGCAAGGAAAGACGGGTAAGAAGTAATGGCTATTGGAGTAAAAGTCGTTAAGGGCTCGTCCCGTGTTGCCAGGGCTCGGCGCCACTTCCGCGTACGCAAGAAGGTCAGCGGTACCGCAACTCGTCCGCGCTTGGTCGTAAGTCGTTCAACGCGCCACATTTATGTGCAGGTCATCGATGACACCACCGGCAACACACTGGCTTCTGCCTCGACCATGGAGAGCGAACTTCGCGCGAGTACCGGAGACAAGACGGCGAAGTCACGCCAAGTTGGTGTTCTTGTAGCCGACCGCGCCAAGAATGTTGGAATTTCATCCGTTGTATTTGATCGCGCTGGCAATCAATACCACGGTCGCCTGGCGGCGCTTGCCGAGGGTGCACGCGAGAACGGATTGGAATTCTAATGTCTACACAATTTACTAAGGGGAACATCTAATGGCTGCTGCTCCCGCTAAAGGTCGCGGACAGACTTCAACCGGTACCGGCACTGGTACGGGCACCAGCGGTGGAGAACGCCGTGAACGTCGTGATCGACGTGACGGCGGTGCTGGAGGCGAGAAGAGTAACTACATTGAGCGCGTTGTTTTCATTAACCGCGTCGCCAAGGTCGTAAAGGGCGGTCGTCGCTTCTCCTTCACTGCGCTAGTAGTTGTAGGCGATGGCGACGGTTCAGTAGGCGTTGGCTACGGCAAGGCTAAAGAGGTTCCACAAGCTATTGCCAAGGGCGTCGAAGAAGCGAAGCGATCATTTTTTAAGGTCCCTCGCATTCAACAGACGATTCCACATCCGGTTCAAGGCGAAGCCGCTGCTGGGGTTGTGCTGCTAAAGCCAGCTAGTCCCGGTACTGGAGTTATCGCTGGCGGACCGGTTCGCGCGATCATGGAGTGCGCAGGCATCCACGATGTCTTGAGCAAATCTCTTGGCTCCAGCAATGCGATCAACATTGTTCACGCCACGGTGGCGGCATTGAAGATGCTGGAAAACCCTGAGGCGATTGCCGCTCGTCGTGGACTTCCACTGGAAGATGTTGCGCCGGCAGCACTTCTCCGAGCACGAGCTGGGATTGGTGCCTGATGGGTCGGCTTAAGGTAACGCAGAAGAAGTCCGTTGTTGGCGGTAAGCCCGAGCACCGCGAAACGGTAAGGACTCTTGGTCTCAAACGCATTGGCGATGTAGTTGTTAAGGAAGATCGCCCTGAGATTCGGGGCATGGTTCGCGCCGTGCGCCATTTAGTAACCGTCGAGGAAGTTGACTGACATGACACTCAAAGTTCATCACCTTCGCCCAGCTCCTGGGGCTAAGACCGCCAAAACCCGCAAGGGTCGAGGCGAAGCCTCAAAGGGTAAAACCGCTGGACGTGGAACAAAGGGTACGGGTGCGCGCACCACTGTGTCTGCAGCGTTCGAGGGTGGCCAAATGCCGCTCCACATGCGCTTGCCGAAATTGCGTGGATTCAAAAACCCGGCCCGCGTCGAATATCAAGTCGTGAACCTGGCAGCGCTATCGCTGCTCTATCCAACGGGTGGCGACGTTACCGTTGATGACCTGGTTGAAAAGGGTGCTGTTCGCGATGGGTTGCCGGTAAAAGTCCTCGGCAACGGCGATCTTTCAGTGAAACTTGACATCACTGTCAATGCCTTCTCGGCCTCGGCTCGTGAGAAGATCACTGCGGCCGGCGGAAGTGTTAACGCTCTCTAAAGTTAACGAGTTCCTATAAGTTGACTAGGCAGTGTGACCCTGCGCCCCAAAGAAGACATCGGAGGAAATCGTGCTCTCAGCGTTTGGAAAGGCGTTCAAGACGCCAGACCTGCGTCGCAAGATCCTTTTCACTCTCGGGATCATGGCGCTCTTCCGGTTCGGCTCAATCGTGCCTACGCCGGGTGTTTCCTATACCAACGTTTCGGACTGCTTAAAGCAGGTTCAAGGCGGAGGGCTGTTCAGCCTGGTTAATCTGTTCAGCGGCGGTGCGCTTCTTCACCTGAGTGTATTTGCGCTCGGCATCATGCCCTACATCACAAGCAGCATCATCATCCAGCTTCTCACCGTGGTTATTCCACGCTTTGAGGCGCTTAAGGACGAAGGCCAATCAGGTACCGCCAGGCTGACTCAGTACACCCGATACTTGACGGTTGGACTGGCTGTCCTGCAGTCCACTGGGCTCATCGCCGTTGCGCGCACACCTGGTCGTCTTTTTTCTGGTTGCAGCCTGCCGATTATTCCGGACGCTTCCTGGCAGCGGATTGCAACGATGATCTTTGTAATGACCGCCGGCACCTCGGTAATCATGTGGCTTGGCGAATTGATCACAGATCGCGGTATCGGTAACGGTATGTCGATCTTGATCTTCACCTCGATCGCCGCTGGGTTTCCTGGTCAACTCTGGAGTATCAAATTGCAGAAGGGTCTTTTCACCTTCTCAGTTGTGCTCGCAATCGGCGTACTCATTGTGGCCGCAGTTGTCTTCGTCGAGAATGCCCAACGCCGAATTCCAGTTCAATACGCCAAACGAATGGTTGGCCGACAGATGTACGGCGGAACCAGCACTTACATTCCAATCAAGGTGAACCAGGCTGGTGTTATTCCGGTTATTTTCGCCTCTTCACTTCTCTACATTCCATCACTCGTAGTGAACATGACTTCAAGCACGGCAAAGTGGACAGTCTGGCTTCAGCAGAATTTTGTCCGAGGCGATCACCCGATCTACATGCTTACGTATTTCGCTCTGATCATTTTCTTCACCTACTTCTATGTTGCGATCACCTTCAATCCTGAAGAAGTCGCCAACAATATGAAGCAGTACGGCGGATTCATTCCTGGAATCAGGGCGGGACGTCCGACCTCGGAGTACCTCAACTATGTGCTCTCTCGAATCACCGCGCCTGGTTCTGCCTACCTCGCCATCGTGGCGATCATTCCGATGATCGCTCTGGCGTTGTTCCAAGCCAGCCAGAATTTCCCCTTTGGTGGTACGGCAATTCTGATCATCGTCGGGGTGGGGCTTGATACGGCTAAGCAGATTGAAAGCCAACTTCAGCAGCGTTCATACGAAGGATTCCTTCGCTAATGCGCATAGTCCTGGTAGGTCCACCAGGTGCAGGTAAGGGAACGCAAGCTCAATTCCTTGCCGAACACTTTGGAATTCCGCACATCGCCACTGGAGATATCTTTCGAGCCAATCTCAGGTCTGGAACGCCATTGGGGCTTGAGGCGAAGACTTTTATGGATTCCGGTGATTTGGTGCCAGATAGCGTTACAAATGCGATGGTTGCAGATCGGTTGGCGCAACCCGATGTTGCCGAGGGTTTTTTGCTTGATGGCTTCCCGAGGAACGTCATTCAAGCCGAGGTCCTGGATGCAATATTGAGCGAAGTAGGCATGGAGCTTGATGCCGCGGTGGAATTCACGGTGGAGCCAGCCGAGATCGTTCGTAGGTTGGCTGGGCGGCGAACTTGCCGCAAGTGCGGTCGCGCCTGGCACTTGGATTTTGACACTCCATCTGATCCTGCCAAGTGCGATGACTGCGGCGGTGAGCTGTACCAGCGCGAGGATGACAACGAGGCCACCATCCGTCGTCGCCTCGAGGTCTATCGGGAACAGACCGAGCCGATCATCGACTACTACCGCCATCAAGGGCTACTGATCACGATTAGCGCCATGGGTGAGATCGTGGAAATCACTTCGAGGACGATTTCAGCGCTCCGGGCCGCTGTTTCTCGGTAATTCGGATATATAGCATCCAACTATGCCAATTCAATATAAATCAGACGAGCAAATCCAAGCCATGCGATTGGCCGGGATAATCGTTGGCGAAGCGCTGGAACTCATACGAGCCAACATTGCCATCGGCATCACCACCAACGAGTTGGACGCAATCGCCGAAAATCACATCCGAGCCAGGGGAGCAATCCCCTCCTTTAAGGGATATCACGGCTTTCCGGCCACCATCTGCGCCTCAGTCAACGATCAGATCGTGCATGGCATCCCAAATGAGCGGGCCATTGAAGATGGCGACGTTGTTTCAATCGACTGCGGCGCGATTTTTCACGGTTGGCATGGTGATGCTGCCTTTACGCTCGGCGTCGGTCGGGTCGATTCGGCTGATCAGGCGCTGATCGACACCTGCGAGGCGGCGCTCTGGGCCGGGATCGCGGCGGCTCGAGTCGGCGGACACGTAAGCGATATTGGTTACTCGGTTGAACGGGCAATCAAGGCCCGTGGCCGCTACGGAATTCTCCAGGAGTACACCGGGCATGGGATCGGCACCGAAATGCACCAGGAGCCCAATGTGCCCAATTATGGCAAGCGCGGCCGGGGACCGGAGTTAATTCCGGGCCTAGCCCTGGCCGTTGAGCCGATGATCACCCGGGGCACCCACCGCAACCGAACTTTAGCCGATCAGTGGACTGTGGTCAGCGCCGATGCCTCGAGAGCAGCCCATTTTGAGCAGACCTTCACGCTTATGCCAGATGGCCGCCCCTGGGTCTTAACCAGCCCAGATGGCGGGAAATCAGCCCTCGCAGCGCTGGGTGTCGAAGCGTATGAGGCGTGAGATAGGGGTAGTATCCGCCGATTTCTCGAAATGCGGGTCTGCCACGTAGAATCTCAAGGTCTACCACTCGTAGAGCAGGAACCCGTAAGCAACCCTCACATGAGTTAGGAACTAAGCGCGCCTTGACGAAAAAAGACGGTGCCATCGAGATTGAAGGCATGGTTGTCGAGTCGCTGCCCAATGCCATGTTCCGTGTGGAGCTCGCGAACGGCCACAAAGTACTGGCTCATATCAGTGGCAAGATGCGCCAGCACTACATCCGGATCCTCCCAGAGGACCGAGTGGTTGTGGAACTAAGTCCGTACGACCTCACCCGAGGTCGGATCGTTTACCGGTACAAGTAGTAAAGGAAATGCCATGAAGGTCAAGCCGAGCGTGAAGAAGATCTGCGACAAGTGCAAAGTGATTCGTCGCCACGGTCGGGTCATGGTGATTTGCGAAAACTTGCGCCACAAACAACGTCAGGGCTGATCCGCCGTAATTGGTTGGTCCAGTTAAAACTTAAAATTTACGCGTAAGGCAACTGCGAAAGCAGACCCTTGGCCCGGAGGCCAAGGCCCAAGGATTGTTAATCCAAGGGGAGCCTTGCGGAGGACCTCCGGATTGATGCGAAGGACAGCCAAATGGCACGCCTTGTTGGTGTCGATCTTCCCCGCGATAAGCGGTTGGAAGTCGCGCTTACCTACATTTATGGAATCGGTCGTACTCGCGCCCAAGCGATTTTGAGTGCTACTGGTGTTAGCCCGGATGTCCGCGTTAAGGATCTTGATGATCCAGCGCTGGTTAAACTCCGCGACTTTATTGAGGGCAACTACAAGACCGAGGGTGACCTGCGTCGCGAAGTCGCGGCCGACATTCGTCGCAAGGTTGAGATTGGTTGCTACCAAGGCATTCGTCACCGTCGTGGCCTGCCAGTACGAGGACAGCGCACGCACACAAACGCGCGCACTCGCAAAGGCCCGCGTAAGGCAATTGCCGGAAAGAAGAAGGTGGCCAAGTAATGCCCCCAAAGCCAAAGACAGGTGCCGCGGCCAAGACCAAGGTCCGTCGCAAAGAGAAGAAGAATGTGGCCTACGGTCATGCTCACATCAAGAGCACTTTCAACAACACGATTGTGTCAATCACGGACCCTACGGGCGCGGTTATCGCATGGGCTTCTGCCGGTCACGTCGGCTATAAAGGCTCGCGTAAGTCCACTCCATTCGCAGCGCAACTTGCTGCCGAATCTGCCGCTCGCCGTGCTCAAGAGCACGGCATGCGCAAAGTTGATGTTTTCGTCAAAGGCCCAGGCTCGGGCCGAGAGACGGCTATCCGTTCATTGCAGGCCGCTGGTCTTGAGGTCGGTTCCATCTCCGATGTAACCCCTCAGCCACACAACGGCTGCCGTCCACCCAAGCGCCGCCGCGTTTGACGCCCAAGGAGATATAGAAGATGGCTCGTTATACAGGCGCCGATTGCAAGCGCTGCCGCAGAGAGAAGACCAAACTCTTCCTCAAAGGCTCCAAGTGCGATGGCCCAAAATGTCCAATCGAATCTCGCCCATATCCACCGGGTGAGCACGGCCGTGGTCGGAGCAAGGATTCCGAGTACCTGCTGCAGATGCGTGAGAAGCAGAAGTGTGCCCGCATCTATGGAGTGCTTGAGAAGCAGTTCCGTGGGTACTACGAAGAGGCAAACCGTCGTCAGGGTAAGACCGGCGAGAACTTGCTTCGAATTCTCGAATCCCGGCTAGACAACGTCGTTTATCGGGCCGGATTCGCCAAGAGCCGCGATATGGCTCGCCAATTGGTTAAGCACGGACACTTCCTAGTCAATGGCCAGAAGGTAGACATTCCTTCCTTCCGGGTGACTGAGACCGACGTGATTGATGTGCGCGAAACTTCAACTGAGTTAACGCCATTTATTGTCGCGCGGGCCGAGTTTGGCGAGAAGACGGTTCCTGCCTGGATTGAGGTGGTTGGATCCAAGATGCGAATCCTGGTTCATTCGCTTCCTGCGCGTGCCGCAATCGACACATTGGTTCAAGAGCAGCTCATAGTCGAGCTTTACTCCAAGTAAGCAGTAAGGCCTGTTACGCCGGTGGCAGGTTTCGTAGGGCGTCAAATGGTGGGCGTCCACAGATAGTGGAGGAAGAAAAGTGCTTATTGCACAGCGACCGATCCTCTCCGAAGAGGTTGTTAGCGAATACCGATCACGTTTTATCATTGAGCCTCTCGAGCCGGGTTTTGGTTACACCCTCGGAAACTCGCTTAGGCGTACGTTGCTCTCATCTATTCCAGGCGCATCTGTAACTAGCGTCCGGGTAGATGGTGTGCTTCATGAGTTCGCCACTGTTCCTGGTGTCAAAGAGGATGTAACTGATCTAGTCCTCAACATTAAGGGACTTGTTATTTCCAGTGAGCACGATGAACCAGTCGTCATGTACTTGCGTAAGCAAGGACCTGGTGTGGTCACAGCTGCGGATATCGCACCGCCAGCTGGAGTAGAGATTCACAATCCAGATCTCCATATTGCCACGCTAAACGCCAAAGGCAAGTTGGAAATGGAATTCACGGTTGAGCGCGGCCGTGGCTATGTTTCGGCGGTTCAGAACAAGCAAGCCGGTGCAGAGATCGGCCGCATTCCAGTCGACTCCATCTACTCGCCGGTTCTCCGCGTCACCTACAAGGTCGAAGCCACCCGTGTTGAACAGCGCACTGACTTCGACCGTCTCGTCGTGGACGTCGAAACCAAGCGGAGCATGAGCCCAGCTGATGCAATGGCATCTGCAGGCAAGACTCTCGTCGAACTCTTTGGCCTTGCTCGTGAACTAAACTTCGAAGCTGAAGGCATCGACATGGGTCCATCCCCGACCGATGCTGCTCTTGCGGCTGATCTCGCGCTGCCAATCGAAGATCTCGAACTAACCGTGCGTTCATACAACTGCTTGAAGCGCGAAGGAATTCATACGGTAGGCGAGCTCGTCGGCCGAAGCGAAGCCGATCTACTTGATATTCGTAACTTCGGTTCGAAGTCGATCGATGAAGTTAAGGCCAAATTGGTCTCTATGGGTCTTGCGCTCAAGGACAGCCCAGCTGGCTTCGATCCAACTCTCGTACCCGGCTACCACGACAACGATGACGATCTCGACATCTATCCAGATGACGAAATCGTTCTGACTGAGGAGTAAAGATGCCAGCGCCAAGTAAAGGTCCACGCCTGGGCGGCGGGCCAGCCCACGAGCGTCTGTTGCTCAAGACGCTTGCTACGCAACTCCTTCAGCACGGGCGAATCACGACGACCGAGACTAAGGCTCGTCGCGTGCGGCCGTTGGCCGAACGCATGATCACCTTTGCAAAGCGCGGTGATCTTGCTTCGCGTCGTCGCGTGATGGCCGTAATCACGGACAAGAGTGTTGTTCATACGCTTTTCACGGATATTGGACCGCGTTTCGCCGATCGTGATGGCGGCTACACCCGTATAACCAAAGTTGGGCCACGTAAGGGCGATAACGCGCCGATGGCCGTTATTGAAGTCTTGACCGAGGGTACGACCGCTAAGCGTTCGGTTGTAACTGAGGCCGAAGGTGTTGCCAAGGCAAGTAGCAAGAAGGCCCCAGCCAAGAAGGCCCCAGCTAAGGAGAGTGCAGCCAAGAAGGCCCCAGCTAAGAAAGCTGTGACTAAAAAGGCTGCGACCAAGAAGGCGACAGCCAAGAAGGCTGCAAAGAAGTCCGACGCCTGATTCTCAACCAAACTGCGATGCAATTATCGAACGAGCCCGTCAATGACGGGCTCGTTCGCATTATGTTCGATCTTTCTTATGACGGAACGAATTTTGCTGGCTGGGCACGGCAACCAGATCTTCGTACGGTTCAAGGTTTTCTTGAAGATTCGTTGGCAATGATGTTACGCGTTCCCATTCACCTAACTTGCGCAGGTCGAACCGATGCCGGCGTTCATGCTCGTCATCAAGTGGTTCACTTTGATTTGCCCTCAGCAATCTGGGCCAGCGATGGTGCAAAACTCTTGCGCCGACTCGCGCATTTTGTGCCTTCGGATATTCGCGTTAATTCAATCGAACGAGCGCCAGCTGGATTCCATGCTCGTTACTCGGCACTTCGAAGACATTATAAGTATCGAATCTGCGATGAATTAACTGGCATCGATCCCTTGATGCGAATCAATGTACTGAATTGGCAGGCACCCCTTGACGAGAAGTTGATGAACAAGGCTTCATCACTATTGCTGGGTAAGCACGATTTCGCTGCCTTCTGCAAGAAGCGCGAGGGGGCAACGTCAATTCGCCACCTGGAGCAGTTCTTCTGGTCTCGTGATGGAAGCGGACTGCTCGTGGCCGACGTAGTTGCTGACGCTTTCTGCCACGCGATGGTGAGATCACTTGTCGGGCCGGTGATTGCCGTCGGTGAGGGGAGGCGCCCCGTCGAATGGCCGCAGGGCTTGCTGCAAAGCGGAGCGCGATCATCGGAGAGCATCGTTTCAAGGCCAGAAGGATTGACCCTTGAACAAATTGATTACCCGGCGCCAAGTGAATTGGCAGCACGAGCAGACATTACGCGTGCCATGCGGACACTCGACGACTGAACTATCAGATTTCTAAGATTTATCAGCGGGCGGGTTTATCCCCCACAATGACGCCATGGGACACGTTGACGTAAGCGGGATCAACTACACGCTTTCCGATGGGCGTGTACTTCTTGCCGACATCACTTTCCGGGTCGGCGATGGCGCAAAGGCAGCGTTGGTCGGACCCAATGGCGCGGGGAAAACGACCTTGATGCGCTTGATCGCTGACGACATCACCGCCGAGTCCGGCACGATCTCGCGAAGTGGTGGCCTTGGGGTGATGCGCCAATTCATCGGCTCTGTCCGCGATAACAGCACGGTTCGGGATCTTCTGATTTCGGTGGCTCCAGAGCCGATTCGGAAAGCAGCGAGCGCGCTCGATCAGAGCGAAACGGCCATGATGGACGTCGATGATGAAAAGAGCCAACTGGCCTATGCCCAAGCGCTCTCGGATTGGGCCGACATCGGCGGATACGATTGGGAGGTCCTCTGGGATTTCTGCTGTACCGCAGCCCTCTCGGCATCATTCGACGATGTTCGCTACCGAACGGTCAACACGCTCTCTGGCGGAGAACAGAAGCGGATCGTGTTAGAAGCGCTGCTTCGCGGGCCGGATGAAGTCTTGCTTCTTGACGAACCAGACAACTACTTGGATGTTCCTGGCAAGCGCTGGTTGGAATCATCTATTAAGAGCAGTCCTAAGACAATCTTCTTCATCAGCCATGATCGAGAGCTGCTTTCGCACACCGCAAACAGGATCATTACGGTGGAAGAAGGCGCGGCAGGAAGTACTGCCTGGACGCACGGAAACGACTTTGAAAGTTGGCATCATGCGCGCCGATCCAGAAATGAACGCATGGCTGAGTTGCTCAGGCGTTGGGAAGAGGAACATCAGCGGCTAAAGGATCTGGTTCGCACTCTTCAACAGCAGGCAGCAAACAGCCCCGCGATGGCGGGTAAGTACAGTGCTATGCAGACCCGGCTTCGTAAATTTGAAGAGGCCGGTCCACCAGAACCGCCACCGCCGGCTCAAGACGTAAGAATGAAATTGCGTGGTGGGCGTACTGGACTTCGAGCGGTTACCTGTACGCAACTCGAACTCACCGATCTCACCTCGCCATTTGATTTCGAGATTTATTACGGAGATCGCGTTGCAGTGCTCGGTGCCAATGGCTCAGGAAAGAGTCATTTCCTTCGGCTCTTGGGTGGGGATTCGAAAGTTCGCTTCAATGGCGAGTGGAAATTAGGTGCCCGAGTTGTCCCTGGACTTTTTGCCCAGACTCATGCTCACCCAGAGTTTGTCGGCAAAGAGTTGGTTGAAATCCTCTGGCTTGAGCATTCGCTGCAGCGCGGCCCGGCCGTCTCGGTTCT
>Ga0307375_10000914_pt1 | contig 34073 bp, 36 predicted proteins | sample TR1MG_FD_202531 | JGI IMG/M metagenome (GOLD analysis project Ga0307375, IMG submission 202531) | Soil microbial communities from Risofladan, Vaasa, Finland - TR-1 | ecosystem: Environmental > Terrestrial > Soil > Coastal area > Acid sulfate soil | place: Finland: Risofladan, Vaasa | collected... | reverse complement strand
TGACCTGCAGCGGGGCATTGGATTTTGGCACTGGATTTGCCGTCAGAGCCGGCCCCAAGTGCGCAAAGGCAAACGCTAGTAGCAGCGCTCCACCACCGAACAGAATCGCCGCCACCAGGGTCAGCCAACCGGGCGAAGCCCAGAGCCTACGGCCCGGAACTGCAACGATGAGAAAGATCAGCACGAACTGAGCAGTTACCAAAAATCGCCCCCTTGCCCGATCACTCAACATGCTGCCCCGTCCTGATGGAATTATTCATTCGACAATAGTGTTATAGACTATACCCCCTGGGGTATAGGAGAGGTGGAAGAGGATGGCAACGCAGAATTTAACGGAAACGAACTTTGAGGCGACGGTTAGCGCGGACGGCATCGTGCTGGTCGACTTTTGGGCTGCTTGGTGTGGTCCCTGCCGGATGTTCGCGCCGGTGTTTGAACAGGCGAGCAACGATTTCCCCGAGATCACTTTTGCCAAGGTCGACACCGAGGCCGAGCGTGGGCTCGGAGCCGCCCTAGCCATTACCTCGATCCCGACCCTGATGGTCTTTCGCGACGGAATTCTTGTCTTCTCTCAACCGGGAGCTCTACCTGCGCCCGCTCTGCGGGAATTGATTGACGCGGTGGTCGCGCTCGACATGGTCGCGGTCAAGGAAAGCATCGCCGCAGAACAGAGTGCAAACTAGTAGGTTCTCCTAAGGAGCGATTTCGCTCTTTGAGAAAAGAGGGAACCGCAATGAGGGCCTCACGTGGTTTTGTGTTGACTGCGGTTCTTGCTGCTTGCGCCTGGAATCTCGTCCTGGTCGCAGGCGCAGTGTTCAACCTCCACTGGGTACTTTCCCGAGTAAACGGAGGCCAGTTCACTTCGCTCCCGATCGGGCTTCGCATCGCAAATCTGGGCTTCACCGTCCTGACGGTCTGGGTCATGCTCTTTGCTGTGCGACTTTGGAAATCGAATGGCGCGGCAGATGCAGGCGATGTTAGGTGGGCAAAACTCGTTGTACTCATGTATGCACTGAGCGCCGTCATTAATGCAATTTCAAAAAGTCCCAATGAGCGCCTCAACGCGATCCCGGCCGCCGTTATCGTCGGTGGATTCGTTCTGCTTCGCCGTCGGGACGATTAACGAGTCGGAACGGTATCGCTCACGCGCCTAAAGTAAGGGTCCAACCGGAAGCCGAGTCTCAATAACAGCACCGTCCACCTTCTCGATGCGATAGGCCGCAGATCCTTCTGGCGAGACCGGCGCATCGCTAACAATTTCTACCGGAGTTACTCCTTCATACAAAATGCCAATGCCGTCGTCAGTAGCGAACGACACGGGCAGAGTTCCATCGCCGACAAGGGATTGGAGAAGTGGTCTACGCTGTTTTTCATTGTCGTAGTGGACGCCATTTCCGTATGGAAGCAGCCCAAGTCCGTTGGTTACTGGTGTCAGGGTTAAACCGAAAGAATCAGTTGGTCCGCCAACATGCCAACAGATTGAACCAGCGCTGACTCCGGCCAGGATTGTTCCCTCTCCCCAAGCTTGACGCATAACTTGATCAACACCATGCAATTTCCATAATGCAAGCAGATTGGCCACTGAGCCACCGCCAACCCAGATCACATCTGAACCGCAGATGCGCTCTTCGATGTTTGCATTTGGCATCGTGAACAGACTCAGGTGCGTTACATCGCATGAGTAGCCACTGAGAGCTTCATAAGTCATGGCTAGGTATGAACTGTCGTCGCCGGTGGCCGTCATCACCAAACAGACCTTGGGGCGTTCCTTACCCGTCAATTCTAGAGTTCTTAGAAACGTTTTACCTGGTTTGCGGCTGTTCCATAAGTCGGGCGGAAGAAAGCCGCCGCTGGTTGCCATGATCAATTGCCTGGTCATGGCAACCAGCCTATTAGACGCGCACTTTCAACTGGCAACCATTCGACACACACGTAAAGATGACTAGTGCCCAATCGACTCGGGAGCTCCACGAGCCCATATCTGCTGCAACATGCCGAGAATCCGGTCCATTGGTGGGAGTGGTGCGAAGAGGCTTTCGCCGAGGCTCGGGAACGGGACGTGCCAATCTTCCTATCGATCGGCTACTCGGCCTGCCACTGGTGCCACGTCATGGCTCATGAGACCTTTGAAGACCGTGGCGTAGCGGAATTCCTAAACAAGAATTTTGTGAGCATAAAAGTTGACCGTGAAGAGCGTCCAGATATCGACACCGTGTACATGAAGGCGACAACCACACTCACTGGCCAGGGTGGCTGGCCAATGACGCTATTTCTCGATAGCGATGCCAGACCTTTTTACGCCGGCACCTATTTTCCACCAAGACCAGCTCATGGAAGACCCTCATTTGGCCAGTTGATTGAGGCGATCGATTCCGGATGGCGCGACAATCGTAAGGAAATTCTGGATTCTGCTACCAACATTCACTCCTCACTCAACGCGAAAAACGGAACCGACCTAACCCAAGAATCAGAAGTGATAACCAATCAACACCTGTCCCGAGCGGTCCGCGAACTAGGTCGACTCTTTGACCCTGATAACGGCGGATTCGGAAACGCACCAAAGTTTCCGCCGTCGATGATTCTCCAATTCCTTCTTAACGAGTACGACCGTGTTGGCAACACGACGGCGCTGTCAATCGCTGAAAAGACACTCACATCAATGGCTCGGGGTGGCATCTACGATCAACTGGGCGGCGGCTTTGCGCGCTACTCCGTCGATGCAAAATGGGTCGTGCCGCACTTTGAAAAAATGCTCTACGACAATGCGCTTCTGCTCAGGGTATATATGAGTTGGTGGAAACTTACTGGCTCTCCGCTCGCCCAGAGGGTTGTATCTGAAACCGCAGAATTTCTGCTTCGAGAATTGCGTACACCTGAGGGCGGTTTCGCCTCTGCCATCGACGCCGATAGCGAGGGCGCCGAGGGAGTTTTTTACATTTGGAACCCAGCGGCGATTCATGACTTATTGGGAAGCGAGGACGGCGACTTTGCCTGCGCCCTGCTGAATGTGACCCCGGTGGGCACCTTTGAAGATGGGTACTCAACTCTTCAACTTCAGTCAGACCCTGATGACAACCTTCGCTGGATGAGGATCAAGCGTTCTCTCTATGAGGCAAGGAACTTGCGGCCTCATCCGCACCTGGATGACAAAATTGTGGCCTCTTGGAATGGCTTAGCAATCTCAGCCCTGAGCGAAGCAGGAATGCTCTTCAAGGAACCCATCTGGATCGCCGCAGCAGAAGCAAGCGCGTCGATGCTGATAGATATTCATCTCGGACACCATGGTTCATATCGAATTAATCGCACATCAAGAAATGGAATACCAGGATCCAACTGGGGAGTGCTTGATGACTATGCGAATATGGCGGAGGGGTTGTTGTCTCTGATTCAAGTTACTGGAAATCAATACTGGTTTGAAATTGCTGGAAACTTGCTTGAGATTGCAACGACGAACTTCTCCAACGACTCACAGGGGTTCTTCTACACCGATGTAAACGCACCTTCGCTCATACAGCGACCGACGAATACCTATGACAATGCCGAGCCTTCAGCCTCATTTGCCCTCGCGAAGGCCCTGGTCACTCACTCCGCGCTATCTGGAGAAAGTGAATATCGAGATCTGGCTGAGGCAAGCCTGGCTAAGGTTCTTGATCTCGATCGAATTTCTCCCATGGGCCTTGGTTGGGGGTTAGTTGCTGCCCAGTCCCTGCTTTCAGGTCCAGTTCAAGTTGCCGTCGTCGGTACTTCCGATGATGGTGCCCGCAATGAACTACTAGATGCCGCTTGGAAACTGAGTGCATCAAACTCCGTTATTGCCTTCGGTGAATCAGAGACGGGCTCGGCAATTGGGTTGATGAAAAATCGGACAATGTTGAGCTCCAAGCCAACTGCCTATCTCTGCCGTCAATTTGTTTGCGATCAGCCAACAACGGAGCTAGAAATCTTTAAGGAACAACTCCGAGTTCGATAAATGTTTAGAGGAGCTTCTGGAGTGCTCGCCATAGCGTTCCAAATCCCCTTCGCTCAATCGTTTGATTAACTCAAGGGTTGATGCACGCACTGCGCGACATACTGCGAATGAGCTTTCTATATCTAGTTTCTCAGAGCCGAGCGTCAGATTCTTGGCCCACACGTCTTCGTCATAGCCGAGGATCACCGATCCCAACGGTTCCGCGATCAACCAGCGGGGTGTTTCACGTCAAGTTCATCGTTTATCAATCCGGAAACGAGTTTTTCAAATCGTTTCGTGGCGCTCTCATACTGTTCGACGTAAAACCTCAAGCTTGAATCCATATTTGTAACTCTAACGAGGTAGGAAAAAGTCAGGCAAGTGAATTAACTCAAACTAACTGCGAGCAAGAAAAGTGTACGACTCGTCGGTTTCGTCCAACTTGAAATGCCACTCGTACTTTCCGGGATCAAGCGGCATGCCAAGAAACGGAAAGACAAACGGCACATAGATCGTCGTTCCAGACTCCATACCAGCGGGCCTGCCGGCCTCAAGAAAACCTTCCATATGAATCGGACCCTGTGATTCTTCAAGCAAAACCGGATGGCCATCGGAGTCGATCAGATCAAGAGACCAAGCCATCTTTGTGTTCGTCATGGTCCAAGGCACTTGGGCATGAACCACAACACAGAATGGTCCCGTTGGCGTGTTGATGATCGACCAGCCCGCGCCCAGCATGTTCAACTTGCCGTCGGAAATCTGAGCCGCATCGGCAAGGAGAATCGTGACCTTGGGTTCGAAAATGTTCATGTAGTGAGCGTAGCCGCCGTTCACGGGAGGGGAGCCGCCGTTCACGGGAGGGGAGCCGCCGTTCACGGGAGGGGAGCCGCCGTTCACGGGAGGGGAGCCGCCGCTCACGGGAGGGGAGCCGCCGCTCGACGAAAAGACGGAATGGAGCCGCCTAACGGAATCGAACCGTTGACCTTCTCATTACGAGTGAGACGCTCTACCGACTGAGCTAAGGCGGCAAACTACCTGGAACTGGGAAAAGAATACCTGCGAGGGGACCTGACGGTGAATCTAGTCGATTCGGACCAGGCCCTTAGGCGTTCGGATCTCGGCTGCAATCAGGCCGGTCGCGCCATCGTTGTCGCGAGGGTCGATCCAGGTCACTGCGATGTCGTCGAGCGGGTGATCCACCGGCTCGCCTAACCACTGAGATACGACCTTTGGGTCGCCAGCTATTTCAAGGCTCTGAATTCGCACACCGTGATTAGCACCAGCCGATGGGTGTTCAGAATCATCTACATGCCACTGGATAAAGAACGGCAATTGTGGATCTTCGATCATGCTATTGATGCCCAATTGATTCCAAGAAAGATCAACACCATCTGGACGTCGACGATGGCCGGGCACGCTCTCGCGGCCGAGTCGCTTTTCCGCAACTGTCATGTCGTTAACACCGACGACCCAGCCAAGCCAACCGCCGCCTTCTGCGGCACGACGCGTTACTGCGCGACCAAACGGTGCGCTATCCGCTGCTGGATGATCAAGGGCACAAACAATTTCTAAATAAGCTCCGCCTTCTAGCGGCAAGATGAAATTACGCGTTCCGAATCGCGGATGAATACCACCGTCGGTGAATGCCGATCCAAGACTCGAGCCGAGTCGTTGCACGACATCAATTACATGATCGTGATCTGAAACGTAGGCAAGGTGATCGAGGCGCACAGGGAAATCCTGCCCTATCCGAAGGGGTGCTAATTACCAAAGTGCGGCTTCTAGCGGCAGATGGTCCCTTTAGCAGGCGTTTTTCCGGTCAAAAAATATCGATCAACTGCCTGGTCAATGCAGTTGTTGCCCATCATGTAGCCCGTGTGGCCCTCGCCATCGCGAGTGAGAAGAACGCCGGACTGAAGCTGGTTGGCAAGCCCCTGCGCCCATTGATAGGGGGTGGCAGGATCGTGAGTGGTTCCCACGACAAGAATCGGCCCAGCCCCCTTGGCGGCGATCGGAGCCGGGTATGGAGCCGGCGGAGTGGGCCAAAAATCACAAGGCGCAAGCCCCCAGGCTAGATACGCACCAAAGTCAGGTGACACCTTGGCCATTTTCTTGGCATCCGCCTGCATCTGAGCAACGGTTTCCCGACTGTCCTTATCCAAGCAATTGACTGCGTACCCGATGTCGTTTGAATTGGTCGTGTAATGACCATTTTCATTTCTATCTACGTAATAGTCGGACAAGTAAAGAAGAGCGGTGCTGTCGCCCTTGTATGCCTGATTAAGAGCGATGGTCAGCGAGGGCCAACCGCCCTCTGAGTCGTATAGCGTGCTGACGATGCCAAGGAGAACAAGGGACTGGGTGGCCACGCGACCAGTCTTGCTAGGCACCGGCGTGATGTCTGAGTCGGCAAGAAGTTTGCCGATACGCCCCAGAACAGCCGCTCGAGTATTGCCGCCCGGGCAATTGTGCTTCTTCAGGCAACTGGTTATGTAATCACCCAGCGCAATCTGAAAACCACGAGCTTGGTCCAAATTCATCTCGTTGTTTGGGACCGTTGGATCGATTGCCCCATCAAGGACGACGTGACCAACGCGCTTTGGGAAAAGATCCGCGTAGATGGCGCCAATCAGGGTTCCGTAGGACTTCCCAAGGTAATTCAACTTAGCGTCGCCTAAAACTGCGCGGAGTAAATCCAAATCCCTTGCCACATTGGTACTTCCAATAAAGGGAAGCATCGCCCCGGCCCGGAGCTGACACAGGTCGGCCATGGTCTTTGAGGCATCCATCAACTGTTTAATTTGGCCCGGCGTGGTCGGGGTCCCATCCAGGGCAATCATCCGATCCGTTTCGGTATCGGTCAGACAGTGAATAGGGGTGCTCCGCCCCACGCCGCGCGGATCGAATCCAACCAAGTCATAGCGGGCCAAGATCTGCTTCGTTGCGATGTAGTCAGCGGCCAGTACGTAATCAACGCCCGATCCGCCAGGGCCACCCGGATTTAATAAAAGCGAGCCCAAGCGATGCTTCTGATCTGTCGCCAGATGTCTGGTGACAGCCAAAGTGATCGTTCGCGCGTTTGGGTGACTGTAATCAAGCGGGACGGTGACCTTCGTGCACTGGAATGTCTGGTAACAAGAATTCCAGACTAATTTCTGGGTAGCAAACTTCATCAGCGATGGCTGATCTACGATCTTGGCCACCGATACCGAGCCAGTTGGCTTTGACGCACTATTTACCGAGAGCACGAACCCAAGAGCGACCCCAACTGCCAGGATTAGCGCAATCGTGCTCCTTGTACCGAATTTGAATCGCAACTTATTACCTGACCCTCAAAGAAAGCATCATTGATTCCAAGGCTAGAAGCGGCGCAACATTGAAATTGAGCATTCTTCGCGTGCTCATAATTGCATCAAGCTTGCCAATTGTCTCTTCAGAGCTACTCCGCTCGGCGAGCTGCACAATGTCATCTTCCATATCCTCATTTACAAAGGCGACTGCTGAGCCATTCTGCATGAACAGAACGTCGCGATAAAAGGATGCTAAATCAAGAAGGGATCGATCGAGGAATGCCCGATTTAGGGCTGTGGATCTCGACTTCTGGTCCTTCTCAAGTTCCTTTATCGCCTTGGCGGCCCCAGTTGCCAGGCCACGTCCGGTAGCTCCAGCGCCCCAAGCCTCTTGAAGTGCAACCAATTCAGACTCATCCCTTGGTGCGATCTCCCTGGCTGACTCCTCTTGTGAAGCGGAGATCAGATCGGCGGCAGCGGACATGCACTTGCCGATGTCGGTCAACCGCAGCGGCAGCTGGAGAACCTGGTGTCGGAAGCGTCTTGCTTGCTCGTCGGTAGCGATGCGCCTAGCCCTGCCGATATGGCCTTGACTGGCTTTGGCCGCGTGGTTGGCCATCATCTCGTCGATGCCGTCAACCTCTACCAACATCTGAGTGATCGCTTTTGTTGACGGGGTGCGCAACTGAAGATGGCGGCAGCGCGAACGGATCGTCGGAATGAGATCGCCAAGGCTAGGGGCACAGAGCAGCCACACGGTGTAAGAACCCGGCTCTTCAATTGCCTTTAAGAGGGCGTTGGCTGCCGTCTCAGTTAGCCGATCTGCATCTTCAATGACAACCACCCGGTGTCGACCGACACTGGGCGCCCAGGCTGAGCGAACAATCAGTTCTCGGATCTCGTCGGCTTTGATGGAAAGTCCCTCGGTCCGAATGACTTCGACATCAGGGTGAGAACCACGCAGGCTGGTACGACACTCATTGCATTCACCGCACCCTGCCTCGGAACAGACCAATGCAGTTGCGAAAGCGACTGCCGCATTTGACCGCCCCGACCCCGGCGGCCCCGTGAAGAGCCAAGCATGGGTCATGACTCCCAGCGGATCGAGGTCCGGACCCGTATTTGAAGCCGCCAATACGGCGCGTTCGAGGGTAGCGACAACTTCATCCTGTCCGATCAGCGCGCGGAAAACTGGCGCTACCACGGCTACTTCACGCTCTTACGTTTAGCCAAGAGCTCTTCAAAGCGGACACGGATCAATTCTGCAACTTCGTCTACCGATCCGGTCGCATCAACCACCAAATACCGATCCGGAGCTACCGTGGCCAACTGGAGAAAAGACCAGCGCACCCTTTCGTGAAACTCGAGTGGTTCACTCTCGAGTCGATCTGGTATCCCACAGCGCTCAAGCCCAATCGAAGCTGGGATATCGAGAAGAACCGTTAGATCGGGGATAAGCCCTTCGGTAGCCCAACGTGAAATTCGCAGAACATCTTCACTGGGCAAGACTCGTCCGCTGCCTTGGTAGGCAAGCGATGAATCTACGTAACGGTCGCTAATCACAACAGCGCCGCGATTTAGCGCCGGGCGCACAACCGAGTAGACGTGCTCTGCACGGTCAGCGGCATAGAGAAGGGCTTCTGCGCGCGGCGCCACTGCGCCAGTGCCCTTATCAAGTAAGAGTCGTCTGAGTTGACCGCCAAGATCGGTACCACCCGGCTCGCGCGTCAGAACAACTTCATAATCGCGGCCAACAAACCAGTCCCGCAATTGAACTGCTTGTGTAGATTTTCCAGATCCCTCGCCGCCTTCGAAGGCGATGAAGATGCCGTGCTTTTCGGACAGGGTTGCTACACCGACATCTCCGCGAAGGGCTTCCACCAGATCCCTAAAGAGCGGAACCCCTTTGCGATCGTCCATTTGACGGTAGGAACTGACTCCAACAATCATCGCGACAAAACCGCCAAGCAGCATCGTGAAGGCGGCTCCGTTGTAGTTCAGGACGATGTGACGAATATTGATTGAATGCTTTCCGATAGCTGCTGCAAGCACTGGTGAGACTGCAAGCACCAGAACCAAAGTGATTCGAATCAGTGAATTGACGAAAGCAAAAGTTCGACCCCTCACTTCATCATGAACTTCAAGGCCCAGCATGGTGTAGCCCGAGACCCATGAGATTCCCGCAAAACTGCCAAGCACCAGGGCAATCAGAATCGCCATTACGAGGTTCGGAATTGCGGCAAGAAGCACCAGCGAGAAACCGGCCATGGCAAGGGATAGGCCAAAGAGACGCTTACGCGAAAACCCGGCGAAGGTCTTAGGACCAAGCGCCATTCCAGCGGCTAAGCCAGTGAATACGGCGCCAAAAAGCATTCCGTATGCCGCATCACCTCCACCAAGATCGCCTACGTAGGTACGCGCCAATCCAATTACCGCGCCACCAGCTGCGAAGGCGCCGAGCATTCCGACAACGAGTCCGCGCACGACCTTGGTCGTCCAGACAAATTTCCAACCGTCCAAAAAGGAACGAGCGATATTAGGGCTGGCTTTGTGAATACTGACTTTTGCTTTAGGGATCTCTCTAAGCAGGTAGATGGTCAGCGCACTGAAGGCAAAACTGAGTGCATCAACATAGAGGGCAATATCAACTGGCTTGCCCTTGAAGAACCCAATGTCGGCGGCAAGAGCGGAGTTGATCAGGGCCATTAGCGAGAAAAGTGCCGCTGCAATCGGTGCGGTGCCGTAAGCCACAAGAAGGCTCACCTGATTGGCTGCCTCTAGCCGATCTCGTGGTACGAGATTGGGAACCGTGGCTTCCTTGGCCGGGCCCCAGAAAAGCGTTACTGATTCAATCAGAACCGTCGCGGTGTATAGCCACCAGTAGGTACGAACAAGTGGAATAGATGCAAAGAGAACAAATCGCAGGACATCGCAGGTGACCATGAGTCGGCGCCGATCGAATCGATCGGCGATCACACCTGCGAGTGGACCAAGTAGTACGGCTGGAATGAGTCGGACGATAAAGACACCGGCAATTGCGACGTTTGCCTTTGCGTAATTGTTACCAGAAAGCTGCTTTGCCAACGCGGTTGTAGCTAGCAGGCCGAGCCAATCGCCCAGACTGCCAAACGCGAGCGCTCGCCAGAGTTTGCGGAACGCCGGAATTGCCAGCACCCCTCGTAAATCTCCCTGTGCCGGCGGGGCGGGTTTGGGTAACGCATTCGACATGTCGTCAGCCTATCCGCGAGGGGCGCTGGCTTTAGTTGCGGGTTTCACTGCGGATTTAGTTGCAGATTTCTTCTTCGCCGGCGATTTCTTAGCAGTGGCCTTCTTTGCAGCGCCCTTTTTAGCTGGGGCTTTCCGCCCTCTTGCCGGTTTTTTGGCGCCGCCATTTTCGGCGTCGTAGGCACGTCGTTCGGCGAGCATTTCTAGGCCGCGTTCAAGGGTGAGCAATTCAAGAACATCGGTCTTACGAAGCGATGCGTTCGTCTCGCCGTCGGTCACGTAGGCACCGAATCGACCATCTTTGACCACCACACTTCGACTGGTAGCTGGATCGAGCCCCAGATCTTTCAAAGGTGGCTTTGGCGCGCCTCGTCCCCGCGTTTTCGGCAGGGCCAAGATCGCCGCCGCTTCATCAAGGGTGATGGTGAGTATTTGATCTTCAGAAGAAATGCTCCGCGTATCGCCTTCGCGCTTTATGTAGGGACCATATGGTCCATTGCTAGCGATCACGTCGGCGCCATCAAGTTGCCCAACGGTTCGTGGCAGGGTCAGCAGCATCAGAGCAGTATCCAAATCGATCGCGCTGACATCCATCGACGCAAACACGGATGCGTTCTTTGGCTTCGCCCCCTTGGGTGCGTCCTCTGGCAAGACCTCAGTGACATAAGGGCCAAACCGTCCGACCTTAGCGAAAATTTGCCTACCAGTTTCCGGGTTAACCCCAAGAAGACGCTCTCCACTTGGGCGATCGAAAAGTTCCTTTGCCTTTTCAAGAGTCAACTCATCAGGTGCAATGGTGTCGGGAACGCTCGTCGTCCGTCGCTCTTCGCCTTCGCCTTGCTCGAGGAAGGTGCCGAACTTTCCAACTCGAACATTTATGCCTTCACCTAGCGCGAAACTGTTTACTTCGCGGGCATCGATATTCGTGATGTCAGCCGTTAGATCGTTGAGCCCGACAATCCCGTCATGGCCAAAATAGAACTTGGTGAGCCAAGCCACCCGCTCCTCTTCCCCCGCCGCAATACGATCAAGATCGGATTCCATCCCGGCCGTGAAGTCGTAATCGACCAGACGGGCAAAATGCTCCTCCAGTAGGTTGCACACAGCGAAACCGATAAAAGACGGAACGAGAGCCCGACCGCGCTTGCCGACGTATCCTCGGTCTTGAATCGTTTGTAGAGTGGCGGCGAAAGTGGACGGCCGACCAATTCCAAGTTCTTCCAACCTGGCAACCAGACTCGGCTCGGTATAGCGAGCAGGTGGCTTGGTCTCATGGCCATCCGCCAGATACGACTCCACGTCGACAACTTCGCCTTTGGTGAGTGGCGGCAACCGGCGGGCCTCTTCATCGTCTTGATTGTCGTCCTGTGCTTCTTCATAGGCGGCCAGGCAGCCAGCGAATTTGAGAACGGTTCCACTGGCCCGGAAGATCAACTTCTTACCGTCGGTCGTCGTGGTTTCCAGATCGGCCCGCATCTGAAGTTTTCTGGCATCAGCCATTTGAGAGGCAACCGTGCGCTTCCAGATCAAGTCGTAAAGCGCGAGTTCATCACGCGAAATTTCGTTTGCGACCTCGCCCGGGGTGCGGAAACTCTCTCCCGATGGTCGAATCGCTTCGTGCGCTTCTTGTGCGTTCTTGGCCTTGCCCGTGTATTGGCGGGGCGATTCGGCGACGTGGTCGGCGCCATAAAGGGATCGTGCCGCCTCACGTGCAGCGGCGATTGCAGACTGGGACAGGGTTGGTGAATCAGTACGCATATAAGTGATGTAGCCGTTTTCATAGAGGCGCTGGGCGACTCGCATGGTGAGTTGAGCGCCCCAGCCAAGTCGTCGGCCCGCATCTTGCTGCAGAGTAGATGTCGTAAATGGTGCCTTTGGTTTTTCGATTCGAGGTGATTCCTCGACGCTAGTAACAACAAAGTGCTTGCCGGTCAATGATTCGACCAGGGCCTGCGCTGTGCTCTCGTCCAGCAGCTCAATTTCGGACCGGGCGGCAAGCGCCCCTTTGCTGTCGAAGTCTTTGCCCACCGCCAGGCGTTTGCCGTCGATCGTAAGCAAGCGCGCTTGGAATCCCGGACCGCAAGTGGCGGTGACGTTCCACCATTGTGATGAGCGGAAGGCCATTCGTTCGCGCTCGCGCTCGACGACCAGTCTCAGGGCAACCGACTGGACTCGACCGGCCGACAGGCCCACCTTAATTTTTTTCCAGAGGACCGGTGATAGGCGATAGCCGAAAAGGCGATCAAGGATTCTTCTGGTCTCTTGGGCATCCACCAGGCGCAAATCCAGATCTCGAGTATGGCTGGCAGCCGCCCTAATCGCATCGGCGGTGATCTCATGAAAAACCATTCGCTTGACCGGAACCTTGGGTTTTAAAACTTCGAGCAGGTGCCAGGCGATTGCCTCGCCTTCGCGGTCCTCATCAGTGGCCAGCAGAAGCTCGTCGCACTCTTTTAATAGTGCTTTTAATTCGGTGATCTTCCGCTTTTTATCCGGGTGAACCACGTATAGGGGCTCAAAATCGTGTTCAATGTCGACGCCCTCCTTAGCCCAGGCGACCTTTTTGAACTCAGCCGGGATTTCGGAGGCCCGCTGCGGGAGATCGCGAATATGGCCGATGCTGGCCTCGACCACGTAGTCGGGGCCAAGGAATTCGGCAATCTTCTTGGCCTTCGCGGGAGATTCCACGATGACCAGGTGGCGCAGCGCCAAATTAACTCTCCAATGCTTGATTTAACCCATCCCTGAGACCAGGAAAGGAAGGTTATCGGTCAAGAGTCTGGCGGCAACTAACCCGCTTCTGTCAAACGCAACCAGCCAGTCCGCTAAGTCTAATTCCTATCTTTGCAGGTCAGTGGGGTAAACAAAGAATCCTTCGGCGACCAGCGCCTTGATCGGCTCGACCAGATCCAAGTCTGCTAGACCCGGGGCTAGTCGCCTGGCAACCACGCCGATGGGCTCTGAACCATCTGCGGACCCGGCGATCTCAGCGCCAAGGTGATCAATGGCACCGGCGCGGCGCCAACCATGCAGTTGCCGGATAGTGCCGGCCAAGATCTCGACTCCAGGCGCCAGGGCGAGGTGGAGGTTGAGGATCCCTGAATCATCCAGATCCTGCACCAGGTCAAAATCGGCGAACCGTCTGGTCACCCACTCCCCGAGCGGCGAATCGATTGGATGACGAACTTCTTCCAGCCGTCGCCACGGCCACAACCGACCGCTTTTATGCAGTACCACCCAGCCGAATCCGATCGAGTTGATGCCCTCATCTTTGAAGTAAGAAAGCCACTCGAGCCGCTCTTGGTCGGCTTGCAGATTCGATTCGTCACCGGAATCTTTCGCCCATAGATCCACGTAATCCTCGACGCCAAGAACTTCGCGCTGAACCGCCCAACCATCGCAGCCCTCGTTTTCGGCCAACCAGGACACCACGCGCTCGCGCCAATCTTGTCCGTCCTTGTGAATCCAATTTGTAAGTGCCACAAACCACCCGTCGTCAGTTAGGTGATTGGCCGCGCCTGAGACCAGAAGGCGCGAAACGTCATCTCCCGTCATGCCACCATCGCGGTAACTGAAACGAGCTTTGGGCGAGATTACGAAGGGCGGATTGCTGACAATGAGATCGAAGCACTCTCCTACGACAGGTTCATAAAGACTGCCAAGCCGCAGATCAAACTCGACACCGGAGCACCTTGCCGTCTCTGCCGCCAATTCAAGCGCTCGTGGGTTGAGATCGGTTGCCACAATTTTCGAGACATGTGTTGAAAGGTGGAGAGATTGAATTCCACCACCACATCCCAGATCTAGGGCGGATTCGAACGGGATTCTGGGGATCAAAGACGCAAGCGTGGCCGAGGCGCCACCAGCGCCAACCACAAAATCGGCCCGCCTAGGAGACCCCTCGTCGCTGGCGAGAAACCACTCGTGAACTCCATCTGAGTATGGCTCGATTTTCACGATGTGATCCCTTTCAATCGCAAATCCAGACGGAGTGGAACGGCCGCCAAATGATTAGGGGACCCGGAATTCCGAGCCCCCCAACCACCAACTTCGTTATCCCTAGCCGATCTGAGTCGACTTCCGCTTTGTGTTGATCATGGCGCCGACGATTATCGCCACCGCAAGCAGGGCAATCGCCGTACGAAGCCCGGCATTTGCACCAGCACCAAGGGTCATGCTGATGATTGCTGGCGTGATCAAAAGACCCACTAGGTTCATCACCTTGATGAGCGGGTTGATCGCAGGGCCGGCAGTGTCCTTGAACGGATCGCCGACGGTGTCGCCGATAACCGTGGCCGCGTGGGCAGCCGAGCCCTTGCCGCCATGGTGACCGTCTTCGATCATTTTCTTGGCGTTATCCCAAGCGCCACCGGAGTTGGCTAGGAAGACCGCCATCAGGGTCCCGGTAGCGATTGCGCCAGCGAGATAGGCACCCAAGGCGCCAACGCCGAGGCCAAAGCCGACCGCGATTGGCGCGAGCACTGCGAGCAGGCCAGGAGTGGCTAGTTCGCGAAGCGAATCCTGGGTGCAGATATCGACTACCCGACCGTATTCAGGCTTCTCGGTACCCGCCATGATCCCAGGGTGGAGACGGAACTGGTTGCGGACTTCAACCACGACGGCACCGGCAGCACGCGATACCGCGTTGATGGCAAGGCCCGAAAAGAGGAAGACCACTGCTGCGCCGATGATGGCGCCGACCAGGTTCCGCGGGTTGGCAACGTCGAGTACGCCTTGGAATTCAAGCAACTTGGTTGTTGCGCCACTGCTAGCCACCGCGTTTTTAATCGCGTCGGTGAATGAACCAAAGAGTGCGGTGGCCGCAAGCACAGCGGTTGCGATTGCGATTCCCTTAGTGATGGCTTTGGTGGTGTTACCGACTGCATCAAGTGAGCTGAGGACCTTGGCGCCTTCGCCGTGAACATCGCCAGACATTTCCGCGATGCCTTGCGCATTGTCGGAGATGGGGCCGAACGTATCCATGGCCACAATCACGCCGACCGTTGTGAGCAGGCCGCAGCCGGCGAGCGCGACGGCGAACAGTGACAGAACAACATTGCCGGTGCCGAGAAGGAACGCTCCGAACACCGCGGACGCAATCAGCAGTGCCGAATAAACAGCTGATTCAAAGCCCACCGAGATCCCAGCCAGGATCACCGTTGCGGCACCGGTCTGGGAAGACGCGGCAACGTCATTTACCGGTCGCTTGCCGATCTCAGTGAAGTGTGCGGTTAGCAACTGGATAGCACCAGCCAAAACAATTCCAATCAGTACCGAAGCAAACGCAACGATCCGTGGGTTGGCCGTCGAGTCGATGTGGACTCCTGCCAATTCGGCAAATGACGCAGGGAGATAGGCGAAAGTCGCCACCCCGACCAGGACCGCACTTACCGAAGCGGAAACGAAGAAGGAACGATTGATTGCAGACATTGCGCTCTTGTCGCTAGCGCGGAGCTTCATGATGAAGATTCCAATGACGGCGGTAAGAACACCAAGGGCGGGCACGATCAGCGGGAAGATCAGGCCGACAGCGCCGAAGGCCGCCTTGCCGAGAATCAATGCGGCAACGAGGGTGACCGCATACGACTCGAAGAGGTCCGCCGCCATTCCTGCACAGTCACCGACGTTGTCACCGACGTTGTCGGCAATCGTCGCAGCATTACGCGGGTCATCCTCAGGAATGCCTTGCTCCACTTTTCCAACGAGGTCAGCTCCGACGTCTGCAGCTTTGGTGAAGATCCCGCCACCAACACGCATGAACATGGCCAGCATGGCAGCACCGAAGCCAAAGCCCTCAAGCACTGAAGGCGCATCGCCCTTATAGATAATGACAACTGTTGAGGCACCAAGAAGTCCGAGCCCGACGGTCATCATTCCAACGACGCCACCGGTACGGAAGGCAATCCGCACGGCAGGCTCTGCACCTTCGTCTTTGGCGGCGGCGGCGACCCGGACGTTGGCCCGAACAGCTAGCCACATTCCGTTGTAACCAACTAGAGCCGAGAAGACAGCGCCAATCAGGAAGAACAACGACCGGCCGATCCTGATCTCACCACTGCCCGGAAGGGCAAAGAGGATGAAAAAAACCAAGACCACGAAGACCGAGAGAGTTTTGAATTGGCGAGAAAGATAAGCAGACGCGCCTTCTTGAATGGCTGCGGCGATCTCTTTCATCTTTGGGGTGCCGTCAGGAGCGGCCAGAACTTGCTTGCGCAGGAAATAGGCGACGACAAGGGCTGCGAGGGAAATTACCAGTACGGCGAACGCATAAGTCAGGTTGCTCCCCGACAGATGGATCGTGGCCCCCTCTGCGTTGAGGTGGGTCATGGACATACGTCCTCCAAGTTTGAGGTTGGTTCCGGGGGTTTACCCGATAGACGGCGAGAGTCTACGGCGCTCAGGGAGGGCTAAGCGACCCAACCGGCCTTTGCCGAGGCTGTGATCTGTGCCGGTAGCAGGCGTCGGACGAGTCGAGGAAGGGAGACCGGCGGGGCTGCCTGGAGCGTGATCAAGAGCGTTCCGGCTCCTGATGAATCGATTCGGCACTCGCTCATTTCAACCAGCCAGCCGCTCACCTGCCGGTTAACGCTCTCCTTTGCGATGGCGCACCCGGCGCCTGGGACAGCTAAGAAGGAGGCACCAGCCAGCGCTGCGATATCGGCAACCTGCCGGAGTCGCTGTTCAGCCGCACTGACGATCACAAAGCTGGTGATCAGGATGAGGAAGGGAACCAGCATCGAAACCACCAGTAGGAGCCAGATAGTCGCGCTGCCCCGCTGAAAACAGCCCGGCCGCGATTTTGTCGAGCATTGAAATCTCACTAGTTATGGGCAATCGCAGAGGCGTTGATCTTTAATGATTTAGGCCAAGGAGCCGAGGTCTCGATTCTTACCAGCGAGTAGTCGCCTTGATCCACGATCACCAGGTGCGAGGAGGGAAGCGCGCGTTCGACCATCTGGACCACGTTGGCCATCTCTTCATGTCTTGTGATCGCTTCGGCGGCTCGCTGGGCAACTTGGCTCGAATGTAAATAGAGCGCCATCGCGGCGAAGAGATCAAGCAGGGCGCCGCCTACTAAAACAATGGCGGGTAAAGCAGTGGCAAGTTCGGCAGTAACGCTTCCTGATTCTGGGGTCGCCGAAACATTAACGAAACAGCGGCCCCAGAATCTTCTGCTCATGATTATCCGAACACCCAAGACAGGGCCTTGGAAATCAGTTGTGTGAGCATGTCGAGAACTTGATTCGATGAGAGAACTTTGTACAGCACTCCCGCAAAGCCGCACGCAGCGACTGTTGTAACTGCATATTCCGCGGTAGCCAGTCCGGCTTGGCTCCCGAGGTGATTGATGCGAGAGCGAAGGATCTTGATGACAAGTACCAAGGCTGCTCCTTTCAATTGTCGGTGGATGAATGCGGAAAGCCTCGTCAATTTGTCTCGTCGAGTAACACCCAAAAAGTGCGGTCTCTGGATCATCGCCGCCTGTGGATTGCCCGCTACCGATTGCTAGACATGACTAATGAGTACTGAAGAAAACCGGAGGCAGGGACCCAAGCAAGGAATAAAGCACTTGCGCAGCAATAGGAAATACGGCACCCAGTACAAACGATGGTAGGAAACAGAGTCCAATTGGTAACGTCGCTCGGACGCCGACGGAGCGAACCTGGCGACGAACTTGACTGGCACGTGCTCGTCGTAATCGAAGTGCGGTTCGCCGCAAGGCATTGGCCGCCGAACTTCCAGTTGCGATACTGCTCTGGACGGTAATGGCAATCGATGTTAGAGCCGGAACATCGCGCCAGGATTTAAAGACCTGTTGTGCGTCCGCACCCATCTGCATAAGCGCCACTGATTCATTTGCAAATCGTCGGACTGGTGACCCTATAACTTCACCGGCGGCAGCAATGGAATCAAGTAGCGGCAATCCGCTATCAAGACAGAGTGCGATCAACTCCGCGAATTCCGGCGCCAAATAGACGAGTCGCAATCTCTCGTCGCGAATCGCTGCAGGTTCAAGCTTTGCAATCGCACGCTTAGTCACCCAACCGCCGAGCAAGGCAGCTAGAAAACTCAGGGGCGCCTGGAACTGCAGCACGGCAAAGCACGCCACTGCCAATGCCGCCAGGTTTGCCCGACGCTTCATGAGACGACTACCAAGGCACTTCTGGTAATCCGGTTCAACCAGAACCGGCCTAGTGCATTTAGAGTCACTGCACCGGTAAGGGCAATGCGGCCAATTAAGGTGCCGAAGAGAAAGTGAAAAGGATGTAGCGCCATCAGGATTAGCACCGGTAATAGGCTCATCAGAATGGCCGTGGCTCGCGCCCCAGCAATTTCGCTAAGAAGTTCCTCTTCTATTTCAAGTTCGTTTTCAATGCTTTCGGCGATCGCATCCAATGCAGGTATAAGTGAAGTCCCCCGTTGATCTGAAAGTTCTATAAATAGTGCGACCTTTAAAAGTGCATCGGCGCCCTTAACTGCACCGTCGCGTAGTTCCGCTAACGCGTCCTCAAGACGAGTTTGCGAAGTAATTTCTAGGTGCAATTCCGGATATAGCACCGATGCCTCAGCGAGAGCTTGAATGGGCGAGTGACCGACGCGTAGTTGGTCGGCAAGACCAGTTACTAAATCGAGCGTCATTGTGCGAATTCCATTGCCTCGCGACAAGAATTGGTGGCCAGTTGAATTTATTGCGCCGTGTCGGATCCGTGGTCTAGATGAGATCGGGGCTGCAATGACTGCGGCCGCAAGTGCAATCAAGAAATACCCAAGATATTTCATGTCCACTGCCCAAGCTCATTTACAACGCAGAGCCCATCTGCCTTGACTCGTATTTCAGATATTTCGCTTACGAATCTTCTTGAGCTCTCTCGTCGGAGGTGCACGATGACTTCAATTGCACTCGCAAGTTGTGAATGGACCGCCATTCGATCCATTCCGGCCGCTACACCAAGCGCTTCTATCCGCGCCGGGATAGCCGCCGCGCTATTGGCATGAATTGTGGCAAAGGCACCTTCGTGGCCAGAATTTAAGGCGGCCAGAAGGTCGATGATTTCGGCGCCGCGTACCTCTCCGATTACCAGCCGATCGGGACGCATCCGCAGTGCCTGGCGGACTAGATCACGCATGGTGACCGCGCCAGCGCCTTCAACATTGGGCTCGCGCGCCTGTAGGTGCACCACATGCGGATGCTTTGGAAAGACTTCGGAGGTGTCTTCGATAATGAGCAACCGCTCGCTGGGCGGGAGCTCCCCAAGCAGCGCCGTCAAGAGGGTGGTTTTCCCGGCTCCGGTTCCGCCGCTGATGAGGATCGAACGCCGCTGCGACAACAGGTCGACGAGAATGGAAGCGACATCGACGCCAACTAGATCAGTTAAGGCCAGGTGTCGATTACGGATCAGGCGGAACGAGATCTGGGTGGACCCGCGAGCAACTGGCGGAAGGATCGCGTGCATCCGAATGCCGTCGGCAACTGGAACATCCACATAGGGATGCGCCTCATCAAGACGCCGGCCGGTGCTTATGGCTAGCCGTTGTGCCAGCGCGCGCACCTCTGCTTCCGATTCAAAATGCACTGAGGCGAGCTCCAACCCCTCGCCAACATCGATCCAGATTTCGTCCTTGCTTTTTACCAGAATGTCGGTGCTCCGTTGATCGGCCACCAATGGCGTGAGCGGCCCAAACTCAACCAAATTTGCGGTAGAAGATATTGCAGCACCAAGTACTTCCGCCGGCGTCAACCACGGGGAACTGTCCTTAATGATGGCTGAAACATTTGTTAGGGACGGCGATCTATTTGATCGGGCAAGACTTGCTCTCACCAGTCCATCGAATTCAGCGGTCAATGTGTCCGCCTGAAATTCCTGTCCATAAATCCATCGCCAATGCCATTGATCGGCTCGCCTTACTTAGATCTCCAAAATCTGCCGCCCGAGAAAGGTGAGGATCATCGGGCCATGACCTGAGCCCCTGAATTCGGAGCGAGACGGAGACCTGGTTGGCAGTCAGGGCGCCATAAGACATCTCACGAACCAACACCTGGTTTGCTTTGATTCGAATCCCGGTCAAGGACGCTGCGCTTTGTTCCACGGATATCGCTGTATTAGCGGTTAAGTAGAGCGAATAGGGCGGGCTCACGATTGTTGGATCGCCTCCGACGCCGACACCGAAGATCACCGAGTCGAATCTCGCGGCAGCCTCGACAAGCAGTGCCGATGTCACCACCACACCAGGCGCTAGTACTCCAACCCGCTTTGGAGCAGGCACTAAGAGCTCATGATCTATAAAACTGCCGCTCGCCCCAAGGATTCGAAGCAGTTGACTCGAGTTTTCAATAACCAGAGTGGATCGATTTGACCGCACTGAACTGAGGCCAAGAAGTGCGATCATCGTCGTAAGCCCAAGCCCGCCAGAAGCAGCAGCCAGCGAAATCACTCGTGGCTTTGGTCCGTCAGTTAAAAGATAGGCAAGCCGGCCAACGAGATTGGCAATGACCTCACCCTCATCGCCGGCCATCCCGATGAGTGCCCCCACACTCCCCGATGCCTCAATGCCAAGGTCGAGAAGGAAGACTTCATCTCGAATCGGGATAGACAGGGGTGCGAGATCCGTCGAGATCAATAGGAGACCGCATTCTGGAAACTGCGTTGGAACCGTAGTTTCGTGCTTAATCTTGAGGCCGAGCGCGGCCCCTGCGGTTGCAACCAACCTGATGGTTGTTTCATCGGCGGTGTAAAGCGTGCACTCTCTCACCAGAGGTAGCGTCACGACCAGACCCGGACCGACGCACCACGATTTGCCGCTTATGGGTACAGACGCGGACTGGGGATTACCATGGCAACGTGCCAAATGCCGCTTTCTTTGATCTGGACAAGACCATCATCGCGCGCTCGTCGGCATTAGCTTTCACCGCACCTTTCGCAAAAGCTGGACTGCTGTCAAAAACTTCACTGCTTAGAAACCTAGTTGCGCAAACAGTTTTCACGATCGGCGGCGCCGACCATGAGAAGACTGAGAAGTTACGGATTCAGCTTTCCAAGATGGTTGAAGGCTGGTCCACCGATCAGGTCAGCGAGATTGTCCAAGAAACGCTCCACCGGTTCATTGAGCCGATCATCTATGCCGAAGCCGCGGACCTGATCGACCGGCATCACCGCGCTGGCCGCCAGGTAGTGATCGTCTCCTCGTCGGCGATCGAAATCGTCGAGCCAATCGGCAAGATGCTCGGGGCCGATGACATCATCGCGACCAGACTCAAGAGTGTCGACGGCCGCTACACGGGTGAGATTGAGTACTACGCATACGGCCCGGCGAAGGCGACTGCAATACGCCAACTAGCGGCGCTAAAGGGCTACGACCTGTCTGAGTGCTATGCCTATTCGGATTCGTCAACTGATATTCCGATGCTTGAGACCGTCGGATATCCGTCTGTAGTCAATCCCGATTTGGCGCTAAGAAAACTCGCGGTCGCAAACGGTTGGAGCATTCGCAACTTTCGCCGGACGGTGCCGCTACGCGAGCGCTATCAAGTCGGAAAACCGGCAATGGCAACCGCTATCGGGGTATCGGCCGTCAGCCTTTTTGCCTTCGCGATGACTCGAAGGCATAAGCGCAAAGCGTCTTAGCCCCCGTAAGTTCGATTCTTGATCCAAACGGCGAGGGAGGGCAAAATGACTCGAAGATCACTGCCCGTGAAACTTTCGTTGGCAACCGCCTGCACCTCGTCGACGGCGTTAAATCCAATCGTGTAGCCGACTTTGGAAAATAGAGGCAAGTCAGAACAACTGTCTCCAATCGCCACACATCTATTTGCCGATACGCCAATTGATGCCGCAAATTCGAGCGCAGAGAAGCTCTTTGCAGACTCATCAAAGTAAGTCTTCACCACGCCCGAGAATTTGCCGTCAACAACGTCGAGTACCGGGCCGTCATATCCCTGGAAACCAAAGCGCTCGCATAAGTAGCGACCAACTGGTTGCCAAGCGAGAGTTGCTAGTTTAGGAACGAAATTGTTTTCAAGGCACCACCCGACGACTTCTTCAATTCCGATCACGAGGGGAAGTCCGTCCAACCAAGTTGTAATCTCCCCCTCGGTTCGACCCTTCCAGCCAGCGGCATCCACATCGCAGACTTCGTCATTGCTCACGAGTCCCTGGGCATAGCGGGTCTCCATATCTTGCACCGCTTCTGCGTGGCCGAGAAATTGACCGAGATAGGCACCGGACGACGTTCCGTGGGTCAGCGTTCCATCTACGTCAAAGAAGATCACGCCTTTCGGCTTGTTCGCAAGAACTTGCTGTCGACCCACACCAAAAATCATAAGTGAAGTGAATTGCGATCAAGTGCTTATTCCGTCTAGGAACGGACGAAATCGGCTAGTGGCGTGAAGTCACCCGCGTCTGCACTTCGCAGCGCCGTGATGTACCGATCTCGGATTGAAGACGCGACTTCCAATCTTCCGCCACCCCAAGAAAATGGGGATGACCCTAGGGACTTCAGAAGAAGATCCGCTGCTTCGCGTGCATGACGACCGTTGCCGTTGGGGAATGGGTGTATGCACACCAATTGGTGATGAAGCCGATAGGCGATCTCGTCAGTAGGCATGGCTTGATCGCCTTCCAGCCACGCTCGGGTATTGCCAACCACACTTGTAGAGATACGCTCCCACGCAAAACCGATATTCGTATCGCGGATTCGGTAAGTGCCGGCCCACGTCCAGACATCGCAGAACATGTCCCTGTGCAGTCTGCGCATCGTCAAATCGTCGAGAAGATAGGTAGAGGTTGGAGACTGCCATTTCTGAAGCATGAGGGCTTTATGGATGTTGGCCTGTTCCGCCGCGTTCAAGTCCCCTCGGGTAGAAACCCAGGATGGCTTCAACCCGAGAGCGTCCTCGTCATCAAGAGGTGTGGACCCTGACGGGTTATTTAGTCTCCAGTCATCAGTTGACATGCCACAGTCCCGGACGATCTAGCCAGAAGAGGATCTGCTCCTGGAGCAATTCGTCGGTCAAGTCAGTCGGAGCAGTCTGGTCTTCAAGCAGCATGGTGTGCCGAACTCGACCAAGGGCCTGCTCTGCACGACGCCGTGCCTGTTGGGTCACTTGTGTATCCAACTCACGCCGCGGTACCAAGCCGTACACAAGGTCGCAATCGAGTGCGTTTGCCGCGCGGCGCAGCGAATCGAGTTGAACTCGCCCAGTCCGTTCCGCAGCTTCTAGCCGAAGAACAGTTGACTCAACCACGTTCATACGCGCGGCGAGGTCGGCTGCGGACATGCCGAGGGCATCTCTTATCGCTCGCACCCAACCCGCGTGAGGCACCGCAGTTAAGGATTGGAGTGCTTCACGAGACTTGGAAAACTTCAGATCAAGCGCACGTCGAGCTTGACGACGCGCCGAAGCCTTCATGGTTCTGGCCATTTCCACCGCCCCTTTCATGCACCTCAATGCTTGATAATAGCACCGTTTCAGGCATTTAGATGCCTGAAACGGTGGCTTTAACACGCACTCTAATGCCTGATTGAAATTGACTTCAAGCATCCGAGTGTCATGATTTTTGGGTGAGCTGGTAACCGCGGCAGCGGTGCCTTTCGATGGCCATCGTGGTTAGGTCGCCCGCATAGGTAGGAAAGTCATCCGAACGCGCAGAGCCTCCCAATTCCTCGAGAAGCTCTGTGATGAAAAGTTGCGATTTAGATTTCGTAATAGTGGTCTCTAGATTTCGTGAGATCTTGTTACCTCGGTGAATGCGTTACTAGCGTTTTCCTGGCGCGTGCATGGCGCACGGAATTCTCTCATGAGTCGGAGTGCATGTCTCATACTTCGACGGTGCGGTTGAATGTCATGACCCAGTTCACGACCCAAGTCACACCGGAGTCAAACGTCATCGCATTCGAATACGCCGTGACTACCGGTGAATCGCCCCGTTACTGGCGGATCTAAGACACTCATCCGATCAATGTGTCAAGATTGTGCACCTTCCAGTGACCATAGAGAAGTCGAATTGGTGGGGCGCGATTGCAGTCATGCCGGTTACCTTTGCATAGACCTCTGTCAAATTAGAACGAAGACTCCAACTCTCCGCTCAGGCGGCCTTCCTTCATTCCAATGATCGCGGACACCTGGGAATGTTTCTTCACCCAAGCTGTTGCTTCAGGTTCGATGTAACCGAGCAAACCGCAGAGCATGTCATGATCAAGAGCAAGATTTCGTTCGAAAATCGGCTCGTGGTGCGCGATTCTGTTGCGCAGCATTCTGAGTCGCTCTAAATCGTCATGAAGTGCACCTCGGCGACCCGTGTAGTGCGGGAAGGCATAAATTAATGATCCTTCCCACAAACTCTTTTGATAGCGGTTGGCGAGCATTCCGCTCCAGCATGCCAGGTTCAACTCCGCCACGACATGACCGATGGTCAAAGATTTCTTATGTTTCTGCGTGGCAAGTGCAACCGCTGTGTGCACGTCTTTCATGGTCTGGGTATGCAGCGGTAAGCGTGCATTCCACCAATCCTCTTGGTTTGCCATCTTGGTCAGCTCTTGATGAAGTGCATTGCGTAGGGAGGCCTCAAGAATATGAAAACTGCCCCAGAACGCTGACGAGATTTCAATATTCCACGCATACAACCGCAGTGCCCTCTCATGGCTGCCACCTGCGGCTCGAATGAACGTTGCGAATCGGTCCATAGATAGGAGGCGAGAAAGCGTCTCGAAAGAACTTGGATCCCGTGAAATAAATCGGGACCCCTCCATCGTGATACCCTCTTCCAGTAAGCCCCGGACGAGACCGCCAAGCGGTCGGCGCGCCGGGGCAATATCTTTTTTGTTCACAATCTCGTGGCGTTTGTATCAGTTATTCTGCATCTGTGATGTGCTCTGGCATCGGGTGTAACCATTGATGTACGGGCAGTACGTCTCGAATTACTCTAGGTAATCACTTGACGCGTTCTCCTGTAGACCGTTCAATGCGAAATAAGAAATTGATAAATTAGACAATCGGATAACCCCCCGATTTCTCGAGGGGCTTCGCGTCAAATGCAGGGTTTAGAGGTCGTAATAGAGAACGAACTAGTCCAACTACTTGCTTAACTCGTCGCAAATTTCGATACCTCGTCGTGCTCCCAATTGCACGGCACTGGCCAGATGCCTAAGCCAAGCTGCGACTCCTTCTGGGGTGCCAGTTCGATATGCGGCAAGCGCCGGCACGAAGGAATTCGCGCCAAGGACCAGCATTCCCACTTCAGGAAGACCAAGTGAATCTGGATCGAATCCGCGACCGATCAAAATCGACCGGAACGATGATCTAGCTACCACATCGTTGGCAGAAGCAAAGGGCGCAATATCCATGACCTCTGCCATAAATAGCCCTCCGATGATCAGAGCAGGAATGCTTGACTCTGCTTTTACTAAATCGTTCAGCGCGAAGAACCGCTCACGCTCCTCGGGTCCGAGATCACGGGGCCGCCCACGCACGTCGGAGCCCTGGTCCGTCAAGGCAATCGCGTGAAATTGCGCTAGTACTTGCATCGGCGCTGTCGAAACTAAGCCCGCGCTCTCAATCGAGGATTGCAGTAGCGCAACGGCAATGGGGACTTCAATGTTTCCCAGTTCAGCAGCTGCCAGTGCCGATTCGCTCAGCGCAAGCGCTCGGACCTCAGTTCCCTTGGTCCGGAGGATTCTCTGCTTTCTCAGCAGATCCATCGCATCTCTGGCATCAGTAGCGGCTAATTGAACTCCGGGAAGGCCGATCACCCGAGATATCGTCACAAGGATGAAGATTACTGACATCAGACCCGTTCAACTCACGGGGAGAAGAGGCTAATCTTGCGAAGAACTGACGCGAAAGGGATTTTGAATGAGCCAGGAACACGAGCACCCTCTTGAGAATCTTCTACATGAGGAACGTAAGTTTCCGCCCCCGACTCATTTCGCAGCAGAATCAAACACTGATGCTTCGATCTACCAAGATGCCGCCAGAGACCCACTCGCGTTCTGGGAAGAAGCGGCGAACGCGCTAACCTGGCAGAAGCCTTGGCACACCGTGCTCGATTGGCAGGCGCCAGACGCCAAGTGGTTTGTTGGCGGGGAATTAAATATTTCTGAGAATTGCCTTGACGTGCACGTGGCAGCCGGGCGGGGAGATCGCGTCGCTTTCTACTTCGAGGGCGAACCTGGTGATTCACGAACCATCACCTACGCACAACTCCATAGCGACGTAAAGAAAGCTGCAAACGCATTACTGGAACTTGGCGTGGGCAAAGGAGATCGCGTCGCCATTTATCTGCCGATGATTCCTGAGGCGGCCATCGCCATGTTGGCCTGCGCCAGAATCGGTGCGCTCCACTCGGTAGTTTTTGGCGGCTTCTCCGCCGAAGCGCTGCTAGCGCGAATTCAAGATGCGGATGCAAAACTCGTGATTACCGCAGACGGCGGCTATCGGAAAGGCGCCGCCAGCGCATTAAAGCCCGCAGTAGATGAGGCGCTTCAGGGCCGAACGAACGTAGAGAACGTTCTTGTCGTTCGGCGCACGGGGCAAGATGTGGCGTGGTACGAAGGTCGCGATCTTTGGTGGCACGAAATCGTTGATCGCCAGAGCGAAGATCACGTCGCGCCTGCACATGACAGTGAGCATCCGCTGTTCATTCTTTACACTTCGGGCACCACGGCTAAGCCCAAGGGAATTCTGCACACAACTGGCGGCTACCTCACCCAGGTCGCTCTAACTCACAAGATGGTCTTCGACCTAAAGCCCGAAACAGATGTTTTCTGGTGCACCGCCGATGTCGGTTGGGTAACCGGTCACTCATACGTTGTCTATGGGCCGCTGGTTAATGGGGCAACCCAGGTTATGTATGAGGGCACGCCAGATTCGCCGCACCAGGGCCGGATGTGGGAGATCATTCAGAAATACGGCGTGACCACTCTCTACACAGCGCCAACACTCATCCGTACTTGGATGAAGTGGGGCGACGATATCCCTGCCAAATACGATCTCTCATCTCTTCGGCTGCTCGGATCGGTTGGTGAGCCGATCAATCCGGAAGCTTGGATGTGGTACCGCGAGAAAATCGGTGCCGGCCGTTGTCCAATCGTCGACACTTGGTGGCAGACCGAGACCGGCGCGATCATGATTTCGCCGATCCCCGGGATCACCACGACTAAGCCTGGCTCTGCGATGACGCCGATCCCTGGGATCAGCGTGAAAGTTGTCGATGAAGAGCGACGAACTGTCGGAAACGGCGAAGGCGGATATCTAGTTCTGGACGAACCATGGCCGGCAATGCTCCGCGGGATTTGGGGCGAACCCGAACGATATTTTGCGAACTACTGGTCTCGTTTCGAAGGTATTTACTTCGCCGGCGATGGCGCAAAGTTAGACAACGAAGGATCGCTCTGGCTGCTTGGTCGAGTAGATGACGTGATGAATGTATCCGGCCACCGAATCTCTACTGCCGAGGTGGAATCGGCACTGGTCTCACATCCAACCGTGGCAGAAGCGGCCGTAGTGGGCGCGTCCGATGCGATGACCGGGCAGGGAATCGTGGCGTTTGTGATTCTTCGCGGCGGAATCGAACATGCAAATGGCGATGAATTGGTGCAGCAGCTCCGCGCCCACGTGGGCAAGGAAATTGGACCGATCGCACGGCCAAGGCAGATCCTGGTGGTCCAGGAATTGCCCAAGACCCGAAGCGGAAAGATTATGCGCCGCCTTCTTCGCGATGTGGCCGAAAATCGCGCTGTGGGCGATGCAACGACCCTGGCCGACCCAAAAGTCATGCAATTAATCAGTGAAGGCATGAATACGACTACCATCGAGGAATAATGGCTAGCCGACCCGTCCTCTTCCCTCGCCCCTCGGGTCGGGAGTGGGGAAGCGTACGTCAATATCTTTCGACGGAATTCCTCGGTGGCATTGCGCTCTTTTTCGCTGTCATCCTTGCGCTGGTCTTCGCAAACACGCCATTGCGATCCGCTTATGTCTCGATTACACACTTCCAGCTTGGCTATGGCGCCTTCCGATTCGACGTAAAAACTTGGGCTGCCGACGGACTGCTGGCGATTTTCTTCACCGTCGCAGGACTAGAACTTCGGCGAGAGATGACTCATGGAGACCTAAAAAATCCTAGGCGGGCAGCACTACCAATTCTGGCAGCTCTCTGCGGAATGGCCTTCCCGGCGATCATTTACACCCTGATCAACAGCGGCAACCATTCAGCCGTACATGCTTGGGCCATACCCACTTCGACAGACCTTGCATTTTCGTTGACGATCTTGGGAGTTGCAGGATCTCGAATTCCCAATGCGCTCAGGGCATTTCTGCTCACCTTGGCCATTACCGATGACGTAGCGACAATTATCTTGATTGCCATTTTTTACTCTCAGCGGATTGACTGGCCACTTCTGGCTGGATCTTTTGCTGTGCTCGCCCTTTATGGCTTTCTGCAGAAAAAGGGCTTCACCGCGTGGTGGATCGCTATCCCGCTTGGGATCAGCGCTTGGGCCTTCATGCAGCACAGTGGAGTTCACGCCACGGTCGCAGGCGTCCTAGTTGGTCTGCTCACCAACCCGCATCGTGACCGTGGCGATTCAAGTCCGGTAGAACGCTTCGAGCGTGTTCTCTCGCCATTTTCCGCACTGATTAGCGTCCCGTTTTTTGCATTTGTAACCATCGGGATTGCGATCTCAGCCGCCGAGATTGGCACCATGTGGCACGACAAGATCACCTACGGAATCATCATCGGGAGGATCTTCGGCAAGGTGATCGGGATCGTCGGCGGTGCCTGGCTAATTGCCAAGTTAACGAAAGCGGAGTTGAACCCTGCCCTCTCCTGGTGGGATGTAGCCTCGATTGGCATGCTGGGTGGAATCGGGTTCTCAGTTTCTTTGCTGGTAGCCCTTATCGCTTTAGGGAATTATCCCAACGAACTTCTTGCCGCCCAGAGTGGAATTCTGTTCTCCGGGATTATTGCCTCGATCCTGGCTGTTATCGTGCTGCAAATTCGAGGCCGCGCACATCATCGACGATCCTCACCCAGTTAATCGCGCCGTTTCCGTCTTAGCCCAAGTCATTAACGAATGCGGCATATGTTGATCCATCTGCTTTAAGACAGCACTGTGATCGATGAGGTTGGAAACGCTGTTAGAGCCAACCAGGTTCGCAACATTCGTACCAACCCAGATTCCCAGCACCACAACTCCGGCGGCGACAATTCCACCTAGGAGTGAATCGATTAAGCGCAACGGTCCAAAGAGCACGATCTTTCTCGCCACCCTCGCCACTCTGGACATTATCGCTTCGCCGATTGAGGCAGCGAGGAGAACCACGAGGCCAGTTAAGAGCGCCCGCTTCAAGGTTCCATCAATCGAGTGAAGCAGGTGCGGCGCCACTGCCATCCCGCCCATCGCGCCGCCAATGAAACCGGCCAAGCCGAATACCCCAACTACCAGCCCTCGCTTGGCTCCGGCAAGAAAGGCAATCGCGATGATGGCGACAAGAGATAGATCGAAAATCGTCTGTCCGCTCATGGCCGCGACAGAATTCGAGAGGGATCCCAAGGAATCTCACGTCCGGTTAGGAAAAGCAAACGATCAATTAGCCCAGCAGTGAATCCCCAAATAGTTAGGCCCGAGGCAACAAATGCCGGAGTAACAAAACCGCTTGATAGTTCAATCCGGTAACGATTTTCGGGAGTTGCCAACTCGGCGAGGGTGATTCGTTCGACCCGTTCAACCTCGCTTTCATTTACCGGACGGACTTCAGATGGATCCATCCACCAGGCCAGAATCGGAGTCACGTGAAAGTTGCTTGGTGGCAGGTAGAGCGTCGGCAACTCGCCAAGAACAACAATGCCACCTTCATCAACGCCCGTCTCTTCCACGGCTTCACGTATTGCAGCCGAACTAGCATCAGAATCAGTTGCATCGATAGTGCCGCCGGGAAATGCCGGTTGACCGGGATGGGATCGCAATTTAGACGAGCGCTGCGTGATTAAGAGATCTGGGCCAACCGGCGAATCTCCGAGCAGAATCAGGACCGCACTTGCCCTGGTCTCTTCGTTGCCGCCATGCGGGATCATTGCCAGATCCTCGCGGCTTACCCGGTTGGGCAAATCCGCGAAATCGGCAAGCCAATTAGGCGCACTCATGAGTCGATTTTGATCCCAAGATGCATCTGGATCAAACCAAGCATCTGAGCCCAGGAGTGGATCTGCCCGACTTGCCGGTAGGTGACCCTGCCTTGTGCGTCAACGAACCAGGTCACTGGTACCCCCATCCCAAAATCTGCACGTGTCTTTTGACCACTATCGGCAAGTTGTGGCCAGTCCATACCCTGGGCAGCCATGAAGTCCAAAGCATCCTTTGGCGTATCTTCGACATCGATGCCGACTATGGAAAGTTGCTTGGTCTGGCGCGTGGCCAGGTACAACTCACGAAAGAGTGGCATCTCCTCTCGGCACGGAGGACACCACGAACCCCAAAGATTGAGCACCATCGGGCCCTTCAATGTAGCTAAAGACGTTTGATCTTTGGAATATCCGCTCGAGGTCAGACACGGCAAACTCACGTCAGGCAACTGGCTCTGCTGGCTCTGGGAGGTGGATACCCTGAAATCGCAATTTGTCGTCAGGGGCGTTGCCGACGCAGTCGCGGGTTGGTTAGTTGATGGAGCACCACAGGCCGATATCAGCAGCGTGCTAACAATGAGCGGCACAAAAACTTTCTTCACTTAAAATCCTCGTCAGTCTTCACAAGTTTGGCCGCATTCGCACGGTCAGTTTCTCCTTCGCCAAAGGACGGGCAGAGTTTAGCCAGCGGGCACGCTCCACAAGCCGGCTTACGCGAATGGCAGATTCGCCGTCCATGCCAGATAAGGCGGTGCGATAGGTCAGTCCAATCCTTTTTCGGGATCAACCTCGCTACATCGCTTTCGACTTTGACTGGATCCTCTTCGCTTGACCAACCGAAACGTCTAGCCAGGCGGCCGAAATGAGTGTCGACGGTCAAGCCTGGAACATTGAAAGCATTTCCTAAAACGACATTTGCGGTCTTTCGTCCGACGCCAGGCAGAGTGACCAGGTCATCCAACTTGTTCGGAATCTTTCCGTCATATTGCTCGGCTACTCGACGCCCTAGGGCACGGATGTTCTTGGCTTTGGCTCGGAAAAATCCAGTTGACCTGATGATTTCTTCTAGTTCATCTGGGTCAGCCGAGGCGTAGTCGGCCGCGGTCTGATATCGGGCAAAGAGTTTCGGCGTGACTTGGTTTACCCGCTTATCCGTGCACTGGGCTGATAAGACGGTAGCCACGGTGAGTTCAAGCGGACTCTTAAAGTCCAATTCACAGTGCGCCTGCGGGTAAAGATCAGCCAGCGCACGGTTAATTTTTCGGGCTCGAGCCACCGCTCCAGCGTCGGGGCCGTCTCCGGGTGGTTTTTTTGGCGCCATAGGTATTTAGCCTACGCAACATTCCTCGATAGACTCGCCCAGCAAACGGCAGTAAACGACAGGGAAGTACAAGCGCGCGCTCGAGAGGACCCTACGGTGGATGACGTAGTACGCAAAGCACCCCTTTTCACAGCGCTCGACGATGAGGCCGCACAGGCCGTCGGCGAGACGATGAGTGAAGTGCGCCTGGCCAAGGGAGATGTCTTATTCCATGAGGGCGATGGCGGCGACAGCCTCTACGTGATCGCTGAGGGCAAAATCAAACTCGGTACTAAAGCCCCCGATGGGCGCGAAAATCTTCTCAGCCTGCTCGGCCCGGGCGAAATGTTCGGCGAGCTCTCGCTATTCGATCCAGGGCCACGTACCTCGACGGCAACTGCTCTTACCGACGTCCATCTGCTCGCGCTTTCGCACAATCACCTTGAGCATTGGCTGACCGGTCGTCCGGAGGTTGCCAAGCACCTGCTTAGAGCTTTGGCTCAGCGCCTGCGCCGGACCAATGAGGTCGTGGGAGACCTAGTCTTCTCCGACGTGCCAGGCCGGGTTGCAAAGGCTCTCGGCGACTTAGCCAAGCGCTTTGGTACCAGCAGCAGCGACGGCATCTACGTGGCACATGATCTGACCCAAGAAGAACTTGCTCAACTGGTTGGCGCCTCACGTGAGACCGTTAACAAAGCGCTGGCCGATTTCGCTTCGCGAGGCTGGCTAAGGCTTGAAGCTCGCGCCGTCGTAATCCTTGATGAAGAACGGTTGGCTAAGCGCGCTCGCTGAGATAAGCAAGTTGAGCTTCGACGATCATTATTGCTGCCGGTATTAAGGCAACTGGCACATCCGGATAGACCTGATCAACAATGCCCTTAGCATCAGTTGCGCCTTGCTGTAGCGCACTTCGAATCTCTTCCAACCGCGCTAATCGGTGATTACGGTATTTGCTAATCATCGGCAACGAATCCGAATGTGTTCCTCCATGACCCGGAAGCAGTGGCACCTTCAGATTTTGTTTTCGAACATCAATTTCTAACCGGTCAAGTGAATCAAGATAGTCACCAACATCTCCATCAGGAAACGTAATTATCGAAGAGCCTTCGCCAAGAATTGTGTCGCCAGTCAAGAGCGCGATCTCGGTTTGATTACTGGCTAAAAATGCAACTGAATCACTCGTGTGTCCAGGGACGGCGATGGCTCGAATGGTTAATTCGTCAAAATTGAAAAATTGTCCATCGGATAAATAACTCTTGTCATTACTGGCGAATATTGGATCGGCGGCAAATATGGTGGCTCCACAAAGCGAAGCGAGCGCCGGTGCCGATTCGGAGTGATCCGTGTGTCGATGCGTAAGGAAGATGGCTGAGATTCGACCGCCCGTTAACGACATGATGTGCGCTTCATGACCTTTTGGGCCGGGATCTACTACAGCGTAATGACTTTCTCCATGACGCAGAGCCCAAGTGTTTGTCCCATCAAGAGTCATCTCGCTTGGATTGTCTGCTCGCAGCAACTCTACAAATGTTGGAATCAACACGATGAGCTCAGGATCCTGAAGTCACCGAAGTGCAACGATCACTTCTACTTCCACCGGTGAGCCAAGTGGAAGTTCGGCCACACCGACCGCGGATCTAGCATGCTTTCCAGCATCTCCGAAAAGCATTCCGAATAATTCACTGGCACCGTTAACGACGGCTGGCTGTCCGGTGAAGCCCGGAGCGCTGGCTACAAATCCGACCACTTTTACAACCTGAATGACGTCGTCGAGGTTGCACAACATGCCGATTGCGGCCAGCGCATTGAGCGCGCAGATCTGAGCTAACTCTCTAGCCTGATCCGGGCTGACATCGGCGCCAACCTTGCCGGTAGCGGCTAGGGAACCGTTGACCATAGGTAGTTGACCCGATGAGAAGATCAGATTCCCGGTCTGTACCGCTGGTACATAGGCGGCAAGTGGCGCCACCACCTCGGGCAGGGTCAGGCCGGCTGCGGCCAGCCGTTCGCGAAGAACTGCGTGCATGGATTCCTCCGTCTTAGGAATTGAGCGGGCGCTTGAGGTAGGCGACCAGTTGGTCGCTGCCACCCGGAGCGGGGATGACCTGGACGAGTTCCCAGCCGTCGATCCCCCAGTTGTCCAGGATTTGCTTCGTGGCATGGGTTAGGAGCGGGACTGTTGCATACTC
>Ga0307375_10000913_pt1 | contig 34078 bp, 33 predicted proteins | sample TR1MG_FD_202531 | JGI IMG/M metagenome (GOLD analysis project Ga0307375, IMG submission 202531) | Soil microbial communities from Risofladan, Vaasa, Finland - TR-1 | ecosystem: Environmental > Terrestrial > Soil > Coastal area > Acid sulfate soil | place: Finland: Risofladan, Vaasa | collected... | reverse complement strand
TGGCAGAACGGGCAGCCGGTCTTTACATACAGGGTCAGCATAGGTAATTACGATAGCATTATTTCTTCGTGCCCTGGGGGAGAACGCCCCAGAGCGCCGGGTCTTCGCCGCCGTCGAGCTTGAATATCGCCACGCCGCGCACGCCGAGAGAGCGTGCGAGCGCTATCTTGTCGGCAATGGCCTGCGCATCGCTCCACCACACGATATGGAGCGGCGGAGTTGCTGCCGCTGCGGCGCCGGCGACCTGCGGCGTGGTCGTGGGCGTATAGACGAAGCTCATCTCGCCGGCTGAATTGCGCGCGGGCGTGATGCCGAGCTCGCCGGCGAGCGTCAGCGCATAGCTCGGGTTGAGCGCCCAATTGAGGTCGTAGCGATAGCCGGATTGGGAGAGCTTCGTGAAGTCGTACTCGTACCCGTAGGTGGCCACGCCGATGACGAGCTTTTTCTTGGAGATGGTCTGTGCGGCGTAGGTCATCACCTTCTTCACCCATGCGGTATCGGCGACGGGGATGTAGGGCTGGCCATCGGCGGCGGCGTTGAGTCGCAGGTCGACCGCGCCCTGGTCGTAGGCCATGATCTGCACGCGGTCGCAGTAGCGGTTGATGGCCGTATAGTCGTTCGCGTAGTCGAGCGTCTTCGGGATGACGTCGAATGCCGAGGCGGGCGGCGTGCGCGGCTCGATGCTGCAGTAGACCCACTTCTGACCCATGCGTGCATAGAGCCCCTTCAGGAAGAGCGAGAAGTACGGCCGGCTCTCGGCGGACTTGTTCTCGAAGTCGATATTGATGCCGCTGAAGCCCTGCTTTTTCGCCAGATCGGCGATGCGCACTTCGAGCGCGCGGCGGCGGGGGCCGGATTTCAGGATCGCATCGATAGCTGCGCCGTTGCTCCACATGACGGTCGGGATCATCTTCACTTTTTCGGCCTTCGTCGTGACGCGGAGCAGACTGGCAGTCGAGGTGGACGAGGTCGCATCGAAACCGAAGGCGTCGTAGAGGGAGCCGTCGTTCTGAACGACATAACCGAAGGGCATGACGGCAGTGAAGTCTTGCAGGTGGGGGATGACGTCGATGGTGCCGGTGGCTTCCCGCCAGTAGGGAATCCAGCCCGAAATCTCGAGAGGTGCTATTACCGACTTCGCCGCAGCATGGCTGCTGCCGGGGAGAAGCAGAAGGAGGAAACTGAAGAGCAGGATGCGGCGCATCCTGCCATCGTACCATCCGGGGCTCGGCGAGGGAGGTGCTTTGTTATAAAAGCTCTCGGCAGGTGTATTACTCTATGCAGGCGCACGATGACGTGCGGCTCGCGTTATCAAAATGTAATGGTCAACCTTACTAACATGACAAAGAGAATGACAGCGGCGCTCGGCATCCTCGGGACGCTCGCTTTCGCAGGGGTGGCATTCGCACAGACGACAGCGACGCCGGTCGCAACGGCGCCGGTCGCTTCGCAGCCGCAGGTGCTCACGGTGGGCGCTGCCGGGAAAGTGCTCCTCCGGGGCACGGTGAGCGCGGTTTCTGCAGGATCGGTGACGGTCAAGAGCTGGGGCGGCGACTGGACGGTGAACGTCCCTGCGACGGCCGAGGTGCTCCCGCAGGGCTCGACGGTGTCCGGCTTCCAGACAGGCGACTTCGTCGGCGTGCAGGGCACGATCGACCAGAGCACGAGCTGGACGGTGACAGCGTCTCTCATCCGCGACTGGACGGCGCGTCAGGCGCTGAACCAGGAAGTGAAAGCGAACGTGCAGGCGGTCCGCCAGACGGAAGCAGCCGGGCCGAAGACCATCCAGGGCGTGCTCTCTAACCTGGATGCGACGGCGCAGACCTTCACGCTCACGAGCGCGAACGGCACGGCATACACCGTCTCGCTCTCCTCGGGCGTGAAGATGCTCGCGAAGAACTGGACCACGCTCGACTTCACCAAGGTGAAGGATGGCGACACGGTCCGCGTGTACGGCACGGTCGCGAGCTCCTCGATTACCGCATCGATCTTCCGAGACGTCTCGGTGCGGTAGGATATCCTCTCTCATAAAACACCCGTCGGCCGAATGGCCGGTGGGTGTTTGCTATAGTGGCCTGCATGAAGCGGTATCGCTATAGGGCGTTCGGCGTGGTCCTGCTTGCGGTCGCGGTGCTCCTTCTTATCTATCGGACAAACGCGCCGTCGACTCCGGCGGTGCCAGCGCAACCGGCCGCAGAGTTCGGCGGTGTGTCCTTGAATATCGAATACGCCACGACGACCGCCGCTCGGGAGCGCGGCCTCGGCGGCCGGACGAGCATACCGAGCGACTACGGCATGCTCTTCGTCTTCCCGAAAGACGGCCTGTACGGCTTCTGGATGAAGGATACGCTCGTCCCGCTCGACATGTTCTGGCTCAATGCTCAAGGACAGGTCGTCTTCATCGCCGAGGACGTGCTCCCGTCATCCTTCCCGCATGTCTTTTATCCGTCTGCGCCGGCTCGGTATGTCCTTGAGACTGCCGCCGGCTTCGCGGCTGCGCATAGCATCATCACCGGCACCCCGCTGTTATTGAAAGATTTTCCGAGCGTTTCGCAATAACGCTGTCCACATGGCGTTCCGTCGGAGGAGGAGTAACATTACGGATAACGAAATGAGCATTATTACGTGCTGTCATTAATTCTTCCCGTCCATGCCTAAAGCCGCAAAAGTTTCTGTTCGAACCAAGACCGTCACGAGTGCGCCGAAGGTGACGACAACGGAGGTCTCGAAAGAAACGAAGCGCTATCGGGAGATGATCCCGCAGATCGAGAAGCGCGACGGGCGTCTCGTCTCGTTCGATTTCGATAAGATCGTCACGGCGGTGTGGAAGGCGATGATGGCGGCGGAGGAAGGCAGCCAGGAAGATGCAGTGCTCGTGGCGCACCAGGTCGCCGGCGAGCTCGGGCGCTTCGCGAAGAAGTATAAGAGCTTCCTCCCGACAGTCGAGGGCATGCAGGACTCGGTCGAGAAATACCTCATCGTCAACGACTACGTGAAGGCGGCGAAGGCGTACATCCTCTATCGCGACAAGCGCGCCCAGCTGCGCGCCGCGCACGTCGAGGTTCCCGAGCATGTGCGGAAGCTCGCTCTTGAGAGCAAGAAGTATTTCGAAGGGAACGTGCTCGGCGAGTTCGTCTACCTGCGCACGTATGCGAAGTGGATCCCTGAAGAGGGTCGTCGCGAGACGTGGGTCGAGACGGTCGATCGCTACGTCGATTTCATGCGCGAGAATCTCGGGAACAAGCTCACGGAGAAAGAGTATGCCGAAGTGCGCACGGGCATCCTCAAACAGGAGGTGATGCCGTCGATGCGCCTCATGCAGTTCGCCGGGGAGCCCGCGCGCCGCTGCAATACGTGCGCCTATAACTGTACCTTCACCGCGCCGACGAAGCTCACCGACTTCGCCGAGATCATGTACCTCTCGATGCAGGGCTGCGGCGTCGGCTTCGCGGTGGAGAGCCAGAATGTCGAGCAGTTCCCGCAGATCATGAAGCAGATCGGCAAGAAGGTCGAGACGCACACCATCGCCGACTCGAAGGAGGGCTGGTGCGATGCGCTTACGCTCGGCGTTACGACGTGGTATGCGGGCAAGGATATCGATTTCGACCTCTCCCAGATCCGCCCCGCCGGCGCGCGGCTGAAGACCATGGGAGGCAAAGCGTCCGGCCCGGAGCCGCTCCGCTCGCTCCTCGCCTTTGCGCGCGAGCGTATCCTCGCTCGCCAGGGCCGCCGCCTGCGCGCTATCGACGTGCATGACGTTATCTGCAAGATCGGTGAGTGCGTGGTCGCCGGCGGCGTGCGCCGCACCGCGATGATCTCGCTCTCCGACCTCGATGACGCCGACATGCGCGATGCCAAGAAGGGCCAGTTCTACATGACCGATCCGCACCGCTCGGTGGCGAACAACTCTGCCGTCTATGAGGCGCAGCCGACCAATACCGAGCTTATGGACGAGTGGGTCGCGCTCATGAAGAGCGGCAGCGGCGAGCGCGGCATCTTCAACCGCGGAGCGCTCGCGGAGACCATGCCGAAGCGCCGCGTCGACTATTTCAAGGAAGTCGGTTTCATCGGCGAGGACGGCGTCGTGCGCGGCTCGATCGGCACCAATCCGTGCGCCGAGATCATCCTGCAGTCGAAGCAGTTCTGTAATCTCTCCGAGGTCATCGCGCGCGCGAATGACACCGAAGCGTCGCTCTTGCGCAAGGCGCGCCTCGCCTCCATCATCGGCACCTACCAGTCGTCCTTGACGAAGTTCGGCTACATCTCGAAGGACTGGACCGACCATAATAAGGCAGAGCGTCTCCTCGGCGTCTCGATCACGGGGCAGTGGGATTCTCCGGTCGTGCGCAATCCGGAAGTGATGCAGAAAGTCCGCGACATGGCGGTGAAGACCAACGTCACGTATGCGAAGCGTCTCGGCATCGAGCGCTCGATGTCGGTCACGGCCGTGAAGCCCTCCGGCACCGTCTCGCAGACCTTCAACTGCGCCTCGGGCATCCACCCGCGCCATGCGCCGTACTACATCCGCCGCGTGCGCATCAGCGCGACCGACTCGCTCTTCAAGCTCATGCGCGATCAGGGCGTGCCGTACTACCCGGAAGTGGGACAGTCGATGGAAGAGGCGAATACCTACGTGCTCGAGTTCCCGGTGAAATCACCCGATCACTCCAAGGAAGCGCGTTTCAAGGACGACCTCACGGCGCTCGACCAGCTCGAATACTGGAAGAAGGTCAAGCTCAATTACACCGAGCACAATCCCTCCGCGACCATCTCGGTGGGTGAGGATGAATGGATTGCCGTGGTCGATTGGGTGCAGAAGAACTGGAGCATCATCGGCGGCCTCTCCTTCCTCCCGCGCTCTAACCACGTGTACCGTCTCGCTCCGTACGAGACCATCACCAAGGAAGAATACGACGCGCGCATGTCCCGATTCCCGACTGTGGACTACAGCAAGCTCACGGCCTATGAACGGCAGGATGAGTCGGACATGAAGAGGGAACTCGCCTGTGCCGGCGGCACCTGCGAAATAGTTTAAGGAAGTCTGTAAAATGAGAAAACCCACAGCAGGAGCGTGGGTTTTCTCATTTATATGGACCGGGCCGATAAGCCGAATTCTGTCTGGCCCCACTTCGCGTGAAGCTACGCGGGGCGAGACGATCATTTATCTGGGCCCGTGATTGCTCACGAGCTCGAGCGGCACTCCCGACCGAAGTCGGGCACGGCCTTGCACGGGGGTAAGGATTTGGTCGTTGCACCCTCGTCTCTCGACGAGATTCTCCCCGAAGGGAGTCTCCGGCTTTCGCCTTTGACGTCACTGTGGTCACCTCTCATCTCGCGATGTATGGGAGTTACCCATTACCTGTTTGCGCGTCCTTTCGGACGGCCCGTGTTCGGACTTTCCTCTCCGTGGGAAATCTCGCAGAGCGATCGTCTAGCCTGGTCCGAGAACATTATAGCACACATTTTGAGTGTGGATGAATGCCGTTCTCGGAGCGGCTGCAAGGTATACTGGAGGGTATTATCACTATCAGAATCACCACTTTTACCTATCATGCCTCCGCAACCGTCAGCTCCGCGTCGCCGCTCGTTCGATACTGCCAGCATCTGGGCGCTCTTCATCACGATCGTCGCTGTGCTCGTCGTCATCCCGTCTGCCGCGACGCCGTTCGCGACGACGAAGGTTTTCCTGCTTGCCGCCGGAACGCTCGTCACGCTCGCGCTCTACATCCTCGCGCGTCTCACGCGCGGTAATGTCATCTTCCCGTCTTCAGTGCTCGTGGGCGCGCTCTGGCTGCCGGTCGTCGCGTACGCGCTCTCTGCGGCATTCTCCGGCGCGCCGTTCGCAGGCTCGCTCTGGGGGGCAGCGCTCGAGCCTGACACGCTCGGCTTCATGCTCGCGGTGGCCGTGCTCGGGACGCTCGCAGCGCTCATCCTGCGCCGTCCTGAGCACTACCGGTCGTTCCTGAATGTCGGCGCCTACACGTTCGGCGCTATGGCTCTCGTCGGGACGATCATCGTCATCATCGGCCAATTCCTCCCGAATGTCGTTTCTCCGGCGTTCTCGATCGTCGGGTCCATGAGCGATCTCGCCATCTTCCTCGGCCTCGGCGTCGTCCTCCTCCTCATCACGTTCCGCTTCCTCGAACCGTCCCTGCGCGCTCGCCGCGCGCTTCTTGCAAGCGGCGTCCTGGCGCTCTTTCTGATTGCTGTCGCCAACTCGTCCCTGGTATGGACACTCCTCGCGCTCGCCTCGCTCGGCCTCTTCGTCGAAGCGGTCATGCGGCACGGCTCGAATGCTGCGGACGCTGATCTCGAGGGTGCCGTCGTCGTCGCCGAAGCCCCGCTTGAAGAAGGCGAGGGGAATCGTCCGCTCGCGCTCCCGCTCGCCGTGCTCGCGGTATCACTCTTCTTCCTCATCGGCGGCACGCTGGGCAGCGCTCTCGGCAGTGCGCTCCATGTGAACATGCTCAGCGTCCGTCCCTCGTGGCAGTCGACGCTCTCGGTCGCGGAGAAGACTTACGCGGTCTCGCCGGTCTTCGGGAGCGGCCCGAGCACATTCGGCGCACAGTGGCTCAAGTATCGCGATGCGTCGCTCAATTCGACCGTTTTCTGGAACGTCGATTTCTCCTCCGGTATCGGATTCATCCCGACATCTCTCGTGACGACCGGCATCGTCGGCGCGCTCGCCTGGCTCGCCTTCCTCGGTCTCTTCATCGTGCTCGGGCTCCGCATGCTCCTCGTGCGCACGCCGCAAGACGCCTTCACGCGGTATGTCGCCATCGTCTCGTTCGTCGGCTCGCTCTACCTCTTCGCCGTCGCGCTGTTCGATCTGCCCGGCACGATCATCATCGCGCTCGCCTTCGTCTTCGCGGGGCTCTTCATATCGACGACGCGATTCGCGAAGGACGGTCGCCAGTGGGGCATCCTGTTCTCACGCAGTCCGCGCCTCGGTTTCGTCATCGTATTCTCGCTGACTATCCTCCTCCTTTCCTCAGTCGTGGTCGCCTACGCGCTCGTCGAGCGCTACATCGCGACGACCGAGGTGGCGAGCGCGGCAGCCGCGCTCTCTGCGGGGAACCTCGACGCAGCCGATGCGGCAGCGCAGAGCGCGCTCTCGTTCGCGCCGACCGTGTCGGCCTATCAAGTCCAGGCCAGTGTCGCGAAAGCGCAGCTCGGCATCATCGCCGCTTCGACGACTATAGAGAAGAGCGCCGCGCAGCAGGCGTATCAGAGTGCGCTCTCCTCCGGCATCAACGCCGCGCTGACCGCGACGAATCTCGACCCATCTGATTACCAGAACTGGATCGCGCTCGGCAACCTCTATGCGCAGGCGGTACCGCTCGGCGTCTCAAGCGCCTACGAGAGCGCGAAGACCGCGTACCAGAAAGCGCAGGCTCTCAACCCGACGAACCCGCAGATCCCCTATATCCTCGCGCAGCTCGATATCGCGAATAAGGACACGAAGACGGCGCAGGATGACCTGAAAGCGGCCATCTCGCTGAAGCAGGACTACACCGCAGCGATCTTCCTCCTCTCGCAGCTCGAGGTGCAGGACGGCAACGTGAAAGACGCGCTCACGTCGGCGCTCGCGGCGGCATACTTTGCGCCGAATGATCCGAACATCCTCTTCCAGGTCGGCGTGCTCTATGCGGCACAGAACGATTTCCCGAATGCCGCCTCGGCGCTCTCTGCCGCGGTCGCAGCGAATCCGCAATTCGCGAACGCGCGCTACCTGCTCGCGGCGGTCTATGCCAAGCAGGGCGATATGACGAACGCGCTCGCGCAGATGCAGGCGATCGCGGCGATGTCGGGCGACAACGCGACCGCCGTCGCCTCGCAGCTCTCGGCGCTTGCGGCAGGCAAGAATCCGTTCCCGGCGAATCTCCTCTCGGCTTCTTCGACGCCCGTGAAATAAGGGGTTAGAATAGGGCCATATGGTCAAGCGGCTCTTCGAGCGCATCGCAGCACCGGTACGCGGCCTTCACCAGGCCGCGTACTTGCTCGCGGCGCTGACGCTCGCCTCGCAAGCCCTCGCTCTCCTTCGCGATCGCACCTTCGCACACACCTTCGGCGCGGGGCAAGTGCTCGATCTCTATTATGCTGCGTTCCGCGTGCCGGACCTGGTCTTCGCTCTCGTCTCGTCGCTCGTGAGCGCCTACGTGATCATTCCGCGCATCACGGGGATGGATAGGGAGAAGACGCGCGAGCTTCTCTCGGAGTCGGCGACGTTCCTCTTCGCTATCGGCGGCATCATCTGCATCGTGATCGGCATCTTCATGCCGCAGTTCCTCGCTCTCCTCTACCCGAGCTTCGTCGCGTCGCCCGCGCAGGCGCAATTCGTGCTCCTCGCCCGCATCCTGCTCATCCAGCCCATCCTCCTCGGGCTCTCCGGCATCATCTCGAGCGTGACGCAGGTGCACCGCCGCTTCACGCTCTTCGCCCTCTCGCCGGTCCTCTATAATCTCGGCATCATCCTCGGCACCGTCATCCTCTACCCGCGCTGGGGCTTGCCGGGCATCGGCATCGGCGTCGTCATCGGTGCCGTCGGCTACCTCGCCGTGAACATCCCGGTCGTCATCGAGGCCGGCGTCGTACCGCGCTTCCGCCTCCCGAAATTCGCGACCATGGCGCCGATCGTGCATAATTCCGTACCGCGCTCGCTCGCGCTCGGCGTGAATTCGTTCACGATGCTCTTCCTCACGGCGATGGCTTCGCGAGTCGGCACCGGATCGGTCTCCGTCTTCACGTTCGCCGGCAATCTCGAGGCGGTCCCGCTCGCTCTCATCGGTTCCTCGTACGCGGTGGCGGCATTCCCAGCGCTCTCCGAAGCGCTCGCGCTCAAGGACCACGATGAGTTCATGAAGATACTCTCGGCGGGCGCGCGGCATATCATCCTCTGGTCGGTCGTCGCGCTCGGCCTTATTGCGGTGCTGCGCGCGCATCTCGTGCGCGTCATCCTCGGAAGCGGCGCCTTCGATTGGAATGCGACGCGCCTTACCGCGGCGCTCCTCGTCATCCTGGCGATCGGTCTCGTGGTCGACGCGCTCGAGCTCCTCTTCTCCCGAGCGCTCTACGCGGCGCGGCAATCGTGGCGCCCGCTCCTCTATCAGCTGGCCGGCGGCGCGCTTACGGTCGTCCTCGCGCTCGCTTTCGTCGCTATGCCAGCCCGCACGCTCTTGACCCCGCTCGCTGATTTCCTTAAGGTCGGCGATATCCCCGGCACCGCCGTCCTCCTCCTCGCGCTTGCTAACATCATCGGGCAATTCTTCCTCGTTTTCCTCTCTCTCGTCGCGCTGCGGAGCGTCGCTCCCGGGCTCTCCCGCACGCTTCTGCGGCCGCTTATCGACGGCAGTATCGCGGCGGTCGCGGGCGGTGCGGCTACGTACGCGGTCCTCTCGCTTGAGGGCGGCATCGCCCCCCTCACGACCCTTATGTCCGTCTTTACCCAAGGGCTCGTTGCTGGTATCGTTGGCCTTGCTGCCTCGGCGCTCGCGCTCTACCTCACTGAGAATGAAGAATTCCGCATCGTCGTGAATGCGCTCGGCCGGCTCTTGCGGTCGCCGGCGAAAGCGTCTGCCGCACTCGAGCCGTCCGCCGAAGAACCGGTACAACCGTAATGAACCAAAACCACCTTCGTAACTTTTCGATAATCGCGCACGTCGACCATGGTAAGTCGACGTTGGCTGATCGCCTGCTCGAGCGCACGGGCGCCATCCCGGAGCGCCTGATGCGCGACCAGGTGCTCGACCGCATGGACCTCGAGCGCGAACGCGGTATTACCATCAAGATGCAACCCGTTAGAATGAAATACCAATATTCTGACGGGTCGGGGCCGGCGCAGGAGTATGTGTTGAACCTGATCGATACGCCTGGTCACATCGACTTCTCCTATGAAGTGTCGCGAGCGCTGAAAGCGGTCGAGGGCGTGCTCCTCCTGGTCGATTCGACCCAGGGCGTGCAGGCACAGACGCTGACCACGCTCGCGATGGCGCAGGCGCAGGGCTGCACCGTGATCCCTGTCATCTCGAAGATCGACGCCCCTGCCGCGCGCGTGGACGAAGTCTCGGGCGAGCTCGCGAAGCTTTTGCATATCAATAAGGAGGAGGTCATTGCGGTCTCGGGGAAGACCGGGGCGGGTGTTGCTGAGCTGCTTGAGGCTATCGTCGAGCGCGTGCCTCCTCCTCACGCCTCCGCCGCCGGCAGCGAGCCTCGCGGCCTGGTGTTCGATTTTTCATACTCGAAGCATCGCGGCGTCGCGGTGTACCTGCGCGTATTCGATGGTACGTTTAGGAAAGGGCAGCCGCTCCGCTTCGCGGCCGCCAGGAAAGAATTCATCGCGCTCGAGACCGGCATCTTCACGCCCGGGGAGACGCCCGCCGACTCTCTTTCGGCAGGAGAGATCGGCTACATCGTGACGGGTATCAAAGAAGCGGGCGTCGTCGCCGTCGGCGACACGATCGGTGCAGTGAAAGGCACGCTCCCGGCGCTCGAAGGCTACGGCCGGCCGCGGCCGGTGGTGTGGGCATCGGTGTACCCGGAGAGCCAGGATGACCTCCCGCTTCTGCGCCAGTCGCTCGAGCGGTTGCGGCTCTCGGACTCATCGCTCTCGTTCGAGGAAGAGTCGTCCGGCGTGCTCGGGCGGGGATTCCGCTGCGGCTTCCTCGGCCTCCTGCACTTGGAGATCATCACCGAGCGCTTGCGTCGCGAGTTCGGCCTCGCGCTCGTCGTCACGATCCCGACCATCTCCTACGTCGTCACGAGCACTAGCGGCGTGCGCGAGGTCATCTATACGCCGGCGAAATTCCCCGAGCACGGCGACATCGCCCTTATCGAGGAGCCGTGGGCGAAAGTCATCATCATCATCCCGCCGGACTCGCTCTCGTCGCTCATCCAGCTCCTCTACGAGCACGAGGCGCAGACGATCGGTACTGAGACCTACCAGGACGGCCGCGTCGAGATGACAGTCGAGATGCCGCTCCGAGAACTCATGCGCGGATTCTTCGATACGCTCAAGAATATCTCCTCTGGGTATGCGTCGCTCTCCTACGAACTGCTCCCCGAGCGGGCGGCAGACGTCGTGAAGCTCGACATCCTCGTCGCCGAGGAGCCGGTACCGGCCTTCGCGCGCGTGGTCGCGCGGCGACGCGTCCAGGAAGAGGCGGATAAGATGGTGGAGAAGCTCCACAGTTCGCTGCCCAAACAGCTCTTCGTCACCAAGATACAGGCAAAAGCGCTCGGCCGCATCATCGCGAGCAAGACGCTCTCGGCGATGCGCAAAGATGTCACCGGCTACCTCTACGGCGGCGACGTCTCGCGCAAGAACAAGCTCCTCGACAAGCAGAAACGCGGCAAGAAGAAGATGCTCGAGCGGGGAACCGGCAAAGTGAACATCCCCGAGGAGGTCTTCATGAAGATGGTGCAGAGCGAGAGCTAGCCCGCCGGGTATATACTAGGGATATGCGCGCGAACCAGTGGCAACGGGGAGGTCTCATCGGCATCCTTCTGCTGGCGATATTCTGGCTCGTATCGCTCATCTGGGGACTCGCAGGGAAGGCCCAGATAGCCGTCTCGCAGGCGGGCGATGCGCATCGGCAGTATCAGGCGCTTGAAGCCCGTAAGTCAGCGCTCGGCGCGAGCCTCGCGGCGCTCGCGACGAGCCGCGGCCGGGACGCCGCCATCCGGACGGCCTTCGGGGTTGCGCGGCCCGGGGAAGAGGTTATCGTAGTGGTACCGCCGGCGACGGCGACTCCCGCCGTGACGCCGGCTCCGTGGTGGCAGAAGGTGCTGAATTGGTTCTAGATCGAAGTTCGACTTCAATACGAAAAAGCGGGTATGGTTCAGTGGTAGAACGATTGCTTCCCAAGCAATAAACGCGAGTCCGATTCTCGCTACCCGCACCAGTGGCATAATATTATTTCTATGGTATAGTCTTCATCAGATTGTCACCAAAGGGAGGTTGTCGTGAATACTATAGTGCTGAGACACAAGCTCGAGGAAGTGCCGATCAAGCGGCACGGTACGATCGCTGACGCATTCGCGATCGGCCTCGAGAAACGTCGGAAGGGTATCATCGCGAGTCTGGCGATATTCCGGGAACCGCTCGCGATGGAGTACGAAGGGGAGATGAAGTATACGAAGACGCTCTCCCTCGCCACGCCCGGACGGAAGATGGACGTGCGCGAGTTCTACCTCGCGCTTCACGAGAGGCAGTGCCATCCGGCGAGCATGAACGAGGATGTGGCATATCTCTTCATGCTCATGCATCACCACGTCGAGGCCGGCCCCATCCTCCACCTCGGGACCATTCTCCGCAGTGAGAGCTGCGAAGCCCAGAAGGAGCAGCGGCTTCTCACGAGAGAGGACGGGGGTGGCAGACTCGTCGATTTCTATTATCCTCAGACGTCGATCGAACCGAATTGCAGCGTCATCGTGAGGGAGGATGGCAGGCGCCACTGACTGGTGGTGCGAAGCATCAAGGGCCCATGGTCGTCAAGACGACCATGGGCCCTCACTGTGCTCTTTGTGTGGATAACTCTGAGTGGTATACTTGGCCTATAACCAAACAATCATGGATAAAACCGTCACTATCTACAGCACGCCGACCTGCCACTTCTGCCAGATGACCAAGGATTTCCTCAAGGACAAAGGCATCGCCTACACCGATTACAATGTCGCGAGCGACCTCGAGAAGCGCCAGGAGATGATCCAGAAGTCAGGCCAGATGGGCGTGCCGGTCATCTTCGTGGGCGACGAGATGATTATCGGTTTCGATCAGGAGAGGCTCACCTCGACGCTCGGCATCGCGGCGTAGGGCTTCCAGGCAAAACGCGCGCGGCTCTGCCGCGCGCGTTTTGTGCTATCTTTGCCGTATCCCGCCCCTTTAGTTCAATGGATAGAACGGCTCACTCCTAACGAGCTGATGTAGGTTCGATTCCTGCAAGGGGCACCAATCGCGTTTCTCGGGATGGTAGAATATCCAGCATATGGACCCCGAACTCAAGAAGGCACTCGACGAGATACATGCGCTCACGAAAGACAATCACGACATGCTCCGCGCCATACGGCGCGACCAATGGCTCGGCTTCATCGGCCGCGTCATCGTCTGGCTCATCGTGCTCGCTCTCCCGCTCTACCTCTACCAGCAGTATCTCCAGCCGCTCGTTTCGAAGTTCTCTACGACGCAAGGCGTCTCCACCTCCGGTCTGTTCGGCTTCCCGACGGCCGCCGAAGTGCAGAAGATACTGAATTCGTTCCAGGGGAAATAATCCAGGCGCTTGCCCGTACACCAATGTTGCCATCATTGCGTGGGTCTTTTTGATACGATATATTGTATTCAAGTACAAACAGTTGTCATATGACGCATCGTGGCATGTGCCCGACGCAATAGGAAAAGACGATGGCAAAATTGGTGTACGGGCTTGGATAGCTCAGTTGGTAGAGCATTCCCCTGAAGAGGGAAGGGTCCCCAGTTCGAATCTGGGTCCAAGCACCAGATATGCTGCGAAAGACATTCCTCTGGATGCAGACATACGAGCGGCATCTCTCCGCGCTCGCGATGATCGCCGGTTTCATCTCCGACAATCTGCTTTTCAAGCGCGTCGATCTCATCCAGACGCAAGTGCTGTTCGCGGTCTATACGGCGGCGTGCTTCATCGCGATCCCGCTCCTGCACGCTCTTCAGACCCGCGCGTCGCGCGGCGCTCCTGCGCCGCGCTGGCGCGTCGTGCTCCCGTTCGTGGCGCAGTTCGCGCTCGGCGGGTTCTGGAGCGGCTTCGTCATCTTCTATGGGCGCTCCGCAGACCTCGGCGCGTCCTGGCCGTTCATCCTCTTCCTGTTCGCCATACTCGTCGCGAACGAATATTTCCATCACTATCACGATCGGCTCGTCTTCACGAGCGTACTCTTCTTCTTCGCACTCTATTCCTATGCGATCTTCGAGGTCCCTCTTTTCACCGGCACGATCGGCACGGGGACATTCCTCCTCTCCGGGCTCGTAGCCGTCGGGGTCTTCGCGCTCTTCACCGTGCTCCTGCGCGTCGTGGCACGCGAGCGGTTCCTGATGGACGTCTGGCGCATCCGCGCTGGCGCGCTCGTCGTGCTCGCTCTCATGAATCTCTTCTATTTCACGAATGTCCTACCGCCCCTGCCGCTTTCAGCGCCCGCCGCCGGCATCTACCACGCCGTCTGGCGCGTACCGGGCGCCTATCTCGCTTTGAGCGAATCAGAGCCGTGGCCGGTGCGCTATTTCGGCTTATCGCCGACGCTCCACGTCGCCCTCGGTGAATCGCTTTCCGCCTACAGCTCGGTATTCGCGCCGACAGCGCTCACGACCACGATCGTACATCGGTGGGAATGGTATGATCCGGCTGCGAAACAGTGGGTCGAGAAGGCGGTGATCGCCTACCCGATCGCCGGAGGGCGCGACGGCGGCTACCGCGGCTACTCGACGGTCCTTATGAGCGCGGCGGGGCAGTGGCGCGTCGATATCGAGACGATCGACGGTCGTCTCATCTCGCGGTTGCCGTTTACGGTCGAACAGGTCGCCGTTGCACCGGCGGAAACGACGGTAACACTCCCTTAGCCGGCCTTCACGCGGAGCTTCGTCTGCTTCGCCTTGTCGAGTTTCGGTAAGATGACGGTGAGGAGACCGTCCTTGGCGTTCGCCGTGGACGCCTCGACGTCGACTTCTTGCGGGAGGAGGATCGTACGCGAGAACGAGCCCCAGAAGAGCTCGCGTGAGAAATAGTCGGGCCCGGAGACTTGTTCGCGCTCAGAACGGGTGCCCTCGATCTCGACCATGTCGCGGCTTATAGAAATGTTGAGCTCGTCAGGGCGCACGCCCGCGACGAAGGCGCGGATGATGATCTCGCTCGGGGTCTGGTGCACGTCGACGGGGAGCTGGCCTTCGCCCTTCGAAAGAGAGTCGTCCTCGAGGAGTGACGGGCGGGCGGCTTCGCTCGAGCGATCACGCGGCTCGGTACGGCCGGGCATCGTCGCCATCGGCAGGTCGTCATCGAAATCGAACGAATCTTCAGTCGGGGCGGTGCCGGAAAGGCGTTCAAAGAACGAGCGCTTCATAGTCATGTCAGTAAGGATTAAGAGAGGAGGTTACGAGATTGGAAATATTTCAGCACTTCGAAAGCCGCGAAGAACACCACGGCGGCGGTCCATATCAGGAAGACCGCAGCGAGCGTGGTCGAAGTGCCTTGGCTAATGATAAGCGCGTTGAAGGTAGTGTGCAATGCTATGGCGAGGATAAGTCCCCCGGACGCGGCCGCTACGCGTATGGCCGGGCGGCTTTCGTGTGAGAAGGCGAGCGCGAATCCGATCGCGGAGGAAGCGAAGACATGGAGGAGCGTGGAGCCGATGAAGCGCACGTCGCCGGTGAAGATGCTGGAAGCGACGTGGCCGTCGGCGATAGGCGCGATGAGGAAGAGCATGTTCTCGGCAGCGGCGAAACCGAGCGCCACGGTAATCATGTAGATGACATAATCAGGCGCTTCATCGACGACCGGCCGCCAAAGGATGAATACGGCGGCCATAAGGTATTTGAGGGTTTCCTCGATGAGCGCCCATGAAGCAAGGACTGGCATATCGCCCTGGAGGGCCGCTTTCGCGTACTGCTCGAGCGGGATGGCGAGCGGCACGGCCGCGATGCCGGCAACGAAGGCGAGCGCGATCATCGTCTTCGGCTCCGGGTGCTTCGCGTCTTCCTGCAATAGGAAGTAGAGCCAGATGAAGGCCGGCAGGAGACCGCCGATAAACGCGTAGCCGAGCGTGGTGAGAGTCACGTGAATAAGTATAACAGCCTTCTTTCCGTCCTAACGGTTCAGCTCGGCCATCTCGCGACCATGAGGAACTTTGCGTCCCGAGTCGGCATGGATTGCCAGATCTCTTCGGTGACGAACGGCATGAAGGGGTGGAGGAGGCGGAGCGTGCGGTCGAGGATATCCATGAGAAGCGCTCGGCGCGATGCTTTCGCTTCGGCGTCGCTCCCGGCGAAAATAGGCTTCGACTCCTCGAGAATCTTGTCGGCGAGCTCATGCCATGCGTAGTGGTAGAGCTTCTCAGCGGCGAGGTAGATGCGGTATTCTTCGATATCGGTCGTGACTTCTTTTGTGAGTTTTTCGAATTCCTCCAAGAGTTCACGCTCCCGAGGGAGAAAAAGGGTGCGCTCCGGGCCGCTAGGCCAAGTCTTACCCCCTTCTTCTCCCTCAGAAGCGTTCTCCAGTATGAAACGCGCGATGTTCCAGAGCTTGTTCGCGAAGTGCTTATAGCCTTTCACTTTGTCCTCGCTGATGCGCATGTCGGTGCCCGGCGTGTTGCCGACGATGAGCGCCATGCGGGCCGCGTCCGCGCCGAATTTCGCCGCGACGTCGAGCGGGTCCATGTTGTTGCCGAGCGACTTGCTCATCTTGCGGCCCTGCGCATCGCGCACGAGGCCGTGGAGATAGATGGTCTTGAAAGGGATGGTGCCGAGCGTGAATTCGGTCATGAGAATCATGCGGGCGATCCAGAAGAAGAGGATGTCGTAGCCGGTCTCGATGAGATCGGTCGGGTGGTAGGTCTTGAAGTCTGCCGTCTGCTCCGGCCAGCCGAGCGTCGAGAAGGTCCAGAGTCCCGAAGAGAACCAGGTGTCGAGCGTGTCCTCGTCCTGCGTCCAGCCTTCATCCGTCGGCGCTTCGCCGACCGTGATCTCTTCGCCCTTGTACCAGACCGGCACGCGGTGCCCGTACCAGATCTGCCGACTGATGCACCAGTCGTGCAGGTTCTCGATCCAGTGGAAGTACGCCTTCTCGAAATAGTCCGGGATGATGGCGATCTCTCCGCCGCGTACCGCCTCGAGCATGAGCTCCTTGAGCGTCTTGCCGCGGCCGGGGACTTCCTTGTTCACCTCGATCCACCACTGCAGCTTCGGCAGAGGCTCGATGATGCCGCCGGTGCGCTCGGCGGTGGAGACGTTCTGCGTGATGTCCTCCACCTTCTCCAGAAGTCCTTCGCTCGTGAGCCATTCGACGACGATATCGCGCGCTTCGGTCGTCTTCTTCCCCTCGAGGCGGCCGGGGACGGCCATCTTGGCGTATTCATTGATGACGATGACCTCGTGCGAGAGCTCGTGGCGGTCGGCGATCTCCCAGTCGATCTGGCTGTGCGCCGGCGTGAGGCCGACGGCGCCCGTGCCGAAGGCGGGGTCGACTTCTTTGTCGGCGACTATCTTGATGTGGATGGGCACGTCACAGAAGACCGCGTCGTACTCCTTGCCGATGAATGCTTTATAGCGAGCATCGTCCGGGTGGACCGCGACGCCCACGTCGCCGACTTTCGTCTCGGGGCGCGTCGTAGCGATCGGGATGGGGAAGTCTTTGCTATAGCGGAAGGTGTAGAGCTTCGCCGGGCGCTCCTCATAGACGATCTCGTCGTCGGAGATGGTCGTCTGACCCTTCGGGTCCCAGTTCACGATGCGATTGCCGCGGTAGATGAGGCCGGCGTCGTACATCATCTTGAAAACGGTGCGGACCGCGCGGCTGCGCGTCTCGTCGAGCGTGAACGCCTCGCGCGACCAGTCGAGCGACGCGCCCATCGTCTTCAGTTGGCCGATGATAGTATCGTGGCTCTCTGCAGCGAACGCTTCGACGCGCTTCATGAGCTCGTCGCGACCGAGGTCGTGGCGTCCCTTGCCTTCGTCTTTCTTGATCTGCTTCTCGACGACCGACTGTGTCGCGATGGCAGCGTGGTCGGTGCCGGGCACCCAGAGCGTGCGGAAGCCGCGCATGCGCTTGTAGCGCACGAGGGAATCCTCGATGGCGAGCATGAGCGCGTGGCCCATGTGGAGCCGGCCGGTGACGTTCGGCGGCGGGAGGACGATGGAATAGGCCGGTGCATCTGCTCTCGTCGCGCCCTGTGCGATGCACTCGTCCGGATTAAAAAGGCCGCTCTTCTCCCAGTCGGCGTAGATGCGGCTCTCGGTCTCTTGAGCGTTATAGGGCTTCAGGAATTTAGGATCCATTGCCTCTGAAATATAGCAAATACAGGGGATTACGCGAGCGAACGGTTACCGGAAGCGGCGAGATCGGCGGGGGCGACCTCGTCGCGGAGCGCGCGATAGAAGCCGGCGAGAGCGATCATGATGGCGTTGTCGGTCGTAAGGGCTGCCGACGGGATGCGAAGCGCGACGTTCGGATACTCTTCCTTCATCTTCACGGCGAAGGTGCGGCGGATATGCGTATTGGCCGAGACGCCGCCGCCGAGCACGAGGGTCTGCGCACCGGTCTGCTCGAGCGCCCGGGCGGTCTTCTTAGAGAGTACGTCGGTCACGGCGTTCTCGAATTCGTGCGCGAGGTGCTGTTTCTCGCGTTCGCTCATGTCAGGATTCTTCTTCAGAAGATACAGCACGGCAGTCTTGAGCCCCGAGAAGGAGAAGTCGCAGGTCGCGTCGTTCAGCATCGGCCGCGGCAGCTCGAACTTTGAAACCGGACTTCCGAGTTCGGAAGAATTTCTGACAAGCTCGGCGAGGCGCGAGATCTCCGGGCCGCCGGGGTACGGGAGGCCGAGCATGCGGGCGACCTTGTCGAAAGCTTCGCCGACCGCGTCGTCCTTCGTCTGCCCGATGAGCTCATACTCGAGCCACTCCTTCATCAGTACGAGTTCGGTGTGGCCGCCGGAGATGAGGAGGGCGAGTACCGGCAGCTTTACGTCCTTAATATGCAGAAGGACACCTTCTGCATCATTCGTCGCAAGCGCCGCCATGATATGGCCCTCCATGTGATTCACCGCAACGAGCGGTTTGCTCCAGAGAAGAGCGAGCGCTTTGGCGAAGTTGATGCCGACCCAGAGCGCCGGCTCGAGGCCGGGGCCGGCTGTGACGGCGATGGCATCGATAGCGGGCGGCTCGCACTCGGAGACGAAGTCGAAGAAGGCTTCGGCGAGACCGGGTTCGCGCGACAAGATCGCAGCGATTTTGTCGCGCGTCTCTTCCGGTATCGCCTGAGTATCTTCGTGGAGGAGTTCAGCTTCTTCGAGTGCGGCCTCGAGGAGCGGGACGAGATTCTTCGCATGCTCGCGCTTGGCGAGGGCAGGGAAGACGCCGCCGTATTCCCGGTGAATATCGATCTGCGAGAGGAGGGCGTTCCCGAGCACGGTGAACGACGCGCTCTGTTCATCGCCGTGCGCCTCGACGATCGCGATCGCGGTCTCATCACACGACGTTTCTATGGCCAATACTTTCATAAGAAGGAGGTCCTTGCCCCGTAGCCAACCGAGTGGAACGAGGTTGTGGTACCGGGGTCGATCGCGAGGATTTTCATAATGATGGTAGTATACCCCGTATGCAACGCGACGACCTCATGGTCTGGATGGACCTCGAGATGACCTCGATCGAGGACGCTTTGGTGGATCAGATTATCGAAATAGCCGTCATCCTCACCGACAAGAACCTGACCATCGTGGCAGAAGGGCCGGACATCATCATCCATGCCGACCCGAAGCAGTTCGAGGGTATCCCCGAGTCGGCCCGTGCTCTCCATGAGAAGAACGGCCTCATCCCGCTCGTCACTGCGAGCACGGTCTCGCTCAAAGAGGCGGAGGATCGCGTACTCGCTTTCCTTATGGAGCATGTCACGCCGAATTCAGCGCCGCTCTGCGGTAATTCCATTCACATGGATCGGCATTTCCTGCGTCTCCAGATGCCGCGCGTCGAGAAATATCTCTTCTATCGCTGCATCGACGTCTCCACGGTGAAAGAGCTCGCACGACGCTGGGCACCGACGCTCTTCGAAGAATCGCAGAACAGGAAAGGCGAGAGCGCTCACCGCGCCAAAGACGACATTCTCGCGTCTATTTCTGAACTCGCGTTCAATCGTGGTGCGCTCTTTTCTCGCTAATCCTCGATCTCCGTCCACGGCACTTCCGCGCCGTTCGGTATGAAAAAGCCTGCTGAGTTTGGGTGGCCGCCGCCGCCGTATCTCATCGCGATCTTTGAGACGTCTACCGTCCCGTCCCCGCGTATGGAAACGCCGAATCCGTCCGGATGCGCCGCGACGACGAGCGCGAAAGGCGGAAGCTTCTCATAGAGCAGATGGCCGACATAGGAACGCATGGTGATGGAAGGCATGGCGGTAGTGAAATAGCATTCATAGCCTTCGAAACTGATTTTCTTCGCCGCTTCGACAGAAATTTGTGCGAGCAGTTCGAAGTATTCCGTATACGCCGCCGCTTTGATGAGGAATGTCGCTCGTGCGGCATCATCTTCGAGCGTCTGCGCGAGCGTGTCCCAGACGGCGAAGTCATCCGGCTGCACGACAAGGTAGGAGAAGACGTCGCGCGTCTCGGGAAGCGCGTAGCGGTAGAGGTCGCCGTCTTCGATGTACTGCATGAGGCGCGGCATCGGTATGTCGGGATGGAAGAAGGACCAAGCGATAGTCGCGCCGGAGCGTTTCTCGTCGAAGATGTGCTCCGGTGCGGTCTCCGTGAGCGCCTTGGAGCTCTGGTGGTGATCAAGCGCGACGAAGCGCGATGCGATCTTCGCGAGTCGCTCCATTTCGCCGGGCAGCTCGTAGCTGAAGTCGAGCAGATAGATCTCTTTCCCTTCGAGACCTTCGAGCGGAGCGTCGCCGTAGCCGGCGGGGATATACTCAGCTGTGTCGCCGAATTTCTTCCACGCGGCATACGCTGCGCCGAAGCCGTCCGGGCAGCGCTTGTGATAGATGACGACGACATGCTTATCGCTCATATGCCGGCATTATCGCACGAAGCGCACATAGATGCCGGCAGGGATGACGCGTTCTGATTTCGATTCCCGTATGAAAAGCTCGCCGCACTCGCCGTCGGTCTCGCCGAAGACGCTCTCGATAGCCTGCGCGAAGGAGCGTGGCGCATAGCCGGCGGCATAGCCGTTTATGAGGAAGAAGGAGCCGGGCTTGTCCGAGAATATCGCTTTGAGCGTCTCGAGGAGCTCGGGGAGCGCTTCTTCGATCTTCCACACCTCACCCTTGGCGCCGCGGCCGAAGGCCGGCGGGTCGAGGATGATGCCGTCGTATTTCGCACCGCGCCGCGCTTCGCGCTTCGCGAAAGCGAGCGCGTCGTCGAGGAGCCAGCGGATCTTGTCTTCGCCGACGCCCGAGCGGCGTGCATTGTCGTGTGCCCAGTCGAGCGACTGCTTGCTCGCATCGACGTGCGTGACGTGCGCACCGGCAAGCGCGGCGACGACGGAGGCGATGCCGGTGTAACCGAAGAGATTCAGCACCTTCGGCAACATGTCGGACATATCATGTCCGACATTAGATGTCGGACATGATATGTCCGACACTCGAGCGTGGAGCCATTTCCAGTTCGGCGCCTGCTCGGGGAAGACGCCGGTATGCTTGAAGCTCGTGAGCGTTGCGGTGAAGCGGGTATCGCCCCACGCGAGCTCCCATGGCTCGGGTATCGGCTTCTGTACGTCCCAGCCGCCGCGCTTGTCGCGGAAGGCGAAGACGGCGCTCGCGTTTTTCCAGAGCTCCGGCTCCTGCTTCGCCCAGAGTGCTTGTGTCTCGGGCCGTGCGACGGTCACCGCGCCGAAGCGCTCGAGCTTCATGTTGTCGCCCGAGTCGAGGAGCTCATAATCGCTCCAAGGAAGCGTCGTGAGATGTCGATCGTATTTCATGAAAGAAATTCCGGATGTTTGCGACTCCATTCGTAGAAGACGACCGCCGCCGAGACAGCGGCATTGAGCGACTCGGTTCGCGGATGCATCGGAATCGAGAGTGCGACGTCGCAGGCTTCGAGTGTTTTCTCGCGGATACCGGCGCCTTCGTTGCCGATGATGAATGCCGCCGGGACGTCGAATTTCTCGTCAGTGAGCGCCGTAGAGCCTTCCATCGCGAGGCCGTAGGTCCAGAAGCCTTTCTCCTTGAGGATCTTGATGGTGTTGTTCACGTTGCCGATGGAGACGAGCGGGACGCGGAATGCCATGCCGGCGGAGGTCTTCACGACGACGCCGGTGACGCCGGCCTGGTGGCGTTCCGGGATGAGCACAGCCGAGAGGCCGAAAGCTGCAGCGGAGCGGATGATAGCGCCGACGTTGTGCGGGTCGTGTATCTCCCCGAGGATGGCGACCGCGGGATTTCGGGCGGGGTTGAGGGTTTTCAGGAAATCATCGAAAGGGATGAGCAGGGCAGAGGGGTCCATGATGGCGATGATGCCCTGGTGAGTGGCATCGCGCCCCACGAGCTCCTTGCCTTTACTCACGGCCAAGGGGACGGTCGGGATATTGTGCATCTGGAGGAGCGCGCGCAGCTCTTTATCGCCCGCATCGTGCGCGAGGAATACTTTTCGTATGACCTGCGGCTTGCTTTCGAGCGCTTCCATGAGCGCATGCTTGCCGTAGATATAGACTTTTTCTTTCGATGGGGAGGAGGTTCGTTTCTGTCGCATGAGCGAAATTATAGCACGAAATCAAGCATTTTGTTAGTGCGCCGTGAGGAACTCGAATCCCCGACCCTCTCAACGTCAATGAGATGCTCTACCAACTGAGCTAACGGCGCATGGGGAGACTATATCACAGCATGATTCTCCGCGGAATGTGCTCGTGATAGGCAAGGGAAAAGATACGGGCGCGGCTTGCGCCGCGCCCGTATGCTCCGCCGGGATACTTAGTTGTCCGAGTGCGGGGTAGAGGTCGACGTCGAGGAGCTGTCGCTTGCGGTCGATGAAGCGGTCGCCTCGCTCGAGCTCTGTGATTCGGTCGATGAAGCGGTCGCGTCGCTTGAGCTGCCGCTGCACTCGCTTTCCATCTCCATTTCCTTCGCGATTTCGCCGCGGGTCTGCGGGCCGACGATGCCGACGGTGCTGATACCGTGGCTCTCCTGCCACTTCGCTACGGCCGCGCGTGTCGCGTCGCCGTAGTAGCCGGTGACGAGGCCCTCGGGATAGATTGACTTGTCCTTGCTGAGGAACGCCTGTAAGCGGGACACCTCGCCTTCCGACGAGCCGTCGGTCGAGCCGACGCTGAGGTTCTGCGAGAGAGCCGCGCACGCGTTGGCGCTCACTGGCTGGTTCGTCGTATCGGTCGGTACGGTCGTGCTCGCCGTCGATGATGATGTCACGGTCGAGACCGGCATGCCTTCGAGCGCGGCCTGCACGTTTGCGATCGTCGTGGCATCTGCGCCGAACGCCTGCAGGAGGTTCGTGATGGAATCTATCTGGACGGGTGTGAGGGCTGCCGCTTGAGCGAGCGGCGCGCCGGCTACGAGCGAGACGGCGAATGCGACACCGGCTGCTGCAGAGAGGACACGGGGATTCATAAGACGATTCATAGTGCGGAATTGGTTAATTGATCACTTATTTAAGTAAAGGCGTTGAACCCTTCAAGCATAGCGCACCTGAGCCGTTTGTGGCGCCTTGTGCACAACGTTTCGGGGGAATTCTCCCGGTATTCTCGGTATTATCGCGTGACTCGTGGGGCCCTTTCCCGGCGCCGGTCGCGAGTGTACCGGAAGTCTGCTGCGCCAAGGACAGCGGTCGCGAAGAGTGCGGATACGGACGCATAGACATACGGGGCAGAACGGCTGAGTGAGAAGAGGACGCCCATGATGAGGTTCGAGAGGAATTGACCGATGCTCCGCGATACCGAAAGGAAGCCCATACCCCTCGATAGAGACGTCGATGCGATGAGCGAGGAGACGAGCGTCGGCTCGAACGTCTCGACCGTGCCCATGCCGAGGCCGAGGATCGCGACGGAAAGGTAGAACGCGAGCTCATGCAGGTTGAAGACGACGCTGAGCGCGATGAGCCCGGACCCGAGCGCCGAAGGCAGGTAGCCGATAAGCCAGAGCGAGCGCAGCGGTGAGAATTTCCCGGCGCCGAGCGCGTACCCGCTAACGGCCGAGACACCGAGATACACGGCGTAAGCTAGCACGCCGAGCTCAAAGCCGCCGGTCGTGGCGCTGCCGCCGGTCGCCGTCAGGATCGGGAAGCCGAGGTTGTAGAAGCTGAAGCCGTAGAGCGTCGCAGCGATGAGGAGAGACACGAACAGCGACCGATCGGCCTCTCGGGACGGAGGCGTCGCTTCGCCGGGCTCTTCTAACGGGGATTCTTCCCGGTAGAGTGTGGTGCGCCGGACGAAGAAAAGGAGGATTGTCGAGATGAGGAGCGGCACGGCGGCATACAAGATGATGGTGCCGATTGGGACGTGAAGCGCGATGAAGAGCAATGCGAGAAGCGCGGAGAGCGTGCCGCCGCCGATGTCGAGCGCATGCAGGACGCCGAATGCGAGGCCCCGGCTCTCCTCCGGGGTCACCTGCACGAGAAGTGCGCGACGGGCGGGAGTGCGGAAGTACCGCGCCCACCAGCCGAGGATGAAAAGCAGTGCCGAGAGCCAGAGCACATGCGTGAGGCCGGAACAGGCCATGAGCGGGATGAACGCGTTGCCTACGATGGCGACGTACTTCTTGTCGAACCGATCGCCCGCAAGCCCGCCGATATACGCGAAGAACGATCCGGCCCCGAAGGCGACGGCCGTGATGATGCCGTACCAGTACACCGGCTCGTGGAGCGCGAAGATGAGGTAGAGCGGGAATAGGGCCGCGACCCCTTGGTAGCCGAGATCCGCGAAGAATGCGGAAAAGGAGAGCAGAAGCCCGTCGCGGGTCATACGCCGGAGCGGCGAGAAAACGCCGAGTATGTTCATGCGCCTATTGTACGTTACGAAAACAGCAAACAGTTATGCGTGTCGTGCGTACTTCAGGACCGCATACCACCCCGAGACGCCTATGAGAGCGAACGCCATACCCCCGAGCACGTCTATCGGGTGATGGAGACCGGTGTATACGCGCGCGGCGCCGACGAGGATGGCGATCGCCCAGAGCGTGATACCCAATCGCTTGCTCCAGAACATCCCGACAGTCGCGAAGGCAGAGACGAAGAGCGTATGGTCGGAGGGAAAGCCGTTATCGGGCGCGTGCGGGATGAGCGGCGTGAAGTGCAGGACGACGAACGGACGCGGATTGAAATAGAAGTGTCCGCCAAGGACGCCGAGCGCGTAGGCGAGGAGTCCCGCCGGGATGGCGAAGAGCGTCATGCGCTTCCATTCTGAGCGCGGCCGCATGATGAAATAGATGCCGAGCACGATGATCGGCAGGACGAAGAGGTAACGAGCGGTGAAAATGAAAAACGCGTCCATGCATAGCTTTATACCACGTGGCGGGCAGATTCGGGGCATCACGGGGATGAAAGTATGCGTATCGACCCTTAGAGATGCTTTTGTGTTACGAATTGCTAACCGGATTGCTCCGCGTATTCGCAATCCGCTAAGCATTCTCGACCACCGCTCGTCGTTTTTCTCGGAAGAAAAACATCGCTCCGCGATCACAAAAAGACACCACGGGGAACCCTGATTACAGTTTCGGCCACGAATAATTCGTTCGCCGTCGCTTACGAATTTTCTCGGCCCTGGCCCACTGCCTCGCCTGCTGGCTCGGCTTGTTCCGCCTTTCGATTCCCCGTGGGGTCTACAAACGGCAACAGCGCCAACACATTCGTGTGTGGCGCTGGCCGATTTGTGACCCCACGGGGAATCGAACCCCGATTTACGCCGTGAAAGGGCGCTGTCCTAACCGTTAGACGATAGGGCCTGCTTCGCAGACCCTACATCCTTCGCCTCGTCCGGAACAAATGGGATCTTGCCCGTCCGCTCGGCTCGGCTGTAGGGCCGTTACCGAAACCTTATCATTTTTGCTTCGAAATGCTAGGATGGGTTGTACTGGAGAGGTGGCTGAGTGGTCGAAAGCACCGGTTTCGAAAACCGGCAGGGGCGTAAGCTCCTCGAGAGTTCGAATCTCTCCCTCTCCGCCGAGATTTTTAAGGAGCGAAGCGACTATAAAAATCCAAGTGGGGTTGCGTAATCGCAAGCCCCCGCACCAGTCCGCAAAAGCGGAGTATACTTACACGAACGATGTCGGTTGATTTCATCACGCAGCTCATACTCCAGTACCGGTATTGGATACTCATCCCCCTCTCGCTCTTAGAGGGCCCAGTCGTCGCATTCGTTGCCGGTACGCTCGCCGCCGCCGGCTTTTTCGATATGTATTTCCTCGCCGCGCTTTTCTTCGTGCGCGATGTCGGGCTCGACGGCGCGTATTACGCCATAGGCTATTTCGGCGGGCACACGGAGTTCTCCAGGCGCATGCTCGCGAAGATCGGCGTCACGGACGACCACTTGCAGCGGGTGCGGATACTGTGGGAGCGGCGGCCCGGCATGACGATGCTGGTCGGCAAGCTTTCCTATGGCATCGCCTCGGCCTTCATCGTGGTCGCCGGCATGGTGAAGATGCCGCTCCGTATATTCTTTAAGTACGGGATACTCGTCGCCGTGCTCGAATACGGCTCGCTGCTTTTCGCCGGGTATTACCTCGGCACGTCGCTCGGGGGGAATATCGTGCGGATGATCGATAATGCGCAATACGTCATCGCATTCGCCGCGATCGTCATTTCGGCGTACTATATCCTGAGTTGGCGTATGCGCGGCAAGCTCCTCAAATCCGATGAGGAGGTCGAAGAGGCGCCGGCCGGACCACAATAGAGGATTCCCCGCGCAACGAAATGATCACGCAGTACTGATATGTCTACGAGCACGCACGATGAATCGAAGGATCTCTCCGGCGGGGTGAAAAGGATCCTGCTCGTGACGGACGCGTGGGCGCCGCAGGTGAACGGCGTGGTGCGCGTGCTCCAAGCCGTTATCCCGCTCGTGGAGGCGCGCGGCTACGATGTCCGGCTTGTCGAGCCGGGACAGTTCACGACGGTACCGATGCCGTTCTATCCTGAGATCCGTCTCGCGCTCTTCCCGCGCCGCCGCATCCGGAAGATGCTCGACGAGCTTAAACCGGACGCCGTCTGCATCGTGACCGAAGGGTCGCTCGGCTGGGCGGCCCGCGCGGTGTGCCGGGAGCGGGGGGTACCGTTCACGACGTGGTACCACAGCCATTTCCAGCTCTACGTCGACGTGCGCCTCCACGGGCTCCTACACCCCATCTTCGCCCTCATACGGCACTTCCACTCCGCGGCCGCGCGTACGATGGTATCGACCGAGAGTCTGAAGAGGGAACTCGAGCTGACCGGTTTCAGGAATCTGATCGTCATGCCGCTCGGCGTCGACACCGAGCTCTTCGTCAGGAATCCGAACCCGCCGCTCCCGCCGCTCCCGAAGCCGGTCTTCGTCTATTTCAGCCGCCTCGCGCCTGAGAAGAGCCCGGAGGAATTCCTGAAGCTCGACCTGCCCGGTACGAAACTCGTCATCGGACCCGGGCCGTTGCGAAAAAGACTCGAGAAAGAGTACGGGGACCGGAACAGGTTCGTCGGACCGAAGAGGGGGCAGGAGCTCGTCGATTGGCTTTCACTCGCCGACGTGTTCGTCTTCCCGTCGCGCACGGAGACCTTCGGTCTCGTCGCGCTCGAGGCGCTCGCCTGCGGCCTCCCGATCGCGGCGCATGACGTCATGGGCCCGCGCGACATAGTCACGGAAGGGAGGGACGGCTACCTCGGCGGCGACTTGCGGGAAGCCGCGCTCAAATGCCTCGATCTTTCGAGGGAGGACTGCCGCGCGAAAGCGCTCCGGTACTCGTGGGAACGCTCGGCCGATACCTTCATCAAGAATCTTTTTGCATAAAAACAAGCGGCCGCCGCTTTCGCGACGGCCGGTGAATCACAACCACGGTTTCGGGAACGCCAGTTTCAGCGCCGTGACCAGCGTTATGAAGAGCTCCCCTATAGCGAACATGAGCATCGGGCGCGCCTCTTCTGCGAATATCCGCGGGCACCAGACGAATCCGTACCGTTCGTTCAGAGCATCGAACACGAGATGATTCGCGAGCGGGAAGTACAGAGCGAGCAAGTACCAGATAGTCCATATGTCCGTCCGCTTCGCGTCGCTATAGACGTAGAAGACGATAAACGCCGCGATCAACATCGCTGAGTAGACCATCGCGACTATTCCGGCGGGGTGGATTTCCCCCTTCCCGGCCCACGCGTCATCCTGCAGGCCGTTTCTATAGACGAAGAGGAAGGCGTATAAGCTCAGCACTGTTCCGAGAATGATCGCGGATCTCGCGACGTCGGGGTTACCGTGGTCCCAGTAGGGCCCGATGATATAGAAGACGAACGGCATGAGCATCAGATTCCCCCACAGAGCGCCATTGGCGATTCCCGGGAAACCTTTTGCCGCGTGATGCATCATCATCTGGCCCGGGAAGAGCCGGTTGTCGAAGTATGCCAGGGACAGCGACAAGAGCATCATGCCGACGCTTGAGAGCGCCATGAGAAGTCCGGATTCCATTATCGTTTCCTTTCGCGAAAGTGCCGCGGTGCGGCGGGATGCTTCTTTCCAGTGCCACTATACCCAATCCGGCACGCTTTGACAATCCCCATACTGTTGGTATAGAATTAACCTGGGTAATTCAACAGAGCTCTTTGGCAGGTGTCAGAGGGCGTCACTCTTGGGAGGAAAGACATGCGGCACACGATAGTTTCAAGGACGTTCTGGGCTGTATTCTTTGCAGCATTCTTATTTCTTGATTTCTCGCTGCTGCCGGGCATGATCGGTGCGATTATCCGTTACGCGCCGCATAGCGCGTCGTGGGTACTCATCTTCGCGTGCGTGTGGACGGCAGTATCGGCGGTCCCGGCGCTTTTCGCGGCGGTATTCATCACCTCGATCGCGAGCGCTTCAGAGAGGCGCTGCCCGTCGCCCTTGGTGAGCACGCTGCGGGCGGCACACTTCGTCCAGCGGTATCTGAATATCCTCGGACTGGCTGCTATGGCCGTCTTCCTGTACTGGAAGGTTGTGCTTGAGCCGCTCTTCGGAGCGCTTGCCGTCGCATGGACGAACACCGGGAGTCTCCCGAACGACTCAAAGACATAAACCGCCACGAGAACCGCTACGCGCGCTTCTCGTGGCGGTTTTCCCTTTTTATACGAATGCAGCTAGCGCACGACCGCCCACTCCTTATAGGCAGCTTTGCCGCGGATCATCACGGAGAGCCCGTTCTTTATCCACGAAGCATACACGCGCAGCCAGCCGAGCTTATGGGGGCGGCGGAGCGAGTGCTGCACGGACAGCTTCCAGTATGAGAGCGTCCTCCCATGGTTCGCGAGTTCGCGGAACAGCTCATTGTCTTCTCCCGCGGCGAGCGCCTCTTTGAACCCGCCTTCTTTGCGGAAAGCGTCGGTGCGCACCATCTGGAATTCGCCGGAGGAATTACCGGAGCCGAACACGTTGTTCGCGATGATGTATGCCCAATTGAGCGGCTTGCAGAAGAGCGCGTCCACGAGCGAACGGTTCTCGGGCCAAGGCGTGAGCGGCACGGTCATGGCGACCAATCTCGGGTCCCGCCCGAATGCCGCCAGCATCTCCTCGAAGAAGGCGTTCGGCTCCGGAATGAGCACGTCGGCGTCGATGAAGACGAGGTAGTCGCCCTGCGCTTGCCGTGCCCCGGCGTTCTTCGCTTCGCCGAAGGTCTGGCGGCGCGGCTCTCCCCACACGACGATCTTTTCGGTGTAGCGGCGCGCGATAGGAAGCGTCTCGTCGGTGCTCCCGCCGTCGGTGATGATGATCTCGTGAGGCAGGGAAAGGGTGTCGAATTGCTTCAGCGTGCGCTCCAGGAACGCGCCCTCTTTGAGGGTCGGGATGATGATCGAAACGACAGGAGAAGAGCGCATCCGGACGGTTACTGCTTCTTCACCCAGAGGTAGAGGTCCTCCATCGCCTTCACGCCGTCGCCGGCGGCGATGTTGTTCTGGTGGTAGAGCTCGTCGGTACAGTCGCCGGCCGCCCAGATGCCAAGGGTGCTCGCGCGCTGGCTGCGCGGGTCAGCGATGATGCGGCCCACCGCATCGAAATCGAGCAGGCCTTTCACGAAATCGGTATTAGGGATGACGCCCGCCTCGACGAAGATGCCGGAGACCGGGAGCTCGTGCGACTCGCCAGTGTCTTTGTCGAGGTAGACGAGACCGGTTACGAATTGCTCGCCTTTCACTTCGGTCGGCTCGGCGTGCGCGAGGATGCGCATGTTCGGATGCGCTTTTGCCTTCGCGATGGTGACCGGGTCGGCTTTGAAGTCCTTGTGCCTGTGGAAGAGCGTGACGGACTTGGCATAGGCGAGGAGCTGGAGCGCAGTCTCGAAGCCGGCGTTCCCGCCGCCGATGACAGCCACATCCATACCCGAGAAGAGCGGGCCGTCGCACGAGGCGCAATAGGTGACCCCCTTGTTTTCGAAGGTGTCAGCGCCGGGGACATCGAGTTTGCGGCGTCCGGCTCCCGAAGCGATGAGGACGGACTTGGCGGTGAACTCTTTGCCACTCTTGGTCGTCGCAATGAAGCTGCCGTCGGCCTTTGCGAGCGAGACGACGCGTTCGCCGAGGACGACTGCGACAGCATCGCCCTTCACCGCGTCGAGGTGCGCCTTGAAGGACTTCGCGAGGTCCGCGCCGCTTATCTTCGGTGTCCCGATCCAGTTCTCGATGCCTTCCGAGACGGTGGATTGTCCGCCGATCCCTTCTGCGATGAGGACTGACTTCAGCTGCTTGCGGGCCGCGTAGACGCCGGCCGCAACGCCAGCGGGCCCGCCGCCGATGATGATGGTGTCGTTCATATGCGGGCAGTATACCAGAAGCGCGGCACGGGAGGTCGTGTGTTTGACGAATATATTAAACAAAGGTATACTCATCACAACATAAGAATCTATGAGGCGAGCTTTTTACGGCTAACGCCAACAGGTAACTGTCGGAATATTTTACAATTGGCCGTAAAAAGCTCATCTTATCGTTCTTAAAATGAAAAGGCCTCCGCTTGCGGAGGCCTTTTTCTATACAAACTTCAAGCTACTTTTTGTGCCTGCGGAGGAAGGACGGGATCGCGCCCCAGGCCTCGTCGTCCTCGGGGGCCGGTGTGACCTCGTCGCGCTTGTGCGGGACGGCGGTTACGATCGGCTCTTCTTTTTCGATGATCACGACGGGTTCTTCCTCCTTCTTCTCTTCGCGCTTCTCCTTCGCTTTCGGCTCCTCTTCTTTCTTCTCTTCGCGCTTCAGGATCTCGTGATAGATGCGGCCGCGTTCTTCTTCGCGGCGCTCGGGCGCCATCGCGAAGAGGGAACGCTCGGGGCCGGCATGCGAGGCATGTGCGGCGCTCTCGGGGAAGCCGGTCGCGATGACGATGATGCGGACCTGGCCCTTCTTGAGCTTCTCGTCCTTCATCATGCCGAAGATGATCTTCGCATTCTTGTCGACGGATTCGTTGATGACCTTCGCCGCCTCCTGCACCTCCATGATGCCGAGATCGTCGTTGCTTGCCACGACGAAGAGGATGCCCTTCGCGCCGCCGATGGAGACATCGAGGAGCGGGGAATTGACCGCCTGCTTCGCGGCGATAGCGGCGCGATCGTCGCCCTCCGCGATACCGATACCCATGAGAGCCGGACCGGCGCCTTCCATGATGGCCTTGATGTCGTTGAAGTCGGTATTGATATCGCCCGGCGTGGTGATGATGTCGGAGACGCCCTCGACTGCTTGGCGCAGGATCTCGTCGCACATGGCGAAGGCGCTCTTCGCGGTGGTGTTGAGATCGACGACCGCGAGGAGCTTGTCGTTCGGGATGACGATGAAGGCGTCGACTTCCTTCTTGAGCTCGGCGAGGCCGCGCTCGGCGATGTCCTTGCGCTGAGCACCCTCGAAGCTGAACGGCTTGGTCACGATCGCGATGACGAGCGCGCCGACTTCCTTCGCGATCTTCGCGACCACTGCTGAGGCGCCGGTGCCAGTGCCGCCGCCCATGCCGCAGGTGATGAAGACCATGTCGCTGCCCGAGAGCGCCTCCTGGATCTCCTGGCGCGTCTCTTCAGCCGCGCGCTTGCCGAGCTCCGGATTCATGCCGGTGCCGAGTCCGCGCGTGAGGTTCTTGCCGATGTGGATCTTGCGCTTCGCGAGGGAGCGGTGCAGGTCCTGCGCGTCGGAATTGATGGCGACGAATTCCACGCCGCGCACCTTCGATTCGATCATGTGGTTGATCGCGTTCTTGCCCGAGCCGCCGACGCCGACGACGCGGATCCGGGCGAAAGTCTCGATCTCTGGTTCAACGCGTTTTGACATGGATGGAAATATGGTGCGGGTAAGTTTCCGTCATCATAGCAGAACGGGGAAGTATGCAAATATTGACAATCTGAGGATACGAAACGTGCTTAGGGCAGGAATTGCTGGAAGAACCGGTCGAAAGTCGCGCGGAAGCTCTTTTTCGAGGTGCCGGTGTCGCCGGTGAGCCCCCAGAGCGCGAGACCGTAGGAGACGGCCCACGTCGCGTCCTGGATCTTCGTGTCGGAGGAGAGGCGGAATTCGGCGAGCCTTGCAGGGAGCTTCAATGATCCGCGCGCGATGTCGCTGATGGAGCCTATGCCAGCGCCGCCGCCGCTGATGATGATGCCGGCTGGGAGCGGGCCGCGCCGCCCGAGCGACTTCAAGTGTTTGTCGATGAGCGTGAACATCGCATTGAGGCGAGAGGAGACGAGGTCGTCGACTTTCTTGCGCGGGTACATCTGGCCCGAGAGGCGGCCGAGCTTCACGCGCTCCGCTTCGTCGAGCGAGATGCGGAAGCCGAGGGCGATGTCGTCGGTGATGTGGCTCGAGCCCATCGGGAAGACCTTCACCGAGACGGGGATGCCCTCATCGTAGACGACGATCGAGACGGTCTCGGCGCCGATATTCGCGAGCACGCAGCCTTTCATCTTCTGCTCGCCGTCGAGGAGGACGTAGGAGCCGGCCAAGGGCGACGCCATCTGGTCGATAATCTCGATGTCGGCGTCCTCGACCGCCTTCGCGAGCATCTCCTCGTGCTGGGCGAGGCAGGTGACGAAGAGATAGTCCGCTTCGAGCTTGACGCCCTTCATGCCGAGCGGATCGCCGAGCGTCTTAATGCCATCGATGCGATACTCGAGCGGGATGCTGTGGAGCACGTGGCGGTTGAGGAAGCCGGGGGCGGCCGCCTCGCGCGCCGTCTTCGCTGCCTTGTCGAGATCGAGCGCGGTAATCTCCTGATCGGCGCGCGAGATGATGGCCCCGCCGGTCGCGCGCGCTTCGTCGAGCGAGATGCCGCCCACCGCGAGGAAGGCGGAGCGCAGCGGCACGCGCGCCGTCGCCTCTGCCTGCTGCTTCGCGCGGATGATGCTCGCCGTCACCTCCTCCTTGTTGACGATGTAGCCGTGGCGCAGGCCTTTCGACTCGGCGAGTCCGGTGCCGATGATGCGCAGCTGCCGCGCGCCGTTCTTATCGGCGAGTTCCTCGACGACTACCACCTTCACTTGGTAGGTGCCGATGTCGATGCCGGTCGCTATTCGGCGCGACATGAGGAGAGGGAGGCGCAGTCTATTTCCCGAATCGCGCCATGAGTGTTCGTTCGCATTTCTCCATAGTAGCGCCATGCGCCCATCCCTTCAAATGCAAGAGGCCGTGGATAAAGAGGTAGAGGACGAATTCTCGCGCGCTCATGTCATGTGCGGAAGCTTGTTTCTCTGCTTCCGCGAGGCAGATGAGGATCTCGCCGCTCTTCTCGCCGACTTCATACGAGAGGACGTTCGGGATGTAGGATTTCGCGCGGAGCCGCTCGTTCAATTCGCGCGCTTTGGTCGGGCCGACGAAGACGAGTGAGATATTCCAGCCGGGAAGCACCTTCGCCGCGACGGCGGTATAGGCAAAACGCGGCGAGGGGCGCCGCGTGAGATTGGTTATTTCGACTTTTGCCATTCGATTTAGCGTTTGCGAGTCTTCTTTGCCGCCGGGTCTATTTTCCCGAGCTTCACCTGCTCGTTGTAATTCTCGCGGCGGACCTTCGAGATGAGGGCACGCTTGCGCTCGACGTTCTTAGACATCGGGCGCTCCCAGTAGCGGCTGTTGCGGACGGCGCGAACGAGGCCGAGGCCCTGTGCGCGGCGGGTGAAGCGGCGGATAAGCGCGGTCGAACTCTCGTTCTTCCCGCGGCGGACTTCTACGCGAATGCCTTCTGTTGCTGACATAATGTGAGAATCCTAACATACGGCCTGTACAAAGACAACGCCCGCATGAGTAG
>Ga0307375_10000912_pt1 | contig 34160 bp, 23 predicted proteins | sample TR1MG_FD_202531 | JGI IMG/M metagenome (GOLD analysis project Ga0307375, IMG submission 202531) | Soil microbial communities from Risofladan, Vaasa, Finland - TR-1 | ecosystem: Environmental > Terrestrial > Soil > Coastal area > Acid sulfate soil | place: Finland: Risofladan, Vaasa | collected... | reverse complement strand
GGGCTGTTGTTGCCATGCAACGTGGTGGTGTACGCCACCGACGATCCCGCGCGGTCGGTGGTGGCGGCCATGGATCCCGTGGCGGCGCTGGCGCTGGCCGGCAAGCCGGAGATCGCGCCGCTGGCGCGGGATGTCCGTGCCCGCATGGAACGCGTCCTGGACGCCGTGGCCAAGGGCTAGTTGGCTGCCGAACGCACCACGGCCGCGCTCCGCAGTTCGCGGGGCGCGGCCGTTCTCGTCAGCCCACCGGCGTCAGTGGCTGGCTCTCGTGGAGGGCAGCGGGCAGGACGACCACCCGAACAGGCTGTACAACGGGCAGAACGACACCACGCCGGTCACGAACGGAATCAGCCCGATCAATCCCCACATCGTTTTGGGCCCGACAAACACCAACGCCAGCAGCCCCAGCCCGAGCAAGACCCGCACCCAGCGATCGACGGTCCCGACATTGCGTGACATATGCATCCCCTTCGTTCTGAGACACCAACTGTGCTGCGTCAACGTTAGGGCACCCACGGATGCGCCACAGTCGGGCGCCGGCCACCGAACGGGTCAGGGTCGGCCCGACACCCCTGTGGTGCTCCGGGGCGCCGTTACACCGTTTCCGCGACCCCCGCGAGTTTGCCACGACCGGTGCGCGACGGGAATCGCAGCGAAGCCGCCACGCCGTCGCATTCGGCGTCGAGCCGCGCCGCCGCGTCCCCCGATACCTCATGGAGCCGCGCTCCGTGCGTGAGCACGGCGAGGGCGAGCGCCTCGGCGTCGTCCGGGCGCTCGGTGAACAGCGTCGCCGTCACCGACACGTCACGGGCCGCGCCGGTGCCAACCGCGTCGAGCGTGGGCTGGAATCCGAGCACGCCGCGACTGCGGCCGGCCGCCCGGTCAATGAGGTCGTTCACCCGGTCGCGCTCCTGCGCCGCGCGCAGCGTGTCCCGCCCCTCGGCGGCGGCGCGGGCGATCTCGGGGATGGACGCGTCGGTGCTCAGCCCGCCCAGGTAGAGGGCGCGCTTGCTCGCCGCCTTGCCCAGATGCTTCATCACGTCCATCGCCACCTCACGAAGGCCGGCGACCACGATCCAACCCGCGGGCCGCGCGAAGGTCTCGAGCTGCTCGGCCACGTCACGCACCATGCGCTCCCGCCCCACGTCCACGGCCCGCTGGGCGGCGTCGGTGAGCGTGGTGCCGCGCGTGCCCGTATGGAAGCCGGCGACCGGGGCGTCCCCCATGTGCGCGGCCCGTCCCACGTGGGCGTGCGCCTGGATGCGTTCCACGCGCTCGGGTTCGCCGGCCGTCCAGCGGTAGATGTCGGCGACGCGGGTATCGGCGAGCGTCAGAATCACGCTGGCGTCGTCGCTGATCACGCGCAGATACGGCGCCGTGGCGATGCCCCGTCGCCAGACCAGTGAAGGCGCGGGCGGCGCGGCCGTGGGACTGCCGTACAGGATGTCGTCGGCGGTGATGAAGCCCGCCCAGCCGGGAGCGCCGTCGAGATCGTCGCTCAGCTCCGCGGCCTGCGCTTCGAGGCGGGCGGCGGCCTCGTCGAACGACTTGCGCTCGGCGTGCGGCGCGTCGGCCAACGACTTCCGCACCGCGGTGATGCCGTCGGCCAGCGTCTTGCGCCACGCGCGACGGGCGACCGAATCCAGTTCGGTCGCGTCGATGTATGCGTTCAGGACCAGGGTGTCGCGGTTTTCGCGCTCCAACGTGGCCAGTCGAGAATAGCTGAGCATGTTCGCCTCCCAGGCATCGGGATGTGGCTCGCGGCCGGCGGCGCGCGAACCGATGGGCTACACCTCCAGAGTACCGCGCCATGAGGGCCAGCACTGTCGGCGCTCCGCTCACGGCGGGTCGGGGGAACCCCGTGATCTGGCGCCTGCAGCGCGCCCCTGGCGCGTCCAGCGTGAACGGCACAGCATTGTGGACCCCGCGCCCACCCCAGGAGATCCCATGCGCCCCCCGTCCGTCTCCGCCCGACGCGCCGCTCGCGGCGCGTCCTGCGCCGCCGCGTTCGCGTTCGCCCTCGCCGCGCTCGCTCCGACGCTCGCCGCGCAACAGCTGCCGACCAACCGCATTCAACTCAACCAGTATCTCGACTGGCAGGACGTGCAGAGCCCGCAGATTTCGCCCGACGGCAGCCAGATCGTCTACGGCCGCCGCTGGGTGGACAAGATGAACGACCGCTGGCGCACATCGCTCTGGATCATGAATGTCGATGGCACGCACGACCGTTTGCTCGCCGACGGCTCCGACGCGCAATGGTCGCCCGACGGCAAGCGCATCGCCTACATCGCACCAGGCGAGCCCGCGGGTCCACAGATCTTCGTGCGCTGGGCCGACGTACCGGGGCCGGGCTCGCAGATCTCGAATCTCACCGCCGCGCCGTCGGCGCTCGCCTGGTCGCCGGACGGCAAGACGCTGGCGTTCAACATGAACGTGCCCGACAAGGAAACCTGGCGCATCGACATGCCGGCCCCGCCCAAGGGCGCCAAGTGGGTCGAGCCGCCGAAGATCGTGACGCGACTCAACTTCCGGTCGGACCGCATCGGGTACACCGACGATTACTACCGCCAGATCTTCGTGATCTCCGCTGACGGCGGCGAAGCACGCCAGGTCACGACCGGCGACTGGAACGCCGCGGCGCCCGCGTTCTCCGGCGACGGACAATGGGTGGCGTTCTCGTCGCTCCGCGTGCCCGACGCCGAGCACGCGTTCCGGCATTCCGAGATCTACGCCGCCAACGTGACCACGGGCCAGGTGAAGCAGCTCACGCACGCATCGGGCACGAGCGGCGGACCGGTGTACTCGCCGGACGGCCGGATGGTGGCATACACGCATGCCGATTCGGTGGACCACTCGGCGTGGTCGCAGGGCCGCATCTGGGTGATGAACGCCGACGGCAGCGACGCCCACGCCGTGACCGCGAGCCTCGACCGCCCGGTGTCGGATATCCTCTGGGCGCCCAACGGCGCCGGCGTGTACTTCAACACCCAGAGCGAGGGCTCGCAGAACCTGTTCTATGCGTCCACCGCCGGGCAGGTGCGGGCCGTGACCACCGGGACACACGTGCTCACCGTGACCGACCTTAGCCGCACCGGCGTGGCCGTGGGCACCAACACCACGCCCACGATGCCCGGCGACGTGGTCACGTTCGCCGTGCCTGCCACGGGCACCACGTCCACGTTCGCGCAGCGCACGAACATCGACGCGTCGATCCTCGCCGGCAAGCAGCTCGCGTCCACCGAGGAGTTCTGGTACACGTCGGTGGACGGGCTCAGAATTCAGGGATGGATCGTGAAGCCACCGGATTTCGACCCGGCCCGGAAGTACCCGCTCATCCTGCAGATCCACGGCGGGCCGCAGTCCATGTACAACGTGGCGTTCAACTTCGCGCGGCAGGACGAGGCCGCCCACGGCTACGTGGTGGTGTACACCAATCCCCGCGGCAGCACGGGCTACGGCGAGAAGTTCACCAACCTCATCGACAACGATTATCCCAACAAGGACTTCGATGACCTGATGGCGGGCGTGGACACCGTGATCGGCCGCGGATACATCGACACCAAGAATCTGTTCGTGTACGGCTGCTCGGGAGGCGGCGTGCTCACCGCGTGGACGGTGGGCCACACCAACCGGTTCGCCGCCGCCGTGGTGCAGTGCCCGGTGATCGACTGGATCAGCTTCGTGGGTGAGACCGACGGGGCCGGCTGGTACGCGAACTTCGCCAAGCCGTTCTGGGAAGATCCCAGTGAGCATCTGCGGCGGTCGCCGCTGATGTACGTGGGCCACGTGACCACGCCCACGATGCTCATGACCGGCGTGCTCGACCTCCGCACGCCCATTCCGCAGACGGAGGAGTTCTATCGCGCGCTCAAGCTGCGCGGCGTGCCCACCGCGATGCTGCGCATGAACAACGAGTACCACGGCACGTCGAGCACGCCGTCCAATTTCCTGCGCACGCAGCTTTATGTGCGCGGATGGTTCGAACGGTACGGCAGCATGGGCGGTGCGCACGCGGCGGCGGAGTCGATGCCGCAGCACTAGCCGCGCACCCGCGCATCACGCGCCGCCGCTCCGGAGGTCCCGGGGCGGCGGCGTGTCGTTTTCCGGAGCCCCGGCCGCCGCGCCGCACCACCCCAGGCGCTGTGAGGATTTCACCCACGCGCGATGGCCGCCCCGCCCGACAGAAGCTCCCGACCGGCACCCGTACGTTCCCCAGGACCAGGGGCGCACGGCACGCCACCGCGCCGCCGTCGCGGCCATCAGGGCCTCGTAGTCAGGAGCGCAGCCATGGGAACCTTCGTCGAGCGATCCGCTCCGCAGACCGCCCCGCCCCACGGCGCACGTGTGTTCACCAAAGACGCGGATCACCGCCAGCCGCCGCCCTCGATGCCGGACTACGACGCCGCCTGCGCCGCGTTCTCCTGGGCCGACGTGCAGCAGGGCGAACTGGACGGGTTGCCCGACGGCCGGGGGCTCAACATCGCCTACGAGGCGGTGGACCGGCACGCCGAAGGCGCACGCGCGGACCGCGTGGCGTTGCGATGGCTGGGCCGCGATGGGAGTCGCGTCGCACTGACGTATGCCCAGTTGGCGGCGCGCAGCAGTCGGTTCGCCAACGTGCTCGCGTCGCTGGGCGTGCGGAAGGGCGACCGCGTGTTCGCCCTCGCCGACCGCGTGCCTGAGTTGTACGTGGCCGCACTCGGCACGCTGAAGTGCGGGGGCGTGTTCTGTCCGCTGTTCTCGGCGTTCGGGCCGGAGCCGATCAGGGCGCGGCTCACGATCGGCGGTGGCACGGTGCTGGTGACCACCCCGGCGCTCTACAAACGCAAGGTGGCGGGCATTCGCGACCAGTTGCCCGATCTCCGCCACGTGCTGCTCATCGCACCCCCCGGCGCCGCCGCGGCCGAAGTACCGGGCACGCGGCATCTCACCGCGCTCCTCGACGCGGTCAGCGACCGGTTCACGATCGCGCCCACCGACCCCGAGGACATGGCGCTGCTGCATTTCACCAGCGGCACCACCGGCGTGCCCAAGGGCGCGATCCACGTGCACCGCGCGGTCGTGGCACACCATATCACAGGCAAGCTCGCGCTCGACTTCCACCCGAACGACGTCTTCTGGTGCACCGCCGATCCGGGGTGGGTGACCGGCACGTCGTATGGCATCATCGCGCCGCTCACCAACGGCATCACCAGCGTGGTGGACGAGGGCGACTTCGACGCCCAACGCTGGTACCAGATTCTGCAGGACGAACGGGTGACCGTGTGGTACACGGCGCCGACGGCAATTCGCATGCTCATGAAGGCCGGCGCCGACCTGGCGCGGTCGTACGATCTCAGCCATCTCCGGTTCATCGCCAGCGTGGGCGAACCGTTGAACCCCGAAGCGGTGATCTGGGGCGCCGAGGCGTTCGGCATGCCGATCCACGACAACTGGTGGCAGACCGAGACGGGTGGGATCATGATCGCCAACTATCGCGCCATGGACGTGCGGGCGGGATCCATGGGCCGGCCGTTGCCCGGCATCGAGGCGGCGGTCGTCGAGCATTCGGACCTCGGCGTCACGGTGATCACGGCGCCCGACACGGACGGCGAACTGGCGCTCAGGCCCGGATGGCCATCCATGTTCCGCGGCTATCTCGGCGACGACGAGCGGTCCCGCAAGTGTTTCGTGGACGGGTGGTACCTGACCGGCGATCTCGCCCGCCGCGACGCCGACGGGTACTACTGGTTCGTGGGGCGCGCCGACGACGTGATCAAGTCGTCGGGCCATCTCATCGGACCGTTCGAGGTGGAGAGCACGCTGCTCGAACACCCCGCCGTGGCCGAAGCGGCGGCCATCGGCAAGTCCGATCCTATGGCGGGGCAGATCGTGAAGGCGTTCGTGTCGCTGCGCGACGGCTATGCGCCCACGGATGAACTGCGGCTCGATATCCTCGGCTTCGCGCGCAAGCGGCTCGGCGCCGCGGTGGCGCCCAAGGAGATCGCGTTTCTCGACACGCTGCCGCGCACCCGAAGCGGCAAGATCATGCGCCGGCTGCTGCGGGCCCGCGAGCAGGGATTGCCCGAAGGCGATCTCTCGACGCTCGAGGGACCGGCCCGATGACGGCCACCGCCGCGATGCCCACGGCCCCGCCCACGGCTGCCGGCGACGGCGCCCACGCGCTGGCATTGCTGCGCGACATGGTGCGCATCCGGCGGCTCGAAGAACGTTGCGCCGATCTCTACCAGGCCGAGAAGATCCGCGGATTCCTCCACCTGTACATCGGCGAGGAGGCGGTGGCGGTGGGCGTCATGCAGGCGCTGGCCGCCGACGACGCCGTGGTGGCCACGTACCGCGAACACGGCCACGCGCTGGCGCGCGGCGTGAGCGCGCGGCGCATCATGGCCGAGATGTTCGGCCGCAGCACGGGATGCAGCGGGGGACGCGGCGGGTCGATGCACCTGTTCGACGCCGCCACCCGCTTCTACGGCGGCAACGCCATCGTCGGCGGCGGACTGCCGCTGGCCGTGGGGCTCGCCCTCGCCGACCGGATGCAGGGGCGCGACCGCGTCACGGCATGTTTCTTCGGCGACGGCGCGGTGGCCGAGGGCGAATTCCACGAAGCGCTCAACCTGGCCGCCGTCTGGCGGCTGCCGGTGCTGTTCTGCTGCGAGAACAATCTGTACGCGATGGGCACGGCGCTCGACCGCGCACAGGCCGAGACCAACCTCGCCCTCAAGGCGGCCAGCTACCGCATCCCCGCGTGGACCGTGGACGGCATGGACGTGGAAGCCACCGAACACGCGGCGCGCACGGCGAGCGAGGCCGTGCGTGCCGGCGAGGGGCCGCACCTGCTGGAATTCCGCACCTATCGGTTTCGCGCGCATTCGATGTTCGACCCGGAGCTGTATCGGTCCCGGGAAGAGGTCGAGGAATGGAAGGCGCGCTGCCCGATCGCCACGTTCGAGGGGCGGCTGCGCCAGCGCGGGCTGCTGACCGACGAACAGGCGCAGGAGATCGAACGCGCCGCGTCCGCCGAGGTCGACGACGCCGTGGCGTTCGCCGACGGGGCGCCGCTCGAGGACGTGGCCACGCTCACGCGCCACGTGTACAGCGAGGCCGCGTCGCCATGACGGCCCTCGCCCTCGAACGCGCGGCGCCCGGCGCCGCCGGCACGGTACGCATGACCTACCGCGACGCGATGCGCGAGGCCATCCGCGCCGCCATGCACACCGACACGCGCGTGTTCCTCATGGGCGAGGATGTCGGCCGGTACGGCGGCTGCTACGCCGTGAGCAAGGGCCTGCTCGAGGAGTTCGGGCCGGAGCGCATTCGCGATACGCCGCTCTCCGAATCGACCTTCGTCGGCGCCGGCATCGGCGCCGCGCTGGGCGGCATGCGGCCGATCGTCGAGGTCATGACGGTGAACTTCAGCCTCCTGGCGCTCGACCAGATCATGAACACCGCGGCGACGCTTCTTCACATGTCGGGCGGGCAATTCAACGTGCCGCTGGTGATCCGCATGGCCACCGGCGCCGGCCGCCAGCTCGCGGCGCAGCATTCGCACAGTCTCGAAGGGCTGTACGCGCACATTCCGGGGCTCAAGGTGCTGGCGCCGGCCACGGTGGCCGACGCACGGGGCATGCTGGCCACCGCGCTCGACGACCCCGATCCGGTGGTGATCTTCGAACACGCCCTGCTCTACAATCTCGAACAGGAGATCGCCGCCGACGCCGGCCCCGTGCCCATCGACCGCGCCGCCGTGCGCCGCGCCGGCACCGACGCCACGCTGATCACCTTCGGCGGCATGCTGGGGCGCACGCTCGACGCGGCCGACCAGCTCGCCGCCGCCGGCACCCGCGCCGAGGTGATCGACCTGCGCACGCTGCGCCCGCTGGACATGGACACGGTGCTCGCCTCGGTGCGCAAGACGCACCGCGCCGTGATCGTGGACGAGGAGTGGCGAAGCGGCAGCCTGTCGGCGGAGATCAGCGCGCGCATCATGGAGGGCGCGTTCTACGAACTCGATGCGCCGGTGGGCCGCGTGTGCGGCGCCGAGGTGCCCATGCCGTACGCCCGCCACATGGAGCAGGCGGCGCTGCCGCAGGTTCCGCAGATCGTCGACGCCGTGCGCGCGACGGTGGGCGGCTGAGGCATGTGATGCCCATGACGACTCTCGACACCGCCGGCGCCGCCGGCACCGCCAACGCGTTCCGCATGCCGTCGCTCGGCGCCGACATGGAGTTCGGCACGCTGGTGCGATGGCACGCGGCGCCGGGCGACCGCGTGGCGCGCGGCGCCGTGATCGCCGAGGTGGAGACCGAGAAGGGCGTGTTCTCCGTAGAGAGCCCCGTGGACGGCGTGGTGGCCGAACTCAACGTGGCCCCGGGCACCAAGGTGCCGGTGGGCACCGTCCTCGCCACGTTCGGTGAGGCCCCGCGCGTCGCGGCGGCTCCTCAGATCCCGCCGACGCCGACGCCGGAAGCGGAATCGGTGCTCACGCCGCGGCTCCGCGCTTCGCCCGTCGCGCGTCGGCGTGCCGCCGAACTCGGCATCGACCTCGCCGCGCTCTGGCACGACGCCCGCGATCACGCGATCACGCTCGCCGAGGTCGAGCGCGCGGCGGGCCGTGCGGCGCCGGCACCGGTGACGCCCGAACTGCCCGCACCGACACCGTCCGCGCCCCCCGCCGGCGACGCCAGGCTCGCCATGCGCCGCGCCGTGGCTGCCGCCGTCTCGCGCGCCAACCGCGACATCCCGCACTACTACCTGAGCACGCCCGTCAGTCTCCGCCGCGCGCTCGACTGGCTGCGCGACCGGAACGCCGTGAGCCCGGTGGACCAGCGCATCCTGCCCGCGGCGCTCCTGCTCAAGGCTGTCGCTACGGCGTTGCGCGAGTTCCCGGAACTGAACGGCTTCTACACCGAAGGCGCGTTCCAGCCCGCGCCCGCCGTCCACCTGGGCGTCGCGATCTCGCTGCGAACGGGCGGGCTCATCGCGCCGGCCATCCACGACGCCGACGGCAAGACCGTCGGCGAGATCATGGAGGCGCTACGCGATCTCGTGCGCCGCGCGCGCGAGGGCGGCCTGCGCGGTTCCGAGATGACCGACGCCACGATCACCGTCACCAACCTCGGCGACGAGGGCGTGGACACGGTGCTCGGCGTCATCTATCCGCCGCAGGTGGCCCTCGTCGGATTCGGCAGGATCGCCGAGCGGCCGTGGGCGGACGCCGGCATGCTCGGCGTCCATCCGGTGGTCACGGCCACGCTCGCCGCCGACCACCGCGCCACCGACGGCCACTACGGCGGCCGCTTCCTCGCCGCCATCGACCGCCTGCTGCAGGCGCCGGAGGCCATGTGACCCGCGACCAGATCCGAGCCACGCTGCTGGAGGCGCTGTCGCGCATCGCCCCCGAGGTGGGGGCCGCTGACATCGACCCGGCGGCCAATCTCCGCGATCAGATCGACATCGACTCGATGGACTTTCTGAATTTCATGATCCTCCTGCGCCAGACGCTGGGCGTGGACGTCCCGGAGACGGACTACCCAACGCTGCGCACGCTGGACGCATGCGTGGACTATTTCGCGGCGAAGCAGGCCGCGCCCGCCGCGCCCGCGGCGCGGTGAACACGAGGAATGTCCATGGCCGACCGTGAGCGCACTCCCCTCCGCAACTCCGACGACGCGTCCCGCTCGAGCGCCGGACGCCGGTGGCTGTGGCCGCTCTGGCTGGCCATCGCCGCGCTGCTGCTCCTGCCCGAGTTCTTCGCGCCCACCTACGGCCGCCGGACGCTGCCGTACAGCACCTTCCTGCAGAAACTCGATTCGGGCCTGGTGACGTCCGTGCAGGTGCACGACGACTACGTCATCGGTACGCTCGCCGCGCCCGGCATTGCCGGCGACACGACGTTCTTTGCCACCCGCGTCGATCCGGCGATCGCCGAGCAGCTGCGCACGCGCGGCGTGCCGTTCACCGGCGCCCCGCGCAGCGACTGGACGAGCAGCCTGCTGCTCTGGCTGTTCCCGGCGCTGATGTTCGCGGCGCTGTGGTGGACGTTCGCCCGCCGCGCGCTGGGCCAGCAGGCGTCGGGGGTGTTCGGCGTGGGCAAGAGCCGGGCCCGCGTGTACGTGGAGACGGACATCAAGGTCACGTTCGACGATGTGGCCGGCGTGGATGAAGCCAAGGCGGAGCTGCGCGAGGTCGTGGCCTTCCTGCGCGACCCCGCGAGTTTCGGGCGGCTGGGCGCGCACCTGCCCAAGGGCGTGCTGCTGGTGGGCCCGCCGGGCACCGGCAAGACGCTGCTCGCCCGCGCCGTGGCCGGCGAGGCGGACGTGCCGTTCTTTTCCATCAACGGCTCGGAATTCGTGGAGCTGTTCGTGGGCGTGGGCGCGGCCCGCGTGCGCGACCTGTTCGCCAAGGCCCGCGACACCGCGCCGTGCATCATCTTCATCGACGAGGTGGACGCGCTGGGCCGGGCCCGCGGCGCGACCGTGATCACCGGTTCCAACGACGAGAAGGAGCAGACGCTCAACCAGTTGCTCGCCGAGATGGACGGCTTCGATCCCAAGAGCGGGGTCGTGCTGCTCGCCGCCACCAACCGCCCGGAGATTCTCGATCCGGCGCTGCTGCGCGCCGGCCGGTTCGACCGCCAGGTGCTCGTGGATCGTCCCGATCGCGTGGGCCGCGTGCAGATCCTGCGCGTGCACGTGCGCAAAGTGCCGCTGGCCCCGGGCCTGGATCTCGACCACGTGGCGGCGCTCACGCCGGGATTCACCGGCGCCGACATCGCCAATCTGGTCAACGAGGCGGCGCTCGCGGCGACGCGCCGTGGCGCCGACGTGGTGGCCATGGAGGACTTCTCCACGGCCGTGGAGCGCATCGTCGCCGGCCTCGCCAAGCGCAGCCGCGTGCTCAGCGCCCGGGAGCGCGAGATCACGGCCTACCACGAGATGGGACACGCCATCGTGGCCCTCGCCACGCCGGGCGCCGATCCGGTGCAGAAGGTCACGATCATCCCGCATGGACTGGGCGCGCTCGGCTTCACCATGCAGCGTCCGTCGGAGGAGCGCTACATCGCCACGCAGACCGAACTCGAAGGCAAGCTCACCGTGATGCTCGGCGGGCGCGCCGCCGAGTTGACGGTGTTCGGCGAGTTGTCCAGCGGTGCCGCCGACGATCTCGTGCGCGCCACCGACCTGGCGCGCGACATGGTCACCCGCCTGGGCATGGACGAGACGGTGGGCCACGTGGTGTACGGACAATCGGCGCCCACGCTCCTTTCCACCCCCACGTACACGCCGGGCGAGCCGCCCCCGTTCAGCAACGAGACGGCACGCGAGATCGAAGCGGCGGTGCGGCGGCTGGTGCAGGAGGCGCTGGCGCGCGCGCTCGCCATTCTCGCCGGCAACCGGGCCCCGCTGGACGAGGGCGCGCACCGGCTGCTCGAACACGAATCGCTCACCCGCGACCAGTTGCCGGCGCTCGCGCCCGCTTCCGACGCGTCCGCCACCGGCCACCCCCCCGTCCCGGTTGGTGCCCCATGACCACGATCGCCCCCCTCCCCCGGACCGCTCCGCCCACCCCGGCTCGCCCCGCGATCTCCAACGCCGAGATCGCGGCCCGCTTCGACGAGGTGGCCGCGCTGCTCGAAGCGCAGCACGCCGGCCCGTATCGCGTGCAGGCCTGGCGCAACGGCGCCAAAACCCTGCGCCGCACGGCGCGGCCGGCCGCCGACATCCTCGACGCCGACGGCCTCGAGGGGCTCGAAGCGCTGCCGGCCATCGGCGCGGCCCTCGCCCGCGCCATACGAGAATTGGTACAGACGCGCACGCTGGCCATGCTCCGGCGGTTGCACGGCGAGAGTGATCCCGCAGGGCTGTTCGCCTCGGTGCCCGGGGTGGGCCCGATGCTGGCCCAGCGACTGCACGACGAATTGGACGTGGACACGCTGGAGGGGCTGGAGGCCGCCGCGCACGACGGGCGGCTGGCCCGCATCAAGGGATTCGGTCCCAAGCGCGTGGCGGGCGTGCGCGACGCGCTGGCCACGCGGCTGCGGCGGCGCCGGCCGTACGAGCCGGCGCCGGACGAACCCAGCGTCGCCGAGTTGCTCGACGTGGGGCGCGAGTACCGCGAGAAGGCATACCGCCAGGAGCTGCCGCTCATCGCGCCCCGCCGGTTCAACCCGGCGGGCGAACGGTGGCTGCCGGTGCTCCACACCACGCGCGGCGACCGCCACTACACGGCACTGTTCTCCAACACGGCGCTCGCCCACCGGCTGGGGCGCACGCACGACTGGCTGGTGGTGTACTACGACGGCGACGACGGCGAACGCCAGTGCACGATCGTCACCGCCACGCGGGGCCCGCTCAAGGGCCGCCGCGTCGTGCGGGGGCGCGAGCGGGAGTGCATTTCCCACTATCACACGGGGCCGTAGCGGGCGGAGACCAGAAGCCGGGGGTGCCATCGGCGCCCGCTGAGACGCCGCCGCCGAACAGCGCCGCATTGAGCACCACGCGGAAGGTGCCCACCGGTTGGCCTCGCCACTGGGGGCGGAAGCCGACGAGCACCACATGCCCGCGGCCGTGGCGCACGTCCACGGCCGCCGCGTACCCCTGCAGATGCTCGTCGCCCAGCAGGTACCCCGACAGCAGGGGCGACCCCTTGGCCTGGTAGCGGGCGAGCACCGACCCCTGGAATCCGTCGAGCGTGGTGAACACCGGGCTGTCGTCGAAGAACACGTTCGCGGCCGCGGGCATGCCGGTCATCACCGGATGCCCCGGATCCGCCGTGACGCGCAGGATCGACCCGCTGGCGAAGAAGTCCTTCCGCCCCAGCCCCTCCACCACGTTCTTCACCGGCAGGTGCAGCTGGTCGATGGCGAACTGGGCGCTGCTGTTGAGCGTCACCAGCGTGCCGCCGTCGCGCACGAACGCGTCCAGCGCCCGCACGCCCTCGTCGCCCAGCCCGCCCTCGTAGCGCGGGGGCACGGTGCCGTGCGCGAACCCGTCCATCAGCGAGCGCGGCGCGTCGGACGCGATCAGGATGACGTCGAACCGCGCCCCCAGGTCGCCCGCCTGGATGTCGGCGTTGGTGATCACGCTATACTTGAATTCATATTGGTCGAGCAGCCATTGCGTCCACCCCTCGTCCATGCTCGCCGTCCACGGCTTGTAGATCGCGAGGCGCGGCGTCACCGGCACGGCGCCCGCCGCCCCCGCCACCCGCTGCCCGCGCACGGCGAGCGCCGCGGCCAGGGCGTCGAGGCGGCCCGCCGGCAGCCCCGAGACCAGATACCGCCCGCTCTCCCCCGGCGCCCCCGGCCGGAACGCCACCGCGCCGCCGGCCGCGAGCGCCCGGTTGAGGAACCGGAACACGTTGTTCTGCGCCGCGTCGAGCGACGCCACCCCGCCGCTGCCGGTCAGTCCGCCCGCCGGCGGCGTGATCCCCGCCGCCTCGGCGTTGGTGGCGAACGGCGCGTCCGGCGCCGTGCGCCAGTCCACCGGCGTGCCCTTCACCGGCGCCAGCGCCGCCGAGAAGTCTGCCGACAGCGGCTCGCGCGCTTCGACGACGCGCACCCCCATCTGGTACGGCAGCGTCCAGCCCGCCGCGTCGTACGGCTGCTCGGGTGGTCCGCCCGGGAAGTCGCGCAGATCGGGGTAGTCCTGCGGCTCCATGAGCTGCTTCACGAACTGGGCGAACTCCTGATCCATGGGAATCACCCACGTGCCGGCGGGATACGTGACGCCGTCGTACGCCGCCGGACGCGCCAGCGCCTCGATGCGCACGCCGTTAAACGCGAACCGCTTGAGCATGTCGGCCGCCGCCACCGGATCGTGCTGCTGCTGCGGCACCAGGTACGCAAAGGGCGGATTCTTGCGGTAGCGCGTGATCGCCTGGGTGCCCGCCTGGTACCGGTTGTAGAGCAGTTCCTCGCGGTACTTGGCCGCGTAGTCCAGCACCGCCATCGACGCCGTCTCCATGTAGTCCACGGCGTCGCGCAACCGCCACCACCCGCCCTTCCACGGACTCGGGTACAGCGACTGCGGCCGCAGATCGCGGTAGGCGGGCGGGAATTCACGGATGGTGTAGAAGTGGGGCGTGGCGTACTGGTACAGCGCCGTCTCGGTCCAGAAGGCGTCGATGTTCATGAGCATCGGCATATAATCGATGTAGCCGGGGTACCAGGCGTCGAACCCCGTGCCCATGTGCGTGGCCCCCGGCATGCCGTTGGTCTCCAGCTCCTGGGCGATCGTCATGCCGATGGTGTTCACCTCGCGCGACATCAGGGCCGGCACCTCGGGCGCGATCGGCTCGGCGAACGGCGGCAGCCAGATGCGCGTAGGCACCGGCGACGACTGATGCTGCACGTAGATGATCTGCGGCTCCCAGGCGCGCCACGTGCGCGCGATCACGCGCGACTCCACCACGTTGAGCATGTAGGCGTCGCGATTGTCGTCGTGCCCCACGTACTTCTCGTACAGCTCGTGCAGCGGCGCCACCTCGTACGGCGTGCCCACGTTCTCGCGGTACCAGTGCACCACGATGTTCTGCCCGTCGGGGTTGATGGACGGCCACAGCAGCAGCACGTCGTTGTCGAGGATGGCCTTGGTCTCGGGATCGTCGGGCCGCGACAGCAGGTCGTACGCCAGTTGGATGGTGTGCTGCGCGCCCGCCACCTCGCTCGCGTGTAATCCGCCGCTGATGTCCACGAACGCCCGCCCTTCGCGCGCCAGCAGATGCGCGTCGGCCGCCGACAGCCCCTCGGGGTGCGCCAGCCGCTGCGCGATGTCGCGGTAGTGGTCGAGCTTGGCCAGATTCTCGGGGCTCGAAATGATCGCCAGCGTCCACGGATGCCCGTTCGCCGTCACGCCCACGTCCACCAGCTTGATGCGATCGCTCGCCGCCGCCAACTGCCTGAAGTAGGCGATGGACTGGTCGTAGTCGATCAGATGGTAGTCGGCGCCCACCCGGAACCCGAACACCGACTCGGGCGTGGGAATGGCCGCCGCCTGCGCACGGGCGGCGGCGGGAAGGGCGACGGCGAGCGCCAGAGCGCCCGCGGCGAAGATGCGGCCAAGATCACGCGGCTCCATCGGAATCTCCCTCAGCGTAGGACGGCGGGACGGCGCCACCGGCGCCGCGCCTCGAATATGGCCCGCCGCGCGCACCGTCACCAGCGCCGCCATCCGACCGCGCTACCGGCCCCCGGCCAACAGCAGCGAGTCCACGAGCGCCCGGCTTGCCGGTGACGCCCAGTCGCGAATGAATTGCGTGGCGACGATCCGCCCGTCGGCGGCGATCAGAAACGTCTCGGGCACCCCGCGCACCTGGTACTGCGCCATCACGCGCGACCGCCGGTCGTGCAGCACGTCGAACGTCAGGCCGTACCGCGCCACGAAATCGGCGATCTTCGCATCGGCGCCCGCATCGTCCACGCTCACCGCCACGATGCGCAGCCCGCGCGCCTGAGCGTCGCGATACAGCCGTTCGAAACTCGGCATCTCCTCGCGACAGGGCTGGCACCAGGTGGCCCACAGGTTGAGCAGCAGCGGACGGCCCGCGTAGTCGCCCAGCGTGCGCACCTGTGCGGGCGCGGTCACCGTGGACGCGTGGAAATCGGGCGCCATCGCGCCCACCGTCACCGGCGGCGGCGGCGCGACGAGCCACGGGCGCAGCAGCCACGCCGCGCCGGCGATCATCGCCAGCCCGCCGGCCACCGCGAGCTTCCACGGACGGCGCTCGCTGGTCACACGCTGCGGGTGGACATGTCTGCAATTAAGCGACGGCGCGGCCGCCGGGCGACCGGCCCGCGCCAGCCGCGATCCATCACGCCGGCACCGGGTGCCCGTTGCGGGACGCCCGTCGCGCGCTGCACCTTCCCCACCGTCGGATCGACTGCTCGCCGCGCCCCGCCCACCCCCACCCCCACCCCCCGCCCATGCCCCGCCTCGCCCGTTCCCTCGCCCTCGCCCTCGCCGGCGCGCTGCTCGTCGCCCCCGCCCTGGCGGCGCAGGAGACCCCCACCGAGCGCGAGGCCGCGCGCGACATCGTGCACACCCTCGACTCGCTCGAACACGCGCTCGCCCTGCCCGCCATGGTGGCCCGCCTCACCGGCCCCGACGCCGGTCGCGACGCCGTCGCCGCGCGCGCCAAGCAGCTCATGGACACCGAACTCCTCGCCATGGGCGACGACATCACGCGCCATCCCGAGATCGGGTTCACCGAGCAGCGCTCGGTGAAGATCCTCACCGACTGGCTCACCGCGCACGGATTCGACGTCACGGTGGGCGTGGCCGGGCTGCCCACGGCATTCGTCGCCCGCTACAAGCAGAACAACGGCGGGCCCAATCTTGGCGTCATCGTCGAGTACGACGCGCTGCGCGGCACCAAGGGCGCCTTCCACGGCGACCAGCACAGCACGCAGGGCCCCATCGGCCTCGCCGCCGCCGTGGCCGTGGCCGAGTATCTCACGCGCACGCACACGCCGGGCAGCGTCACCGTGTTCGGCACGCCGGGCGAGGAGATGATGCCGCCGGCCGCCAAGACGGTGATGCACGACGCCGGCGTGTTCGCGGGCATGGACGTCATCGTGCGCAGCCATTCGAGCATGGCCACCAGCCGTCCGGCGGCCGGGTTCGGCACCTGCTGCATGAACATCGACGGCACCAAGTACACCTTCAGCGGCGCGCCGGCCCACCAGCTCACGGCCTGGAACGGCCGCAACGCGCTCACCGCCGTCATTCATTTCTTCGACAACGTGGACGGCATCCGCAGCAACCTGCGCCCCGAGGCGCGCATCCAGGGCATCATCGTCGAGGGCGGCGCGGCGCCCAACGTCGTGCCCGATCGCACGGTGGCCGACTTCTACATCCGCTATCCCGACGAGGTCTACCTGGCGCAGGAAACCGAGATGGTGGACAACGCGGCGCGGGCCGCGGCCCTCGCCACCGGCACCAAGGTGAAGATCGATCATTACGGGCAGGCGCGCGACGGCATCAGCATCGGGACGCTCGACGAACTCGGCTTTGCCTACCTGAAGAAGTTCGGCGGCACCAACGTGCTCGCTGACCCGGGCAAGCCGCAGGGCTTCGAGGAAACGGGCAGCGTGTCGAGCGACATTCCCGGCATGGGATTCACGTCACAGACCTCGTCGGCGCCCAACCACACGTACGAGATGCTGGCCGACGCCACCGCGCCCATTGGCCATCACGGTTTCACCGTGGACGCGCAGGCGATGAGCGCCCTGCTCTACGACTTCGCCACGCACGCCGAGTACCGCGCCGCGGTGAAACAGGAGTTCGCGACCATCAAGGGCCTGCACGCCCGCTATCTGGACGAGCTTAAGAAAGTGTATGTATTGCCCAGGGTGCCCGATCCGCAGTAATCGCCGTTTCGTCTGTCCGACTGTCCGACTATCCGACTGTCCGACTGATGGAACTTTCCCGGCTCTCAAGCATTGATATTGCACGGGGCAGCCTCCAGCCCATGCCCCGCAACCCTGGGAACCGCTCCATGCACCGGATCATGAACCCAGTCGCCATTCTTGCCGGAGCCTCGCTTCTCATGCTCAGCGCCAGTTCCTGTCGCGCGGCCAGCGCCGCCGTCACCATCCCCGATCCCGTCGTCGACGCACCCCTCGCCCCGGTCCCGGGCCAGCGCGTGGCCGTGTTCGCCGGCGGCTGCTTCTGGGGCATCCAGGCCGTCTTCGAACACGTGAACGGCGTCATCCGGGCCACGTCGGGCTATTCCGGCGGCAGCGCGGCCAATCCCGACTACGAACTGGTGAGCAGCGGCATCACCGGCTATGCCGAGTCGGTCAAGATCGTGTTCGACCCATCGAAGATCACCTATGGCCAACTGCTCAAGGTATTCTTCGCCGTGGCCCACGATCCCACCGAGCTCGACCGCCAGGGCCCCGACGTGGGCACGCAATATCGCTCGGCCGTGTTCACCACCAACGCCGACCAGCAGCGCATCGCCAGTGCCTACATCGCCCAGCTCGACAAGGCGGGCGTCTTCCCGCGGCCGATCGTCACCCAGGTGGTGCCCTTCCAGACGTTCCACGACGCCGAGGACTACCACCAGGACTATGCCGCCAAGCACCCCGACAACGCGTACATCGTGATCAACGACGCGCCCAAAGTGGCCAACCTCAAGCGGGAGCTGCCTGGGCTGTACTCGGCGACACCGGCGCGTCCGTAACGTCGCCCGCCAGCTCGGCCTGGCGGCGTCCCAGCCACACACCCAGCGTCAGCCACACCGCCGCCAGCGGCACGGCGGCGAATGCGATGCCGGTGAGCCCCAGCCCCAGCGCCGTCAGTCCGGCATACGTCCAGGCCGCGATCTGGTCGCCGCCGCGATAGACGAACGTCTCGATGAAGCTCTTCGCCTTGTACTTGTCCTCGCGCGGCACCACGGTGAACAGCACTTCCATGGCCGGATTGGTGAGCGCGAAGTTGCCGGCGCGCCGCAGTACGATGAACAGGGCCAGCGTCGCGAACACGGGCACCACGCCGAGTGCGCCGAAGCCGATCATCGTCAGCACCGGCAGGAACGCCAGCGTGGCCGTCAGGCCGATCCACCGGATCACGCGGCCGGTGAAGAACACCTGGATGAGAATGGTGAGTGTCTGCCCCACCAGGTCGATCTGCGCCAGCACCGACGTGCGCGCCGCGTTCCCGGCGTAGAACCGCCCCACGATGTCGGCCTGCTCGAAGTACAGGAACGTCGAGCCGATGGTGTACAGGATCAGGAACCCCGAGATGCCGGCCAGGTAGGGTGATTTCATCACGCTCGTGACGCCCGCCCAGATGCCGCCCCCGATCGTCGCCTCGTCAATTTGCTCGACGCCCACGGCCATACCGTCGCGCTGCGCCGGCACCGGAAAGAAGATCACGATCAGCACCGCGACCTCGAGCAACGCCGCCGACACGAGCAGCAGGTTCACGGGTCCGATCTGCCGCGCCAGCAGCGCCGTGACCCCCGATCCGGCGATGGCGCCGAGCGTGCCGCCCACGCCGATGAATCCGAACAGCCGCTTGCCCTGCCCGCTGCGGAAGATGTCGGCCATGAAGGACCAGAACACCGACACCACGAACAGGTTGAACACGCTCGTCCATACGAAGAACGCGCGGCCGGTCCACACGTGGGCCGCCGCCCCCTCGGCCGGCGACACCATCCGCATCAGCACGAAGAACACGAGCAGGTTGGCGATGAAGAAGTGGTACGTGATCGGGATGAACCTGCGCACCGGATACTTCACGACCAGCGCCGAGAAGAACGGCTGACAGATGAGCATGGCGCCGAGCGTGCCGGCGAACAGCCAGGGCAGATTTCGCACGCCTCCCGCCACGCCCACCGCGTCGCGGATGGGGCGCAGAATGAAGTAGCCGCTCAACACGAAGAAGAAGTACGCGAACGCCATCAGCACGGCCCGCACCTCGCCGGGCCGCACGTCCACCACTCGCGCCAGCAGCGGGTGCACGGGGCCCGGCCCGGCGTGGTTTCCGTCGCCGGTCCCGGCCGCGCCCTCGGTCATTCGCTCCCCCGGCCCGTCCGCGCCGCGTGCCATGCGGCGAGCACCTCGGCTTCCCGCGCGGCCGAGATGCCGGCGATCGCGCCCGCTTCGAGCGCCTTGCGCTGCGCGTCGGGACGCGCGTTGTTGTAGTCGAGTGTCGCCTGTGCCGTGTCCGCCAGCGGGCGGAAGGTGAGCCCCGCGGCCACGGCCCGCGCGTTATTGCGCGCCATGAAACCAAGGGTCGGACCGGACGCCGGCACCCACACCGGCATGTCGCGCCACGCCGAGATCTTCTGCGCGCGCAGGAAATCGGCCGGCACCCAGGTGAACTGTGCGCCGGCCGTGGTGATCGCCTTCATCCCGTACAGCATCTCGGCCATGCTCAGATGGGCCGCCGGCCCCATGGCGTTGTACACGCCGAACGTGCGGCGCTCGGCCATGCGGATCATCCATTCGGCGAGGTCGCGCGCATCGATGAACTGCACCGCCTCGTCGGGTTCGCCCGGCGCCAGCACCTCGCCGCCGCGGGCAATGCGCGCCGGCCAGTACGTGAACCGGTCGGTGCGATCGAGCGGGCCCACGATCAACCCCGGCCGGATGATCGTGCTGATGCCCGGGTACGTCTTCTGGACGAGGTCCTCGCAGTACGTCTTGAACGCGCCGTAGTAGTTGCGCGCCTCCGACGCCGGCACGGCGAACGGATCGATGCCGGCGGGCATCGGCGTGCGCCCGTCCGATTCGTCGGCGCCGGGATGGCTGTTGTCGGGGTACACCGACAGCGTGGAGATGAACATGTAGTGCTTGGTGTGGCCGGCCATGTACCGGGCCACGTTGCGCACCCAGATCGGCGACGTCGTGGGATTGTCGATCACGACGTCGAACTGCTTGCCCTCGAGCGCCCTCGTATTGTCGTTCAGATCGCCGATCAACTCCGTCACGCGTCCCTTGAAGAAGTCGGGCCGCGTCTGGTTGCGGTTGAACAGCGTCACGCGATGACCGCGGGCGAGGGCGTAGTTCACCTGCTCGGGGCCGGTGAATCCCGTGCCGCCGATGATCAGGATGTCGAGCGGCGTCGCCGCGCGCTCCACCGCCGGCGCGTCCGGGGCCGGCGACCCAGGCGGAGCCCCGAACGCCAGATCGGGCAACGCGCCGAGGCCGAGCGCGCCGCCGGCGGCGGCGGACCACTTGAGAAAATTGCGGCGGCTGGTGGGCATGGCGCGCGGCTCCTGGGGGGCGGGAAGTGGTGGGGGGCGATCGCAGCTCGGCGGCGATAACATGCCGCCGTCGCGCATCCACCGAAAGGGGCGGTCCCGCCGGCGCGTCACCGGACCTTCGGCGTCCCCTTGCGCAGCGCGCGCTCCGTGGGCGCCACGTTGTTCAGCACCCACTGTCCCACCTGAAACACCGTCCGGCCGGTGTCGGCCCGCGCCCAGATGCCCGTCTTCGTGGAGTCGAACAGCACGTCGGCCAGCGGCGCGTCGGACGGCCCGAACACGCGCAACCGCACCGTGGGACGGCCGAAATTCGCGGCGGCGGCCTGCGCTGGCGTGGCCACCGCCTGCCCCGACAGCGGGTTCAGCTGCTGGACCATCCGGGCCGCGGCCGCCGAGTCCACCGCGGCGCCCGCGGCCAGCGTCCACCCCGTGGGCGCATGTATTAGTGAATACATATGGCCGTGGCGCGTCACCTCGATCCGGTGCACGCCGGGTGCGGCAAGGGCGATGATCGTCTTGTCGCGCCACGCGTCCAGCGGGTGCCCGAACGCGCCGGTCAGCGCGCCGTACAGCGCGTAGACGGTGTCGCCCGCGGTGGGCCGCACGTACACCCCGGCGTAGTCGTCGGTCTGGTGCCCCGTGGTCCAATCCAGCACCGCGCGCCCGGCCACCACCACCCGCACCCGCCGCCCGCTGTCGGCGCTCACGCCCAGCGGCGCCTGCGCCGCGGCGTTCTCGGCCACCATCGCCGCGTGGTTGCTCGTGTCCGCCAGCGCCGCGAGCAGCTGCGCCACGTTCGCCGGCGCCGCCGGCTGCCCGTTCACCCGCCACCGGTGGTCGGCCCCGCGCGCCAGCAGCGCCGTGTCGCTGCGCTGGGTGATCGCCACGGTGTCCACCCGCGCCGTGTCCACCGTGGGCGGGGCGAGCGTCACCTCGCGGTCGTTCGCCGGACGCCGGACCAGCGCCAGCACGCCCCACGCCACGAGCACCACCGCCAGGATCAGCGCCAGCCGCGTCAGGTGCCGGGGGCTCATGCCGCGCCCTCCGCCGCGTGCAGCGGCCGGTAGGGCGCGCGCGTCCGGCGCCGGCGGCGTGCCAGCACGGCCATCCCCGCCACGGCCACCAGCAGCGGCACGCCGAACACGTTGAAGTACTTCACCGCATCGCGCGTGCCGGCGCTCGCGAACGTGAGCTTGGGTGGCGTCCGGTGCTTGGAACGAATGGAGATCAGCGCGTCGTCCTGCGACAGCCAGTCCACGGCGTTGAGCACGAAGTCCAGATTCTGCGGCGCGTGGCCCACGATCCGGTCGGTGACGAAGTCGGTGTTGCCCACCACGATCGCCCGTCCGCGCGCCAGCGTATCGGCCGCCGACCGCGCCGAGGCCTGCACCGCCAGCAACCGCGTGCCCAGACTGTCCTGCGGAAACGCCCGCGTGGGATCGATGGAGGTGGCGCCGTGCACGAGTCCGCCCGCCGCGCTGGTCGTGAACAGCGGCGTGCGCGCGTAGCGCGACGTCGTCGTGGTGTCCACCGGACTCGCCCAGGTGAGCATCACGTCGGTCACCTGCTGGTTCACCGGCGACCGCTGCGTGCTGCGGGCGTCGATGAAGAACGGATACCGCGTGAGCACCTGCCCCGCCGCCGACGGCACCGGCACGATCTCGTTGGCCGTCAGGTCGTAGGCCATCGTCGTCGGCACGCTGATACCGAACGGCGCCAGCACCTGGTTCCACCCCACCGGCTTGGGCATCGCTACCGGCGCTTCCGGCGACGGCTGCATGCCGCTGGCCAGCACCAGCGCGCTGCCGCCGCGCGCGAACAGCGCCGCGAACCGCGCCCTCACCGGCGCCGGGACCGAATCGGGGCCGCCGATCACGATCACCGTGTTCAGATCCGCCGCCGGCTGCGCGGTGTCGGTCACCGAGAGCATCCGCACCGCGTACGTCTTGCCCAGTTCGGTCTGCAGCGCCTGCACCGTGCCCCCCGGACCGGAGGCGCCGTTGAAGATGCCCACCACCGGTTTGGCGGCCCGCGTCAGCGACCGGATGGCCGACGCCAGCTGGTACTCCAGGTCCGCCGTCTCGCCCACGAACGGCATCGTCACCTGCTTGCCCTCGTACTGCACGGCGAGGCCGAAGTACCCCTGCTTCACCTGCAGCGACGCGTTGCCCACCACGTTGAACTGCACCGGCCGCACGCCCATCGCCGCCGCCGCGTGCGCCGCCGTCGTGTCGCGCGTCGGGTCGCGCACGATCACGCGCAGCTTGCCGTGCGCCGCCGACCGCAGATCGCCCAACAGGTCGTCCACGTCGCGCTTCATGAGCGACACGCTCGTCGGCAGCGCGTCCGACGCGAACTCGTTGATCGTCACGATGTCGTTGAGCCCGCCTACGATCTGGCGCGTGCCCGGGCTCAGCGTGTAGGCGTGCCCAGGGGTGAGGTCGAGCCGGCCGCCGATGGAGTTCCCCATGAGGTTCACCACCACGAGGATCGCGACCATCACCCCCACGCCCAGCCGCAGCCGCCGCCGCGCCGCGCCGCTCTGCGACAGCTTGCGCCCCAGCAGCGTGCCGTACGCCAGCGCCAGGAACACCCCCGCCAACGACACGAAGTACACGGCGTCGCGCAGATCGATCACGCCGCGCCCGATGTTCTCGAAGTGCGACAGCACGCCCAGCAGCGCCGCCACCGTGCCCAGCGTCGGCGGCAGCCCCACGATCAACGGATTGAGCCCCACCAGGATGAGGGCGAACATCACGGCCACGGCGAGGATGAACGCCGTGATCTGACTGCGCGCCAGGCTCGAGGTCCACACCCCCACGCCCACCAGCCCCAGCGACAGCAGCATGGCGCCGACGTACTGCGCCACCACCGGGCCCCACGCGACTTTGGCCCCCAGCGTGAGCCCCAGCGGAATGGGCAGCGTGAGCGCCAGCCCGATCCACAGGAACAGGACCGCGCCCGCGAACTTGCCCAGCAGCAATTCCAGTTCGCTCACCGGCTGCGTGAGCACCAGCTCGAGCACCCCGTTTCGATTGTCCTCGGCCAGCGTGCGCATGGCCACCGCCGGCACGAAGAACAGGAACATCCACGGCAACAGATCGAGCATCGGGCGCAGCGATGCCACGCCGTCCAGATACGCCTGCCGGAAGTACATGAACGCGTTGGCGCCCACGAACACCACCAGCAGCACGTAGCCCGTGGGATGATCGAACAGCGCCTTCACCTCGCGGCGGGCAATGGTCCAGATGCGCCCCATCATGCGGCCGCCTCGGCGGCAGCCGCTGGCGCCGCGCCATCGGGCGACTGGGTGAGCTGGCGGAACAGATCCTCCAGACTTCCCGTCTCCTGGTGCAATTCGTACAACGTCCACCCCTCCGCCTTGGCCGCCTCGAAGATGCGCGGACGCAGGTCGGCGTTGGCGGCCGCCGTCACCTGCGCGCGCCACCGCCCGTCCGGCGTCTGGTGCGCGTCCACCCCCTGCACGCCCGGCAACGCCGCGAGCCGCGATTCCACGTGCGCGCCCGCCACCTCGACGTCGATCCGCACCCCCGCCGTGGCCTGGTTCACGAGCGCGTCCACCGAGCCATCGGCCACGAGCTTCCCGCGATTGATGATCAGCAGCCGCGAACACGTATGCTGCACTTCCGACAGCACGTGCGTGGACAGCATCACCGTGCGCTCGCGTCCGAGGTGCCCGATCAGATGCCGGATCTCCACGCGCTGGTTGGGATCGAGCCCCTCGGTGGGCTCGTCGAGAATCAACAGGTCGGGCCGGTGCAGGATGGCCGCGGCCAGCCCCACTCGCTGCTTGTAGCCCTTGGACAGTTCGCCGATGGGCCGGTTGAACACGGGCTCGATGCCCGTGGACGCCACCGCCTCGTCAACGGCGCGTGCCCGCGCCACGCCCGCGAGTTCGCGCAGCCGTCCCACGAAGTCCAGATACTCCGCCACCAGCATCTCGTGGTACAGCGGATTGTTCTCGGGCAGGAATCCGATGCGCCGCTTGGCCTCGCGCCCGGCCTCGGCCAGCGGCACGCCGTCCATCCGGATGGTGCCGGCGTCGGGTTCGAAGATCTGCGTGATCATCCGCATCGTGGTGGACTTCCCGGCGCCGTTGGGCCCCAGAAATCCCACCACCTGCCCACGATCGACGGTGAACGACACGTCGTCCACCGCGGGGATGCCATCAAAGCGCTTGGTGACGCGCTCCAGCGAGAGGAGAGACATGCTGCGTACAGAAAAAAATCGCCCGGCGCCTGTCAATCGGCGCCGGGCATAAGATTTTGTGAGCACACGCGACGCGGCCGCGTCCTCACCGTTTCTGAATGCTCTCGGCGCGTGCCTCCAGCCACCCGCGCCAATCGGCATCGAGTTGCGCGAACGTCTTGGGCCCCGCAGGCTGCGACGCGAGCAGTGCATCGAGCGGCTTCGCCATGATCCGGGCATCCACCATCTGCCCGATCACCGGCGCGCCCTCACGCGTCAGGAGATACCGGCCGAGCACCGTGGCCTGCGCGTCGAACAACAGCACGCCACGCAGCGGCATCGCGCGCTGCGCCCCCTGCGCCCCCGGCGCCCGGCCGCCACGCCGCTCGCCGCGACCCCCACGGCCACCCATCCCGCCCCCGCGCTCCATGCCGCCGCCGCGCATGCCACCGCCGTATCCACCACCGAAGCCGCCGCCGAATCCGCCGATCCCGCCTCCACCCTCGCCACCCTCGCCGCCCTCACCGCCCTCACCGCCCCGTTCGCCGCCGCCGAATCCACCGCGCGCGCCGTTCCCTTCCCCTGCAGCCGCGCCATTCACGGCGCCAGCCGTTCCCGCGAACATCGCCGCCGGCGGCTGCATCGAAAAGAATTCCTCCACGGGATACACCCGGACGTTCGGCGCCACCAGCTCCGCCGCGAGCCGGCCCACCGTGGTGTCGCTGACCGCGAGCGCCGGCACCAGGGCCTCGGCCCACGCCGGCACCCGCGGATCGTCCACCAGGCCCGTGGATCCCTGCGACGGCGAGTGCCCGGTGAGTGCTGTGGCGCGGGCCGACAGCCAGGCCCGCATCACGCGCTGCGTAGGATCGCGCATGGCATACGCGTCCGGCTCCCGTCGCTCACCCCGCGCCGGGTCGAACAGCGGCACGTCCACGACCGTGCGCACCACCCCCGGCGGCAGGGGCGGGCCGGGTTGGAACCCCATCCCGCTCTGCGCCCGGCCCACGCGGTGCACGCTCACCACCATCAGCGGCGGCGTCTCGCCGAACAGGTCGTGGTACACGCGGCTCTGCCGTGCCACCGCCGAATCCACGGCGGCGATGTCGCGCCGCGTGAACGCCACGATCTCGTATCCCGCGCCGCGCGACACCCACGTGGTGTCGCCGAACACCACCCGCGGCGCGGCGCGAACGGCGGCCACGATGGCGGGGTTCTGGTCGGGGGACCGCGGCCCGCCGGAGGCGCACGCGGCGATCGCCGCCGCCAGCGCGGCGCCGAGGGGAACCCGCTTCAACATGGGATGTGGCATGGCACACGGCCTTCGGGTCGGGACGGAACTGATACCCGTGTCCCGGCACGAAGGTTCACAGCGTCAGGCGTCGGTGGCGGCCTCCAGCCCCAACTCCCCCGTCTCCAGACTGCGCGCGGCAATGGCGTCCACCCGCTCGTCCTGGTTGTGCCGCAGGCCGCGGATGCTCCGGCGCGCCCGGCGATAGGCCATGGGCACGAAGATCCGCGCCATGTCGATGTGCGGCTGGGCCGCCTCGGCTTCCGGCCCCCCCGCCTGCTCGATCTCGTGCGTCACGCGCGACAGCACCGCCGTGGCCATGAAGATGTCGATGGCCGCGTTGGCCATCCGCTCCTGCAGATACTGGCGGTCGATGATCTGCTTGCCGTGTTTGACGATCACGCTCTCCACGCTGAGCGCGAGGTTGTGAATGAGGTCGGCTACGAGCCCGGCCTCGTCGGCCAGCGCCGGATGCACCTTGGTGAAGTTGGCCTTGGTGATCTGTCGCTTGGCGCGGTCGGTGAGATAGTGGCTGATGGCGCCGATGGAATGGATGGGATCCTTGAACGCCTTGCCCAGTTCCTTGAGCTTCTCGCCCGGCTGCTGCAGCCCCATGAGCGCGATCAGCGCCCGCAGGATCTCGTTCGTGCCCTCGAAGATCAGATTGATGCGCGAATCGCGCACCGCCTGCTCGTACGGATACTCCTTGGAGTAGCCGATGCCGCCGGCGATCTGCAGGGCGTCGTTCGACGCCCGGAACGCCAGCTCGCTCGCGTAGATCTTGCACGCCCCGGTCTCGAGCGAGAAATCGATGCCGCCGCGATCCATCATGCCGCTGGCCACCTGCACGGCGGCGTCGGCCGCGTACACCTCCACCGCGTTCTGGGCGATCTTCTTGCGGATCATCTCGAAGTTGCCGATCGACTTGCCGAACTGCTGGCGCTCGTTGGCGTACTGGATGGCGATGCGCATGATGCGCCGGGCGCCGCGCGCCGAGCCGGCGGCCAGCCCGAGACGCCCGGAGTTGAGCACTTCGAGCGCCACGTGGAAGCCCTGCCCCACCTCGCCCAGACGGTCGGCCACCGGCACCTTGACGTTCTCGAAGAACACCGCCCGCGTGTCGCTGGCCTTGATCCCCATCTTCTGTTCGAGCTGGCCCAGCCGCACGCCGGGGGCGTGGGCGTCCACGATGAACGCCGTCACCCGCTGCTTCGGTTTGCCGTCGATCTCGATGGCCACCTTGGCGAACACCGTGAAGATGTCGGCGTAGCCGGCGTTCGAGATCCAGATCTTCTGCCCGTTGAGCACGTAGTGCGTCCCGTCGGCGCTCAGCACGGCGGTGGACTTCATCGCCTGCGCGTCCGAACCCGACCCCGGCTCGGTGAGACAGAACCCGGCCACGTATTCGCCGGTGGCGCACTTGGGCAGGTACCGCTGCTTCTGCGCCTCGCTGCCGAACAGGGTGATGCCCTTGCAGCCGATGGACTGATGCGCGCCGAAGTACACGGTGAGCGCCGGATCGGTGCCGCCCAGTTCGCCGAAGATCCGGTTGTACACCTTGGCCGTGGCGCCGAATCCGCCGTACGCCTCGGGAATGCTCAACCCCATCAGTCCCAACTCGTGCATCCCCTGGAGCACCTCGTCGGGAAAGCGCGCGTCGTGATCGATCTTTGCAGAATCAATATGGTCGGCGGCAAACGCCCGGAAGGCGTCGAGAATCGCATCCAGCGACTCCCGCTCCTCGGGGCTCAGCGCGGGAAACGGAAAGACGAGGTCTTCCAGGATCTCGCCCAGAAAGACGCCGCGGGTGAACGACGGATTGACGTCGGGCGCGGCAAGATGCGGCGCAGCGGCCTTCCCGGACGAACCGGTGGCGGGTGCCGTGGTGGCGGTCATGCGCAAATCCCCCGTGAATGGCAAGTCGATCTCTCCCTGTACCATCGCTGGCCGGGCCCGTTCCGCGCAATCGGTGAATCCTCCAAGGCGGGCCCGGAACATCCGCCCGGGCCAGCACTGGTCGCCGTGCGCGCGGCGCGATATCGTCTAGATTGTCAGCGCGCGCTGCCGCGCGGCCCCTGCCCCTGCCATCGCCCTCGTCCGCTCCCGCATGCCACTGGCCCGTTCGTGGATGGTCGTTGCCGCCCTCGGGCTGGCCGCGGGCCCCGCCGCTCGCGCGCAACAGCCGACGGCCGGCCGCGAATTCCCCGCGGCGCGCGACCAGGGACCCGTCCACGAGGCCTGGACCCAGCGCGACCTGGTGCCCGGAGCCCAGGTGAATGCCGCGGTGCAGGCCGACGACGGTTACCTCTGGCTGGCCACCACCGTCGGGCTCCTCCGCTTCGACGGCGCCCGCGCCACGCGCATGGATCCGCCGGCGCTCGATTCCCTCCCCTCCCGCTCGGTGCTCAGCCTCCTCAAGGCGCGCGACGGCGCCATCTGGGCGGGCACGGCGCACGGCGGACTCTTCCGGCTGGCCGGCGACACCGTGACCCACTGGACCACCGCCCAGGGCCTGCCCAGCAACCTGGTCCCCGCGCTCTTCCAGGATTCCACGGGCACGATGTGGGTGGGCACGGCCAGCGGCCTCTGCCGCATGGACGCCGGGCGCTGCCGGCGGGTGGGGCCACCGGGATTCCGCGCCCTCGCCCTGGGCACCGACTGGAGCGGCCGGCTGCTCGTCGGCAGCTACGGGCTGTTCCGCCTGGTGGGCGACTCGCTGGCCGCCCTCCCCGTGCTCACGCCCACGCTCTACCGCGTCACACGCATCACGCGTGGGCGCGGCGGCGTGGTCTGGGTGTCCACCGTGGCCGGGCTCGTGCGACTGTCGGCGCCCCCCGCCCCCGGCGCCCCGCCCGGCGTGCGCAGCTTCACCACGCGCGACGGCCTGCCCTCCAATTACGTCCTCACCGCGCTCGCCGGCGGCGGCGACACGCTGTGGGTGGGCACGCTGGGCGGCGGACTCGCGCTGCGCCACGACGGCCGCTTTCTCACGATCGACGAGCGCCAGGGACTCACCGACGACCGCGTCAACTACCTCACGCGCGATCGCGACGGCAACCTCTGGGCCTCCACCAGCGGCGGGCTCGATCGCTTCCACGCCCGCGCCATCACCACGTTCACGCGCGCCGACGGTCTGCCCGACCCGCTGGTGTGGGCCGTGGCGGGCGACGGCCACGGCACACTCTGGCTGTCCACCAACGCCGGCGGCCTCACGCGGTTCGCGGGCGGCCGGTTCACCACCTGGAACAATCACCCGGCCATCGCCACCAGCCGCATCAGCGTCATCGCGCCGGTGGCCGACGGCTCCGTGTGGCTCGGCGTGCGGCCGCGCATCGTCGTGCGATTCCACGACGGCCGCGTGGACGATTGGTCGGCGCGCCCCGGCGCTCCGCGCGGCAACGTCGTGGCGATCACGCAGTCACCGGACGGCGATCTCTACTTTGGCGGCACCACCGGCCTCGTGCGACTGCACGCCGGCGCGTTCTCCACCGTGGCGCTGCCCGGCGATTCCGCGGCCCGCGCCATCCGCGTGCTCGCCCTCGCCCCCGACGGCACGCTCTGGGCCGGCGGCAATTCGCTCTACCGCGTGCGTCGCGGCCGCGCGGAGTTGGTGGGCGACCCTGGCGCGTTCACGGCCAACGCCATCACCGCGCTGCTCCCCGACAGCGGCCGCCTCTGGATCAGCACCGACGGCACGGGCTTGCGCCTGCTGCGCGACAACCGGCTGACGTCGCTCGCCCACGCGGGCACGGACATGCTCACCGAGGCGTTCACCCTGCTCGACGACGGCCACGGCAGCATCTGGCTCGCGTCGTCGTCGGGCCTGGAGCGCGTGGAGAAGCGCGAACTGCTCGCCGCCGCCGCCGGACGCCTGGCCACGATCCCGGTGCGCCGCCTCGACAAGAGCGATGGGCTGCTCAGCACCGAGTTCAACAGCGCCGGCGCGTCGTCGGGCTGGCGCACGCCCGACGGGCGCCTCTGGTTCGCCGGCGCCCACGGCCTCGTCGCCGTGAATCCGGACGTGATTCTCCCGCCGGCCGCGCCGCCCCCGGCGCGCATCGAACGCGTCGTGGCCGACGGCCGCGCGCTCTCGGCGCGCTCGGAGCTCACCCTGCCCAAGGGCACGCGCCAGATCGTCATCGATTTCACGTCGCTGCAGTTCCGTTCACCGCGCCACATCCGGTTCCGCTATCGTCTGCTCGGACTGGACACCGTGTGGCAGAACGTGGGCACACGGCGCAGCGCGTTCTATTCGAGCCTCCCCGGCGGCACGTACACCTTCCAGGTCTCGGCGCGCGACGACGCCGGCGACTGGAACACCCAGCCCGCGCAGCTGTCCCTGCACGCCCTGCCGCCGTTCACGCAGACGCTCTGGTTCTTCCTCCTCCTCGGCGTGGTCACCATCGGCGCCACCGCCGGCGCCCTGTCGCTGCGCGAACGCGCCCTCCGCCGGCAGGCGCGCCGCCTCGAGAGCCAGGTGGCCGAACGCACGCGCGATCTCAAGGACGAGGTCGCCACGCGCGAACGGGCCGAAGACGCGTTGCGCGAGGCCCGCGACCATCTCGAGCGCCGGGTCATCGACCGCACCGCCGATCTCGGCCACGCCATCGACGCCCTCCGCCTCAATCAGGAACGCCTCGACCTCCTCGTGCGCCAGCTGCCGGCCGTCGTCTGGTCCACCGATCCCCAGCAGCGCATCGTCACCGCCGTCGGATCGGGACTCTCCGCCATCGGGCTCGACCCCGACGAACTGGTGGGCCGCAGCTTCGACGACGTGCTCGACGACCCCGATCTGCGCCGCGGCTTCCGCCTCGCCCACCATCGCGCCCTGCGCGGCGAGCCGACGCAGGAGCGCGGCACCTACCGCGACCGCACGTTCGAGTGGCGCGTCGAGCCGGCGCGCGACGCGCACGGCCTCGTCACCGGCGCCATCGGCCTCGCCCTCGACGTCACCGACCAGGCCCGCCTCCGGGAGGAGATCCTCCAGGCGCAGAAGATGGAGAGCATCGGCCGCCTCGCCGGCGGCGTGGCCCATGACCTCAACAATCTGCTCACCGCCGTACTCGGATTCGTCGACCTCAGCGCCTCGGCCAAGACGCGCGAGGAATTGTTGGAGAGCCTCGACGAGATTCGCTTCGCCTCGGAACGCGCCGCCTCGCTCACCCGCCAGCTGCTCACCTTTGCCCGCCGCCAGAAGACCAGCGTCGGCCCCGTGGACGTGGGGGCCACGCTACGCGGCGTGGACGGCCTCGTGCGACGGCTGCTCGGCAGCGGCATCACGCTTCACACGGACGTGGATGCGGGCGCGCCGCCGGTGCTCGCCGACCCGCATCAGCTGGAGCAGGTGATCGTGAACCTGGCCGTGAACGCGCGCGACGCCATGCCCGACGGCGGCCGTCTCACCATCACGCTGCGCACCCGGGACATTGAACGCCCGCGGGGCGACCTCGCGGCCGGACCGTACGTCGTGCTCACGGTCATCGATACCGGCGTCGGGATGCCAGAAGAGGTGAAGGCGCGGGTGTTCGAACCCTTCTTCACCACCAAGGAGTTGGGCAAGGGCACCGGCCTCGGCCTGTCCACCAGCTTCGGCATCGTGCGCGAATTCCACGGCGCCATCGAGATCGCCAGCGCCCCGGGCGAGGGCACCACCGTGAGCGTGTATCTGCCCGCGCATGCGCGGCCCACGCCGGCCGTCCGCGTCCCGCCGCAGGCACCGGCCGGGAATGGCGCCGCGACCATCCTGCTCGTCGAAGACGAGGCACCGGTGCGCGAACTGGCGTGCCGCGCCCTCGAGTCCTTCGGCTACCGCGTCCTCACCGCCGCCGACGGGCGCGAAGGCATTGACGTGGCCGCCGCGCACGACGGCCCCATCCATCTGCTGCTCACCGATGTCCGGATGCCCCGCCTGAGTGGACTCGATCTCGCCGCGCAGCTGATGACGGCGCGCCCCGAACTCCGCGTGCTCGTGATGTCCGGCTACGCCGACTTCACCCCCCCGCTCGACGCCCCTCAACTGGCCGACGTGCCGCGCCTCATGAAACCGTTCCGGATCACGGAACTGGCCGAACGCGTGCGCCAACTGCTCGCCGGCCAGCCGCCCTTCGGAACCTGAGCGGCCGACCGGCGGGCCCGCGGCCGCGTTACCCGCCGTTGCCGCGCCGGTGCGCGGTGCGCCCGGACGACGACCGCGACGACGACGACGGCTCCGGCGTGGAGCGCCGTTGCGGGGCCGGCGCCGAACGGACGCGCGGAGCCGGCGGGGGCGCCCAGCGAACCCGGGGCGCCGGCGCGGGCTCGGCCCGCCGCGGCTGCGCCGTGCGCACCCGCGGCGTGGACGGCAACGGGTCGCGGCGACGCAGCACCATCGGCGCCGGCGTCACCGGCCGGCCCTGGCGCGGAGCCGGCGTGTACGTCTGGCCGCCGCTCCGGCGGGAACCCTCGCTCCCCCCCGACGGCTGGCGGTAGCCCGAGCCCCGGTCCACCACACCGTGGTCGCGCGGCACGGCGTACCGGCCATCGTTGTGATGGTCGTAGTTCACGCCGCGGTGAATTTCCGTGTAGCGGTGAATGCGGCCGTAGTCCGGCCGGCGGTAGAGCACGTCGTGGTCGTACCGGACGTGCCGGTAGCCGGCGTTCACGTACACGGTGGTGATGCGGATGAACGGCCGCGAACGGGCAATCCACCCCCCGCCCTGCCAGCCGGTATAGACGATGCGCCGCGCCGGCCAGTCCCAGTCGTACATGAGCCAGGCGCCGATCGGATACCCGATGCCGAAGCTGATCCCGGCCCGGTAGCCGGTGCGGTACATGGGCCCGCAGTAGATCACCGACGGATCATATACTGGAACGTATATCACCTGCGGCTGCGCCGGCCACACGCGGATGTACCCGGCGTCCACCACCACCTGCTGCTGCGGCGACGACTCCAGGTTGCCGTACTGGCGCGCCAGCTGCCGCATGTGCTGCACCGCCTGCATCACGTCGGTGGATTGGCCGGCGTACGCCTGCCCCAGCGACGTCGTCCAGTCGATCTTCGTGTCCATCATGTTGAGGATCGTGGGATAGTGCGCCACGGCCTTCACGCTCACGTCCCAGTACTGATCGTCGATCCCGTTGGTGCCGTTGGCGCGCACGTATTCCGCCGCTTGCTGGATCTGATCGGGGAACGTGGACGCCAGCAACACCTGCGCGAGCAGTGGATCGGCATACAGCGCCACCGGCGCCACCAGGTTGTCCAGCTGGTCGGCGCTGAACGCCACCGTCGCCGCCGTGGCAACCTGTGGCTGCGGGTCCTGCATCGGCATCGCATACGCCGCGCTCGCGGCCACGCCGCCAAGGGCGAGCGCCAGCGCGGTGCTGCGAACCAACGAAGCGGACGAGATAGTACGCATGGCCACATCCTCCCGGTTCTGAATCCCTGCCCCTACACCCGGTCCTGCCGGGCCTCTTAGTGAATTGTATACACCATTCCAACCGAATGTTGCACTGTCACTTAGCTGACAGCTTCGGCGGCGGATAACCGGGAAATCCGGGGGTTAATTCGGGCGCCGACGGCCCCGTCAACGCGCGCCAGACGACGCCGGTTTCGGGTGGCTGAGCGCGTACACGTACGCCGACACGGCGCACACCTGCGCCGCGCTCAATGCCGCGCCGCCCAGCGGCGCCATCGGCGCCGGATGCGCCTTGGGCTTGGCCACGCCGGCCCGCACGATCTTTACTATTCCCGTATACGAGCCGTCGGTGTCCAGCCACGTCGCGTCGGTGAGATCGGGCGCGATCATCGTGCCGCGCGCATCGAGCCCGTGACAGGCAAAGCAGCCCCCCGCCTCGCCGAACAGCGGACCGCCACGCTCCACCTGCGCCTTGCTCACGCGCGGACAGCCGGCCGCCGAATCAGGGGGCAGTGCGCGCGACGCCAGAGCGGACGACGGCGTGGTCGCCG
>Ga0307375_10000911_pt1 | contig 34179 bp, 33 predicted proteins | sample TR1MG_FD_202531 | JGI IMG/M metagenome (GOLD analysis project Ga0307375, IMG submission 202531) | Soil microbial communities from Risofladan, Vaasa, Finland - TR-1 | ecosystem: Environmental > Terrestrial > Soil > Coastal area > Acid sulfate soil | place: Finland: Risofladan, Vaasa | collected... | reverse complement strand
TCATAGCCTTCAAATAGAGTGTTCATAACCCCGGAGCCTTTGGTATCGATCAGAAACTGGCTTCTAAATCCTATAAGTCCCCTTGAGGTTATTACAAATTCCATATCTACCCGTCCGTTGCCGTTGTTATGAAGATTCACCATATGCCCCTTTCTTTTGGCAACGTTCTCGGTAATAACTCCTACAAATTCTTCAGGTACATCAATAAAAATGCGCTCAACCGGCTCTGTAACTCTGCCATCTTCTTCTTTTGTTATAACCATGGGCTTAGAGACCATAAACTCATAACCTTCACGCCTCATGGTTTCAATAAGAACAGCCATTTGAAGCTCTCCTCGTCCTGCAACCTCAAACGCGTCGGCCCGGTCGGTGTCCTTAATCTGAATAGAAACATTTCTCAGCTTTTCCTTGTCCAGCCTCTCTCTTATTTGCCGTGAGGTTAAGAATTTGCCTTCCCTACCGGCGAACGGTCCGCTGTTAACATAGAAAATCATGGATATTGTAGGCTCATCAACCTTTATACGCTCAAGCGGCACAGGGTTATCGATTCTGGAAACCGTATCTCCGATTTGAACCTTCTCTTCTCCCGCAATAGCAATAATGTCCCCAGCTTCTACCTTCTCGACCTGTGTTTTCTCAAGCCCTGAGTACGTATATAAAACGGAAATTTTAATATTTGTTACTGAACCACCTTCACCACAAAGCGCATAGCTCTTGTTGGACTCAAGCTCTCCGCTCATCATTCTTCCAATGGCAAGCCTGCCAACATAGTTATCGTAATCCAAGTTAGTAATTAGAAATTGTGTTACTGAGCCGTCCCCAACTTCAGGACCGGGAATTGAAGTTATAATTTGGTCAAAAAGAGGAATCAGATTATCTGAGGAATCATTGATTTCTTTGTGCGCCGCGCCAATTTTTGCATTTGTGTATATGATAGAAAATTCAATCTGCTCCTCGTTTGCGTCAAGATCGATAAAAAGGTCATAGACCTCGTCTATTACCTCATCCGGACGGGCATCAGGTCTATCGATTTTGTTTATCACAAGAATAATTGGGAGCTTCTTTTCAAGAGCCTTCTGCACTACAAAACGCGTTTGAGGCAATGGGCCTTCACTTGCGTCAACTAGAAGCAAAGCTCCGTCAACCATATTTAGGCTTCTTTCTACTTCCCCTCCAAAATCTGCGTGACCCGGGGTGTCAACGATATTAATTTTAATATCTTTATAACGAACTGCAGTGTTTTTAGCTGTAATAGTTATCCCGCGCTCTTTCTCAAGATCCATTGAGTCCATAACCCTTTCTTCAACATGCTGGTGTTCATGGAATATATTGCTCTGCTGTAGCATGGCATCTACAAGTGTAGTCTTGCCGTGGTCTACGTGAGCTATGATTGCGATGTTTCTGATATTATCTTTTCTCATACAAATACATTCCTCTCCTTAGTAAGGAAAACTTTTAAGCTTCGTGGATTTAGTAGGGAGTGATCATAGATTAAGTCGAAACGCGCTTACTATCCCAGAGGCCAAAATCTTAAAAACTACCCTAATGATCCAGACTATAAGGCGAAAATCAAACTATATTATTAATAATCATGGATTAGTATGTTAAGTAAGAGATTATTAAGTTGGGATTAAGTGTTAAATGGACTGCTGTTCTTAATTGATTCTATTTTCTGTCTAATTTCCCGTACCCTCTTTTTAGATTCTTGGAGCTTCTCAGTTTCAATTTTGTAGAAATTTTTAAGTGGAACAAGAGAATCAGTAACTTGCAAACTTATTCCATCAAAGTCGCGCTTGAGTTGTGAACTAACACTGGATGTAAGCTCTTCGATAAGGGCGTCCACTTTATGATTAAACTCCTTCATAGCGTCTCTTCTCTTTTTAGGAAGTATCGCAAACGCAGTGGCCATAACAGCAATTGTCGCAAGTATGCCGGTAATATCCACAATGAATGAAGAAAAAGCCGTTACAACCGCTGTACCAATCGCAAGTGTCCCAACCTGAACACCTAGTACTGAAGCTACGGCGCCCCTGGCAGAGTCAACAAGATTGCCGCCGAGCACTGAAGGGTCAATGCTTTTCCTTTTGGTCTCAAGCTCTGATCTCACGGTATCTATGAGCCTGGTCCTGTCGTATGTAAATCCCGAGCTCATGCTTGGCACATCAGATTTTATGGAGCTATTATAAAAATTGATTGTGCTATCAAGCAAAGCCCTGGCTGATTTCTCAGTCCAGCTCACCATAGAATCTAGATCCTTCTCAAGCTCAGCCACTGTCTGGCGGGATACTTTGTACTCAAACTCCTTGGCTACTTTATCCTTGCTGATCAACTTAAATATATTTTGGAATCTAATAAGATCGTCTATAAATTGGATCCCTCTCGTTTTAAATTCTAGGAGCCTGCTCCTGATTCGCTCTGTAAACTGTGATGAGTTGCCGACAATTTCATCTTTCATGCCGTCAAGTTTTCGTTGGAAACCAGCTAGTTTCTCTGTGTCTTGAGATATTTTATACAGATTAGCATCAATTGCTTTTTCGGTCTCAGAACAAAGACTCAAGGCTAATTCAGAAGAGCCTTGAATTTTTAATCTGACACGTTCTTCTTCTCCAAGAGTTTTAAATATATATTCCTCAAGCTCTGCAAAACCGCTCTTAGTATAAAGTCCTGAATCCGATCTTGCTTTAGCCTGTCTTGCCAGTTTTGCGGAAACTGGAATTACGTGGGGTTTAAAACTAAATGCTCTTTCAAGCTCGCCAGAAGTATGTGAAATAAGCTGATCCAGTTCCTCTTGATCTTTTGCTACATCAATCTTATTTAGAACAAATACAATATTTTTAAGCCATTCCTCTTTTATAAATTCAATGAGCTTAGCCTCGCTTCCTGTTACAGCTCGCTCCGCCCCTATAGTAAAAAACACAATATCCGCTTTAGGTATAAACTCCTCTGTAATTTTTTGGTGCTGTGCTATGGTTACATTAGTACCGGGGGTATCAACCAGTAGAATTCCTTTAAGCCTTTCTTCAGGAATAGAAATCAAACGACTACCGTTCTCTATAGATTCTAGAGTTTGATCCCCGTATTTTATAACCGTTATTTCGTCAGTAGTTGGGGTAATCCCCTCAGCAAGAACATCAAGTCCCAAGAGTGTATTAATAATAGAGGATTTTCCAGTGCTGAACTCACCGATAAATACGATCGAAAAAAGATTTTCTAAATTCTCTATAACCGAGGTTAGCTTATTTCTCAGATCATCATCTGAAAGAATCTCGATCTCGGCTAGAAGATTTGTAAGCAGCAGCTTTTCTTCGAGAATTATTTTTGAGTATTTTTCGTTTAGTATTTGCATAACCCGCTCGTATGTAGTCAATTATAACCAAGATATTGGATAATGAATATCCGGTGAAGAATAGATATTACAAAGTAAATCTATGAATACATTTTATGAATATAATCATCCTTGTAAAAGAAAGAAGGTACAGTAAACTCAGTAGGAGTTAGATGAAAAACATGAGAAGAGGAAGACTGGACTCTGCACTAAGAATTAATACTTTCTTTATTGGATTTATAACTTTCCTAATACTAATTTGTCTTTTCGCAATAAATTATACTAATTGGGCTCATGCCTCGGGATCAAAAGAGATGAAACATTCAAACAGGTTAAAAAATGAAAAAAGCCCCTATTTACTCCAACACGCCGACAACCCTGTGGATTGGTACCCTTGGGGTGAGGAAGCTTTTGATAAAGCCCGGAAGGAAAACAAACCGATATTACTTTCAATTGGGTATTCCACATGTCATTGGTGTCATGTAATGGAGCACGAATCTTTTGAAGATGAAGAAGTAGCAAAACTCATGAACGAAACTTTTGTCTCGATTAAAGTAGACCGGGAAGAACGCCCGGATATCGATGGTATTTATATGACAGTGTGTCAGATGATGTCTAAGGGAGGTTGTGGCTGGCCGTTGAATATTATTATGACTCCGGACAAAAAGCCTTTTTTTGCAGCCACTTACATACCTAAAGAGAGCCGTTACGGAAGACTCGGTATGATAGAATTTGTGCCTAAAGTAAAAGAGGCCTGGGAAAAGGACAATGAGAACATTCTGAAATCTGCCGAAACTATTACGGAAGCGGTTAAGAAAGCAACTGACGTTTCACAAAATACACAAGTCAAAGATCTGTCAACAAAAACTCTAGATACTGCATATAATCAACTCCTAAGAAATTTTGATGAAGAAAATGGTGGTTTTGGCAGATCTCCGAAATTCCCGACGCCGCATAACCATCTTTTCTTACTCAGGTACTGGAAACGTACGAATGATCAGCAAGCCCTGGATATGGTTGAAAAAACCCTACAAGAAATGCGTCTTGGCGGAATGTACGACCATGTTGGATTTGGTTTTCACCGCTATTCAACAGATCCAAACTGGCTTGTGCCTCATTTTGAGAAAATGCTTTACGATCAGGCAATGCTGGTAATGGCATACACCGAGGCTTATCAAGCTACTGGGAAAAAAGAGTATGAAACAACGGCGCACCAAATTTTAACCTATGTCCTAAGGGATATGACCTCCCCAGAAGGTGGGTTTTACTCAGCTGAAGATGCGGATAGCGAAGGTGAGGAAGGCAAATTTTACGTTTGGACTGAAGAAGAGCTCAAAGAAACTTTAGGCGGCAAAAACGCAGAGCTGATAATAACCACTTTCAATACAAGTAAACCGGGCAATTTCGCAGAAGAAGCGGGGGGGCATAAAACAGGGGCGAATATTTTACATCTTAAAAAGTCTTTTAGTGAAATTGCACCTTCATATGAAATAAGTGAGGAAGAATTCTCAGAGAGAATCGAAAAAGCACGTGTCACACTGTTCAATGAGCGTGAAAAGAGGGTACACCCCTATAAAGACGACAAAATTCTCACCGACTGGAACGGCCTCATGATAGCGGCTCTATCAAAAGCGGGAAGAGTTTTTAATGAGCCTCAGTATACAGAATCAGCTAGAAAGGCTGCTGATTTCATATTAAAAGATATGAGAAATAATAATGGAACACTCCTTCATAGATATAGACAAGGAGAAGCTGGAATTAGGGCTAATGTAGATGATTATGCTTTTTTCATTTGGGGTCTGCTTGAGTTATATGAGAGCACTTTTGATATTAAGTATTTGAAAGTAGCTTTATCACTTCAAGAGGAAATGGATAAAGGATTCTGGGACGATAAGAACGGAGGTTATTACTTCACTTCTAATGACGCGGAGAAACTGATCTCAAGGCAAAAAGAGATTTATGACGGGGCTATTCCCTCAGGCAACTCTGTAGCCGGGCTTAACCTGCTTAAATTATCCAGAATTACTGGTGAAGTAGAATATGAACAAAAAGCTGCAAAACTTGGCAAGGCATTTTCTGAAACTATAGAAAGTGGGCCCATGGCATACACATTATTTATGATTGGTCTTGATTTTGGAATAGGGCCATCATATGAAGTAGTAATTGTGGGAGATCCCGGGGCTGAAGATACTAAAGCAATGATAGATGCCGTCAGAAAAAATTACAGCCCGAGTAAAATCGTATTAACCAAGGGAAAAGATGACGACAAAATAACAGAAATTGCCGATTTTACAAAAGGCCAGTCAAGGATAGAAGGTAAAGCCACAGCTTATGTGTGCTTAAATCATATATGCAACTTGCCGACTACCGATATTAACAAGATGCTTGAATTATTATCCCCGGACAACTCATGATGTATTTATATGAATATATTGAAGAAATTGAACAAATTAAAAAAATCCCCGCTATAATATATTTGTGTTGATTTTAAGTTTATTGATTTTATAATATCGGTAACAAACATAGTTTATTAGATTTATATTAAAATCATGGAGGGCAGGGAACATGCCTAGAAAAGCCAAAAGAAAAATTAAAGATCTCGTAGAGATGCTCGAAGATCCGGACAATACTGGATATATCGGCGGAGACTATGAAGACATTATGGACCTTATGGAAGAAGAAGAACTAGATCTAGATGAACTTGAAGATCATGAAGAGATAGAGTGACCCTGAGCTTGCTTTTGATTACCGTCCCGTTTTAAATAAACCATTAAAACTGAAATTGCTGCAGGAGTAACACCCGAGATTCTGGTAGCTTGACCCAAGGAGTTGGGGCGAACCTTTGTAAGTTTTTGGACAATTTCCGTGGATAACCCGGGGATGTTGTCATAGGAAAAGCTATCAGGTATTGCAAAGTCTTCTAATTTTGCAAATTTACCAATCTGCTCCATCTGCCTCTTTATATAACCCTCATATTTAATATCCATTTCTATCTGAGATATTACATCCTCTGTAATAGAATCTTGAACAGTTAATTCAAAAAACTCGAGGTCTCTATATGAAATTTCAGGGCGCCTTAAAAGTTCTTTTAAAGAATGGGGTTTCTTAATAGGTGAAGCGCCTAGTCTAATTAGTATCTCGTTAAAGTGAGCGTTAGGTACAACTTTAATAGTTTCTAACCTTAAGAATTCCTGTGCTACAGCTTTCTTCCTTATAGCAAACTTAGCGTAATCCTCTTCTTTTAACAATCCTATCTTATAACCTAATTCACCTAATCTTATATCAGCATTATCTTCTCTAAGCACTAGGCGGTATTCAGCCCGAGAAGTAAACATCCTGTAAGGCTCATCTACCCCTTTGGTAACTAGATCATCTACCATAATGCCAATATATGCTTCAGAACGTTTGAGAATAAAGGGATCTTCACCTTTTACTCGGAGAGCTGCATTTATTCCAGCAACTAAACCCTGGCTGGCTGCCTCTTCATAACCGGTAGTACCGTTTATCTGTCCTGCAAAATAAAGATTGTCTATTAATTTAGTCTCTAAAGTAGGCCTTAGCTGAGTAGGATCTACGTAGTCGTACTCAACTGCGTATCCGGGCCTCATAATCTCGACCTCATCCAGTCCATCTATCGTTCTTACTAATTCATATTGAACCTCGAGAGGGAGACTTGTTGAGATACCGTTTGGATATATTTCATAGGTGTTTAGACCTTCTGGTTCTAGAAATACTTGATGTCGGTCTTTATCCGGGAATTTTACAATCTTGTCTTCAATCGAAGGACAGTATCTTGGTCCTACACCTTTTATCTCTCCCGAATAAAGCGGAGATTTATGAAGGTTATTCTTTATAACATCATGAGTTCTTTCGTTTGTATAGGTTATGTAGCAAGGAAGCTGTTCTCTGTCTATAATATCATTTGAGAATGAAAATGGTTTGGGATTTTTATCTCCCGGTTGTGGCTCAAGCATTTCCCATTTGATAGTTCTACCGTCTAACCTGGGAGGTGTGCCGGTTTTTAATCTGCCGACATTGAAACCAATACTTCCAAATGATTCTGAGATACCGGTTGCCGCCCCTTCACCCGCGCGCCCTGAGGAAATTTTAGTTGCCCCAATATGGATGAGTCCGTTAGGAAAAGTGCCCGGTGTAACCACCACGGCATCTGCAAAAAAATGTTCGCCCAGGTTGGTCTTCACTCCGGCAATGCGCCCTCCTTCAACCAGAAAACCCTCTACCATTCTCTGCTTAATATCAATATTCTTTTCAGACTCAAGCGCCTTTTTCATATAGGATCTATAAGACTGGCGATCAGCTTGAATCCTGGTTGCCTGTACCGCTGCACCCTTTCTGGTGTTGAGCCTTCTAAATTGTATAGCTGCATGGTCAGCAGCTTTTCCCATCTCCCCGCCTAGAGCATCTATCTCTTTAACGAGGTGCCCCTTACCTACGCCGCCTATTGAAGGATTGCAAGACATTAATCCAATTGTGTCGATATTAGCCGTTAGCACAAGTGTTCGGCATCCCATTCTAGCAGACGCAAGTGCAGCCTCACACCCAGCATGTCCGGCACCAATTACTATGACATCATGATTTTTAGGGTAACTTATACTCATTATTAATTTTCCTGTTTGAAAAATGCTAAGGAATTGTAAATCCATAAACGCTCAGCGTCAATTATGGGATCCCAATCTTGCATAGAATGACATATCAATGGTAAAATGCTTTTCCAATATTGAGGGGATATATTTTATGGCAACAACAAGAGAAATATTCGAGAAGGTAGAGAGAAAAATAAAGGAAAGATCTAGTGAGCTTTCCGATGTGAGAGCGGTATATAAATTCGAACTAAAAGGCCCTGACGGCGGAACATGGATAGTTGACCTAAGAGAAGAAACCTTAGGCGTAAGAGAAACAGAAGAAGATGCTCAATGCACTATCAAAGCTAAAGATGTGCACTTCGTAGATATGTTCACAGGGAAACTCCGTCCCGAAAGTGCTTTACTGACAGGCAAGATAAAGATGTCAGGTGATATTGGTCTTGCAATGAAACTCGGTCAAATATTAAGAAAATAAAGTTTGTAAATTAAAGAAAAATACAGCCTTAGCTGAAGGTAATTGTATATTGATACAAGCTCCCGACAAAATCTATGTCGAAGAAGATATTCTAGATCATCTTCTCACTCAGAAAATATTATCCAAAATAAAATCCGCCCCTGTCACTTTTATCGAGGACTATAAAAAAATTGGACAAGATAAATCATTTAATCAAAGAGCAGATGAAGACAAGAATTCACTTGCCCTTGCCAGCAAGAAGGGAGAGCTGGTTAAAAGTATCGGAAGAATGGATCATGGACAGTTCTATCTGTTTCATGAAATAGATTGCAAATATGACTGCGAATACTGTTACCTTCAACACTATTTCCAAACAAAAGTCCCCGTAATCTTTGTCAACCGGGACGAGGTTCTCGAAAAAATTGAAGAATTACTAAATAGTTTTGATAATCCATACTTTCATGTCGGCGAAGTATGCGACGCTTTAGCGTTTGACGACCTCACAGAATTTTCTCTTGATATTGTCAGCCTTTTTACAAAGTACAGAAATGGGGTGATCGAGTTTAGAACAAAAAGTACAAATGTTGAAAATTTAGTGTCCATTGTGAATCCCCCTGAAAATGTAATACCTTCCTGGACTTTTAGTCCTCAAGAAATTGTGGATATGATTGAGCACAAAACCCCTTCGTTTGATGAAAGACTTGATGCCGCCAGAAGATGCCAAGAAGCTGGTTACACGGTAGGGGTAAGACTCGACCCGATAATCAGGGTGCCGGGATGGGAAGAGTTATACCAAAAAATGATACAGGAACTTTTTACTAAACTTGATACAAAACAAATCGACTATATATCACTAGGAACACCAAAGCACAATAAGGTTCTATTTGAAACTATTAAAAAGAGGTTCCCCGATAGCCCAACTATTCTAGGGGAACTATTTCCCTCAACTGACGGAAAGTATAAATATTTAAAATTCCAACGTGTTGAGATTTACAAGAAAATGCTTTTATGGATTAGAGAATTTTCTGATGATATTGGAGTGGAGCTTTCTATCGAATCCGATGAAGTCAAAGAATTGGTATTTAATTAGTATCAGGATTGAAGTTAATAGCCGTAAGATTTAAGGCGATCTGAGATATCAAGAGAAAATGCTTTTAACTCCGGATCATTCAAGTATGCATAGGCTCTAGTCTTATTAACATTTGATGCGCCTCTCTCAATCTGATCTTGAGTTACATCAAGTTCACAAAAGTTAGTTAAAGATTTTAAAATCTGAGCGGGGTGTTCTAAAAAATCTTCATATTTAATTTCAATTGCGCGCCCACCGAGACTATCTACATGAGAGCGAGCCTCTTTTAAATACTCCTCCCATATTGAAAAGCCTTCTTCCAGAGTGCCGCCGCGTATATCTACAAATACTCTATTTCTTGCTATGAATTTTTGCATCAAGTAGTACCAGTAAAATGGTCTGAAATTACTATGTCTATCTTTTAGTCTATTAAGCCCTCTTTTCCTTCGAGTTATTAAACTACTAGCAATATCTAGGGGATGACGATATATATGAACAACTTTGGCCTTTGGAAAAAGATCTAACCAAAAAGGAAGGGTAAAAGTATTACGAGGATCTTTCCAACCCCAGGGGATATCAAGACTTTTAGGTGTTTTATAGCTTAAGTACTTTGTAAACCCCAAAAATGAAATCACGCGAGGCGTTTTCATTGCAAAACTTATGAATTCTCCATAAAGTTCTCTAGCTTCTTTATCTTGAAGTAGATATTTTATTGTGCCCGGATTCTCCAAACCGCCGCTTGACTGAGTTAACAGCCAATCATTAATTTCGCGGAAAAACAGAGCCTCATGGTTATGGGTTAACTTATTACCGACGAAGAGGCCCAGATCATCCAGCATCCTGGTAAGCATGCTAGTACCTGAACGGCTCATTCCAATTATAATTATAGGAGAGTGTGACTTCATTTTACTAAGTGAAATTACACTATATGTGGTGCAATGACAATGCTTTTTGAGATAGAGCTATAGCGTCAAATTATAAAAAGGAATAAAGAAGTTGGCCCATAGCTCTTAAACGAGATGTATTACGATTAGAGTTTGTTATCTTGCTAGAAAACTTCTTAGAACATCACCCGAATCGGCTTCAGCTAGTTTTTCAAGCGCTCTTTTTTCAATCTGTCTGATACGCTCTCTGGTCAGATCAAACCTTCTACCAATTTCATCTAACGTGTAGGTACCATCCTGGTCTATTCCAAACCTGAGCCTTATTATTTCTTCTTCTCTTGGAGTAAGAATGTTTAATGCTTCTCTTATCTCCTGAGTAAGTGCTGTGGTTGCCATAACAGCATCAGGTGCTGGCGCTTTATCGTCTGAGATGAAGTCTAGTAGAGTAGTTTTCTCACCATCCATGATAGGAGTATCTAATCTTGCAGCGTCATTTGTTGATTCAAGAATTCTTTTCACGCCTTCAACCGAGATACCAGCTATTTCAGCTACTTCTTCCGGCAGAGGTTTTCTTCCCATCTCTTTATGCAGCATCGAGCTAATTCTGTATACCTTGCTCGCCTGCTCTAGTACGTATACTGGAACCCTGATGGTCCGGGTTTGGTCTAGCAGTGCTCTTGATATTGCCTGGTGTATCCACCATGAGGCATAGGTTGAAAATTTATAACCTTTTGTATGGTCAAATCTTTCCACTGCCCTCATTAATCCAACATTCCCTTCCTGGATTAAATCTGTTAGTGGTAATCCTCTTCCCATATATCTTTTTGAAATACTAACAACAAGCCTTAGGTTGGCTTTAACAAATCTTTCTTTCATCTCCTTTGCGCGCTCTGAAAATACTGTAATAAACGCACTAAAGCATTCTATTCTTTTGGTTAACTCTTTTTCGCTTATTCGGTTCTTGCCGGTCTTGGTCTCTCTTTTAATAAGGCTTTCTCTTTTCTTTCTCAGCTTGTCTAGATTAATAGTAAGTTCAATTGCTTTAGCTTCACATTTTTTAATTTGAGCAGAAACCTCAACTTCTTCTTTTGCGGTTAAAAGAGATTCAACTGCCATATCTTTGAAATAGACATAGAGAAGTCTAAACTGTTCATCCGGTGTCCACTTATCTTCTTTCTTCTCTTCCTTGGCAGGAGTATCTTCAATTTCAACGCTAAACTCAGGTTCGTCATCACCCATGCCGCTATCTGATATAGTGATAGAAGGATATGTATTATCTTCTTCCTGATTAAATTCTTCAAGTCCCAGTACCTCTGTCGGAACTTGCCCCTCAACTTCTCTAAACTTTGATGTCTTCATCATTGCACCTTTTAACCGAATAAATAATGTTGTTTATTATTTAACCCTGCCCCGGTAAACAACCCAGATATGAGCTACTCAACTGTAAAACTATACGACTTTTGGATATTTATGTCAAGCACTTTCTTCGCATTTGCAAAAAAGTTTTAGAAGGTAATTTATGGAGTCATTACAGTGGGTTATGGCCGACCTCTACGCAATAGCTAACAAGCATTTGCTTTCTTTCCGCTTAAAGTCACTATTGTTGTTCATCGTTCTCTTCCAATGATTCATTATATACCCTGCCCCGGTTTAAACTTTCAACAAAGACTTCTCCACCTTCTTTATTTTGATACATTGTTGAAAAATTCCATGCCTCCCGGGCCGTTTGAAAATTACCGATCTTAATTAGGTTCCAAACCTCGCCTCTGGAATTGGATGTAGTAACAATATAAGCATCGTAGCCTTTTAGTTTAAGCTCGCTAACTAGTTCATTGGCGTCATCGAGATTTCCAAATGCCGCAACCTGCAGCCTGTATGAATCTTCAGGAGCTAGATCAGTTACTGCCAAATCTTCTTCTATAAGACCTGATTCATTGCTTGTGGTTTCAGTAGGCGTATCTGAACCCTTAAGGATAGAGGCATCATCGACTAGTTTTGTATTTGCATCAGCAGGGGATATTTCTAAATTTGCATCTTCAATTTTATCTTGATAACTCTCCGATACTTTTTGAGGTGATGTATCTTGAATGTCGACTTTAGACTTTTCCTCTTTAGGAACTTTCGTAACAACTTTTTTTGATTCTCTAGAAATGTTTTGAGTTGCGGGAACACTACCCTTAGCATTTCCGCTGAATGACTCCTCGACCAAGTCAGTATTATCTACACTCATCCCAACATATACACCTAGCACAAATACAAGGACTAAAAGAAGAAAGTGACCGATTCCGCTAACGAAGCCGCCTTTTTTCTTGTTTGATCCGGTGATAATAAGCTGTGGTTTTAGTTTTGACATACAAAACCCCCATTCTTAATAACCCTATCTTTTACTAACTCAAAGTGCCCATACTAACTCCAAAGTACCCGGCTTCATTATTGGTGCCGAAGGGGGGATTTGAACCCCCACGAGCGCAATGCCCACTGGATTCTGAGTCCAGCGCGTGATAGGACGTAAGTACCCTGTAATTGTTTGTTTTTTCTTCTACCAGTATACTCACTGCTAACGGAAGTGCTAGCAGTACTTCCCAACTTTAGCCTCTTCAGAGCCTCTTCCAGCCTACTATTGATAGGAATCTGTCTACTCTTACCGGACTTACTCTGGGCTACATTTATGTAGCCTTCATCCAGATAAACATCCTTCCAGTATAGGCTAAGAACCTCACCATATCTCATGCCTGTGTTTAAGGCTGTTATCAAGATGGGCTTTAGGTGGTCTGAGCAGGATTCCAGTAGCCTGTGCTCTTCTTCTTCAGAGAGTACTCTTGTCTTGCTGAGTTCCTCCTTATAGAATTTCACCTTGGATACCGGATTAGACTGACACTTGTCCCATGCTATCCCCAGATTGAACATTCTGCGTAGAAGTGAGAGTTCAATATTAACAGTACGGGCAGACACACTCTTTTTCCTTTCCAGCTTGTACTTCTCAACCAGTATCGGGCTTATATCATTTAAGGCGTAGGAACCAAAGAATGGTCCAAGTTTTCTAAGAGAATACATATCCCTATCCCATGACTTCTTATTCCCCTTCGCATACTCAATGTATTCCTTTGCGAACTCAGCAAAAGTAGGCACTACCCTATTATCGGGAGCTTTAAATTTACCCTGCAGGATTTCGGTTCTCCTGAGTGCTAGGAGTTTCTTTGCGTCTGCTTTAGTTGCCTCTCCTACCCTGCCAACACTCTCCCACTTACGCTTATTGTTGACGGTGTAGTCTATGTACCAGTATTGGCTCTTACCTTGTTTAGTTTTGATTGTTCTTTTGAATACGCTCATAGTCTATTATTATATTGTAACTGGATTAAGTTAGATAACTCTTTAACATTATGTTGAACATCTTTCCATGGTTGTGATACCTAAGATGTAGGAGTTCATGCACGATAACAGAGTCCCTCTTCTTCTTAGGCTTCTCTAGTAAGGCCGTAGCAAACGTCAACCTCCCCCTTGTAGAACAACTTGCCCACTGCCGGCTCATATCCCTTATGTATATTTCCTGTGGCTATCTTATATCTCTTATTTTTTGGCTGGGCGGTGGTTCTAGAAAACAGAAGCGATATGACCAGTTATTACATCACAGTTAATTACTGGCAATACTCTTTTATAGCATCATATGCTTCTGCGTATCCCATTTCACCTGCTTTAGATAGGTCTAGACAACCGGATTCCTTCTGACCAAGCTCTATCTTAACCAAACCCCTGTTGATGTATGCTAAAGCTAAATCGGGGTTTAACTCTATAGCCTTGTTACTGTCTTCTATTGCTCCTTTGAAATCACCCAGATTAAATTTAGCTCCACCCCTGTTGCTGTATGCTAAAGCTAAATCGGGGTTTAACTCTATGGCCTTACTGTAGTCTTGTAATGCTCCTTTGAAATCACCCAGATTAAATTTAGCTCCACCCCTGTTGATGTATGCTAAAGCTAAATCGGGGTTTAACTCTATAGCCTTACTGTAGTCTTGTAATGCTCCTTTGAAATCACCCAGATTAAATTTAGCTCCACCCCTGTTGATGTATGCTAAAGCTAAATCGGGGTTTAACTCTATAGCCTTGTTACTGTCTTCTATTGCTCCTTTGAAATCACCCAGATTAAATTTAAAATTGCCCCTGTTAACATATGATTCAACATTAGGGTTTAGTTGTATAGCCTTGTTATAGTCTAGTATTGCTCCTTGGTAATCACCCAGATTAAATTTAGCAATACCCCTGTTATTGTATGCTAAAGCAAGATTAGGGTTTAGCCCTATAGCCTTGTTAAAATCCTGTATGGCTCCTTTATGGTCACCTAGGTCTGTTTTAGCAATACCTCTGTTATTGTATGCATCAGCATAATTAGGGTTCAGTTCTATAGCTTTATTGTAATCCTGTATTGTTCCCTTATAATCAACTAGAGCATATTTAGCATTACCCCTGTTATAGTATGCAAGAGCATACTTAGGGTCTAGTTCAATAGCCTTGTTATAGTCTTGTATTGCTCCTTTATAGTCACCTAGTTCATCCTTAGCAACACCCCTATCGAGAAAGTCTTCAGCTGTCTGAGCAATAGCTATTATGGGTATTAGTATTATCAATAAAAGTAGGATTGATTTTTTCATACTTATTCCCATTATATCATGTTCTCTACTAGCTGTTATCCCACAGCCCTCTCTGGTTCTCCCTAGCACCCCTTTCCGCTTCAATGAACAGCTCTTGATATTTAATGTTGGGAGGAATAGTCATTACCTGTGCATATCCTTCCCGTGCTATTAACTCATTCAACATTGAACCATCCGGAAGGTAGACATAAGCCAGTGTGCGACCATACTTATCTTTTGTCTGTACATCAAGTTCCAGTCTGACTTCAGTACCAACCGAGAGCCTGCTCTTAACAAAGGTTGTAGATTTCTTACCCAGCTCTATAATGCTCTCTACACTATCACCGGTTCTCTCAGCATCCCTATAGGTTTTAGAGTTTTTGTTGGATTCGGGGGCGTCTATACCTATCAGCCTGACCTTCTGCTCTTTACCGTATCCTTTAGAACAATATAGAGTATCCGCATCTACTAACTTTGAGACTGTGCATGTATTAGTTTGCTCAGAATGGCTGTAGCATGAGAATATAAATAAGGGTATTGCTAGAAGAAGGAGTTTCTTAATCAGCAACATACCTGTTCCCATTGCCCGTCTACACATCTGCCTATTTTACAGCCTATCTCTGGGATGGGTTTAATTCCACATGATATTGTAGGAGAGGTATCACAAACCTGCTCCCACTCTCCATTGACGCACTGACCTATTCTACAACCCACGTCTGGGATGGGCTTAATTCCGCATGATATTGTCGGTGAAGTATCACATACCTGCTCCCAAACTCCGTCTACGCAACGACCGATACGGCAACCTATATCTGGTATTGGTTTTATTCCACACTTCAGGGTTCCGTCTGCGGATGAACCTGTGGGTAGTAGGAAGATTAAAGCTAAGAGGGCTAGTCCAAGTATTCTCATGTGATAAGCTCCTTCATGAGTTATATACGCATCTCACTAGGCTTGCGTATCTTCATCATCATGTTCTTTCAGAATCTCTATATCTATCATATCACTACCCTCATGATAATAGCTTAGGGCTCTTCGTGTCAAGAACTCAGTAAGATAAGGGTGCTCACAGAAGAGGGGGTGCATAGGTTACGGGAAGCCTCTTCAGCCTATTTCTTCTGAGCCTGAAAGACTACATCAAGGGCCATACAAGATATATTACATATCATGCCTATTAGAATGCCCATATAAGCCCGACTGAGAACCATAGCAAAGACTTCTCAAGCCTGCCTACACATACCCTATGCCTTTTTCGAGATAAAGGCTCTAAGGGCTTCACCACAGAAGGTTTATGTATTAGCTTGCCCATTGCCGGCTGAGTAGAGGGAGGCTGTACAGCCTCTGGGTAGGATGGCTTTTCTGGGAAGAGGCATATCCGGAACTGGGATTAGATAAAGGAGAGAGTGCTGGTCTGACTGACGTAGAAGCCTTATTATCTGCTCTGGGGTGTAGCGTTTCCTGCCCATTCCATTGACCTCCTATATATAGGGTTTTCTATTCAAAATCTAACTTAAATCATGGACCTATTATAGGAGGGCAGGTCAAAAAGTATTTCAAAGTCTAAATATAAGAAAGGGAGCCACTTTTTTTAGAAGGGCTCCCTTTTATTTTTATCTATTTTAGATTTAATAGCCTGTTGGCTATTCATATTGTGAGTTCATATTCCGACTCACCAATTGTTTTAAGCATCATATGTGAACTGGCTTGCAAGGTGGAGTGTCACTTGTTGTCATTATTATTACCTCTATTAAATAGTATAGAAGATTTTAGGGTCTCAAGTCAAGTAGCTTTGGTAATGTGCAAGGACATATGGCGGTATATATGGCACAAACAATTAAAGAAGAGCGTCTTAGACATCCAACACGAACTTAATATCAAGCTGTATAAATCTGGGCATAGGGGTACACTATCCATTATGAGCAATCGCAGTGAACTTAAGAACAGACTCCTGAGCGTATTAAAAGAAATAGAAAGAGAGCGTCAGTACCGTGGGCTCAAGGACTATGTCCGGAACCTGAAACAGAAGGAGTACTTGAACGGCAAGGAGAAGTTCATTCTTCGTGGTTCGTCAGCCCGACTGAACAGACTCCAAGCAGACCGGAGGTCAAAGTCACTTGGTCTTGTTGAGTTCGTGCCGTATGATGAGAGGGATGATAGGTTTGAGGATGTGCAGGGTGACTATCGGTCGTGGGATAGGTCGGTTGGGCTGTTCTTTTGAGATGTCTACTCAAATACTCTCCTAAATAGTCCGGACTAGAAATCAAAAAAAGCTGACTGGTGGACTATCCCTTTCTGGAACCAGAACATTACCTGTAACATCTCCATTTATCCGTAAATTTGTTATATCTTAAGATGCTTCACAATCAACAGTGTAGGATATGGTCTCCACTACCAAACATGAAACCTCCTTCCTCCTCTAAATGTATAGTACCGACTGATGGACAACTGAGAGTTACACAATCAATTATTCTACATTCAGAGGCGTTGAACCCAAAATCTACACAAATTGTTCCTCCATTAAATGGTTCACAAAAACCGAAGCAGAAATAGAAATCATTCTGGTTACATTGATTTACAAATCCTTCAGCAGGGCATTCCAATGTAGGTATTTCCCTCCTACTCACGCATCCTTCTGGCTTTCTAGCTATGCCAGATATTTCCCCAGTTATTTCCTCACAAAATGTAGATTCTCCTTCTTCTACCACTGTTAAAGATGCTGAAAAAATCCCATCAATCCCGTGTATGAGTCCGTCCATATCGTCATACACAAACTCTCCTACAAAGTCATCAAATGAGAATGTAATAGAATCTGGCTCCGTTGATTCATTTGTAGGTGGGTCGCTTGCAACACTTGCCTCAAATGGGTTTAGGAAAAAGTTATTGTTTTCAGTTTGTCCATTTAACTTCTCCGCTTCCCCTATGTTACCAAAAGCCAATAGTTCACCTGTGCCGGATATATTTCCCCCACGAACTAACAGGGACAATTTTAGTTCATTACTAGGCACGTGTGGTGTTACATTAAGATTACATCCGCTTAAATCTGGATTAATAAACACATCAAAAACTGTAAACTCTCCTTCACCATTACCATTACTGCCATCACATGAAGCTAGGTATAGAAATGACAAGCAAGCTAATAGCAATATTAAAATGCTCTTTCTCATATCTTGCCTCCCCAAACCTCATTCTCTCATCAACTTCTATATCTCTTAACAAACCTCCTTAAGGACCGAACCCTGTCCCACATGTAAATGTAAATTCATCAGGATTATCTGGATCAATTCCAACTAATCCTAACCCTAATACTCTCTGTGGATCAATTCTTATATTTTTAACTGGGAAGGGGCATATCAGACTGTCACAACTGAGAACCTCACAAACGCAGTCAGTCTGCCTTCCACATCCTATATAGAAATCACCGTGTAAACCTCCTGGCCCGAAAGGTGTTGCACATCCTGTAACAAAATTACAGGCTTCACTTATTGACTCTGCCAAACAATCGCTATGAGGGAAAAATGAACTTGGAAGACATTCATCTGCAAGTGCTTCTACTCTAAAATTTCCATCGCAGATACTTGTATCTCCTTCACCCACTTCAGATACTCTGCCGGATGCAATCACTTCCATTTCTTTCGTCGTCTTATCCTGGTCATTGTCTGACAGATTCCCTAAGAAGCTACTAAAGGAAAAAGACATGGTACTCTCTTCGGGTAGAGATGGATGATGTGGTATCCAATCAACGTTGACCAAAAAGGGGTCAATAACTATTGATTCCTCCACAACTATGCCTATTATCTCGATTGCGTCTCCTAGCATACTGGTATTCATAAGTCTTGCTTCTCCAAAGACTTCATCACCCGCTAGAGTAAGCCTTAACTCTAGATCTACAGAAGGTTTTGGGCACGGAGAGTCCACGCCATCTGTAAGCTCTATTCGCCCTAAGTTCATGAATACTGTAAATTCCTCTACTTCTGGCGGTACAGTCCCATTACCATCCCCGCCACCACATGATGCTAAGTAAAGAAATGAGAAGCAAGTTAATAGCAATATTAAAATACTCTTTCTCATATCAAACCTCCCCAAACTTCATTCTCTCACCAACTTCTATATCTCTTAACAACCCTCCTAATCAGTATCAGCACTGGTAAAGCCAAGAAAACAGCCAAGGATGACGTAACCGGATTATGAGCTATGGAACATCCGCCTCCACCCTTTATTGCTTCCTCAATAAACTCTACTGCTCCCATGTCTGGTGGAGGTACCCTAGGGTTCCCAAAGATGTCAGTGTCAGGAACATCGGGGGCATTTGGGTCACCTGCGTCTATGCAGGGTGAGTCTGGGAGAAGGCTGAGGTCTCCTGCTTCAGCATCCACGAAGAGGGGGTCTTCGTCTATGTTGTTGCCAACGACTATTAATTGATTAGAAAACAAATCTGAGAAATCGTTGTTAAATAGATTCAATGTTAAATCACTTATATTGTATCCCTCTTCGAATATAAAAATGTCTTCACCATTATCCCCTGCTGAATTACCAAAGACTATGTTGTTATAAATGTCCAACAACATAATTATTATGCTTGCAGGACAGAAAATATCCGGTGGACATACTACAGGAGGCTGTAAAGCGTTAATACTGATACCTCCTCCGTTTAAATCAGCTGTATTCATCGTATATGTATTGTTGGTCAAGGTTATCAAGTTGTCACTAAATCCACTCCTAGATTTAAAGCCTAAGCCTCCTCCGTTTCCGGCTGATTGATTACTGTTAAAGATATTGTTTGTTAAAGTCGTGGTGCTATTATCATTTGTATTTGTTATACCAACACCACCTCCACCTAAATCTGATTCAGATAAGGTAGAGTTTCCCATGAATATATTATCGGACATGTTTAATTCGCCCGCTACGACATAAGCACCCCCACCATTTATTCCGGAAGTATTCTCGTAGAATTCATTATTGGATATGTCCAATTTTGGTGAGCTAAGATATGCACCCCCTCCATTTTCATCTGAGACATTGTAGGAAAATACATTGTTCGATATATTAACGATAATTGGAGACCAAGCCGCTTTGGCGTAGAGTCCTCCACCACTACGATTAGAAGTATTTTGATTAAATGAATTATTAGAAACAGTTATTTCGTTTCCAAAAATGTATGCTCCTCCGCCAACAGCTTTAGATTCATTAGAACCAAAGTGGTTATTCGTTATGGTTGCAGATTCTGCAAAACTAATAAAAATTCCTGCACCACTATCAGAGGCTTCATTAAAAGCAAACCTATTATTATTAATTAATATATCTTGAACTTTACCTATCAATTGTCAAGCCCCCAAAAATAGGTCCACCTTTTAAGTTATAAATTTTCATATATTTTCTCTAATGATTTGAAATAAACGTGCCTTCAAATTCCTTAATTTTATTGTCTGATACTATAGCCTTTGGAGCAGGTGGTCTGTATCCAAGTGAGCTGTGAGGTCTTACTTCGTTGTAGTGTCTTCTCCACTGCTCAATCAGTACCTGTGCTTCCTTCAGACTGTAAAATATCTCTCCATTTAACAGCTCATCCCTAAGCTTTCCATTAAAACTCTCATTGTATCCATTCTCCCAGGGCGACCCCGGTTCTATATATGCAGTTTTAACTCCAAGACTTCCTATCCACTCTCTTGTGGTTTTGGCAGTAAACTCACTCCCATTATCTGAACGTATATAACCAGGAACCCTTCTGTTATAAACAGAGTGCTTAATGTGTCTAATACATCGTCAGATTTTAGTGAGAACCCAACACGGATTGCAAGACACTTCCTTGTATATTCATCAATCACAGTCAACATCCTTATACTCTTCCCATTATGAAGTCTGTCTGAAACAAAGTCGTAGCTCCACACATGGTTCTTAAAACAGGGACGTAGTCTTATGCAGGAGCCATCATTTAAGTAAAGCCTTCCTCTTTTAGGCTGTTTTGCAGGGACTTTAAGTCCTTCCTCTCTCCATATCCTCTCTACACGCTTACGATTCACTATCCATCCTTCAGCTCTTACAAGAGCTGTAATACGTCTATATCCGTACCTGCCGTACATACCGGCAAGACGAACTATATCCCCTCTTAATACCTCTTCTTCCACTGATTTGTTTGATTGATAACGCTGCACCGAACGGGGTTGGTTAAGAACTCTACATGCTCTACGCTCTGATACCCCTAGCTTTTGTTGTATATGCACTACACATCTGCGTCTACGTTCGGTGCTTAGAAGTTTCCCTCTGATGCTTCCTTAAGTATTTGATTATCAAGTGTTAGGTCTGCTACTGCTCTCTTTAGTCTTGAGTGCTCTTTTTCTAGTTCTTTTAACCGTTTTGCCTGATTGATCTGCATACCCCCATATTCCTTCCTCCAACGGTAGTAAGTGTTCACTGTTACTCCTATCTCTCTGCATATCTCTGATAGGTTCCTACCCTCAGAAGAAAGTACTTCTGACTGACGTAGTAGCCTTATTATCTGCTCTGGGGTATAACGTTTCCTGCCCATTTATCTGACCTCCTGTATATAGGGTTTTCTATCAAAAAAATATCTTAACTTATGGACCTATTATAGGGGGGCAGGTCAAGTAAAAATTTAGTTGTAAACAGTTTATAATATATAAGGAGAAATATATGACACAGTATCTATTAATTAGTGAAGCATCCAAATTTCTCAGTGTTGCAACTCAAACCCTTCGAAACTGGGATAATTCTGGAAAATTTATAGCTCATAGGCATCCCATTAATAATTATCGATTATATAAAATATCCGATTTAGAAATAATCCTAAAGAAGATTGAGAAACAATGAGCAATAAAAGAATAAAATATTTCCTTTACGCAAGAAAATCTTCCGAAAGTGAAGACAGACAAATTGCATCTATTCCATCCCAAATCGAAGAACTCAAGCGACTTTCTGAAGAAAATGATTTACAAATAATATCAATACTAAAAGAAGAAAAATCGGCAAAGGCACCCGGAAGACCTGTTTTCAATAAAATGGTAGAGGATATTAATAATGGTTTAGCAGATGGAATAATTTGCTGGAAGCTGGACAGGTTAGCAAGAAATCCGGTAGATGGTGGAACAATTAACTGGATGCTCCAGCAAAATATAATTAAACACATACAAACCTATCAACGAGGTTATTATCCACAAGACAATACTTTAATGATGAGTCTAGAGTTTGGTATGGCTAATCAGTTTGTACTTGATTTAAGTGAAAATACTAAACGTGGTTTAAGAAACAAAGCTGAGCAAGGATGGATACCTCACAAACCCCCTATTGGTTATCTCACAAATAAGTATAACTTACCGGACAAACCACCTATCTATAAAGACGAAGAGAAGTTCTACATAGTTAAAAAACTCTGGGAAATTCTTCTTAATGAGAGATGCTCATTAGATAGCCTTTATGAAACCGCTAATGAGCTTAGATTGAATACAGAAAGTAATAGAATTATCCAACGTAGCACTTTCTACGAACTATTCAGGAATCCTTTTTACTATGGTTCATTCAAATGGAAGGGAGAACTATATCCCGGTAAACACGAACCAATGATAACTAAAGAGGATTTTGAATTGGCTCAGAGCATAATTGACGGAAGAGTTCGTCCTGTCAAAAGAAACCATGTTTTTCTCTACACAAATCTCATTCGTTGTGCGGATTGTGGAGCCTCAATTACTGCAGAGAGAAAGGTCAAACATCAAAAGAATGGAAATATCCACAAATACACTTATTACCACTGTACAAAAAGAGTAGACCTCAAGTGTAAGCAAAAGCCCGTAAGTGAAGAGGAGTTAGAAAAACAAATTTTTTCAATTCTTGAAAGAATCGAGATTCCTGACTCGTTTCATCAATGGGCTATTAAATATTTAAAAGAGGAACACAAAAAAGAGCAGACCGACAGGGACGAGATTATTGATTCTTACCAAAAATCATTAAAAAGATGCGTGTCGAAGATAGATAATTTACTCAACATGCGGTTGAATGAAGAATTATCTGTTCATGAATACATCGTTAAAAAAGAAGAATTACTAAATGAAAAGAGAAAGTATGAAGAATTAATATCAGATTCTAGTAAAAGAGTTGAAACTTGGCTTGATAGAGCAGAGAGCCTATTTTCGTTTGCTGAAACTGCTAAGAAGAGATTCGAGAATGGTTCCTTTGAGACAAAAAGACAAATACTTTCCAGCTTAGGTTCGAACCTATTTTTAGAGGATAAAAAGCTAATGATTTCAGCTGATAATAATCTTGCTATACTCAAGAGCCTAGCACCTGAGGTAAGAGAACTACATTCTAGGTTAGAACCTATAAAAAGTCAATCATCACAAGAGGTTTGGGAGCAAACATATGCTCAGGATGAAAAAGTGGGTCGCTGGCTGGACTTGAACCACCGATCTCTGGGGCCACAACCCAGTGCTCTAACCAGGCCGGGACTAGACAAATATCATCTTTAGAACAAAGGGAGGGCGAAGGCTCAATGCCAGCCCCCCTTTGCGCTATTTTACACTATAAGTACAAATCAGGTCTTATGGAGCAAGAAACACAGCGATTGCATTAATTTCTGCTGCTGAGAGGAAACTAAGACTCGACATTGCCGGTACCTCCATAATGGCGGTCGAAATCGCACCTGCCGATTTACCAACAACATTAGAAAAAGGGCCACCCATGCCGTCTACTCCGTGACAGCTTTGACAATTGCTTATATAGAGAGCTCCCCCAAGAGGAGGCGGTGGACTTGGTGAAGGAGACGGACTTGGTGATGGACTAGGACTCGGGCTAGGTGAAGGAGATGGACTCGGTGATGGACCCGGACTCGGGCTAGGTGAAGGAGATGGACTCGGTGATGGATTAGGACTCGGACTTGGAGACGGTGATGGGGCTTCTACTATTTCCCCACAGCCGCTTGTGTCGATTGTGGCATTACCGCTTACATCTATCGAGCTTTCTAGGGAATTAATTATACACGTATCAGCGCCGAGTGAGATGATGGAATTGCCTTCCGCCTTTAGTCCATTATCTCCCGCCGATATATCGATTACTCCGACTGCGTCAATTACTATCTCGGCATCACCTTCTGCTTTATATCCGTCTTCACTCGCTTCGCAAACTATATCTCCATTTGGGCTTACTATAGTTACCATCGATGTTCCTTCTGCCTTCACACAACTCTCGCAATTCGTTAAAAGTACATCTTCGGGGTCGATAAACACCGTGCAGTTCCCTTCAGCTTTAATACAGTCTTCTCCACCACCGTCTATAACAAGTGTCTCATTTTCATTCTTGATAATGTTTACGGTTCCGTTCTCACAGCGGATCGGACCCCTCACTTCTTCCATCTCCACTATTTCGACTTCGTCTCCGGGAGGTGCGTTGAGGTCTATACTTATGTTTATATTTAATATAGATCCTTCTTCTACAACGAGCTCAATAGAAACATCCTCTCCGTTTACATCAAAGAGGATTAATACATTTGTTGCAGAATCCAGCTCTAATGTAAGTGTGAAGTCGCCCTCAGGGTCAGTAACATCGCTATCTACTGTAATTCCGTCAATAATAGCCGTCACTAAAACACCACCTTGTGCTTTAGCTTCTTTTATGAAGGTTATGATATCTAAAATTTTTGTAAACTTAAAAGATCTCTCTTCTTTTTGTGCTGAGGCTATTATATTTGTTACCGTGCCGTTAATGGTGGTTGTCTGAGTGTTTTGACCACTGCTATCACCTCCACCGTCACAGCTAATATGAAAAGCGCCTGCAATAAGACACAAAACTGTAATAAAAAGAATTCTTCTTGCTTTTGTCATGATACGTCCTCCCTGTTAATTGTATTTAATCCAATTAAATAGCAACATGTGTGCCATTTATATATAATAAGAAAAATACAATTATGTAGAAGTGTTATGTCAAGTTTTAGTAAATGGTTAATTGGTTTTTAGGTTATATGGTACAGCAGAGTGTGTGCAAGAAAACACAATTGAAAAACTAATAGTAAAATAGACCTTTATTTTGCTTTGCCAAAAATAGACTCCATGGTAGTATAACAATCCAATGTTGCGGGTATTAACAGGGACGGCTAAAGGCAGAAATCTCAAAGTTCCTAAAGGGCAGAAGATTCGTCCTATGACCAGCAGGGTTAAGAAGTCTGTGTTTGATACCCTGGGTGATATATCAGAGATGAAAGTCCTGGATATTTTCGCCGGTTCAGGAGGTTTAGGGATAGAATCTATAAGCCGAGGAGCCGCTCACGTGACTGCGATAGAGAAGGACCCCTTGGTGTTTAAGATTATTAAAGAGAATTACGAGCACTGCGGTTTTACAGATAAGGCAAGTTTGATTTGTTTTGATTACAAGGTCGCTTTAGCAAAGCTAAGAAGTAAAAATGAGGTTTTTGACTTAATATTTATCGATCCGCCATATAAGCTTTATAGTACCTTAGAAGTTAAGGATTTCATTCTAGATGTTGAAGAGTTATTAGACGATGACGGGGTTATTGTAATAGAGCACAACTACAAAACAGAAGATACCCCCCCGGGTTTTGCAAGGTTTACTAAACCATTTGGAGAGACTCAGGTTAGTTATTTTAGGAAGGGTGAACAATAATGAAAGTTGCAATTTATCCCGGATCATTTGACCCATTTACTAATGGGCACAAGAACATAATCGAACGCGGAGTCAGAGTGTTTGATCAGATTATAGTGGCTGTCGCACATAATACATCTAAAAAGACTGTTTTTACTGTTGAAGAAAGGGTTGAAATTTTAAATGAAGTCTTTAAAAATAGGGACAACGTGAAAGTAGATTATTTTGAAGGATTACTTGTTGAATATATAAAAACTAAGGGCACTAATATTGTTTTAAGGGGAATGAGGACAGTGTCGGATTTTGAGTTCGAGATGCAAATGGCTCTCGCGAACAAAACTCTTAGTTCTGAGCTGGAAACGGTATTTATGGTAACTGACAGCGAGTTTTCACATATAAGCTCTTCAGTTATAAAAGAGGTTGTATCCTTAAACGGATCAGCGTCACATATGGTTCCGGAAATTGTAGAAAAACGGTTAAGGGAAAAACTTTTAAAAAGTTAGGAGGATTTACCCAATGAAATTATCTGCACGAGCTGAGAGATTACAACCCTCGGCGACTCTAACTATTACAGCAAAAGCAAAAGCCCTTAAATCCCAAGGAGTGGATGTTATAGGATTTGGAGCGGGCGAGCCTGATTTTGACAGCCCTGATCATGTGAAAGAAGCTGCTATAAAGGCAATCAATGAGGGTATGACCAAGTACACTGGTGTTGGCGGTATAGACGAATTAAAAGATGCCATTATTTACAGATTGAAAGAGGACCACAATCTTGAGTATGAGAAATCTGAAATTATAGCGTCAGTAGGCGCCAAGCATACTCTATACAATGTAATTCAAGTCCTTTTTGATAAAGGGGATGAGGTTATAGTTCCTGCTCCTTACTGGGTTTCATATCCCGAGCAGATCAAACTAGCTGAGGCAACACCAGTAATACTCGAAACCAAAGAGTCTGATGGATTTAAGATAACACCTACAGCACTTAAGCCGCATATAAATTCCAACACTAAAGCTCTTATATTAAACTATCCTTCAAACCCAACTGGCGCCACTTATAACGAAGAGGAGCTAAGGGCAATTGTAGACGTTGCAATGGATGCAGGGCTCATAATAATCTCAGACGAAATATATGAGAAGATTATTTATGGCGGAATTAAACACATACCCGTTGCTTCGTTGGGAGAAGATATTAAGAAAGCTACTATTCTTGTAAATGGTGTATCAAAAACCTACTCAATGACCGGCTGGAGAATAGGATATGCAGCCGGAGACAAAGGTGTGATCAGCGCAATGAGTAAGCTGCAAGGGCAATCTACGTCAAACCCGACATCTATCTCTCAGTGGGCCGCTATTGCCGCCCTTAGAGGGGATCATCAGATAATTGATGATAGAACAAAAGAGTTTGAGCAGAGAAAAAATTATATTGTAGAAAAGCTAAACGATATACCTCAGATTAATTGCTTCGACCCACAAGGGGCATTTTATGTATTCCCAAATGTATCGGGATGCTACGGCAAAGAATATAACGGCAAAATTATAAAGGATTCACTCGACTTTACAGAGTTTATACTTGATGAAGCCAAAGTCGCCGTAGTGCCTGGAGTTGCATTTGGTTCTGATCATCATGTCAGAATTTCTTATGCGACGTCAATGGATGACATTGTTAAGGGGATCGATAGAATGACAGAGGCAATTAAGAAGCTCTCTTAGTTCTGGGCCTTCGCCCACCTGGATTTTTCTTTTTTTATAGCTCATTATAGGATTGGTACGCCCGCTGGCAAGTTAAATGTTGATCGGGTTTCAACAATCTATGAATAAAATCAAGATCGGTCTATCCATATCACTCACAGGCAATTATTCAATCCAAGGTGTAGAGAGCTTTGAGGGTATAAAGCTTTGGCTCCAGGAAACTAATAGCCGAGGCGGAATTTTCGTAAGGGAACTGGGTGCGACGTTTCCTATAGAGCTTATTTATTACGACGACGAAAGCTCTGTAGAAAAATGTAGCTCGAATGTAGAAAAGTTAATTAAAGAAGACAATGTCTATATTCTTCTCGGTCCCTATTCTAGCTCTCTCGCTTTAGCAGCTTGTGAAGTTGCTGAGCAATATAATAAGACATTGTGGAATCACGGTGGTTCAACAGATGAGATTTTAGAAAGACCTTTCACCTGTGTGATTAATGCCATTACTCCGGCGAGTAATTATTCATGCGGAATTATTGATGCTATAAAAAATGCTGATCCTGATGCTATGAAAATAGCCACTTTTAGTGCTCAAAACAGCGGGTTTTCTACCCGCGTCGCAAACGGGGCCAAGTTCTACGCACAAAGTTTGGGCTTTGATATAAGAGAGTACAAATTCATTTCAGGCACAAAGGATTTTTCTGCCCATCTGGAAGACCTGGCTTCTTATGAGCCTGATTTAATTCTAGGGATGGGACGAGCTGAGGATGACCTTGCTCTTGCAAAACAGATTGTGAAACAAGGGGTCTACTCAAAAGCTGCAGGGTTTATTGTTGCTTCGATTAAATTATTTAAAGATAAATTTGGTCGCAAAGCTGATGGTATCTTATCTGCTAGTCAATGGGAAAGAGGTCTTCAAATTGTCCCAGATATAGGCCCTTCGTCTGAGGGGTTCTTTTCAAAGTTTATGTCTGTATACGGCAAAGAGCCCGATTACGTGGCTGCCCAGGGATACAATATCGGAATAATCATAGAAAAATGTATTCAGGAGGCCGGAACATTGGATGATTTAACTCTTAGGCGTGTTGCAAAGAGTGCGGATTTCAAAACATTTTATGGAACCTTCAAAACAGATACCAACGGTAATCAGACTGGGCATGAGATGGTTGTAGTGCAGTGGCAAGAAGGGGGAAAAGTTATTGTTTATCCTAAGTCTGTCGCTCAAACCAAAATACTCTATCCCAGATAAGAAATTTAATCTTTATGGTAAACTTATATTAACAAAGAGGGATGTCATGACAGAAACTGAAGATAAAATAAGTCAAGCGCGGGAGGAAATAGAGAATGCCTCGAACATTGTAATTCTCACAGGGGCGGGGATATCGGCAGAAAGCGGGGTACCAATATTCAGAGGGCAGGAGGGGCTTTGGCAGAACTACAGACCGGAGGAGCTTGCGACCCTTGAAGCGTTTTGGAAAGACCCGAAGCTCATATGGGAGTGGTATGACTGGAGAAGAAATGCTGTTAAAGATGCAAAACCCAACCCCGGTCACTACGCCCTTTCCGAATTAGAGAACAACCTCCAAAAAGTCACCCTGGTCACTCAAAATATTGATGGTCTCCATCAAATGGCGGGGAGTAGTGGTGTTATCGAGATGCACGGCAATTTGTGGCAGATAAGGTGCACCAAATGCGGAGATATTGAACAAAATTTTGATGTGCCGCTGCGTGAATTACCTCCCAAATGCAAGAAGTGTGGCGAGATCGGTAGGCCAAATGTGGTTTGGTTTGGTGAGATGATCGAAATGTCATTAATAGATAGTATTCTAAAAGCAATTGAAGAGTGTCAGGTAATGCTCATTATCGGGACATCAGGCGTGGTTGAGCCCGCAGCTTCAATGGGTCTAGTCGCGAAGCAGGCAAACAAGACTGTAATTGAAATTAATCTTGATGAAACACCCAGCGCCGGACTCTATGATATAGTTATCCGAGAGAAGTCAGGCGAGATACTTCCTTTATTATTTACTTCTAACAGAACTCTAAGTTGATTTGTTGATAGCGAATTGTGCAGCTACTTTTATAGCGGCAATCATGCTTGAAGGATCAGCAACCCCTTTCCATGCAATATCAAACGCAGTTCCATGATCAGGAGAGGTCCTTATTATTGGAAGCCCAAGCGTGATATTTACCCCGTCATTAAACGACACCATTTTAAATGGAATTAATCCCTGGTCGTGATACATTGCAACTACTGCGTCCCATTTTCCCTGGTTGGCATAATAAAACAAAGTGTCCGCAGGTAGTGGTCCTTCAATGTTAATTCCCAACTCTAGCGCCTCTTCAACGGCCGGTATTATATGGTCAATCTCTTCGTTACCAAAGGCGCCTGATTCTCCCGCATGGGGGTTTAGCCCGCAAACAACTATTTTCGGAGCATCTATTTTAAAAAGGGTTACGAGTGAATCGTGTGTAAGCTTAATCGTAGATAGTACTCTGTCTTTACTAATTAACTTCGGAACATTGCTCAATGCCTCGTGTATTGTTACGAGCATTACTTTAAACTTCTGGCCTTCAAACATCATAACGGCTTGATTAGATCCACTCAGATCTTTTAGCATCTCGGTATGTCCTGGATATTTGGACCCGGCAAGGTGGGTCGACTCCTTACTGATAGGCGCCGTCACAATGGCATCAATCTCATTTTCCAAAGCTGACTTAACTGCGGTAGTTATATAGTCGAGGCTAGCCTGCCCGGCTTTTCTATCCAAAGTGCTGGGTTTTAAATCTTCTAATCCAAATTCAGAGCATTCAACAATTTTAATATTACTAACGGAATTATTTGCGGCTTTTTGAAGTATTCCGGCATCTCCGAATATTACTATCTCGCATAAGTCCTTTATCTCGTTTGAAGAGATTGCTTTTACAATTACCTCGGGACCAACGCCGTTTGGGTCCCCCATTGTTATTCCGATTATAGGTTTTTTAGACATGAGTTTTCTCTTTGGATTTCCATACTATGATAGAAATGCGGTTAAATTCTGAACAGTCTCTCTGTGTTAGATCTTGTTATTTCTGACAGCTCATCAATTGAAATTCCTCTCACGTCTGCAACAGTCTGGGCAACATGTTTAACAAATGAAGGCTCGTTTGGCTTCCCTCTATGAGGCACCGGAGCAAGATACGGAGAGTCTGTTTCTATTAGTATCTTATCTGAGGGTATGTTTTTTGCGGCTTCTCTTAATTCTTCAGATTTCTTAAAAGTAACTATTCCTGAGAACGAAATATAATATCCCAAATCCAAATACTTAACCGCGGTATCGTAATTGCCCGTAAAGCAGTGGATCACTCCGGGCGTATCGGCTGCTGTTTCTTTCTTTAAAATTTCCTGCATGTCCTCATCCGCATCACGGACATGAATAATAATAGGCAGGTTGTGCTTCCTTCCCAAACGAATTTGCTCGGTAAAAGAATTTATTTGAATTTCTTTTTCAGAGTTCATATAAAAATAGTCTAGGCCGGTTTCTCCGATTGCCACAACTTTTTCATGAGTAGCATAGCGATCTAGACCCTTGAGTACCTCTTCGTTTGTCTGCTCTGCAGAGTGGGGGTGCACACCCGTTGTCGCAAAGATAAAATCGTATTGTTCTGCAAGAGAAATAGTAGCTTCAGTCGATGGTATATCAGAAGAAATGGAAACGATTTTAGTAATATTGTTCTCTTTAGCTCTTTGTAGGACTTCTGAGATGTTCTCTAAAGAAACTAAATGTGCGTGGCTGTCTATTAGCATTATTTTGGGGTTTTATCTTTGATTATAGATAAAGAAGCTTCTCTTATCTTGGCAGCTTCAGTTAAATTTTTGCTGTTTTCTTCTTTATCTTTTAAAAGGTCTTTCAATTCCGACATAAACTGGTTTACATCTTTAAATGATCTATACACCGATGCAAATCTCACATAGGCAACTTCATCTATCTCGTAGAGCTTGTTGATAACCCTCTCACCTATCTCGCCGCTATCTACTTCTCTATCTCCCCTTTCTTGGAACTCTCTCTCAAGGGAAGAGACAAAGCTTTCAATTACATCCATGCTTATCGGCCTTTTTTCACAAGCTTTTAACATGCCGGTTAATATTTTACTTCTATCAAACGTCTCTCTTACGCCGCCTTTTTTTACTATTAGAAGCTCTACTTCTTCAACACGCTCATAGGTTGTATAGCGGCTGTTGCAATCAAGGCACTCCCGGCGTCTTCTAATGGATGTTTCTTCCTTTCCGAGACGTGAATCTATGACCTTACTTTCTAAACTGGTGCAAAATGGACATTTCATCTATACGAGCCTATCACTATACATTGGGAATTTTTTACAAAGCTCTGCAACATCGTCCTTTATTCTAGATAGAACCCTTTCATTCTCTATGTTATCCAGCGCTTCTTTTATTAATCCTGCGATAATTCCCATCTCTTCTTCTTTCATTCCTCTTGTGGTAATAGCAGGGGTTCCAATTCTAATGCCGCTTGTAACAGCAGGGGGATTGGGGTCAAACGGGATTGCATTTTTATTTACCGTTATGCCTGCAAGCTCAAGTGTGTCCTCGGCAATCTTACCTGTAAGATCTGTTTCCCGTAGATCAACCAGTATTAGGTGATTATCTGTGCCGCCAGAGACAAGATTAAACCCGTGCTCAAGCATACATTCTCCAAGGTGCTTTGCGTTCTTGACTGTTTGAGCCTGGTATTCTTTAAACTCCGGAGTTAGCGCTTCCTTAAAAGCGACAGCCTTAGCAGCTATTATATGCATTAACGGCCCTCCCTGAGAGCCCGGGAAAACTCTGCTGTTAACTTTCTTGGCATGCTCTTCCTTCATCATAATCATGCCGCCTCTGGGGCCACGTAGCGTTTTATGAGTTGTTGTAGTTACATAGTCACAATGTGGGACAGGGTCTGAATAAAGCCCCGCAGTCACTAGACCTGCCGGGTGGGCTATATCTGCCATCAACAGCGCACCGCATTCATCGGCTATCTCTTTAAATTTTGAAAAATCAATATCGCGGGGATATGCGCTCCAGCCGACTACTATAAGTTTAGGGCTGTGTTCTTGTGCGAGTTTTCTGACTTCATCATAATCAATTAAGTTTGTATCTTCCGTAACTCCATATGGGACTATATTATAAAGCCTTCCTGAGAAATTTACCGGACTTCCATGAGTTAAATGTCCGCCGTGTGCTAAATTCATTCCAAGCACGGTGTCGCCTGGTTCAATAGCTGCAAAGTAAACAGCCATATTTGCCTGAGAGCCCGAGTGCGGCTGCACATTAACAGCCTCACATCCAAAAAGCTCCTTAGCTCTATCACGAGCTATGTCTTCAGCAATATCTACAAATTCACATCCGCCGTAATATCTTTTTCCGGGAAGTCCTTCTGCATATTTATTGGTCAGCACCGATCCTGCTGCTTCAAGCACTGCTTCGCTTACATAATTCTCAGATGCTATAAGCTCTAGCCTATATTCCTGGCGCTCTGTTTCAGATCTTATAATCTGGGCTATTTCCGGGTCAAATTTTTCAAGAACAGACATTTCTACTACCTCCGTGAAGTCGAGAAAAGCGCATTAAATATTCAAGATATTAGCAGGCTGATAGTATTAGGCTTTACGGGTCTAATTTTAAAAACCAATCAGCGAGTTTTTCAAAATTCTAATTAGCTTCTCAAGTGATTATAAAGGTAAAAGATTTCTCAGAAACTGCAAGAAATCTTAATATTAAATATTTAGATTTACATCAAAAGAGCCGATCTTTACTTTAGCCATTAAACCGCTCTTCCAGCAAATATCCCTAGCCGCATTTTGCATATTTTGGGGTACTAAGAGATGAAGCTTTGCCCCGAGTTCTGAAAGGTCCTTCCATTTCTTTGCCCTTTCTTCGTTTATTGTTTCTTTTGTTTCAACTTCGACTACTTGCACTATTTGCCCATAATTCTCAAAAATAATGTCAGGGTAGGCGCCGCCGAATTCATAATTCTTTTCTTCCCCAGGGTTTATATGGACTTTGCTATATTGTCTCGAATATTTCTCCTGTACTTTTCTTATTACCCAGTCGTGTAAGAACTGCTCATCAGTCGATCTTGCCATACCTTTCCCCCCACATAAGTTTTGCTTTGAGAATGGCAAAGAAGTCTCGGTAAGGAGATTTAATAAGTTTCACAGTACTATCAGCTCTTTTTACTTCAATTATGTCCCCTGTATTCAGTCTTATTCCAATTTGTCCATCCAGTGTAAGGTAAGTATCCGGCTCATGAGTTGTAACTTTTATTTCGACCTTCATATCGCTTGAAACTACAAGCGGTCTGTTTGTAAGAGTATGGGGACAAATTGGCGTAATAATAGTTACCGGGATTCTTGGATGAACAATCGGGCCGCCTGCAGACAGGGAATAAGCGGTTGAACCTGTAGGAGTCGAAAGTATAATACCGTCTGCTCTATAGGTTGTAACATGTGAGTTCTCTATATAAATTCCCAGATCAATAATTCTAGCTACAGCGCCCTTATTTATAACTACATCGTTTAGTACTTCATAGGTTCCTATGGTGTTTTTCTCACGGTGGATTGTTGTGAGCAGCATCTGTCTTTCTTCAACTTCGTAATTTCCATCTATAATTCTTTCCATCATAGGGTAGAGCTCATCCACTGTTACTTCGGTTAGAAACCCTAGTCCGCCAAGGTTGATTCCTAAAATAGGGGTGCCGTGTTTGCATGTAAGCCTAGCCATCCCTAAAAATGTGCCGTCTCCACCGAAAACCAGGATAATATCAACAAGCTCGGGTATATCTGCCCGGTCTACCGAGTTAGAATGACCGATTTGATCACCTAAATCCTTTTCAACAAAGACCTCAATATCCCTTTCGTTAAGCCATGCTGAAAGATCTTTCGTGATTTCTAGGGGCT
>Ga0307375_10000910_pt1 | contig 34193 bp, 68 predicted proteins | sample TR1MG_FD_202531 | JGI IMG/M metagenome (GOLD analysis project Ga0307375, IMG submission 202531) | Soil microbial communities from Risofladan, Vaasa, Finland - TR-1 | ecosystem: Environmental > Terrestrial > Soil > Coastal area > Acid sulfate soil | place: Finland: Risofladan, Vaasa | collected... | reverse complement strand
TTTGGTGGCGCCTTCAGTCTCGGGAATACCTATCAGGTTCCAACCGGCCACGAGGTCCTTAGAGTACACATCCGGAGCGCCTGCTGGGTAATTGAGGCCGACTCCACCACCGCCGAGCGTCTTCACATATATTGCGGTCAGCGGGTATAGGTCAGTCAAGGTAGCTGGAACAAAAGTGCTGCCAGTATACTTATACTTCAGCAGCACGTCTCCCACCACAACTGGGTCAATCACTGCCTTATCGACCGAAAACAGTGTCCAACCATCCTTCAGGCATAGGGTCTTGTCGTAGGAAGGTCCACCAGGTGCAAGCCACCATGGCTCGTAGTCCACATTACCACTCACCTTGTCCCCGTAGCCTGGGCTGTGGCTTGGTCCGCTGGGATGACACCACCAGTTGTTGATGGCATCAAGTAGTGGATTACCAGAGTCATTCTCGAGGCCAACGCCATTGCCACAGAAGTTGTTGTAGTGAACTACGTTCGCACCTCCATAGCCGGCGGCATCCATGAAGTTGATACCATAACTGGTGTTGTCCTGAATGGTGTTGGACTCAATCGTGGTATTACTGATCTTAGACAATTCAATACCAGTCTTGAGGTTTTCGTAGATGTCGTTGCCCAGTATTTGGTGGCCACTGGAAACGCCGCTAAGTCCGATACCTATTCTCCAGCCGTGAATTGAGTTGCCCAGAATAGATAAGTTATTGGAGCCATCCGTACCGTCGGCAATACCAGCACACTTTACACCAGTTCCATCTCCAACAATGTCGCTGTTGGCGATAGTATGACCACTGGTTGGGTAAACATCACCTGAAGGCGACATTGGTAGTATGGCATACCGGTAGTCTCCAGACCGGGCAAAGCCATTCAGGATGGTCATGCCGTCAATGCAAGCGTCATCAGCTTGAAGCCAGAAGCCCCCATCAACGACTACTCCCAGACTTTCCCCTTGAACCGTGATTCCCGGCTCATCAACCACAACAACCTCTGCATAGTCGCCATCCAGAACGAGTGCTGTGTCACCAGTTGCTGCTGCGTCCACACCGTCCTGGATGAAGCTCCAGATGGTGTGTAGCAAGGAGCCACCAGGGTGGTCAACTACCACAGCCTTGTCGAAGATGTTGCTGTCGAGAACCTCCTGGACGTCCAGGACCCCAGCTGAATCGTCCACCTGGATATGGTTATCCAGAAACTCGTTGTCCTCAACGATTACTGCGCCATCGGCAACCCCCACCAGCTTGACACCGGTGTCAGTGTTCTCACATGCACCACCGTGGCAAGAGTTGTTGTGAGCAAACGTGTTTCCAGCAATCGTAAGGGTGCCGAATGATGGATTGCTCCAGGCCCACATGCCATCCCCGCATTGGTTAATGTTGTTGTCCAAGATATTGATAGTGGCGTTTCCATTGGTACACACTATTGCGAAGCCTCCGCCACCGCCAACCTCGGTCAACTCGTTGTTCACTGCCGTCACGGTTCCGGCGCCTGAAACGTCCAGCTTTACCACATTAGGTGCTCTGTCGGACTCGTAAGCTCCTGAGATGTAATTGCACTCTACAAGAGCATCTGTGAGACCGACAAGGGAGACGAACTCTGAGTAGGTATATCCGCCCCAGGCTTCAACAGCGTTGATGATATTGTTGACCACTGCAACATCCGGGCACTCTGTCCGTATACAGACACCCATCATTGTCCCGTCGGCAGTCCCAGTAATCGTGAAGCCATCAATGGTCACGTCTCCCGCGGGGGAGACCACCTTAAAGCTCCCGACCAGCTCAGTCTCGTCACCAGTTCTGCCCCGGGCATCAACACCCACTTGGGCGCCCTCGAGGGTTAGGTTCTTATCAATTAGGACGTCCTCTGTGTAAGTGCCTGCGTACACAATGACAGTGTCGCCAGGTTCGGCGGCAGTGACGGCTGCCTGGATGGTGCTGTAGGGGTCGCCAACGATTAACTCAGCAGCTGCCGCTACTGGCAGAGATGTGACCAAGCCAAAGCTCAACACCAACATCAGGGCCAATCCCATACTAATAAGTTTCCGTTTCAATTTGCTTTCCTCCTTCTCTCGTATTTTGAACGGAACTCAAGGTAACTGTTATCTTCTATATACATCACCTCCTTGCATTACTTTTGCTTCTTTTCATTGTCCCAATCATACGTAAGGCATTTGGGGCACCGTAGAGGTTCAGGCACCCTTGGGATCCACTCATGCCCACACTTCCTACACTTCTTTTTTGGTAGTACCTGTGGAGATCCCATAATAACCATCCTTAAATAGCTACACTTAATTCTAATATCATTATAGCGCTAAACAGCAAAAAAAGTAAATACTTCCGCGGGAAACTTTTTTCAGCACTTTTTTCTTGCAGCATATCCAGCTACACTCGTTTACTTTATGGGCCTTTCTGCGGCTGCTCTAACAACAGTATCAAATCCCTCAACTGGTCATACCGGGTAACCCACTTCTGGTTATATTCGACACTGCCACGAATGCTATTAGCGTATTGTGGGCGGTCAACCACGTCTTGGTGAATGTACCTTGCCTCCCGAATTATCTCAAAGGCATCACTAATAGTGATTGGTGAGGGGTATTCCTCCTTATAGTAACTAGGAGGCAGCACATGGATAGTGTTCTGGACTACCTGAGTTCTGCATGGCTCATAGGTGCTATCAACATACCATGCACCTGAGCAAAAGCTTAGAGCCAACAAAGCTATTATCAACATAACGATTGGGCCATCTCTTAATGCCACATCTCATTCCTATCTATGGCAGCAATCCTAGTTACCATGTTAGTCGACCGTTACTGAATCAAGCGTGCCGCTGCAGCACGGGCTTCCCTCTGGTAGAATTCCCTGCCCTTTGGAGTCTTGAGGTCCACACAGAGGAACTCCGCCTGAGCTTCTACCCAGTTTTTCACCTGAGCAGACTCCATCAAGACAAGAACTGCGGTCTCGATTTGATGCTTTGTGAACTGTGACTTCTTAGTGTTCTTCATGCTCAGACATCAGACGACCTTCCAACTCTTACAAATCTCATTGCCCTTACGCATTTCCCTTACATCACTTTCGTTGATCATCTTATTATCTAATAACTCCTTAACGCTAAAGCGCCTTTCTATGAGGTAAGGGAATCCGCACAACTCAGACAGTCGCCGAGACGGCTCAAAACGCATCACCACACTAGGAACGTTCTTAGCCCGCTTTGTTGACATCAATTATCTCGCCCCTGATGTTGAAGAAAGCAGACAGCTGCTGCGCTAAGGCTTCAGAGAACTGAGGCAACAAACGCTTGAGCATTTCCTTGGCCTCTGGGCTCTCTGTCTTGAAAGCCAGGTTTATCGTATTCTCCTTGTGGTCAACCCTGATCTCGCCTCTAATCAAACCACTAGTTTGCTGCACCTGCTTCATCTTCTCCGGGTCCATTGCTGGAAACATGTTATCCCTCCTTTGGTTTTTCTTCGGTTGGTTTTTCTTCGGTCCTATGGGCCCATCCTTCAGTAGATTGACCCTGTGTTAGTTGAGGTTGCGTGGCACCACCCGGCAGTAATCCACCAATCATGCCGCCCATCATCTTCTGAACTATGGGTTCCATTGCCCTCACCATCATGGCCTTCATTGGGTCTACACCAGCAGGTGTGGCTTGTGACAAACTGGTCAGTATTGGCATGAGGGACTGCTGTACCATGCCCGCTGCCTCCATGGCTGCTTCGCCTGCGGCGTTCTTAGCTGCCAGTGATTCGCCTTCCCGCATCGATTTAGCCATGTCGAGTAATGGTTTAGCTTGCATGACACCAATACCAGAGAGTTCTTGGGCCATTCGGATACCAAGGGTAACAACACTCATACCAAATTTCATGCCTTGCTCAAAGGGGAAACCGCCACCACCTGCAACATCAGGCAACTCAAGAGCTTCAATCAATATTTCAGGAGGGGCACCTTTGGCCATGAGCGGTATGCCAGACGCAGATGTGGTAACACTCTTTCCGATGGGCTTGCGGGTGTTAAGCTTCGACTTTACTTCGCTAGCTACTGTACGAACAGTGTTCTTGTTGAAACCCTCAGCGATTAGCTCATCCCTGGTAGCACCCTCCATTAGTCTTTTTTCTACCTCTTTGCGGATGCTAAGGCTTTCTTCTTCTTCTTTCTTCTCTACAACAGTTATTCCCGTTGATGCAGGAATCTTAACTTCGGTGCCGGGTTCCTCGGTCCCAGGTACTTCCTCTTCTTCTTCTGTTTCCTCAGGCTCCAATTCACCAGTCGCGATCAGCTGTTCCCTAGTTGGTTCATCATCACCTGGTATTTCATCCTCTCCGCCAGGTGGAATGAGTCCTTCATCCTCTGAACGCTCATTCAATGAGTCTTCGCCGAATGTAGCCATTGTGCACCTCCGTACTCTGTTATATACCTATTATAACACAGTGTAGCACTTTTGTAAACATAATTTTACACCAATTTTCATGGCTATATCTAATGTAGCTACTGTTTTAGTCTGCTATACATAGCAGTCTACACATAGCAGGTTTTGGGCTAATTGAAACAGGCACTTTTTTGAGTGCTGCAGATACAAAAAACCTAGAGCCCCTAGCCCCTAGACAAGCCTTAATTTGCTGTGCTACAAACATTGCTACGTATTATCTCCTTTAGTTGGTGAAATGCCACGAAGGTTTATAATCAGGACAACTAATCCTCTTACTATGACACCTAATACCAGCCATGCTATTCCTACCTCTTTTACATATTGGATGCCACATCCACGTAATACTGGGATGATGCCACACATCGTAGAACTCGCACATATCGACCTTGATTGCTTTGGCCACATGCTCCTCTTCATTCCATCAATAACTCCACTGCTCTTGTAACACCCACCCTCTTAGACAACCTGGCAACCCTTACTGCATCTCTTACATCATGTGTTTTACCAACCAGACGGAGTGCAATCTCTGCCGCAACACTCTCGGTAACAGCCTCATGACGAACTAGAGCATTTGTGACTACGTGTCTGAATTCCACTGCAGAATACTCGCCAACCTTATACACCTTGAAGCGAGACAGCAACTCAGGTGCCATTCTGGTCAACCTATTTGCTGAAGCAATTATCCAAACATCAAGCTGAAGGTCGAGTTTCCTGTGAACTTTGGTCCTCACAAGCCTGCCTTTTTCCATAAGCGACAGTAATGCAGAAGTATCTGTAGCAGTCATTTTGTCAAGCTCATCGATGAGCAGCACTCTCGGTCTGCTCTCAGCAACTGCATCCCAGAGACCCGCACGTGAGGTAGCACTACCAACAAGCCACATCGCCTGCTCCCCTAACACGCGCTCGACATCCCACAAAAACATCGTTTTGGCGATAGCAGGAGGACCGCTTAACAACACATGGATTGGTTTATCGAGTTGAAGTGATTCTCTGAGGAGTTCCTTGAGGTCGCCGTAGCCCACTATGTCGCTAAACATGTTGGAGTAGTCTTCTTCACCAGGTTCCCCGGATACAGGCGGAGGAGTCAAATCATCTCCTGGCTCGGCATCCATTATTTCTTTGGCTCTTGCTGTGAGCATATGTTCCTTGGATGAGCGTGAAGAATACGTACGTTCTACCATCCCAATTGTGATAAGTTTGTTGATAGTGCCCATATGTACACCCACTTGATACCATTGCCATCCAAGAGGCCACTCTTCCCGAGGAACGGTTTCCTCGAACAGCCTTATCTTCTTTAGTGCTTCATAATCTTTTTCATTAAGGTTGCTCATTACGACCCTCAACTTCTTTTAATCTGGCTATGTCTTCAGCTTGTAATTGCTCCATGATAGCTATAGCTTTACTTATCGAAGCATCCCTAGTTTTCATTTCATCCAGTACTGTAGCACGCGCCTTAATTGTTTTCCTAAGTACATTGGCTATTCCCTCATTGGTCATTCCGTTCTCTCCTGCTCCAGGCAAGCTTCAGCTATCACAGTAAGAGCCTCGAATTCAACCCTACAGTGCTCTAGGAAGGCAAGCATAGCCTCTCTCCACAACTTCCTGTCGAGCCTACCATGCCTACCAGAATGTCCGTAATGTCCATCTTGGTAGCCACCAAAGAAATCGTGCCATCTTCGCCAATGTTCCTCACAGAGCTTAAACTCATTGCTACCTGCAGGCTGATCGGTACTCGTCTCATTACAATGCTCTACTGAACACTTCATTACTTCCATCCCTTGAACAGCTTTATTGCCTCGAAAGCTGCGTTCACTTTAGCCATTTCCTCGTTAGACCCACCCTTATCCGGATGGGCTCTCGCAGCCTTCTCCCTGTACGCTCGTGTCACTCCTTCTTTAGTCGCATTTGTATCAACCCCAAGAATGGTGAATGGGTCAAGTTCAGTATCATCAGTCTTGAGAACACTAATGCGCGCTCTTATCTGAGCATCCATCTTCTTGAGTAACGTAACCTCGAGGTTGTTGAGCATCGTTCTCATCATCTTTAAGGGATCTGACTTACCGCCCAGGTTAGCGTACTTGAGTGTGTTAAAGAGGTCATCTTCAATGGGCATTGGGGGTCCTCCTTTAGCGCATATATAAATGTATTAGACTGCACTGAAATTGCAAATGTGCTGTATTGTAGCACAGCCTGCAACAACTAGAGCACTTGATTTGAGTATTAACTGAAAACATTGTATGCATCCAAGAACAATTCTTCTGCTTCCTGCCATGTCCACGGCTCAATAGTAACGGGCGCGGGTGCCTCAGGAAAATACCAATCCTCCTTACTGTTCATAAGCACATTAACTTCTGCTCTCATCATGGCATAGTCTAACCGCTTTACCACAATATGGTCGAAGGCAGGTACCTTGAACCTCAGGTATATGAGATCTTGTAACGACTTTTCGGCCATCAAATATTCTGGCATGTATCTCTTCAAGTTGTGAAGCATGTCCTTGAGATAAGTCTCAGCACCGTCGTGAAGCAGGAAGGGTATCCTTAACTCAGTCCTGGTAATCCTAGCCCCAAGAACACAATGCTGGGCAACAGAATAGTGGTACTTGCATGCGCCACCATACCTACATTCCAACGCTAAATGGTGTGCAATATCTTCAATACATATATCACTTATGTAAGGGTCAAAGGGATAGAATTTCTTGCCGGTAAATGTGGTCATCCATGCATCTTCTTTGTTCATAACTTCAGTTCCTCCTGCTCAGTCCAATTTGGGCCAACCGATACATCTACTGTGAGAGGTATTTCTAGCTCATTGTATGTCATCTCTTCATGCAGTAGATGATACATATCCTTGACATCCCTTGGGAGTACCTCAAACACCAGCTCATCATGCTCCTGGAGTAACATCTTGACATCGCTATTCTTTACCTGCTTCCAGACCTTGAACATCCCAATCTTGGTGTACTCAGAGCACGAGCCCTGGTCCATCAGAGAAATACCTTGCCTACATGCATGTGCCTTCATCTTCGGCGACATTGCAGCAAAGTTACCTAAGTGCTCCCTGCGGCCATAGTGCGTCTTTGCGTAGCCCATCAATTCGAACTCACTGGACATCTTCTCTGTCCACGTCTTAACTTCGGGATATGCATCGAACAGCATCTTCTGGTCTTCCTCACTACCGCCACCATAGACGAGCTGGAAGTCTTTTGTCTTGCCCTCGGGCCTCCTTTTGGCGTCCTTAAATATACGGATGGCAGTCTCTTCATGAATGTCCCTACCATCCTTGAACGCATCGAGCATGGCCCTGCAGTTGGATAAGCATGCTATTTTCTTCAGCTCCATTTGGATATAGTCTGCCTTCATTATTACCTTACTTTCAGGAGCAGTGAAAGCTCTGCGGATTTTTCTGCCTTCTTCGGATCGCTCAGGAATATTCTGAAGGTTTGGGTCAGTAGACGACAACCTGCCTGTGCGTGTGCGGGTCTGGTTGAAGTTCGTATGTATACGGCCATTAACTAACCGCTTGAGGATGCCTGAAACATAGGTGTCCTTGAGGTGTCTGTACGCTTTGTACTGGAGGTAAAGATTGATTATAGGAAACTTGCCCTTATGCAGCTCAAGGTATTTCTTATCAACGCTTGGCCTCTTTTTGTCTATCCACGTGTATGATGGTGGCTTCGGTACTCCCTGCTCTTCGTATAGTATCTTAGCCATCTGGTCTGAGGAGTTGAAGTTGGCGCCCTTCTTGCCAGAGAAGTGTTCCAGTCCTTCTTGTAGTATAGCTATCTTGTCATCATAGTACTGGCCTAATTCTTCAAGATATGGTGCATCTATGAGTACTCCATTGAGCTCCATATCTGACAACACTGGTACGATGGGCATTTCAATATCCCAGAATACCCTCCACAAGTTGTTGGCTCTAAGCTCACGTTGGAGCCGGTTCCACAGTATGAGTGCACCAGATGCATGGGGACCAAAATGATGAACCAACTCGTCCAATGTTGAATGCGGTATATACTTGGGGAAGTCAGGAAACTGCTTGATCACAAGATCAAAATCACGCACACATCGCTGCAAGAGAGTCTTTAGTGCAAGCCTATCTTCCTCAAGCAAGTGGGCAGCAACCATTGTGCAGCAGAGATTGTTGATTTCAATACCATACTTCTTAGCCATCGAACGGTCAAACTTGGCATTATGGGCGATCTTAAGCACCTTATCGTTTGCTAGCAAGTCAGTAAAGATGCGGTTAGTCATATAGACAAAGTATGCATCAGTTTCTCTATGCGCTAGCGAAAACCCAAATGGGATGTCAGTAGCCGTGTTGACACCTGAACTTTCTATGTCAAATGACAGCACGGGGGATGCTAGCAGAGCACTTATGTCGGGTTGTGTGTCTCTTAAGCTGACATAACCGAAATCAAGCATCTTTTCTCCTAAGTTTACTTCTCAATCCATTAAATTCATCCTGTATCCGGCCCAACTTCTCGTAATCAGTCATCCGGTTGATGAACGTACCTTCTGGTTTTCTCGGCGCTGGCAGCGGTGGGCTACTTGGCAAATATTCCCATAATTCTCTTGCTTTGCTCACGGTAACATTCTTTACCTTACATAACTCTTCAAACGTACAAGTCCACTTGAGAGGTACCTCTCCACCGAAGTGCTGGATGATTGCGTCAGCGGTAGCAGGACCAATCCCAGGAAAGCTCTGAAGTAACCACAACTCAATGTCTTTACTTGTAGGTATATTCCATAGACCTTTTGCTGAAGGGCGTGAATACAGTCCTGTGTGTGTTTTACCTGCAAGGAAACTCCTCATACTCCTCAAATACAGCACAGTGTCTTCAAGGTCATCAGTCCAGTCAACAATAACCCCATGAACGAACTCGATGTCGTTTACCATACCCTTGACGTGCTTTTTTGTGAACCCCGTCTTAATAGGCTTACCGCCCCTGTATCTACCCATGTCTACCGTTGTATCAGGGTAATATCTGAAGCGTTTTTCACCAACAACCCTCTGGAAGGCACAGTTCTGCTTGAGTAGAGCAATTGCGCGAGCCATCCTACCATCAGTAAAGGAAGCGATAAAATCGTGTGGAACCTCTTTTCGCTGCACACCAACCAATCCACTCTCTGAGTATATGAGGATGTCGGCACCCTTCAGTTCAGGAAGAGGGCTTACCATAGCTTCTTCTCCAAGAGCTTTGGCCAGCTTGGTCTCAGTTGGTGATAAGAGAAACTTAGTCGCCACTCTTAGTCTCCTTTTGGGGACTCTTTACTGGGGATTTCTTCTCAACGACTGGCGGGAGATGAATCACATTCTCTTCCATTTTTCCCGCAGTTTTTGGCGATGGTACCTCCTGCAACATAACCACATTAAGCTCGCCGGTCATTGGGTGATATAGTGCACCAATGATACGTGCGTCATTAGGTAGCTCCAGTACGCCACTAGCATCAGGTACCCCTCCAACTATCCTATACTTAGCCATGTTTCCTCCAATTTATCATATTATTGGCCACCCAGCCTTAACAACTAGGTATTGCATATAGAGTGAAGTTAATGGTGTGCTCTTGAAATACGGTCTACCAGCTCTGTCTTTGATTGTTGTGACAAGCCACCTCTCCGTTCCAGGGATAAGAAGGAATATTGAGTGATGTTGGCCACCAAGAGCTTTCTGTCCGGCAGCCTTAACCCCAATGTCCCCAAACACGTTAAGAACAATTGGGTCTTTGTCTGTTTTCCTGTCGAGTGGAACAACATCTGATGCTGCATACACGTTGCAGCGGACCCTATGGATGATTGGAAGTATCCAGTCGTCATAGAGTTTGTTGATGACTGACCAGTCCTTCCAGCCATCAAGACCTTCCATGATGGGGCTTGATGGCATACCGCCTTTTGCTGTCTTCCTAATACCAGCCTGCATTTCTCTCCGAACCTGCAGGAAATACTCACCCATGCCCTCACCGAACACCTCACTGGTAAAGTACCTCTGGACAGTAGACCATGCGTTGTTAATCTTATCAACGACCACCCAGTCAAAGAGCCTTATTGGAGCCTTGTACGCTGCTAAGAGATACTTGTCCATCTTGGCTTCATTCTCTGGGGTTATTCCCTTCTGTTGTATCCAGGCAACACTCCTCTCGTACTCAGGCCAACTAAATGCGGGATGAACATACACGTTACCACCATTTTCTGGTAGTAGGTCCAAAAACTGAGTTCTCAGCATGTAGTCAATATCGTTGTCAGTGTCCACGCAACGGAATTTTGCACCAGTAGGTTTTAGGACTCTAGCAATTTTCAGCCATTGGTATGATTTGCCACTGCCAGTAATACCTATAGCGAGTATGCGTTCAAGAACTAGCTTCTCAAGTGCAAGTGCTATTTGTGCAGGTGTTAACTCTGAACTAGATGTAGTTGTCATTCTTGCTATCCCCCTATACTAAAAGTAACTTCCTGTAAGATTCTCTCTGCAAATATCATAATACCCACAATACTTTGGGGAACACCACCATCCATCTTCATGAGGTGGAGCAACGCCAGTCTGCATGTGGGCAACGATTGCAGAAGCTTTGGCAAACCACCAGTCAATATCTGCCCGAGTTCGAAACGTTTTGAGAACCTGTATTATGGGTGTAGCAGTCTTGACTGCAACGTGGTTGTAGAACACTATGGGTTTGCCTAGAGCGAAGGCTGTTGCAGATGCCTGCATATCCTTATCAACTCGGTCTTGGGTGTATGCACGGGCAGAAGTCTTATGGTCAATTACCGCCAGGTTCTTGTCCATTAAGTCGAACCTTAGCGTAAAACCGACTACACCGATTACCGACTTACACGTTTCCTCAACCTTGATTGGGGTAATTAGTGGTGCTATATCCTCAAGGTAAGCACCCACAAGAGCTATACCTATATCCTTGAGTGTGCCTGGGCTCTTTTCATTCCAGTCAATATCCCAGGCAGAGCCCACTTGCTTGTCCCACGCCGTACAGAATACATCATAGCAGATGTCGAAATCGAGGTCGTGGCCACAAATCATCTTCTGCCTGAAGTTTTCCTCAAGTGTTGAATGGTAACAGGAACCAAGAACAAGGTTGCCCGATGAGCGTTCCTTGAGCTTGTGTACATAGCGGTATTCCCATCTTTTGGGGCACATATCCCACAAGTTTATCTGGCTGTGTGATACATGGTCAAGCTGAATTGGTGCTGTCATCTCAGTTTCCCCTTTCCATAAATCTCTTGGAATGCACGCTTGGCTTGCTCAGAGTCTTCACCAAAGGCCACCTTGGCTTCCCTCAAATTGAGCTCTCTATCAAGTGAGGCATCGATATTGTGATACCAGTCAACCTGTTTGTCACTCATGGAGGAAAGCTCACGACCATGAACTGATTTCATAAAGTCCTGAGCTTTACTCCAGTAGTCACCATCCTCAGCAAGTTGAGCGAGCAGGTCCCATTTCTCGTCGTTCATGAAGACCCTGCCGGGTGGAGCTGTGCCAGAACCACACCAGGTCATGCTCTCATTGCCTCCAGGATTAAGTCCTTCTTCATGAAGATATGATTCCTGGCACCCTGAGTACCATACTTGGGTTCGGCTTCCGCGATCTTGTTCAACCAGTCCCGGATCTCAGTGGCCAAATCTGGTTCACAACATACGGAATAGGTAAGCATTGCCATGAATGCAGCAGGATCCCTGCGTGGCATGAGGACAAAGGGTGAGTTGATGTCTTCAGGGTCGGTAGACTTCATACGTGAACCAATTAAGTCGCCTAGAGGTCCAACTCTTTGCAATTCATACTTTGGTCTCAGCTTATCTGCCATGGTATTGATCTCCTTTTCTCAAACCCTGCAGGGCTGAAGGACGGTACCTTTTTTACCAGCCCTGCAAGGTTCTCTTATCGCACTCATTAGTGCACTCCGGGCTACTTCTTATTGGTCTTGAAGAAGCCGTTGGCGCCGTCATCAAGGCACTTGGCCATCAGCGCGTCGTCTGCTACCACCTCTGGTATCTTGACGACCTTGAGCTGGAACTCCTTGGCCGTGCCACACTCAGCGACGAGCTTCAAGGCAGCTTCCACGCCTGGTGCAGATGCTGCTTCAGCAGCTGGTACCGCTGGTCCTGCTGGGGTAGCTCCTCCAACATCTTTCTTGCCGAGGAAGGACGTAGGCATGATACCGGTAGCTTCCTTACCACCGACGGTAGCATGGGTCTTCTGCATCCAATGGAACCCCAGTCCGTTCCAGGACATGGCGTTAGTAGGCTTGCCAAACTTGCCCATGTCGACTCCCAGTTCCTTGACTACCTGTTTCTGGAGCTGACCGTACAAGGTATTGGTGACAACGTTCTGCCTCTTGACGTGACTAATGGATAGACCATCATCAGCCGGCTCCCATCCGGTGCCTACCGAGTACCCTTGGTTTCCGATGACTGCTCCATTCTCATCGGCGATGTCAATCAGGAGCATGAGACCTCCTGGCGCACCGGATGTTTCCATTACCGCCTGGGCATATTCCTCTCGGATACCAAAGCGGGGGTTGACTATCCAGCCATCGACATCATCAATGAGACCACTTTCGGTTTCCCATGCTGCATTGATGTTTTCATCTTTAGGTATTGTCATTAGTTCCTCCAACCTTTAATATTTGTTGACGCTGAAAGCGCCTTATGGCTGTGTCTGTAAGCTTGGACCGTTTTCTATTCTTTACATTACCCTTACCTCCTCTTGGTGCTGTACCTACATGGGGCTCGTTCCAGTTGTACCGCTTACACTTTGGGCACACTAAAGGTAAGCGAGGGAACCTGGGGGTCCAACTGTGGCCACAGTCTTGATAGAGACACTTAAGTGTGGTCACCATAACTTCTTCCATCTCAACCCCCTCTTAAGCTATACACCTATAATTATATAGTGCTAGCGTGTTAGCGTAAATAGTCCAGTCAGCATATGCCAGCAAATGTTTTTTCCTGAAAATGGCTTTTGCATTATTCTTCAGGTATGTCTTCAAACAGCACGGGTAGAGCATACTTTAACTCTTTGAGCAGCGGTACCATGAGCTCCCGCATTTGAGGATGCGCATTCTTGCTGCAACGAAGCCTGAGGATGTGGCGCCATTCCCGAATGTTCGCAGTGGCGACGATTTCGGTCTTGAGGGAGTTCGGTAGAACACTGCGTGCTTCTTGGGGAGTCGCGCCGTTCTCAATGAGGTAATTGTACGCCGACTCTGCGTACTTCATTGTGGTGCCCCAGCATTCGTATAAGGGATTCTCTGCCTCCCAGAACGGCGGCTTAATGAATGTAACACCCTTCTTCGCGTAGTTACAGTACCGAGTACTTTCTTGCGTGTACGCCACCAACCGATGGCGAACAAGCTCGTGGGTAACCCCACGGTCACAGATAAAGCGCACGGTTATGCTAACGTGCTCGAGAACGCTCTCATGACCTCTGTTGATTATACTGGATAAGAAAATCGCTGCTGTGTGCTCATTGATTAAATGCTCAGACTTGTAGGCAGTTCGACCAAACTGCTCAAGGCGTTTGTAGATAGTATCATCGTCTACTGGTGTTTCTATAACATAGTACGGCTTGATTATTTCCATGACTTACACTATCTCCGTTAACATTTCCTGAAAGGTAACACTATCTGTAACCTTTACACCACACAAGAAGCATTCTATTGATGTAGCATGTGTGTTCAGGCTCGTGAGGTATGGATGGCCCTCAACGGCACCTTCCCTACTGAAGTCGACCAGAGTTTCCTTCTGCTGGAAGAGTATGAACTCCTTGCTACCACACTCACACTTGAATTCTTTCATCGTTTATCCTACCTCCTTATTTCTTGCTTCAAAGACTTCGGTAATAAGATTAGTTAGCTCTTCCTTTGAGACACCAACAACCTTCATTATGCTGGCGAAGCCCGTGATAGCGACACTTAAAGCTATAGCCTTAATGTCGCCCATGGGCAGGGGGTTGGGGGCAGTAAGCCCAACAGTGATCGTGTGGTCCACCAGCTTCCTGATCTCACCAAGCATTGTCTCCTTTAGCTCTTTCCGGCGCTTGGGTTGTAGTTTCATCATCATCCGGATAAAGAACATCTTGAATTGCATCTTTACACCTCCTCGTACTACTATTGCTTTACCCTTTTCATAATACTTCGCATACGGTTAAATGAGTTCAGGTTCGGCTCGGTTTTCTGGACACTGTTGGTATGAATTTCTGGTATATCAAATCCCCACGACTTCATATAGATTGCACTGTCAAGTTCAGCAATTATCGACGTGAGCCGTGCTCTTTGGTCATTGCTCAGTGATGATAACTGTAAATGTGCTGTGGAGTCCACAGTGACCAGTATAACATGCCAATACTCTTTAGATAGAGCAAGCTCCTTAAGCAGGTTATACTTTTCATCAGTCATACCAATATCATGATGTGGAGTCGAACCAATCCAGGTCATTATATTAACCTCATATTATCAACACTTACATCACTAATGCTTCCCTGAACCAGAGTGGGAACATCCCTCTATTGTCTGTGTATATGCGCTTAAACTGTTCATCCAATATATACGTTACTGCATGATCACTCTCACTCCGTACTGCCCTACCACTCATCTGGATTATCTTACTCACTGCCTTATGAGCATACCAATGGGAACCATCTCTACTTGCATGAACACGCTTGCTGATTTGAGGATCACCAAGGTCGGGGTACGGCACCTTTGCTATCACTACTACACGACATTCCTCATCCGGCAAGTCTACACCCCGGTCCATACTCGGGGATATGAGTACCATTGGCCTCATAGAGCTCTTGAAGTTCTCAAGCACCTGAGCCCTGTTCTTCATATCGTGAATCATAACCCTATCACTGTTAAGGTGTTCCCTAAGGTACTTGGTGATCCTGTAGCTAACCGTATGGATGAGGATTTTCTCGTCTGAGTGTTTCACCAATATTCTCTTAACTGCCTCCGCAAGTATCGGAAGAGCATTCTCCATCTCTTTATTGATCACGTTTGCACATGGCTCAAAGTAGACTGGGCGGTTTTCTTTAGGGAAAGGTGAACCCAGCTGTTTGTAATTAGTGTTCTCGAAGTCAAGCCCTACATTCCTGCACATCTGGAACTTATCAAGGATTGTAGCACTCATACCAAGAACATGCTTGGCGTGCTTCCAGAGACTATTGTTAGAGTACTTGGCTATCCAGACTGGCTTGAAGGACCAGCTATCTTCCCCTGGGTACCATATCCAGTTCTTATCAACTTCCTTGATGAAGAACCGAAGTTTCCCAACAAGGCGGGCCAGATTCTTTTCTTCCTTCATGAGACTAAAGTCGGTAGTTGCCCAATCCGACTCGAGCTCTCTCCTGACACTTATCAGTCTGGGTTCCAGCACACCAAGAGCACCTTTGGCCCAGTCCACCCAGCTCTCGAACTTGGTCTTGAACTTAGGTGGCTCTAGCTCCAATTGGTTGAGCTGCCTCTGGGTAATCAGAACCTCAATGAACCCCATAAGCTGGTCCTCAATGGTATCAAACTCGTCAATTACCAGGAAGTCAAGGTTGGAGAATGACTCCACGAAGTTGGCTTCTGTCAGGAAGTATGAGGTATTGAGAACTGCAAGAGGAGAGCCAAGGGCAGCTCTTTTGGCCTGTATATACGCGCACTGGCCCTCTTCCTCACAAGGATGGGCAGGACTCTTAGTACATTCCTCGGCCGAAATTCTTGGAAACATCTTTGGATATTTAGCACAGGGGTAGTTGTTCCTACCTTTGAGAGTGCGTGCGTATGGGAAGTCATGTAGGAGTTGATCCTGAAGCTGCTTGGTTGTGCAGACATAGACTACCTGTTTACCCAAGAGCTTCTGGACTGTGGCAGCAATAAGTGACTTGCCAACTCCAGTAGGTGCATCTAACAAATACCCATACTTGGTTGACGCGGCAATCTTTGTTGCAATTTCCAACTGCCCTGGCCGGAACTCCATGAACTTCTCTGGCAAATCAAAATCTTTAGGTACTAGCATTCTTCTTCCCCCTATTCCCAAATATCGCCTTTTTGGCCTCTGGTGAACAGCGCTCAGTTACTTCTCTGAGTAGTCTGTTGTTTTTTATAGTCTGGATCTGCTTGTTCCTATGCCACTCATCTGTTATCTCAGTTGTTGAGGCTATGAACTCCTCAAACAGAGAAATCGCCTGGTCTTCGTCTCCGCCTGCCCACAACTCCTCAATTGGTTTGGCCATCTGGTCAACTGTACTCTTTATCCTGGTAATAAGGTTGGCCTGGTCAATAGCTCTTGCCATCCTAGCCTCTGAGGCCCAATCTGGGTCGGATTTATACCGCATGTTAAGGACCCTCAGCCCAATGTATATGGCGTCACGCAGCACGTCAGACTTTAGATGGTAGGGAGTACCCCTAATCTCTATGAGGTGAATAACCTTCCGGTCGAGCCATATAGGAATGCGGGTGCCTGCGGTGGCAGTACCTCCCTTCGAGTCGCTGGCAGCCTTGAAAGGCGGCATATTGATTAGCTCCTCGAGAGATACTATCGTATCAAACGGTGACTCAAGGTTCCAGTCACCCGGCTCATTTTGTTTATCTGACTTATCGCTATCTTTAGGTGGCATCTATGAATCCCCCTTAACTAACTTGTGCAACCGGAGTCCTCCTATAAAGCACTAATGTTGACCTGCTGAAACCAGCACTTAACTGCGAACCCTAGTACCATTCTGTTCAACCTCTCGTAAACGCTAGCACGCTAGACTAATATATATTACGCTGCTAGTATTTATAGTATATATGTGCATACCACAAACATGTCACAACGTAACAGGTCGCACAAGTGCTTTTGTGGGAATTCTATGAACTCACACGAATTCCAGTAAACTAGCTTGTGCAACCGTTTCCACCGGAAAGAAACTAGCTTGTGCAGTCGAAAACTTCTCAAAGTTATTGTATATCCTCCCTTGAATAGATCAGCTCCCCCCACCATTTATCGCCAAGAATATACCTACCTGCAGAACTCTTTGGCCGCCCTGCTACAAACTTACTTTCTATCTGCCTTCTATCAGGATCATGGATATGTCCGCTATGTGGATTGAGTTTAAGGTAGCCCTTAGTCTTCCACCTTGACAGCCAAGTGCGAACAACCTGCAAGCTTGAACCTGTATGGTCAGCAATCTCTTCAGCGGTAATCCCAGCTGGGCCACTTTTTTCAATGAGGGTAAAGAACTCTTCATTAAGCATTGCGTGTTACCTGTGCTATTACCGCGTCACAGTAGGTACAATTAACACCACACTCACTGCTAGAGCACTTTGAGCCGAGGGTAGCCATGTTCGTGAAGAACCCAATGTCGTCAAGCTCCTTGCACGAGATGTACTGCATGTCCTTTGGCTCTACAGTGTCCCCAAGGTGCTTGATGGTGGGCCATAGGTCCAGGTAGTTACCTTCATGTATCTGGTTCATATAGAGCTCAAGTATTGGAACTGCCCTCTCATATGGATGTGTGCGAAATGCAATCTTAAAAGAGTCAACGCCAAGCATGACCTGGTATAGCCTCAGCCATTGAGGAAGCAGCATTCGGGCTTTTAGCCACTCAGTCAAGTTATTCATCCGGATGTTGTTACAGTACCGGAATGGGTAATAGTTAAAGAGTTCTTCAGACCGCTCAGAGTTGTGGCTGCTTAGATTATAGCAGTCACGGCGATATGGACACCTATAGAGACAGGCTTCATTGGCGAGAATTGACACTCTAGGACCAACTTTTGTGATAGCCTTAATAGCATCAAAGTCGCGATTGATGTTGGTACTAATGTTTACGCCCTTAGCTCCCAATACCTGCCAACGTTTAATGTCCTCTGCTGTGCTGACTTCAGCGATTGTGCTCACTTCCAGGAAGTCATCAGGGAACATTTCTGCCATTAGCTCCATGAGCAGGGCCGAAGTAATCGTCCACTCCCTGATACCGATGGCATGAAGCTCCTTGATGTCATCCTTGAGTTTGTTGTCCCAGACTGCTTTGAAATCTTGCAGTGAGCCTAAGCACGATGCGTTCAGCGTGTAGCGGATGGCAATGTCATTCTTCTTTGCCTTATCAACAAAACTGTCGATCTCATTCCATTCCAGGTATGGGATTCGGTCAGATGACCTCGCGGTTGGGGTAAGCTTGGAGATAGAGCCGAAGAGGGACGTCACCTTTATGGTGTCTTCGTGCTGATCATTTAGCTCTATCACCTTGTTCAGGTATTTGTGGGTCCACAAGTTGCCCGCATTAAGATGGATCATATAGTTCCTCCTTTTCTCTTAAAGTATATGGCATACCAACAGACTGCCGTCAGTGCAGTAGAAGCTACAGCAAGGTATAATTCCATTAGCGCGAAGCAGGCTGCAAACAAAGTCAGCACAATCGCCGTTGGGAGACTAGTCATGGCAGGCATCTTCACCCTACGCGCAACAGAGAAGGACAGCGACACCAGGAGAACAAAGCCGCCTACCATAAAAACCAAGTCACAGAATAAGCGTATGTTCATTCGTCTTCTTTCTTATAACCTGTTAATTTGATGACTAAGTTGAGGTCCATGAAGAGCCACGTTCTTGGTCTACCATCAGGCACGTCAAACCGCTCTAACTCATCCCGGCTGTAGCAGAAGCCAGCTGCCTCCCAGGGGCCATTATTTATAATGCAGACGAGTGCTTTCCCACTTGGTACATCATTGAATGATGCAGGCTTCTGAGACAGCACCTTAGCGCCCCACAGCCTCACGAGCTGCAGTGCCTTCCCTGTCTTCATGGGAACTTCAATGTAGAACCCCATTAGACCCTACTCCTTCTTGCTTCGCGGCTCAATTAGTGCAATCCTATAAGGTCCAGTTAGCTTCCAGGAGATTTTTCTGCCTGTGAAGATTAACCCAAGTGAGCCTACTGGAACACAGCCGAACTTGGCAATTTGCTCATTGTAGCTTTTCATGTAGGCAGGCTGCCAAGCCGAGTACTCAATCATCAACATGGGCCACTCAGCGAAGGGATCAAGTACCTTCGCTGAGTTGTCAAGGCAGTGGAGAAGCTCACTCATGACTATGATGTCTCCTGGCTGCAATGCCTCAAGCACTCTTTGGCGGCCGTTAGTTGTCTCGAGGTCAGCGATGATATCCGTGAGTACCCACTGCCTCTTGTCCACGAATAGTGTAGGCAAGTCTCCCCGAGCATGGGCTATACCTCGACCTAACCACCCAAGACCAGCACCGAAATCAACAACCCTGGAGAACACGGCCTTGTGCTGGTCTAAGAAGGCTAGTACGTCGGAGAGCAAGAACTTCTCACCATACCAGGCAAGGTATTTAAGGAGCCCATTGTAGTTGCCCTGTGGTTCTGTGAGGTGGGAAGTAATGCCTAAAATAGCTTCCTTATGCTGAATGTCATCAGTGAGGTTCAGCAGTCGCAGGTTGTGGTAAAGACTGTCAACTACAGGTCTATCCATGTTGTCCTCCTTATTTATATCTACTTATATTCTATCTTTGGTACCATACCAAGCATCTTACGCCACTCGTTATTGTACCCTGACATATCTGTGATACCTTTATGGCTGAGTGCCCCCAAATGGACTATGGTTGCAGTATTGCAGCCCAGTTCACGAGCTAATGGGATACCGCGCTTGGCTGGGGTACCCATAAATATAACCTTCTTTGGTTGGAGCTGAGTTATCTCCTCGCGCAAAAGCTCAATGTCCTTGTCATTTACTGCACGTGCGTCCCTACGAAATGACTTGACCATGTTGGTGATAGCAAGTATGCCTAGTGGTGTGGCCGTACTGTGAAGCATGCTGGAGAGCATAAAGCCGGTAGGCCCAGTCTCAAACGGGATGTTATTCATGTTATTAGGGCCAATACGCTCTGCAACTAAAAGAAACATTGGGTTTGACGAGCCTGCACAGCCATACCCAGCAGCCCAGTGGTTCCTCCACCAGTACATCTTATCACTGAAAGCTCTGGAGAGAGTGACGTAGTGACTAATGTCGCCGTGGGTTGTATAGTCATACTCAATGTGCGGGATGTGGTGCGTGTTGAGAAAAGTCCTGTAGAGCTGGAGACACTTATCCCATAGCTCATATGGGAGATATTGCTCCTTATTGTAGTCTTGTGGGAAAGGTTTATGTGTACAGAGTATTATGAGGGGACTCTGAATAAGAGTCATTGTGATCATGTTATGCCATTGCTTCATTGTGAACTTGAATGGCCTCTCCATACAGATACTGTATGGGTACTCACAGATGAAACAACGGTCAAGAACAGCATCTGTGAGCTCAAGCTTACAGAGAGGGCGTAGATAATCCATATAGTTGGAGTCTCTACCATGATGATACTTTACAAGCCCCAGCTTGTTAGCGAGCGTAGTCTTTCCTGTACCGTCCGGGCCTAGTAGTATTATCACTCTGGCTTTCCTACAACCTCTCTTGGGGCGTCTGTTGGATGATTTCGCCCCTGCTTGTATGCTTCATACCAATCGGATATGCGGCCACAGTTCTTACACCTTACAGTATCCTGGAGAATTTCTTCCGGATCGTCGGGCGACGCAGAGTAATGCATGTTTGTGGAACCGCACCACGGACATTGGACTGTGATAATGCTTGAGCATTCCCTTCCCCACATTGGTTCAGGCAGCCCTCTGTCCTTATTGTAGAACTCCTTGTAAGTGATTGGCGGTAAGGTCATTACTTGGCCTCCTGCTCGTAGTATCCCTCTTGTATTTTCTTCAGCTCTGCTTCCATCAGTTGGGCTATAGCGTCAGCACAACTAAGGTACTTAACTCCATCATCCCACGATATAACAGGGCAATGAATCCCCTTCAACTTCTCTATATAGACTTCGGGTGGAACTCCATGCCTGATACCCATAGTGATAGCAACAGTGAGAGCATTCATTTGGGAGCTGGTACATCCTCCTGATCCTCCCATCCAGGCAAATACCTCAAACATTTTACCTTCATGTCGGTTAATAGCCACGTAGAGATTACCACACTGTAAGCGAGCTCTTGGGGTAACACCATGAACTATGGCCGGACGTTTTATCTTGTCTATCATTCCCTGTTCTCCCTAGTCTCTCCTGGTGGTGCAAGGATAGGAGCCCCACATGAACCGCACTTCCCGTTATCAACATCCTTCTCAGTAAGCCTCATAGTACAGTCCTTGCATGTGAGCGCGCCGTCGGCTGCCCTCATCTTTAACATCTTCTTCTCGAGTCCAGCGAATACCTCATCTAGTTCCCTGAGAGACGCATGCAGGACAGTGGTTAGTTTCTCCACTACCATCAGGTGGGTGACAACGTAATCACCGAGAATTCCTCTGAGTAGTTCCGGTACAGTGATGCCTCTGTCCCGTGCGTCCTTGGCTAAGGCCTCAGCTATAGAGTCCTCTATACGAATCATTACTTCTTTCATAGCTTCCCTTTTCTTCTTACTTTCTTAGAATAAAATAGCGAATCAACGACCGTAGTGTCAATGACACCAAGAGTAGATCTTTCCTGGCCAACCTCTTAAACTCTTCGCCGATTGCATTGATACGTACCTGCTTTGCTTCGTACAGTTTTCTTTGTGCAGTCCGCTTCTTCAGTTCATACTTGGCGGCAACACCAACGGCCGTAAGCTGTGGATCATCTATCAAGTCAATAGTTATCGCATTTATGAGTTGTGCCCTTGTGTATTTGGGGTTTGCACTCTTTGTCATTCTTTTCTCCCTATAATTTACCTTCCCCTCTTTTATCCCAACTGAAGTCGCCTTTTTCCGCATCCTCATACCTCTTCAGGTTCACGGCATGTTTACGGACATACTCCTCTTCTATCTCAGCCCAGGTGAACCCTCCCAGGATCAAGGACTCAAGGTAGAAGAAGAGTATGTCAGTAATTTCCTCAAGCTGTTCTGCTCTGGTACCAGTATCAACAGCATTGAGATACTCAAGCATCTCTTCAATAACGCCCAACGCGGAAATGAGCTGACGGGATTCATGTTCAGGTACCTGCCCGGGTGTTTCTGTGTGCTTCTCATGGACTTGAACCAAGTAGTTTACCTTAGACCTTAAGTAGAGTAAGTTGTAGATTTGTGTTCTCTCATCTAAGGGTTTTGGTCGCCAGGGCTTGTGCCCACATGAATTAAGATACAGGAGGAGATCTTCTATTACCTGTCTTCCAATGAGCATCTTTGGGTAAACATCCGGCCGTACTGTGTGGGGTACCTTCGCCATCAGTTCCTTTTGCTTGTCAATGAGGAACTTGCTCATAGTGCAATATTGTCTCCTTTCCAATGCCTGTAAACCTTTAAGCCCAGGAGTTGGAGGTATCTTGGACCACCTGGGAACTTGTTATACGCCCTCTCGAACACAACGATTTCAATACCGGCAGTCTTTATCATGTTGCAGCAGGCACGGCAGGGCGAGTAAATACAGTAGAGGGTAGCTCCTTCAATTCTAACACCTGCTTTTGCGGCAGAAAGAATGGCGTTCGACTCGCCGTGTAGGCCCTCTGCTAAACACTCGTAACCTTTCTCCTTGGAGCAGAAGCCCCTCTCAAGACAATCTCTTACTCCTGGAGGCGCACCATTGTAGCCAGTCGCCATTATACGTCTGTCTTTTACTATGATAGCGCCCTGGTCACGGTGTCTACAGGTCGCTCTTAGAGCAACAGTATGGCAAATCCGCACCGCGTAGGCATCGAAGGAAATCCTGGATTGCTTGTCTGCCATGTTTTTCCTCTCACCTAACAATTTACTCTTATAATTATAGGTCAGTTTACTTGTATTGTAAATAGTTCAGCCAGTGTGCACCAGCAAAACTTTTTTCAAGAAAATGACATTTTCGTTTACACATACGTACTATCATGTCGCAGCATTTACATGAACACCTAGTGTATGGTATTCTACACGTTCAACTCAATCGGTATGTGGTATTCTGGCCTTGATGCTATGTAGTCAGCGTAGTGGCCAATCCATTCAAGAGAACAGTTTGGCAAGACCGTACCCCAAGACCCCATATGGGTTTCTGCCACACCTAATATGTATGATATGAATGGGCAAGACTCAATGTCCTTTGTGACTTCCCTAACCAGCAGCGGGTGGTCAGTAGTAATTGAACTGAGTCTACCGTTGGGACCATACTTGCCCAGGTCGTGGATTAGGAGTCCACAGTAGAGTATGTCTCTCAATATTGTTTTCAAGTCAAGTCTTCCAGACAGCTTCTTAGCAGTGGTAACTACTCTCTTAACATGAATCAAGTTACCCCAGTCACCATGCTCATCATCAGGGTGGTGGCCAGGATGGTTGCCGGATGGCTTCTTCCAGTACTCACCTGGGGCAGCTCTGATTGCTTTGAGGGCAAATGTACGGATCAACATGTCATCAATAAGGCTTATCTCACCAGTGAGATTACGCACAGCGATCTCATTTATCTGTTCCGTTGTGATTCTACTAGTCATATTTCTCATCTCCTTTTGCCAGGTGCCAGGCTAAGCTAACCAGCACAGGGAACTCTTTCCACCAGACGATTATTGATCGTCCCAGCAGGTCTATGAAGAGTGGTATGAAGTTAAATACGGTTCTTAGTAAGCTCATCTCGTTAATGCAGCCTCCCTCAAGGGCTTTGGTTATCACATACAACACATTTGTACATTATGATGTTCCTACAGCTTTATCATAACATTGACTACAACGCGGAGAGATAGGTTTCTCTCCTTTCTCCATTATATGACACGTGATTATGTCTTGCCGTGGTTCCACAACATAAGTCCTCTGGTATAAATGGTAGTCAAACTGTGCTATGGTGTCAAGCTCAGCTCCTGGCACCCAATAGGTACCAGTGGATTTCATACATATTGGGCAGATTATCATCTCGTGCCTACCCGACAACCATTACGGACGCAGTCTTCAGGTCCACAATCACGATAGCGTCATCCTTACGTATGATGTAGACCTTGTCACAGCAAGTGTCCTGCGGCTCTTCGAGTTTTTTACCACACTGACTACAGAACATGTTTACCCCCTCTTAACTTTTATTAGTGCTTCCTTGTAGCCATTTCTACTATGAGAATGACGATAATGGCAAAGAGGAAGCAAGTTTGAACAGCCTCAAGTGTCAGCTCCACTTAGTCCTCCTTTGTTAAGATACTCAGCTATTATATCACAATGACACGACAACGGTTTACAGTAGCAGCCTATTACCTTTCCAGCTAGCGTATGAATGTAGGCCCGGAAGGCAGGGTCGTGCTGTATACGGTCGTCGAAGTATTTCTGGTATTTCGCTATAACATCCTCACGTGTGCCGTCGGGACCTATACGGAAAGGGTTGCCGGCTGGTGAAGGACGCCCAGCATAGACGTCATAGAGCTTGGTGTGACGGATGTTGACTACGGTTGCTAATGGGGCCATAACTTCCTGAATTCCGCGACTTTATTTTGCCTCTTTGGGTCACGTGTGAACCTGACCTCGATGGCATGCACATTGGTACCATCACCCCAAAACAGCACTTCTCTGACTGCCTCACACAGCAGCCTCCAGCCAATGCCCTTCTTACGGACCTTGTCCGTGAACAGAAGGGCAAGCCGCTCTTTGTGTTTTAGTGTTGAGACATCCAGATCGCCGGGCTCCTTAATGGTGTCAACAAGATGCTCAATAGCGGTAAAGTCTGCCGCATTGCATTGGCCAATAATCCTGTCTACAGGCATTGAATTGCCCTCTCACTTTCCAATCAGTTCAGCTAATCTGCCTGTTTGGGGTCATAGAGATTCCTCGTCTGCGCAAGAACAGATAACCTCTTAAACTCAAGCGGGGAATGGTCTGGAGCTTCAATCTTGCCGCGCACGAGCAATGGTACCTCTTCTCCAAGCAGGGTGACATTCTGAAAGCCTTCACCCTTAATGATATGCCGGGTGCCAAACAGCGGAAGATCGTCTGCCTTGCGCATTTCTGCGTCTTTGCCAATTATCAATTTGGTCGCATGGCGTATACTGAACTCAGAATACGACACTGATAAACAGAAGATGTCACCTTGACGTCTAAGGCCGCTCTGGCAATAAGGCAGAAGCCTAAGCATCGTCGTTATTAGGGACGGCACCAAGTTCGCATAGAACCTCTGTGAACCTTCTCTTAAAGCAGTGGCAAACACACTCTCATCCATCTTGACAAGGAATGGATTCTCATCTGTGCCGCCAAACCACACGGAACTTATGCGTCTGTCGGTGTAGAGGAACTGGTGCCAGTTGCCTTCTAAGTTCAGCATCTCGGCCATAGGATCGTCGGGAAGTACGATGGTGGACTTCTCCCTCCGTGGCTCCGACTCCTCCTTGCTGTACCGTATATTTGCCTTGCCCGCTTCGGTAATTTTCTGACTACCAAATTCTGCTAACCTCATGTTTATCCCCCTTCTTTTATTTCTCCTCTAACCTTCATGAGTAGTTTACCAAGCATGTTCTCACCATAACCATCATACACACCCCAGAAGTTGTCTCCCCACCAGTTCTCTTCAATCAATTCTGCTTCTCCAGTATTAAGAAGCATTGCACGCAAGGTAGAGTTGGAAAACTTCTGGCGAAGTAAGCTCAGCATGACGTCGACTTTCAGCTTGTCCCATCCAGGCCTGATGGATACACTTCTTCCATATCGCTTTGCTTGACCAGAGGTAGGAAGCTTGCTGATGATAATGCGATCAGGCAGGCTTAGAGTCTTAGAGGCTTGGTAAGCATGCTCAACTGAAGAGTACTCTACGTTCTCTACTGTAATCCTGACTGGGTGGAAGTTCGACAGGAAGAAGTATCGATTATTGAACCGACTAATTTTGTCTGTCATTCTGCTACCTTCTCTTTTCTCACAAAGTATTCACTAAGCCCCAGTGGGTCTGCACAGTCAGCGCATAACCCAGCGTAGTCAAACCGCAGCTTTTTCCCGCATATTAGACAGGGGTCATGTGGGCCTGGAGCTGATGTAGCCAGTGATGGGCCTTGGTTGAGCCTATACTCGACCCGATTGTAGAGGGCCCGGAGCCAGAAGTCGACTACATTATCTCCCCTAAGGCGACTTTGTGCTAACTCTCGCCAGCTTTTTACATCAGCCAACGTGCCACATATACTGCCCCACACATCAATGAAAATATAGTCAAACTGCATGCCAGCGTTCTTAAGATACTCCTTACCGTCTGCAATAATGAGTTCTGTGTTCGATGATTTTACCTTTCTCCAAACAAGGCTCTTGACCTCCTCGCGGAGTTCAACTATGGTTATATGCTTGACTAAGGTGTTCCGTTCTCTTAGTAACTGAAGAAACAGCCCAATACCTAAGCCAATCACAAGGATGTCCCCACGCGCGAGCGATACTGGCAGTTTGTAGGCTTCTTGCTCCAATGGGGTATCACTCATCAAGGTACCACCATCTCCAACAAGTTTCACCACAGGAAGGTCACTACTGAGCCAGTCATGGTAAAAGAACCCGGCAGGATGGTATGTGCGTATGAATGAACCTTTGTGTATTGTAGACTTGCTTATTGAGAAGCCGCCTACGGATTTCTCCTCAAGCTTTCGGTAGAGCTGATGGCTGTAGTGTTTTGGTACTATCATCTACTTGCCTTTCTACTTCTTCAAATAATCAATCACTTCTTGCAGTACGGCAATATTCACTGGGGAACCACTCGCAGCGATAAGTTTTTCATCCCCCTTCTCGTTAGCTCCACTACCAAGACCCAGGTAGGCTCTCTTCTTGCCTGTTGTCTCATCAACCCCCATAACTATACCTACGACGCCTGGGATGTTGAGGCCACTGAACCATACTGTCTTTTCGATCTTCATGATTGTGTCCTCCTATGGATCTTCCATCTCACCATGGCGCAGCATTACCCTCTTCCCATCAATAATACGTGACTGCTTCCCACAACTGCGTCTGGTACACTGGTCAACAGAATAAGTCATGCCCTCTTCGATCATCTTTAAGGAGTCCTCTAAGCCTATTCCGAATGGCATGCCATGATGGTAAGCGAATTTCCAGTCATGGTGGCCAAGCAGGCATAAGATATTCATTTTGCCTTCCTCCCTATTTGATTTGTGTTCTATCTAAGTATGCCTCAAGCTGCTCCTTACTACCCGAATGGCGCATAAGTCCTTCGGGAGTCCTTGGGAGTTTAGCATCATCTAGCGGCTCTCCTGTGGCTAGGCTGTATTTACCAGTTGAAAACTCTTCATTGTTTCCCCAGTATGTGGTGAAGTAGCCATATCCTGGATTATCTTCATACACAGCTTCGCAGTTTGTACATTCCCAACGCGAGTAAGCCTGGTTGTCTGGGTGTGCTGGGTCCCGTATCTCGGTGAAGTCTTTTCCTCTGCAGTAACCACACCATAAGTCGTCCTTAATCATAGTACCTCCGGGTCACTCTACTATTCTCCTTGGTTAGTCTTCTTGCTCTACCTGCAGGCTGGCGATAAAGGTCTCCTTCTTGAAGACGAAGGATTGTGTTCCTTGACTGTAATGCTCTCTATCAAGTTCCCATCCCTTCTTCTCCAGCGCCTCACCAGCTTCAACTGCTGCTCGGACAAAGCTGGAGAAGTCTGGGTCCCTGAAAACATTCCTAACTTTCATTTTGTCTGCCATGTTCTGCCTCCCTACCTTCCTTACATTGATTACACACCGTCATCATTATCCTCACACTCATCGTAATACTTCACCCATTTTTCTGCCTCACCAGGTACACAGGTGGGATAGTGTTCTATCGTTAACTCGTGCCCCATCGTTGTGTGGGCACCACAGTCATTGCAAACGATAATGCCTTCCTCTTCATCAACCGTGGTGTACGTGTGTTCCATTTTACTTTCCTCCCATCACTTTCCTAGTATTCTTTTCACCATCTGCCACTTGGTTAATATAGGCTCTACTTCTGCCGGTTGCCAATCTTTCTGCTTCCGCAGTATCCGTATAGCCTGATATAAAGGAAGCTTGTAGTGCTTGCCGTGTGGGGATGTAATCCACAGGTAGTGTTTCTTGATGGTTTTGCGGTAAAGAGAATGCACTAGACTTATTATAATCATCACGGTAAAAGCTACTGACAGTAAGTCAGTTAGGGATACAATGGCGGGGGTGTATCTTGGCTTAGAGGGTTTGAGGAATATTAGGAGTCTATTCCGTAATCGTTTCATGCTTCTCACCTTTCTTCCCCTCACTACATTGATTACACACCGTCATCTGTCCACCCCTTCCATCACTTTCAACATCAAGCTTCACGCCATCCCTTGCCATCTTCCCACACAACCTGCATGCGAAGCCATCAGCTTCCAACTGTTTATACCTATCACCATAGAACCTATGCCTCTGTGATTGCGCACCAATGGTGAGATTATCTCTACGTTTCTGTGAGGCCTCCACCCTACACTCTGGGGTGCAGTAGACTTGCCTCCCCGGCTTTGTGGTCGAGAAGGTCACACCGCAGTTTGGGCACTGCAGCTCAACGACTTCCCTATGGAAGTACGTGCGACCGTAGTATTCTTCCCTACAAGTATCGCTGTGGTACTTTTGCCCTTTTGTCTTCGGTACGAACTTGGTCCCACAGCCCTTACACAGGATTGGAGGAAGCTTCTTCTTTTCCTTCTTAACTGATTTTCTAACCATGTTACCGAGTTTCCCCCCTTACATGCTAGTAGTAATGTATCAAGTTACACTGTAATTGCAAATGTGTTGCATTGTAGTGTACACAGCATCTATTGTAACTCCTGACTTTGGGTTATCTTTTGGATTATTTTCTCCTCAGCTTATCCCTCAAGCTGCCGAACTCCTTGGTTATCTCTTTCTCAATCTTCATATCAGTGGTAGCTCTACTGGGAGCTCTCGTCCTCTTGGTAGCACTGTATGCGGCGAGCTCCTCAGTGGTTGGGTAGTACGGTTGACTTGGGTCCCACTTCTCCGGTTGGGGCATTCTCCCAGGTGGAGGAGGCGAGTTTCCCCATTCAAGCCTACGTGCTTCTGCGCGCTCCTTGATGAGCCCAATGAGCACATCTTGCTGTGCTTCAACACTCGTGGTCAGCTCAACAAAGAACGTGCCATCCCCATAGGTACTCCAGGTACCTATGATTTCACACTTGCTCATGTCTTCGGGCATACTACCATGGCAGTCCTTGACCACACCCCAGTCAGTACGCTCGGAGTCTTCAAGAATGAGTATGACCTTCGGTTTACTTTCCTCCACTTTTGCCTCTCAGTACCCTTGCTCGGAGGGAGTTGAATTCCATTTTCTGCTCAAGTGAGAGTTCAGGCGATGGTAGAGCTGCTTCTTCAGGTTTCAGTGCCCTGGCTTTCCTTGGTTTCTTACCAGTAGCCTTCTGGACCCTACGCTCTTCGGCATACTTTGACCATATCTGGATGGACCTGTCCTGAAGGGCTGCAAGTGACGTCTCAACACTAAGGTGGATCATGCCATCGAACTGAGTACGAGACCAAGTACCTACGACCTCGCCCTTCCCAGGCGTCCAGTTCAGGTCGCCAAGGGTGTCCTCAATCAGACCCCAGTCTTCCTTGTCAGAGTCTACAAGTACCAGCCAAGCTTTGGTAGTGGGTATTATTGCCTCATCCTTACGTATGTCATAGCCCGGTGGCCTGGAAGTCTTAAATTTCTCGATATTAGAGGGTTCATGTATTTCTCCCTCATCGTTGTTTTCAGTCTCCCAATTTGGTGTTGCCATTATGGCGCCTCCTCTCCTGTATAATGTTTGTGGTCTGCATCCCGTTGCTTAGACAGTTGTGGGAACATGAAATAACCGACCTTTGCTATCTCTTCATGGCTCAACGACTCTAACAGGTCGTCAGGCAAATCGTCGGGCGTAATCAATGGCGCCTTTTCTGCCATCTCGAATCACCTCATTCTTTATTCAACCGGTTCAATAGTCACCTTGAGCTTCTGGGGGTTGCCAATCATCTCAAGTGCTTGGAGTTTCATATACAGGGGACCAATAGCGACGTCCTGGTCAGAGTACGTCTGCTCACCCAGTTGCTCTTGAAACAACCGGGTGCGCTTGGTGTCACGGTCTGCAGTGAATTCCAGCACAATTTTGTCGAGTTCTTTGTCAGCCACTGTGTTTCACCTCCTTACGACAGTTTTTCCATAGTCACCTTGACGCCAGCAGCTTCTTCCTCCAGCTCCTGAAGGGCTTCAGAAAGCTTGGCCTTGTCGTCATCTTCAGTCAGGAGTAAGTCTCTGAGACTGCTGTCCTCATCAGTGAAAGTGACGATGCCGCTGACCATCAGTACGTATCGGTCTGTTGCCATACTAACCTCCTGAACTTTCTTCTTTACCCATTACAAAACCAAGCTGGAATGCACACTTGATGTTCACCCACACGTTCTCTTTATTCCAGCCGCCGAGACTGTGCTCAGTCCAGTAATCTAGCGCATTCATGATAACGCAAGCATCGGTGGGGTTAAGCTTCTTTATGTCCACCGTACTCAGCTTGTTCATAAGGCCTTCTTGCCTAACCATTATAGCGAGCTGGTTCTCATCTTTGCTAGCGAACTTGGAGATGTCATTGGCAGCCAGCTCCGCTTCAACTTCGCGAATTGCGTCTTCTGGGTTCAGTTCGTCTTCGGGCATTGATTACCCCCTCAATCTGCTCTTCAGATCGTTGAAGAACATTCTATTCTCAACTTCGACCTTTTCTTCATCATTGAGACCCAGTGGAGTAGCGGGGTCGTGGTCTTTGTCACCATCTGGGATAATAACCGGCGTGATTTTTCTCTTCTCTAACTCCTCGAGCTTCTCCGGCGTAGCCTCAGACTCCCAGATGAGCAATTCCAAACCGGTTGGCTTGAACGCATAGAAGACGGCCGGTTTGAAGTCGTCTTCATTTTTCTCATTCTTGAATGGAATTACGTGCTTGTGAGCGAATAGTATCCACGTTTCTCCAAGCTTCAGACCCTTTGGGATGGCTGCGATACGTCTGCTAATACCCATTTGGATAGCTTCCTTGACGAAGTTCTCTGGGCTGTAGTAACGTTCACCGACCCAGAGTAGGCCGTAAAGACCTGTCTCTGGTACACATATCGGGCATGTGTTCGGGCAGGTGCATGCTTCTACATGCAATCCGGCGTACTTGTCCCAATCCAGCCACGTAAACCCTCTTGAGAACTTCAATCCACTCCCACACGTGGGGCAGTTGACTATCTCAAAGGGCATCCTGTCACACCGCATTGATGCTCCTCCACCAACCAGGTAGAGTCCACCAACTTTTCTGTATCCACATCCTCGAGCTGCTTCAACTGACATTGTTATCACCTCCTCTCAAATCTTTGAATGCTTTCTCCAAGTATTCGGCTAAATCTGTAAGATAGCTATTAGTAAGGGAAGCCACTCCGTGTTTTCCCATTCCTGTCAATCCTTTTACCAACCTGAGACGTTCCAACTCATCGGCCTGGTACCACAGACGCCAGAACTGGCTCGGAAGGTCTTTGTCAACGATAGGAGTTGCCATGCTGCTCAACTTCTTCCTTTCAAAATCCACCATCTGCGAGGAGTAACCTCACGGCTTCTCTTCTCTCTTTAACCTCAGTACTAAGCTTCGAGATAGTCTCTTTGGCATCCCTGAAGCCTTTGAGGTTCTTGAGCAGGTCGTCCACGATTTCGACCTGCTCATACAATCTGTCTCTTGTCAGCTCTACGGAAGCAATAACTCCATTCAAGTCGAAGTCCAGGCCGGGCTCAATCTTAGTTTTGGGAGTGGGAGTAGCTTTGCCGACCTGTGCTCCCTTGAGTTCCTTGCACTTCGCGCAGACTCTGATGTGATGGCTGTACAGTATTGGGTCAAAGAGCGTCTCACCACAAGGAGCTGTGTACTCTTCTTTGGAAGGCCGGCTGATGCCCACAGGAGCAGCATCAAGAGTCATGAGAGTACCGTTGAAGTCAGCACATATCTTGCTGAGCCAGCCTTGGTGATGGGTACTGACGCAGGCGAACAGGTCACCATTCCGCCTTCTAATTAGCATCTTCCCATTACGGACGTCCCTGGTAATGTTATCAAGGGCAACCTGGGAAGGTCCGGTGATCTTGTACCATTTAAGCATTAGTTACCTCCTTTCATCTAGACTTTTCAGTACTGTCTATCATGGTGGTCTTCCTTACGGCTCTCATCCACTATAACCCAAATGGAGGTGAGAGCAATAAGTCCTAAGACTCCTACTACTATTTCAACCCACATAATCTTTCCTCCAGTAGTCTCAGAATATTCCCAGTAGCTTGAAGAGCCCTACACCTGCTAGTAGTCCAAGGCCAACGAAAAGTAGGGCCTCAAGCACTTTCCTCTTCATTTTTCTCCTTACTGAAGACAGCATCCTTGACTATGTAGCCCCCCTCAACAGAGATAATTGCCTTGTAGACTCCTTTAGCTTTCTGCCTACTGAATTCATCAATGGCATCATCAATGTTCAGGAGCTCATACTGTTTACCATTGTATGTTGTCTTCGCCACTGACCTTCCTCCTACTCTTTGCTGACCTCAATATCAAGGTAGCCACTTTCCTTAATTACCTTAGGTGTGTGGCCATCCTCTTGTACCACTGTTAGCGTTTCGCCATCTTTTAGCGTGATACGAATGCTCGCTAGTCCAAATGGTTCAACTATCATCTTGCTCCATCCCTTCTCTTTTCACTCTCTTACTTTCTGCAACCACACCATACTATATCCCTCAAGAGGACCTCGTGCATACTCCACGAAGCCACACTTCTCATAACATCTTTGTGCTCTCATGTTCGACTCTACTACCTTGACTATTATCGTGTTGATTAAGGAGGACCTGAAAGCCCAATCAGCAAGTAGGTCCAAGGCTTCAGTGCCATATCCCTTATCCCAGTAATCGCGGTTCCAGATACGAATCCCAAACTCAATATCGACTCCGGTGTAGTTGTAGGCAGCAGCGAACCCAATATGGATGCCGTCGTTGGTGATAATAGAGTAAAATACTGGGTTATTTGTCTTGCCTATGGCAGGGTCGATGGCGTCAAGCTCAAGGTCGCTAGAGTAAAGACGTGCTCTCGCCTCATCTTCAGGCGACTGGTTTCTCAGAAAAAGGAGTTTGCCTTCGAGTCTTTCATTCTGTTGCATCATTTACTCCTAGTCGAACGGTGCAAGCTCATACCTCTCATAGAATTCAGGGAACTCAGTCAGCGCAATGAATAACATAGCACTGGTACCCATGCGCCTTATTATCTTCTTACCGTCAACCTCAATTGTATCTGGTGCATTCTCTCCAAACCACCTACATATCTTGCGGATTTCGTCGTCACTCAGGTATTCAGTTGGAGTGCTTATGTTTAAGGCAGTCTTGGCTGTGCAGACAACTGAGTCTGTATCCACATACTCGTGTTCTGGCTCTACCATATTTCACCTCTTTGAGGTTACATCAAGGAGTAGCCCATCAAGGTGGTCAAGTTCGTGCTGGAACATTTGGGCTACTATGTCGTGTCCCTTGAAAACCTTTGGTGTGCCGTCGAGTAGCATTCCTCTAATTTTGGCCACCTTGCCTCTCTTGAGCTCATAGGTTTTTCCGGGCAGACTTAGGCAGGTTTCAGTGACCAGATGCATCTTCTTGATGTACACAACACTAGGGTTAACTATTGAGACAATTTCTTGGTTGGCAGCTTCGGCAGCCATAGGGTTGAGCATACAGGAGATAACCCTCACGCTTTCTCCCATCTGTGGAGCTGCAAGACCAATCGGCCTTACTTTTGCCGGAGGAGGGTTCTTCAATAAGTCCTCCATGTCATGGGCAAGAGCAATGATGTTATCGTCGATCTCATCTACCT
>Ga0307375_10000908_pt1 | contig 34257 bp, 26 predicted proteins | sample TR1MG_FD_202531 | JGI IMG/M metagenome (GOLD analysis project Ga0307375, IMG submission 202531) | Soil microbial communities from Risofladan, Vaasa, Finland - TR-1 | ecosystem: Environmental > Terrestrial > Soil > Coastal area > Acid sulfate soil | place: Finland: Risofladan, Vaasa | collected... | reverse complement strand
CAGCCCGAACGTGGCGGTGCAGATGTGGTACCACGTCGGCTCCAAGGACGACCCGCGGGGGCGCTCCGGTTTCGCGCATCTGTTCGAACACCTGATGTTCAAGAGCACGAAGCACATGCATGCCGAAGAGATGGATCGGCTGACCGAGGACGTCGGCGGCGCCAACAATGCCTCCACCGGCGACGATGTCACCAACTATTTCGAGGTGGTGCCGGCCAATTACCTGCAGACCCTACTGTGGGCCGAAGCCGAGCGGCTGTCCAACCTCAACGTCGACCAGAAGAACTTCGCCTCCGAACGCGCCGTGGTGGAAGAGGAGTACCGCACGCGCGTGCTGGCGCAGCCGTACGGCAAGCTGTTCAACGCGATCGATCGGTACTCGTACAAGGTGCATCCGTACAGGCGCCCGACCATCGGCAGCATCGAGGATCTCGAAGCGGCTTCGCTGCATGACGTGATCGACTTCCACCACACGTTCTACCGCCCCGACAACGCCACCCTGATCGTGGCCGGCGATTTCGACCCGAAGCAGCTCGATGCCTGGGTCGACCGCTACTTCGGCTGGATACCGAAACCGTCCACGCCGGTGCCGCAAGTCACCGCGAAAGAGCCGGCGCGCCGGAAGAATCGTCGTTACACCGTGACCAGCGCCACCGCACCATTGCCGGCGCTGGTGCAGACCTGGCTGATTCCGCCCGCCGCCGACAGCGCCGACTACGTTCCGTTGCAGGTGGCTGCCGCGTTGCTGTCGCAGGGCGATTCGTCGCGCCTGTACCAGTCGCTGGTGTATCGCCACGAGGTTGCCCAGCAGGTCGGCGCCGAAGCGGATGGCCGTGTCGGTCCGGGGCTGTTCACCGTCTATGCGATCCTCGCCAGCGGTCATCGGCCGGCCGAAGCGGAGAAGCTGCTGAACGAGGAGATCGTCTGGCTGGCCACCCAGCCGATTTCCGCCGCGGAACTCGACAAGGTGAAGACCCAGCTGTTGACCAGCGAACTGAGGCACCGCCAGACCGCACAGGGCATCGCGTTCGCGCTGGGCCAGGCAGCCCTGATCGACGGTGGTCCGCAACGCGTCAATACGGATCTCGCCTTGTTGCAGCGGGTCACGGCCGCCGATGTGCACCGCGTGCTGCAGAAATATGTCACCGGGGCACACAGCGTCACCATCGATTATCTGCCGCAGGCGGCGCCGGCAACGCCGGGCGCCGGCAAGGGAGAAGCGAAATGAGCCGTTCGATGAAGGCCCTGCGTCTGGCCGTCTTTACGGCCGCCATGACCCTCGCCGGCGCCGTGCTGGCCGCGCCTGTCGCAACGGCAATGGCCACCGATGCCTTTCCGGACGCGCCACCGCCACCCGGCCCGACGCCGAAACTGACGGTGCCCATGCCGTTCGCGCAGAGGCTGGCGAACGGCATGCAACTGATCAGTGCGCAGCGCACCGACTTGCCGCTGGTGACCGCGCAACTGGTGCTGCGCAGCGGCGGCGAGATGGATCCGCCGCGTCTGGCCGGCCTGGCCGACCTCACCGCGAACCTGCTGACCAAGGGTGCCGCGGGCAAGACCGCGCCGCAGGTTGCCGCCGCTGCCGAAGCGCTCGGCGGTTCGCTGACGGCTGCTGCCGGCTGGGACGAAAGTGCCGTCGGCATCACCGTGACCACACCCAAGCTGCCGCTGGCCCTGGGTCTGCTGGCCGACGTGGTGCGTCGGCCGACTTTCAGTGCCATGGAGCTGAAGCGCGCGCAGACCCAGGCCATCGACGATCTGCGCCTGATGCTCAGCCGGCCCACCGCACTGGCTTCGCTGGCCGCCACGCGCGGTGTGTTCGGCGACGGCGCCTATGGCCATTCGCGCAGCGGTACGCCGGCTTCGATTGCGCGGATCACCCGCGCCGACGTGCAGCAACTGCATCGCACGCTGTATCGACCGGACAACGCGGTCCTGATCCTGACCGGCGACATCACGCCGGCCCAGGCGCGGCAGCTGGCCCAGGCCAGCTTCGGCGACTGGCAGAAGCCGGCCGCGCCACTGCCGGTCAAGCCAATGGGGAAAACCGCCAGCCACTTGCCGGCGATCGTGCTGATCGACCAGCACGGTGCCGGCCAGGCCGGCGTGGTCGTGGCCCATGCCGCGCCCTCGCGCGGCGATGCCGGCTACTACGTCGGCATGGTCGCCAATGCGGTACTGGGTGGCTCGTATTCGGCGCGGCTCAATGAGGAGATCCGCATCAAGCGCGGACTCTCCTATGGCGCCAGCAGCCGGCTCGAACCGATGAGCGATGCCGGGCTGTGGCTGGCTGCGGCGCAGACCAAGAATCCGTCGGCGCCGCAGGTGGTCGACCTGATGCTGGGCCAGTTCGCCCGCCTCGGCCATTCACGGGTATCCGGGGCGGAGCTGGCCGCACGCAAGGCGACACTGATCGGCAGCTACGGCCGCCGCCTCGAGACCACGGATGGGCTCGCCGCGCAGATCGCCGAGCTGGCGATCTACGGCATCGATCTGCGGCAGATCGGCAACTACATCGAACAGGTGCAGGCGGTCACGCCGAAGCAGGTCGAGGCGTATGCACGCAAGCATCTGGATGCCGACGGCAGCAAGGTGGTGGTGGTCGGCGACACCGCGCAATTCGCCACCGCGTTGCGCAAGGCGCATCCGCACGCGGCGTTGCTGGAATCCACCACGCTGGATCTGGACAGCCCCAGCCTGCTTGCGCCGGCCACCGCAAAATAATCAGGCAGCGGTCGTGGACCAGCCCGGTGCCCGCTGGCGGCTAGCCGCCGGGCATCCCGGTTGAACCTCGCGGCTCGAAACAGCGGAGGGTTTTCCTGTGCAACGTGCGCCGTTGTTCGCGGGCGGGGCCATTCTGTAGACTGCGGCGAGCTCAAATCCGCACCACTCCCCGCCCGATAGGCCCCCCCGCATATGCTCGTCAACAAGCCATTGCGCTTCATCATAGCGATCTGCCTGCTGCTGCCTGCCCTGCCCGCCGCCGCTACCCGCCTGGACCTGCAGGCCGGCCACAGCTACACGAGCAACCGCGGTACCGCCGCCGTCTTCGTCGAGAGCGTGTTCGACGAGCACCGCATCGGGAGCACCCGTTTCAGCTGGTCGCCGGATGCCTCGCTGGGCTGGATCAATGGACGCGACATCGGCATCTATCGCAACAACCGCTATGGCACGACCGAGGATGCATGGCTGCTGGCCGGCGGCGTGCGCGCCCATTACGGCGATGCGGGCGACTGGTATCACCACGTATTCCTGAGTTTTCAGCCGGCCTACAATTCGGCGCGGACCCAGGCACTGAGCAGCGCCTACGAATTCGTCAGCACGCTGGGTTGGCAGGGGCAGCACTTCAGCGTGGAGGTTCGTCATATCTCCAACGGGGCGCTGCACCATCCCAATCGCGGCGAAACCATGGCCCTGGTCGGCGTGGCCTTCCAGCTGTAACGCACGTCATCGCGGGTCATCGGATTTCCAGTCGGATTTCCCGGCAGCCAACACCGATGCACTCAATGACCGCCGCTGGCCGCCGCGGCTTTCGGGGTGAACGGCGGTCTGGCCAGCCAGATCACGAGCATCAGTCCGATGAACACCCAGCCCAGCATGTGGAACACCTCGTTGAACGAGATCTGCGAGCCCTGCTGGGTGATCATGCCGTTGATGATGCTGCCGGCGCGATGCGGATCGCCGTGGCCAAGCTGCTTCATCGCGGCCTGCGCGAGCGGATTGTAGGCGGTGATGTGCTCGGCCAGCTGTTCATGGTGAACGACCGAACGGCGGTTCCACAGGAAGATCGTGATCGAGGCGGAAAAGCTGCCGCCCAGGGTGCGCAGGAAGGTCGACAGGCCTGAACCGGCGGCAATCTCGCTCTGCTGCAGATCCGACAGCAGGATGCTCAGCACCGGCATGAAAAACAGGGCCACGCCCAGACCCTGCAGCAGCTGCGCCATCGCCACGTGGTAGAAATCCACCTGCAGGTAGAAGCCCGCGCGCAGGAAGCAGGTCGCGCCCATCACCAGGAACGCCGCGGCGGCGAGCAGCCGCAGGTCGGTGCGGCCGGCATACTTGCCCACGAAGAATGTCAGCAGGATCGGAATCACGCCCAGCGGCGCGGTGGCGTAGCCGGCCCAGATCGCGGTGTAGCCCAGATCCTGCTGCAGCCACAGCGGTACCAGCAGGGCGATCGAGAAGAACGCGGCGTAGCCAAGCACCATCGCCAGCGTGCCCGCAGTGAAGTTGCGGTGGCGGAACAACCGCAGATCGACGATCGGGTCCTTGTCGGTCAACTCCCAGATCAGGAATATCGCCAGCGCGACGGCCGAGACGATGCTGGTGATGATGATGAAGCTGGAGTCGAACCAGTCCGCATCGTTGCCCTTGTCCAGCACGATCTGCAGGGCGCCGACGCCGATGATCAAGGTGATCAGGCCGACGTAATCGATCTTCGGGCGCTCGGTCTTCTCCATTTTCAGGCTCAGCTGGCTGGCCACCACCGTGCTGGCGAAGATGCCGATCGGCACGTTGATGAAGAAGATCCACGGCCAGGAATAATTGTCGGTGATCAGGCCGCCGAGGATCGGGCCGGCGATCGGTGCCACCACCGTCACCATCGCCAGCAGCGCCAGTGCCATGCCGCGTCTGGCCGGCGGGTAGATGCCGATCAGCAGGCTCTGGGTGACCGGATACATCGGTCCGGCCACCGCGCCCTGCACCGCGCGGAACACCAGCAGCATGCCCATGCTCTGCGAGATGCCGCACATGAAGGAGGCCAGCGAGAACAGCAGCGTGCACCACACGAACAGCTTCACCTCGCCGAAGCGGCGGGTGAGAAAGCCGGTCAGCGGCAGCGCGATCGCCATGCTCACTGCGAACGAGGTGATCACCCAGGTGCTCTGGTCGTTGCTCACGCCAAGGTTGCCGGCGATCGTCGGCAGCGACACGTTGGCGATCGTCGTGTCCAGCACCTGCATGAAGGTGGCCAGCGACAAACCGATCGTTGACAGGGCCAGATTGGGCGGGCGGAAATGGGTAGTCATCGGAACCGCTGTTTGTTGTGGGAACGCACCGCGTGCGCGCTGCATTGTTGTAGGAGCGCGCTTGCGCGCGATGCTCTTGCCCTGATCAAGCCCAAGAGCATCGCGCGCAAGCGCGCTCCTACGCGGGTTTCATCGGGCGCTGCCACCCATGTTGGCGTGGATGATCTGCGCGATCTCCGCGTCGGCCTTGTCCAGTTGCTGCCGGTAGATCGTGGTGCTGAAAGCCGGCCGGGTCGGCGAATGCGTAGCCAGGGTCGGGCCGCTGCGATCGTGCAGGTTGACGTCGACAGCCAGCGACATGCCAAGGCGCAACGGATGCTGGTCCAGCTGCCGCGGATCGGTGAACACCACGCGCACGGGGATGCGTTGCACGATCTTGATCCAGTTGCCGGTGGCGTTCTGCGCCGGCAGCAGCGAGAACGCGCTGCCGGTGCCGACGCCCAGGCTCTGCACCCTGCCCTTGTAGGTCACCGCGCTGCCGTAGACATCGGAGGTGATCTGTACCGGCTGGCCGATGCGCATGTCGGTGAGCTGGGTTTCCTTGAAGTTCGCGTCGATCCACACACCGTGGAGCGGTACCACCGCCATCAAGGGCGCGCCGGGCTGCACGCGCTGACCCAGCTGTACCGTGCGTTCGGCCACATAGCCGTCCACGGGCGCCACCAGCGTGGTGCGTGAATCCGCCAGCAAGGCCGCACGCAACCGGGCAGCGGCGATCTGCACGTCCGGGTGCGAGGCGACTACGGTGTCGTCGACCAGCACCTTGCTGGTCTGGTACTGCTGCTCGACCGCGGTCAGGCCGCTCTCGGCGGCGGTCAGCGCGTCGCGGGCGTGCGCAAGCTCTTCGGCCGAGATCGCGCCCGAGCGGGCCAGGTCGCGGCGGCGTCGATAATCGGCGCGCGCCTTGTCCACCGCCACCTTGCGCGCGGCCACATCCGCCCGCGCGCCGGTCACGCTGCTGTACAGGCCGCGCACCTTGCGCACGGTATTGGCCAGGTTGGCCCGGGCTTCGGCCAGCGCCACGTCGGCGTCGCTGGGGTCGAATCGCACCAGCACTTCGCCGGCACGCACCCGGTCGCCGTCATCGGCACCGATGCTCACCACGGTGCCGGCGATCTGCGGGGTGATCTGCACCACGTTGCCATTGACGTAGGCGTCGTCGGTGCCCTCGTACCAACGGCCGTCGAGGAAATACCACACGGCCCAGCCGATCAGGCCGAGCAACACGACGCCGCCGAGCATGCGCAGCAGCATGCCGCGCGGGTTTTTTTTCGGCTGTGGTGCGACCGGGGTTTCGGCCACGACCGGATTCTGGCTGGACATGAGGCTGCCTCAGGAACGTGTAGGGGTGGGAGATGGGGCGGGTGCGAGCGTGCCGGCCTGCGGCTGGAAACCGCCGCCGAGGGCCTCGATCAATTGCACCGAAAGGTCGACCTGCCGAGCCTGCAGCGAAGCCATGGCTTGCTCGGCGACCAGCAATTGCCGACGTACGCTGAGCGACTCCAGATAGTTGCCGATGCCGGCGCGATAACGTTGCTGCGCCATGTGCCAGGCGTCGGCAGCGGCATCCTGCGCGCGCCGCTGTGCGGCGATCTGCTCGTGCAGCGACTGCAGTGCGGACACGTCGTCGGCGACCTGGTTGAGCGCACCGACCAGGGTCTGGTTGTACTGCGCCACGGCGATGTCGTACTGCGCGTCCTGGTAGGACAGCTGGGCGCGCAGGCGGCCGCCATCGAAAAGCGGCAGGCTGATCGACGGCCCGGCCTGGTAGAACCGTGCCGGCAGGCTGAGCGGGTTGCCGCCGCCCAGCGCGATCACGCCGGCCAGCGCGCCGATGCTGACGTTCGGCATGAATTCGGCTTTCGCCGCCTTGATGTCCTGGCGCGAAGCCTCGACACGCCAGCGTGCGGCCACCAGGTCGGCGCGATGGCCGAGCAGATCCACCGGCAGGTCGGTCGGCACCGCCAGCGCGCCGGGCTTCAGCAGTTGCGGCCGGGTGATGTCCAGCCCGCGATCCGGGCCCTTGCCCAGCAGCACGGCCAGCGACGATCGCGCTGCATCGATCGCCCGCGTGGCTTGCGCAAGCTGCTGCGTAGCCGTGTCCACTTCGACATCGCTCTGGCGCAGCTGGATCCGGTTGTCGATGCCGGCGGCAACCCGCTGGCGGGTCAGCTCGCGCGAGGTCTTCGCGCGATCGAGTTCGGCTTCGCTCAGGTCCCGCTGACGGAAGGCGTAGCCAAGTTCGGCGTAGGCGCGCGCGACATTGCCGGACAGTTCGATGCGCGCGGCGCGCGCCTCGATCTGCGCCACCCGTGCCGTGCCCAGCGCCGCCTGCCAGGCGGCGCGCTTGCCGCCCCACAGATCCAGGCCCCAGTCGAAGCTCACGTAGCCGTACTTGGCCAGCTCGAAACGGCCACCGCCGGGCAGGACCGTGGAGGGAAGGCGCGCACCGGACACGCCGGCGTTGGCGGTCACGCTGGGCCCGCGTGCGGCATCGGCGCGGCCGGCTTCGGCCTGCGCCGCGCGTGCCCGCGCATCGGCCATGCCCAGTCCCGGGTTGTCGTGCAGCGCTTCGCGCATCAGCGCATCGAGCTGCGGGTCGCCCAGCCCGTGCCACCAGTCGGCGGACGGCCATGCGGCGGCGGACAGCTTCACGCCGGCCAGGCTATGCCCGCTCTTGAGCGAGGTCGGGTCGATCGATGTGCCGTCCGGGCGCAGACCGCCGCTGCTGACGCAAGCGGTCAACGCGAGAGTCAGGGCGGACACAGCCGCAAGTAGATGCAGACGCATGGTGATGAGATCCGGAGGAGTTCAGTTCTTGTCGCGAAGTGCGTGCAGCACTCGTTCCAGGTAATTGCACAGCTGGGTTTGTTCGATCGGTTTCAACGAGCGTTGTGCGGCCACCATGACGCGGTTGCCGCAGGCCAGCGCCGTGTCCTGCCACATGCGGCTGCCGGCGTCGGTCAGTTCGATGCGCAAGGCGCGGCGATCCTGTGCGTGCGGGCTGCGGCGCAGATAGCCCTTGCGTTCCAGGTGGTCCAGCTGCCGGGTCATCGCGCCGCCATCCAGTTCGACCGCGCGGGCCAGTTCGGTGGCCGACAGCGGCCCCAGTTGCTGGGCCTTCTTCAGGATCAGGTACTGGGTGAAACTCAAGTCCAGCCCCTGGCTGGCCAGTTCCGCCTCGATCGCGCGCACCAGTTCGGAACGCACCAGCGTCAGCAACACGCCAAGGCTGGGCTTGGATGTCGCGTCGGGGCTGACCGTTTCGGCGGGGTGCGGAAGCTCTTTCACGCCGCGTATTCTATTGCCCAAAAGATATTTGTCAAGGCAAATACATCGCAGCTTATGTTTGCCCTGACAAGGTCAAGGGTGATTGGGAGACAACGGCATAGTTTGTCCGCGTCGCGCATACTTTGGCGTTCGGAGGTAACCCGATGGCCTCAAGATCAAAGTAGCCTCATGCAACCAGGTGTTCTCCTGGAGTCAGTCTTGCCCGTCATTCGCCGAGCCGAATCAACCGATGCACTGCGTCTCGCGAAGCGGCACGAAACGCTCTTGATTCATAGCCCAGTCGGACAACCAGCGCGTGGCCGGCAGCGCGCCCTGTGTACGGGCGCCTTGTTTGACGCCGCGAGCCAGGAGCATCGCGCATAGGATGTGCTCCTACAGGTTGCACGCCTGCGCGCAAGAGATAGGTAACTCGGGCCGCGAAGCGGCACGAAACGCTCTTGCTCTTTTCCCCAAGGTGATGCCAACCATTGGACGGCCAGAGGCGCTGGGCCCCAGCGTCCGCTGGGGTGACGAGCGGGGAGTGGAAGCGTTGCCGGCAACATCAAGTCAGCGCGCGAGCGCCCCATAAGCATCCAGCGCAAGCTGCCGCGACTCCCCCAGATCCACCATCGGCGCCGGATACCCACTGTGCTCGAGAAAGTCGGCATCCCGCCACGGTTCATGCAGCAACGCCAACGGCGCCTCCGCCAGTTCCGGCAACCAGCGTCGCAGATAGCGGCCGTCCGGGTCGAAGCGCCTCGCCTGGGTCACCGGATTGAACACGCGGAAATACGGTGCGGCATCGGCGCCGCAGCCGGCGACCCATTGCCAGCCCAGCGTGTTGTTGGCCAGGTCCGCATCGACCAGGGTGTCCCAGAACCAGCGGGCGCCGTGCTGCCAGTGCTGGCGCAGGTTCCTGGTGAGGAAGCTGCCCGCGATCATGCGCACGCGGTTGTGCATCCAGCCGGTATGCCACAGCTCGCGCATGCCGGCGTCGACCAGCGGGATGCCGGTGCGGCCGTGCCGCCAGCGTTCCAGTACGGCTGGATCCGCGGGCGCCCACGGGAAATCGTCGAAGCGCGGATTGAAGTTGTCGGTCGGCATGCGCGGGAAGTGGTAGAGCAGGTGATGGGCGAACTCGCGCCAGCCCAGTTCGCGCAGATACGGCTCGATGTCGGGGCGTCGTTTCGCGGCAGTCGTGCGGGCGCGACGATCGAGCTCGAAATGGATCTGCCGCGGCGAGATTTCGCCGAAGTGCAGGTGCGGCGACAGCCGCGAGGTGCCATGACGCGCGGGCAGGTCGCGCGCGTGCGCGTAGTCGCCGATGGCGTTGTCGCCGAAGATATCCAGCAACTCCCGTGCACCAGTTTCGCCCGGTTGCCAGCTGGCGGCCAGGCCATCGGCCCAGGCGATGCGCGGCAGCAGCTCGAGCGCCGCCAGCGGCAGGCCGTCCGGCAGCTCGCGCCAGCCCGGCACGGGTGGCACGGGCAGCGGCTCCACCGCCTGCAGCTGCGGGCGCAGGTTGCGCCAGAACGGCGTGAACACCTTGTACGGCTGGCCTTGCCGGGTGGTGACCTGCCATGGCTCGCGCCACAGCGCGGCGTAGTGGCTGTGCACCGCGATGCCGGCCTCCTGCAATGCGCTCTTGATGTGCTTGTCGCGCGCGATCGTGGACGGCTCGTAAAGCCGGTTCCAGTACACCGCGCTGGCGCCGCTGCATGTGATCAACGCGCGCAAGGTCTGCAGCGGCTCGCCGCGGCGCAGGTGCAGGCCGGCGCCGGCATCACGCAGCTGCCGATCGAGCTCGGCCAGCGAGTGGTGCAGCCACCAGCGACTGGCGGCGCCGGCCGACCAGGCGCCGTCGTCGGCCTGGATGAACACCGGCAGCACCTGCGCATGTGCGGCACAGGCCGCGCTCCATGCGGGGTTGTCGGCCAGGCGCAGGTCGCGCCGGAACAGCACCAGTGCCGTGCTCATCGCCTTGTGCCCCGGCGAGGCCGCATCGCGCTCAAAAGCCTAGCAGCGGCTGCAGCGTGCGGGCGACCCAGCCGGAGAACTTCAGCGGGGCATCGGTGGCCGCCACGCAGATGCACGGCACGCCCGGCGAGGTCACCGGCTGATGGTTCGTCTCGCCATCCAGGTCGGCCACGTCGCCGGGGCCGAAATGGCCGAGCATGTCGTCGTAGGCGCCGTCCAGGATCATGGTCAGCTCGTTGCCGCGATGACTGTGCAGCGGCAGCTTGCTGCCCGGCGCGATGCGCAGCAGCATCAGGTCGCCGCCGCCGATGCCACTGGCGCGGATGCGCTGCACCGATACGGCGGCCATCTGGGCCGACCGGTACCGTGCGTCGGGTGCGGGGTTGCTCGGGGAAGAGGACACGTGTCGTTTCGCCCGAAAGGGCGTTGCCTCGGCGACAGCTTGATCTGAACCCATCATACGCATGTTCCCGCCGGGCATGATCGCGTGCACAGCCCACCGAAAGGTGCGCTTCCATCGACGGCATACGTCGACGGGCGGGTTTTGGATGCACCCGCCGGCGGCTCCGCCGCCACGCGTATCGGTGTCGAGCACGCCCGGCGCGTATTCGGCGTAGCGCAGGTGGTGGTTACCGTCGCCGGCGGGCGTCTTCTCGGGCTCGGGCTGGCTGGTCTCGGTCCCAGTGGCGGGCAACGGCACGCCCTGCCCGCAACAACATCGCAACCTTCTCTTAACCCGCCCGATGACAGGCTCAGTGCCTTGAGCAATCTGTCGCAGGAGCCTGCCGCATGTCGCACATTCCAGGCAAGAAACCATTCTCGCTGACGATCGATCTGCTGGCTGACTGGCGCCCATGGGCCGCCGCATTGCCGCCGCCGCGCACCGACAAGGACTGGCGCTTGTTCGGCACCGTCACCTTCAACGGGACGACCGGCGCGCTGGCATGGAAGGCAAGACAATACGGGATAGTCATCGGCAACAGTCAGGTGCGGCGGCTCGGTGTGCGGGCGCGGATCCGGATCAGCGAAATCATGGAGTTCGAAAGCCCACCGGGAAGGGAACTCGCGCCCCGCTTCAACCCCCACGAACCCTGGGGCTCGCGCTATCTGGCGGGCCTGTCGGTAAGCCTGGCGCGCTGGTGCGGGTCAACCAAATTGCGGCGCTCCATGACGACCCCCCGACTGCGGCAGCCCGTGCGGATCCGATGACGGTTGCGGATGCTGCGATGATCGGCGATCGACCCGTGCCCTAGTAGCCTGTCGGACTTTGGTCGGTCGGGCTGCGAATCCGTCTGTGCGGTCCAGATTCCCTCCGCTTCTTGGCCCATGGAACCACCATGGGCCAAGAAGCGTCGTAGTCTGTCCTCGCACAGCCGAACTCTCGCCTCGACCACCAAAACCCGACGGGCTCCTAGAAAAAAAGGCATCGTCGAAATTCGCGACGATCCGCCCAGCGGAATTTCGCCCATGCAGTCAGGTGCTGCGCGGCGGCGGACATTCTCGTCGGACCTGCCCGGTGGTTTTCAATTGCCTGTGCCGAAGCCACGGATCGAGCGGCAGGCCGATGGCCATCGGCCGGCCGATCCATCTTGCGTATTCCTTGTGTTTCCGGTTTGCCTGGCGCAAAGCGATTGCGCGATCGGGCACGCCACGAAGTTGCTGAGCGCGACCCATTTCGGACGTTCGCGCAGCTGAAAAGTGGCGACAAGGCGGGTTCCGTTTCGAACGACGCCATTACCCGCACGATCTTGCGAAAACCCCATGTGCCTTATCTGTTTTTCGGCTTTTGCATTGACAGGATGCGCTACCAAAGTCGTAGAAAATTCGCATGTAAATTCCTTTCATCGTGCCTTCACACGGATGTAATCTTTCAGCCTGAAACGCACGATGACTTCAGATATCACCCTAGTCACTGATGCCTCCAATGCTGCGGCAACCAGCTGGCTATTGTTGTCAGTTCATCCACCAAGGGGAAGCTGCCATGAGACGAAATCCACTGTTCTTCGCCATGGCCGTCGCCATGGGTCTGGCCGTGGCCAGCCCGACTCTCGCGGCGACCACGCACAAACAAAGCGAAGTAAAAGCCCTGCACGCACTGATCGACAAGCAGCAGCAGCAGCTGGATCAGCAGCAGCAGGAGCTGCAGGCGCTGCGTGACAACCTGCAGCGGCTGGAAGGCGAGCAGGTACAGCAGCACGCCGAGCTTGCGAAGGTTGCCGCTGCGCCACCTCCGCCCGCCCACCCCGCTGTGCCGGCCTTCAGCACGGCGCCTGGTGTATCGGTGACGCTGAACGGATTCGTCAGCGCTACCGCGTTTTCCCAGAGCAAGTCGTTTGTCTTTGGCAATGGCCAGAATGCCGAGTTTCCGGTGGTCGGCTCGAAAGGCAGGCTCAGCGGCTTCGACGTGCGAAACACGCGCTTCTGGCTCGACTTCAAGGGTTCCAAGTTCACCGAAAACTGGAGCGGCAGTGGCCATCTCGAGATGGACTTTTTCGGCGGCTTCAATGGCACGGGTGCCTACAGCCAGCAACAGCCGATTCCGCGCCTGCGCCAGGCCTACATGGATTTGAACAATGTCCAGACCGGCAGCACGGTGAGGATCGGCCAGCAGTGGGATCTGATGTTCCCGCTGGACAACGTCACGACCTCGCTCAGCCATATCGCATTCCCGCTTGGTTATGGCGTCGGCATGATCGGTTGGCGCTTCCCCGGTGCCGTGTGGATGCAGGATCTCAACCATGGATCCTCCGGCCCGCAATGGCGGCTTGATCTGGGTGCCTTCGAGGGTTCGTGGAGTGGCCCGGGCGACAACGTCAACTACCTGACCGCGGGCAATCCCGGTTTCCGCCCGCAGCTCGAGGCGCGCTTGCATGTGCAGGACAAGAGCTGGCTGGCCTACGCTGTCGTGCATTACAGCAAGATCGACCTGAAAGGTGTCGACGGCACGGCGGCAACGCCGATCAAGAGCTCGATCGACAGTGAAGGATTCGAGGTCGGCGGCAACTGGCATCCCGGTCCCTGGATGTTCAAGGCCAATGCCTATACCGGCAAGGGCCTGGGCGAGATATTCGGCAACCTGGTCCAGTTCGGTGACATCAGTGAGACAGGCGGCTATCTGCAGGCGGGCTACAGGTTCACGCCCAACTGGAGCACCAACGTGTTCTACGCCTACAGCAAGTCCGACCGCAGCGACGTGGTCCGCTGGCTTGGAAATGGATCGGCTGGCCGGCTGAAGAACCGCCAGGGTGCCGTGAGTCTGCTGTACAACGCTGGCGCCTATGATTTCGGCCTCGAGTGGATCTATGACAAGTTGGATACCACCGACGGCTTGACCAGCAAAACGACCAACGGCAACGAAGTCAACCTCAGCGCGCTCTATCACTTCTAGGAGCGCGGGCGGTAGAAACGTTCGCGGCGAAAAGTCCTCTGCGCGAGGACAGTTTTTCGGCGATTTGCCGGCCCATAGTGGTTCTATGGGCCAAAAAGCGACGGAAAAATGGACCGCGCGGAGGGCTTTGCAGCCCGAATAGCTTCTACCGCCCAGGCTCCTAGTTCACGCAGACATACCCGGTTTGCCTCCAGGGTTTGTGCCAGGCTGCACAAACCCTGGAGACTTGGGTGTACACCCCCTCAACGGAATGGCCGTGATTCGCCTTCACATCCCGATGATGGCGATACGTGCCTGATGGATGCCCGCGGCCAGGCTCCTGGGTCGGCAGGTTCGATCCCGCGCCACGCAGTCATCCGGAAACGACAATGTCCTCATTTGCGCTCTACCTGATCGGGATGATCGTCCTGATCGGTGGCCTCGGCTACACGGCGTGGCTGCTGCATGTATCCGCACCTTGGATCATCGCCGGCGCCGTGGTAACCCTGGGGCTGGGCATCGTCGGTGCAGTCAACCACACGCGGCGACGCGATCCGCCGGCTTGACCGCTGCTGGCGCGAACGGGTCCGGGCGACCAAGTCGGTTTGGCGACTTCACTCCGCTCATCGCGGATCCGCACAGCAGCAACTGACGCGAACCACGTCAGCTCGGCCACGCCCGTGATCGCTTGCCTGCTGACAGCACGCTGGCAGCAGGGGCGGCACAAGCTGTACCTCCATCGGCGGAGGACAAGGGCATGCGCGACACGATCGGATTTTCTGGACTTCAACGGTTTCGTCGAGCGGCAGGCTATCTGTGCGGGCCAAACCAAGATGGCGGCATGAGGACGATGCCATGAAACCGCTTCTGCACCGTGTGCTGATGGCCTGGCGACCGCTGTACCTGCGCGGCCTGCTGCTGGATGGCCTGCCGCCATTGCCTGTGACGCCACCGTCCTCCGATGCTGCACGATACCCGCGGTCGCGCCGCCGGCCGGCAACCGCCGCCGGCCAACACGCGGCCTCTGCAAGCGGCACCTCGTCCACGCTGAATTTCCCGAACAGGAGCTCTTTCATGAACCGTTCCGACCTCACTTTCTTCCATGCGCCGAACACCCGCTCGGGCGGCACACGGGCCTTGCTCGAAGAGCTGGGTGCCGACTACCGGATGCATGTACTCAACTTCAAAAACGGCGAGCAGCGCCAGAGCGCCTACCTGGCGATCAATCCGATGGGCAAGGTGCCGGCGATCCGCCACGGCGAGGCGCTGATCACCGAGCAGCCGGCGGTGTTCTTGTATCTGGCCGATCTGTATCCCGAGGCGAAACTGGCGCCGCCGATCGGCGATCCGCTGCGCGGGCCGTATCTGCGCTGGCTGGTGTTCTACGGCTCCTGCTTCGAGCCGGCGCTGATCGACAAGGCGATGCAGCGCACGCCGGCTGCGCCGTCGACGTCGCCCTACGGCGACTACGACACCATGCTGGAGACGCTGACCGATCAGCTGGCGAAGGGACCGTATCTGCTCGGCGAAACGTTCACCGCGGCCGACGTGCTGTGGGGCACTGCGCTGAACTGGACCACGATGTTCAAGATGGTGCCGGAGCTGCCGGTGATCCGCGCCTATATCGATCGCGTGCTGGCGCGGCCGGCGATGCGGCGGGCGGCGGAGAAGGATGCCGAGCTGGCCGCCGCACAGGCTGCGTGACACGCGAAGGGAGTGAGGGGAAGCGCCGCGCCCCCTGTTTGTCGCCCTCCCCTGCGTGTCGGGGAGGGCCGGGGAGGGAGTGCCGTGCGGCATGCCTTGCATGACTTGTGGTGCTGGCCGTCGCCGCCCGCCTCGGCGATGATCGGCCGATGCGCCGTGCCGACCGCCTGTTTCTCATCATTCACGCCTTGCGCGGGCGCCGCACCGCGTTGCGGGCGCGCCAGCTGGCCGCGACGCTGGGCGTTTCCCTGCGCACGGTCTATCGCGACGTGGCCGACCTGCAGTTGTCCGGTGTGCCGATCGAGGGCGAGGCTGGAGTCGGCTACATGCTGCGCAAGGGTTCGGATATCCCGCCGCTGATGTTCAGCGCCGACGAACTTGAAGCGTTGGTGGTCGGCACGCGTTTCGTGCGCGCGTTCGCCGGTGCGCGGCTGGCCGAGAGCGCCCAGGCGGCATTGCTGAAAATCGAGGCGGTGCTGCCGCAGGAACTGCGCGAGCGTACGGCGCGCTCGCGCATCTATGCGCCGATCTGGCGCGACGAATACAAGGCGGCGTTTGCCGCGCAGATCGATCGCTTGCACGCGGCGATCGAGGCGCATCGGGTATTGCGGCTGGCCTACCGCGACGAGAGCGGCCGCGTCAGCACACGCGAGGTCGAGCCGTTGTGCCTGGCATTCTGGGGCGGCAAGTGGACGCTCGGCACCTGGTGCCGGCTGCGTCAGGATTTCCGCAACTTCCGTCCCGACCGCATCGATGCGCTGGACGAAACCGGCGAGGTGTTCGTGGAAAGCGACGGCCGTGACATGAATGCCTACCTGAAAGCCATGCGCGGTTACTACGCCGGCCTGGAATGACAACAGCCGTATGCCGGAGCTCGTGTGGTCGGTGCTCCGCCATCGTTCGCCCGGCTCGGCTACGCTGGGCGGCATCGGAGATTTCCGCAGGAGTCGAGCCATGTCCACAGGTGTGCCGCACCCGCTGTTGTCGATCGCTCCGGCCCGATTGCGGCCGACCCAGCTCAGCGTGGGCAAGGCCGAGGTTGCGGCCAAGCGCGCGGAATGGGAGAAGCTTGGCCGAAAGAAGCGCAAGGCGCTGCTCAAGTCGCACTGTTTTCCCGCGGCGCTGGGCCCGGGTCGGCATGTCTACATCGTCGATCACCATCACCTTGGCCTGGCGCTATTGGAGGAGGGTGTGAAGAACGTATCGGTGATGATCCAGCGCGACTTTTCCTGGCTGGAGCCGGCGGTGTTCTGGCGCACGATGGAGTTCAACCGCTGGGCACATCCGTATGACCGACACGGCAACCGCACCGATTACGACGCGATGCCGACCAGCCTGGCGGATCTGCACGACGATCCCTACCGCACGCTGGCCGCGCGGGTGCGTGAGGCCGGCGGCTGCGCGAAGGACGCCATCCCGTACGCCGAGTTCCTGTGGGCGGATTTCTACCGGCGCCGGTTCAAACTGAGCCGTGGAAAGGTCGGTGCCAGGGTGATGCGGCAGGCATTGCTGCTCGCGCACGGTCTTGAGGCGGCCTATCTGCCGGGCTGGAGCGGGGCGATCTGATGAGCGTCAGTCCGGCACCTGCCGCCGCGCCGGCATCGACCCTCGTCGTCGATGTGGTGGCCGGGCTGTCCATTGCCGGCTTGCTGCTGCCCGAGGCGGTGGCCTACTCGGGCATTGCCGGGCTGCCGCCGCAGGCCGGGGTGATCGGGTTGCTGGTCGGCCTGGTCTGCTACGGGCTGCTCGGCGGCAGCCGCTACGCGATCGTCTCGGCCACTTCGTCCTCGGCGGCGGTGCTGGCTGCCGGCACGCTGGCGCTGGCCGGGCCGGAAGGTGCCACGCGTGCCGCGGTGGCAGCCACCCTGGTGCTGCTCACCGGCGCCTGTTTCCTGATTGCCGGCATCGCGCGGCTGGGCGGCCTGTCGCAGATGATCGCGCGGCCGGTGCTGCGCGGCTTCACCTTCGGCCTTGCCGGGGTGATCGCGTTGAAGCAGCTGCCCCACCTGCTTGGCCTGCCTGTCCTGAACGGCGATTTCGTGCCGCTGCTGCTGGCGCATTTGCTGGCCTCGCTCGACCAGATCCAGCCGGTCACGATGACCGCCGGGGTGCTCACCCTGCTGCTCTTGTTCGCGAGCGAGCGGATGCGTTACTTGCCGGGAAGCCTGCTGGTGATCGTGCTGGGGATTGCGGCATCCGGCTGGCTGCAGCCATACGGCGTGCGACTGACCGGCACGATCGACCTTGCGCTGGTGCAGGTGTTGCCGACCTGGCCGTCCGGCGAGCAGTGGCTGCCCAGCGTCGAGCTGGCTGCCGCCTTGCTGTTGATCCTGTATGCGGAGTCGTACGGCGCGATCCGCGCGTTCGCGCTGAAGCACGGCGACCCGGTCCATGCGAACCGCGACCTGCTGGTACTGGGCATCGCCAACATGGTGTCCGGATTGCTGCACGGCATGCCGGTCGGTGCCGGCTATTCGGGCACGTCGGCGAACGAGGCCGCCGGCGCCCGTTCGCGGCTGGCCGGGCTGGTCGCGGCGGCGGTGCTGTTGCTGCTGGTGTGGTTGCTGCTGCGCTGGATCGAACGCATTCCCGTGCCGGTGCTGGCGGCGATCGTGATTCACGCGGTAAGCAAGTCCTGGCGGCTGTCGACGTTCCGGCCTTACCTGGCATGGCGGCGCGACCGGCTGGTGGCGCTGGCTGCGGTACTTGCGGTGCTGGCGCTGGGTGTCCTCAACGGCCTGCTGGCGGCGATCGCCTTCAGCCTGATAATGCTGCTGCGCCAGCTTGCCATGCCGCGCATCAGCGTGCTCGGACGCCTCGGCGACAGCCACGATTTCGTCAGTATCGAGCAGCACCCGCAGGCGGTGGAGCCGCAAGGCGTGCTGATCCTGCGGCCGGAACAGCCGCTGTTCTTCGCCAATGCGGAATCGGTGATGGCGCTGGTGCGCCAGCAGGTCGAGGCGCATCCGCGACGGCACACGGTGGTGCTCAGCCTGGAGGAATCGGCGGATCTGGACAGCACCGCGCTGGAGGCGCTGGCCGACTTTGCCGTGTGGCTGAGCGCTCGTGACATCACGCTGCGTGTGGCACGATTGAAAGATGTCGTGCGCCAGTTGCTGGAACGCGCGGCTTTGCCCCAGCTGCCGCCCTCGGCGCTGGATTTCTGGAGTGTGGAGGACGCCGCCAGTGCGTCCGTGGCGACCCCGCCGACAAGAGGATCCGGTCAGTGAAATTGTCGAAGAGCATGGCATGGTTGGGGCTGGGTGCGCTGGTGCTTGTCGGGTCAGCATGGGCCGGGCCGACATGGGCCGGACCAGACGCCGATGCGAGCTTCAAGCATATCTACAGCCAGGAGTGGGCCTGGCGCACCGGCCAGGCCGGGGTCAGCGCATCGGGCGAATCCCAGCCGAACAACGGCCGCCTCGACGATGTCGACGCGGCCAGCCAGCAACAGCGCCTGGTGTACTGGCAGCACGTACTGAAGCAGCTCGATGGCATCGACGTGGCACAACTGTCGCCGGCCGATCGCGTCAACTATGCGGTCTATCGCGAACAGATCGCCAATTTCGTCGCCGATCAGCACTTCAAGAACTGGCAGATGCCGTTCAACAGCGATTCGGCGTTCTGGTCCGACATCGACTACGAGCTCGGCGGCGACAAGCTGCGCACGCCGGACGACTACCGCAGGTACCTCGACCGGCTGGGCCAGATACCGGCGTATTTCGATCAGCAGATCGCCAACATGCGTGCCGGTCTCAAGCGAGGCTTCAGCGTACCGCGTGCCGTACTCAACGGCCGCGATGCCTCGATCGCCGCTGTCGCCGAGCTGAAGGATCCGACCCAGAGCAGTTTCTACAAACCGTTCGAGCAACTGCCGGCCTCGATCCCGGCCGATCAGGCGCAAGCGTTGCAGGGTCAGGCACTGCAGCGGATCCGCGACGATGTGATCCCGGCCTACGCGAAACTGCTGGCGTTCTTTCGCGACGACTACGTGCCGCATGCGCGCACCACGCTGGCGGCCGAGGCATTGCCGGACGGCAAGGCCTATTACCGCCAGCAGATCCGCGAATACACCACGCTCGATCTGAGTCCCGACCAGATCCACCAGATCGGGCTTGAGCAGGTGGCGAAGATTCATGCGCAGATGCTCAAGGTCATGCAGGAAACCGGCTTCAAGGGCAGCTTCGCCGGGTTCCTGCAGTTCCTGCGCACCGACCCGCAGTTCTACGCGAAGACACCGGACGAGTTGCTGTGGCGCAGTGCCTGGGTAGCCAAGGAAGTGGATGGCCAACTGTCGAAATTCTTCGGCCACCTGCCGCGCGAACGCTTCACCATCGAACCGGTGCCGGCCGATATCGCGCCGTACTACACCTCCGGCCGCGGTGGCCCGGATGTCTACCTGGTCAACACTTACGATCTCAAGTCGCGCCCGCTGTACAACCTGCCGGCACTGACCCTGCACGAGTCATATCCGGGTCATGCACTGCAACTGGAGCTGGCCAGCGAGCAGCACGGGCAGCCGGCGTTTCGCCGCGAGGGCTACATCTCCGCCTATGGCGAGGGCTGGGGCCTGTACTCGGAGTATCTCGGCAACGAGATGGGCATCTACCGGACGCCATACGAGAAATTCGGCTTTCTCACCTATCAGATGTGGCGTGCGTGCCGGCTGGTGGTCGATACCGGCATCCATCATCTGGGCTGGAGTCGCCAGCAGGCGATCGATTACCTCACCGTCAACACCGCGCTGTCGGCGCGCGAGATCGCCAACGAGGTGGATCGCTACATCAGCTGGCCGGGGCAGGCGCTGTCCTACGAGCTGGGCTACCTGAAGATCCTGGAACTGCGGCACAAGGCCGAGCAGGCGCTCGGCGCGAAGTTCGACCTGCGCCATTTCCACGACACCGTGCTGCAGATCGGCTCGGTGCCGCTGCCGGTATTGCAGCAACGCATCGATCGCTTCATCGCCGAAGGCGGGCCGGAGCCGGACTTTGGCTGCGCCTGCGCGAAGGGCGCGAAGCAACCCTGAACATGCCCGGCACCGATACCATTGCTGCCATCGCCAGTGCTCCCGGCGCGGCCGGCGTGGGCGTGCTGCGGGTATCCGGACCGGCCGTGCCGACGATCGCGCGGACCCTGCTCAGCCGCTCGCCACAGCCACGCCACGCGCATCTGCTCGCGTTTCGCGATGCCGACGGTGCCTTGATCGATCGTGGCCTGCTGCTGCATTTCCCGGCCCCCGCCTCGTACACCGGCGAGCACGTGCTGGAACTGCAGGGCCACGGCAGCGCGGTGCTGCTGGATGCCTTGCTGCGGCGTGTCTGCCAGCTGGGCGCGCGGCTGGCGCGGCCCGGCGAATTCACCGAACGCGCCTTCCTCAACGGCAAGCTCGACCTGACCCAGGCCGAAGCGGTGGCCGACCTGATCGCCGCGCGCTCGCAGGCCGGGGCGCGTGCCGCGCTGCAATCGATGGAAGGCGTGTTCTCGCGCAAGGTCGAGGCGCTGCTGCAGGACTTGATCGCCCTGCGCGTGCACATCGAGGCGGCGATCGATTTTCCGGAGGAGGAAATCGACTTCCTGGCCGACCCGGCGATCGGCCACCGGCTCGACGCCGTGCGCGCCGAACTGACCGACCTGCTGCGCGAGGCAAAACGCGGCCTGCGCCTCAACGACGGTCTGCGCGTGGTCATCATCGGGCGTCCGAATGCCGGCAAATCCAGCCTGCTCAACGCACTGGCCGGCAGCGACCGCGCCATCGTCAACGCCGCCGCCGGCACCACCCGCGACGTGCTGCGCGAATCGCTCAGCCTCGACGGCATCGCGCTGGAACTGGCCGACACCGCCGGCCTGCGCGAGACCGACGACGAAGTCGAGCGCGAAGGCGTCCGTCGCGCGCAGGGCGAACTGCAGCGTGCCGACGTCGCCCTGCTGGTCACCGATGCGGAACATTCAGGCGCCGACCTGGCCTGGTTTGCCGCGCTGCCGCCCGGCGTCGAGCGGCTGGTGCTGGTCAACAAGATCGACCTCGCCAGCACCGCCGCACACAGCGAACAACGCGCCGGCTGCCGCTGGCTGTGGGCTTCGGCGAAAACCGGTGCCGGCCTCGACGCCCTGCGCCACGAACTCAAGCAACTGGCCGGCGCCGGCAGCGGCGAAGGCGCCTTCAGCGCCCGCCGCCGGCATGTGCTCGCGCTCGAACAGGTCGCCGCGCAACTCGACCTCGCCGCCACCGCGCTGCACGCCAACCGCGCCGGCGAACTCGCCGCCGAAGAACTGCGCCAGGCCCAGCACACCCTGGGCGAAATCACCGGCCAGTACACCAGCGACGATTTGCTGGGGGCAATCTTCGGGTCGTTCTGCATCGGGAAATAGGCTCGATATTATGGCGGGCGGATGCCAGTGCCCGGAACATCAAAGCCGAATCCCTCTCTGGAACAGCACCATCCGCAACCCGTGACGTCTCAAGGAACGCCTTATGAACGCTGCCGCCCAAGCCCTTTCCCAGCGGCTCGCTGCTCTCGGTGCGAGCGGCGCTTTCGCGACGCGTTTTGCCGTCGAGGCCGATCCGCAACTGCACATCGAAGCGGTGGGTGAGGTGCCGCTGCCGGTGACGATCCATACGGCGCACCAGTTGTGCGCGGCGGCGCAACCGGCCATGCATGGTTACAAGGATCAGACGCGCCTCGATCCGCGCGTGCGCGATACCTGGGAGATCCCGGCCAGCCGTATTCGCTTCGATTCGCCGCACTGGCAGTCCGTGCTCGAGCGGGCGCTGGAGCGCGTCCGGCGCGACCTGGGTGTGCCGCCAGGCGCCCGCTTCAAGGCCGAACTGCACAACCTGCTGGTCTATGCACCGGGCCAGTTCTTCGCCGTGCACCAGGATTCGGAGAAGACCGACGGCATGCTGGGCACGCTGGTCGTTACCCTGCCGTCGCGCTTCACCGGCGGTGAGTTCGTCGTGTCGCACCAGGGCCAGACGCTGCGTTCGCGCAGTTCGGCCAGTCGGTTGGGCATGATCGCGTTCTATGCCGATTGCCATCATGAAGTCCGTCCGGTCAAGCAGGGCTATCGCGTCGTGCTGACCTACAACCTGATCATGCAGGGCGGGGCGCAGACCGACGAGGTACCGGCGCAGGACATCGCCAACCTCGCCGCTACCGTGACCGACTTCTGGCAGACGCCGGCGCCATCACGCTGGACGGGCGACAGTGCCGGCGAGCCGCCGGATCGCCTTGTCTATCTGCTCGATCACGAGTACACGCAAAGCGGCCTGTCCTGGGCGCGCCTCAAGGGCGTCGATGCGACACGTGCGGCGGCGCTGCGGCGTGCGGCCGAACGGCTGGATGCGGAGATCTTCCTGGTGCTGGCCGACGTGCATGAAACCTGGTCGGCCGAGGACGACTATCAGGACCGCGGTCATTGGGACTATGCGGAGGACGACGAAGAGCAAGCTGACGACGAGGCGGGCGATCTGGCCCTGGGGGAACTGATCGACAGCGATATCGAACTGCGACACTGGATCGCCCCGGATGGCAGTGAACTGGCCTCGGACGCCAACGGTGTTGCCCATGGCGAACTGTGCTTCACCCGTTCCTCGGCCGATTGCACACCGTTCCGCTCCGAGCATGAAGGTTACATGGGCAACTACGGCAACACGGTCGATCGTTGGTATCACCGCGCCGCCGTGGTGATGTGGCCGCGCGAACGTGCCTTCGTCATCCGCGCCCGGCAGTCGCCGCGCTGGGCCATCGCGCAGATCGCCGGCCGGTTCGAGGCTGGCGAACCGGCGCAAGCGCTGGAATGGGCGCGGCGCCTGCTGCCTTTCTGGAAGGGTGTCGCAATCGGTGCGGATGGCACCGCGTTGCTCGACGCCACCTTGCCCGTTGCCACGGCACTCGACGATGCGGATACCGCTACCGCGTTGCTTGAGCCGTTTTCCCTGCAACAACTGGCGGAGGAGATGGCTCCTTGGTTCGTGCAGTTGCTCGATCGCCGGGGACTGGCCTGGTGCGGCGAACGCCTGCGCCAGTGGGCCACGTCCTGGCAGACGTCGGACGGGCAACTGACTTGGCTGGCGCAGACCCTGCCAGCGCTGACCCGTGCCTGGAGTACAGCGACGGTTGCGGATGGCCAGGCACTGGCCGCCGCTCTGGTGGAAGAGCGTTGGCGCTGGCTGCAGTCGCATGTCGGCGAGCTGCAGGCGCGCACCGGCGGGGCAACGCGGATACAGGTGCTGGCGAGCACGGCCCCAGCTTGGCTGGCATTGATCCGTGGCTGCGGCGACGCCCGCCGAGCCGACCTGCAGCGCCGGATCATCGACGCCCTGTTGTCCGCCGAGCTTCCGTTGCAGCTACCGCTTGCTGTCCTGCACGCCGCTGGATCGGAGGCAACGGACGCGCCCAGCCTTGCGTCGGTATACGCGCATTGCGTGCGGGCGCTCACCACGCGATTGGCTCAGCCCGCCCGGGCTGACGACGACTGGTCGATCCCGCCGCCCGCAGGCTGCACCGGTGAGCTTGGCGAAACCCTGGCGCGGTTTCTGAGCGCCCCGGCGGAACGGCGGCTGGAGTGGCCGCTCGCCAAGGAGCGGCGTCAGGTTATCCATCAACTCATCGATCGCCACGAATTACCCGTGCGACACGAGACCCGGCGCACGGGCCGACCCTATACGCTCGTGTTGGAAAAGACCCGAGCACTGTTCACACGCGCGACCGCCGAGCGCCGCCAGTGGGCAAGCGAGCTGACATGGTTGGAACACGCGGCGGACGTGTTCTCCCGGCCAGACGCGATGCCGCCGTGAGTCGGCACGCCGATCGACAGCGAACTTGCGCCGACAAGTGGAGCAGACTGGTGCGTTCGCGTTTAAAGTGATCGCTGCTTCTGCGGCCCCGCAAGAATCGAGGCTCGCATCCCGGTCGCTCGAACGGCGCCAGGCACACACGCAGATCATCGAGCCCTGCTTCGCCAGGCTCGATGCAAAACCAGCCACAAGAACCACGAATCACCCCATGGCCCTCAAGAAATCCCAGCTCTACTCATCCCTCTGGCAAAGCTGCGACGAGGGCACCTCGATCACCGCGCCCCGCTTGTCGGTCGGATTCGACTATCGTTGGACGGAACCGCATGAACAATCGTTACCAGGCGGGTGAATCGCAAGGTGCTTTTCAGCCCGGTTCGCACGATCGGGTCCTGCGCAACAAGCTGGGCGTGACCACGCCGGAGGACATGGCCGAGCTTGAGCTGATGCTGCTGCAAAAGCTCTACGAAGCCGTGCTGGCCGACGTATCGCCCAGCGAGGCACTCACGCTGGCTCATTTGAAAACCTGGCACCGGCGTTGGTTGGGCAATGTGTACGAATGGGCCGGCCAAGAGCGGTCGGTCAACATGAACAAGGGCGGCTTCCACTTTGCCGTCGCTGCGCAGATACCACGCCTGCTGACGCTTTTCGAACGTGACTGCCTGGCGAGGTTCACGCCCTGTCACCGGCTAGAACGCGAGGACCTGATCGAAGCCATTGCCGTCCCCCATGTGGAATTCATCCTGATTCACCCCTTCCGCGAAGGCAACGGCCGCCTGTCGCGTTTGCTCGCCGACGTCATGGCCGTGCAAGCTGGACAAGGGCCGCTGGATTACAGTGCGTGGGATGCCGGCAAAATAGGCTACTTCACGGCGATCCAGGCTGGCGTTGCAGGCGACTACACGCCAATGCGGCATTACGTGGAGTTGGCGTTGTGGACTTGGACGAGCGGACTTCAGCGAGCCAGCGTGACGTGTCTGAACTTACTGTTGCCGGCGCGCAGCTTGCGCTCGATCCGGGCAATGCTTTGCCCTGTTTCAATGGCGGTGGAACTGGCCACGGCACGGATGATCGCCTGCTTGTCCAGCGGGTTGGACAGGCGCGCGGACGTGGCTGGGATGGTGGTCTTGGCCGACTTCATGGGCCTTATTCTACCGCAGCGTTGTCGGCAAAGCGCGCTGACCAGGCGTGTCGGGTCTCGCAGATTCAGACTGCAGGGGAAGCGTGAATGAGCACCGTCGGCCAGCGTGAAATCGCTACCCAGCAACGCCTGCTCGGGCTGTTCGAGCAGCTCGGGAGCTGGCCAAGAAGCCGGCGCAGTGTCTGGAATACATTGTCGTGCACGAGCTGGTGCACTTGATGGAGCGTCACCACAACGAAAGATTCGCGGCACTCATGGACCAATACCTGCCCGACTGGTGCTTGCGTCGCGATCTGCTCAACAAGTCACCGCTGGCGCATGAAGCATGGGAATACTGATTGAGTTTCAGCTATTCGGTTCGTTGTGTCAGAAGTGCCTGCACTCCGTCCAATTGCGGTATGCCTGCTTGCGCGTCGAGCTTGCCGACGGATAGTGCAGCGGTAATGTAAGCCTTGTGGACGGCTTGGACTGTTCGGCCTGACTCAGGGGGTGGCTTCACTTCCGGCCGAGTCGCTCTGGAAGCCCTTTACCAGCCGGTCGAACAGCAGGCCGTAGGCTACCGCCAGCGGGATCGTGACGATGGCCGCCGCCGCCATCAGCGACTGCCAGTAATAGATGTCGCCGCGGATCAGCTCGGTGGGCACGCCGGCGCTCACCGTGTGGCTGGCGGCCGAACTGACGAAAACCGTCGCGTAGATGTAGTCGCTCAGCGACAGGGCGAAGGCGAACACGATGCAGGTCGCGATGCCCGGCAGCGACAGCGGCAGCGCCACCCGCACGAAAGCCTGCCAGCGGCTGCAGCCGTCGATCAGTGCCGCTTCTTCCAGCTCGCGCGGCAGCGACTTGAAGAAGCCCAGCAGCAACCAGGTGCAGAACGGCACGGTAATCGTGGGGTACACCAGCACCAGGGCCCACACGGTATTGGCCGCTCTGAGAAAGGTGACGATCTGGTACAGCGGGATGAACAACAGCGTGGGCGGGATCAGGTACACCAGAAAGATCGCAATGCCGGAGCGCTCGCCCCAGTGGCCCACCAACCGCGACAGACTGTAGGCAGCCGGCACCGCCAGCAGCAGCGTGATGATGACCACGAGGATGCCGATGAAAAGCGAGTTCCACAGGAACACCGGGTAGTTGGTGCCGGTGAACAGGAAGGTGACGTGCTTCAGTGTCGGCGGCAGGTTGTACAGGAAGGGATTGTTGGCGACATCGTACAGATCCGCATCCTGCTTGAAGGCCGTGATCACCATCCACACGATCGGAAAAACGGCGAACAGCGTGAACAGCAGCAGGCCCAGATAGAACCCCAGCCGCCGCAGTACCGGCATCATGGCCGGTCGCCTTGCGAGTCGGTGCGGTAGGCCATGCGCAGTGCCAGGATGGCGCCCACCAGCAGCACCGGAAACATGAACAGGGCCACGGCCGCGCCTTCGCTGAGCGCGCCGCCGTCGATGCCCTTCAGATAGGCCCAGTACGGCAGCACCTGGGTGGCGTAGCCCGGTCCGCCGCGGGTGGTGAGCGCCGTGACGGCCATGTCGCCGAACACCAGCAGCGCGGTGAACATGCTGGCCACCATCAGGATCGGCAACAGCGCCGGCAAGGTGATGGAAAACAGGGTGCGGAAAAATCCGGCGCCGTCGACCTGGGCTTGCTCGAAGATATCGCGCGGAATCGAGGTGCGGCCGGCGAGCACGATGATCGTGGCGAACGGCAGCAGCCGCCACACATTGATCATCACGATCGCACCGAGGCCGAGCCATTCCTTGCCGTAGTAGTAGAGATGGTTCGCCGGTCCCAGCGGCGAGCCGGGGCCGAGCAGATGCATATGCCGCAGCAGCCAGTCGACCGGGCTGAATTCCGAGTCCAGCAACCACAGCCAATCGATCGCCGCAAGCGATACCGGCATGGCCCAGGGCAGAATCAGCAGGATCTGCAGCAGCCGTTTGCCGCGGAAATCCCGTACCAGCAACTCCGATTCCGCCGTGGCCAGCACCAGCGTCAGGATCAGCGTGCCCAGCGTGACGATCACGCTGTTGCGCAGTGCGAGAGGGAACGCCGACTCGTGCAGCACCTGCACGAAGTTGCCCAGGCCAACGAAACCGTGGATGCTCGGATCGCCGACCGTGGCGGACGTCACACTGAGGGCGATGGCCAGGAAAAACGGCAGGCCCACCAGCGCGGCAATGTATATCAGCGAGGGGCCCAGCATGAGCCAGCCCAGCATGTGGTCGCGATCGCCCAGGCCGACGCGCGAACTTGCTTCAGCCTCGCTCATCGCGCACCCGCAGACCGGTGGTGGGATCGAAATAGCGCAGTCGTGAACGTGCCACCGTGAACTCGCGCTGCTCATCGACGCGCAGCGTGGCGGCTACCGCCGGCGGCACCTTGGCGAGCAACTTCTGTGGCGTGGCAGCGTTTTCGATTTCGCCGTACACCAGCCACTCGGCACCTAGAAATTCCAGTTGCGAGATATGCATGCGCAAGCTCAGTGCATCGTCCTGCGCGGCAGCCGGTGAAGTGCTGGGCAACAGGTATTCGGCGCGAAACCCCACGATGCGCCCGTCCCGCTCCAGCATGTTCATCGGCGGTGCGCCGAGAAACGCAGCCACGAAGGTGTCGGCCGGATCGTCGTACAGCTCCTGCGGCGTGCCGAGCTGGTGCACCCGGCCATGCTGCATGATGGCGATGCGGTCGCCCATGCCGAGCGCTTCGAGCTGATCGTGGGTGACATAGACGGTGGTGACGCCGGTGCGATCGTGCAACTGGCGCAGCTCGCCGCGCGCCATGGTACGCACCTGCGCATCCAGCGAACTCAGTGGTTCGTCGAAGATGAAAAGCGCCGGATTGCGAACCAGCGCACGCGCCAGCGCCACTTTCTGCTTCTCGCCGCCGGACAGCCGCGCTGGCCGGCGATGCAGCAGATGCCCGATGCCCATGATGCCGACGGCCCATGCGACCTTGGCATCGCGCTCGGCCTGCGGCATGCCGCGGGTCTTGAGCGGAAAGGCGATGTTTTTGGCCACCGTCATGTTCGGATACAGCGCGTAACTCTGGAACACCATCGATACGTTGCGGGCGCGCGGCGGCAGGTGCGTGACCGGCTTGCCGCCGATCAGGATCTCGCCTTCGCTGGGCATTTCCAGGCCGGCAATCATGCGCATGAGCGTGGTCTTCCCGCAGCCGGAAGGGCCCAGGATCGCCAGAAACTCACCTTCCGCCACCACAACGTCGACGCCGTTCACTGCGTGGATGCTGCCGTAATGCTTTTTTATTCCCCGCAGTTCAAGCGTCGCCATGAGTCATATCCTCAGCCCCCGCTGGTTCACTTGGCCGGACAACCGATGTAGCCCTTTGCCTTCCACTTGGCGACGATGCTGGCGACCTGCGCCGCCGTGTCCTTGACCGCCTGCGCCGGCGTTTTCTTGCCGAGCGCCGCTTGCGCCATCATGGTGGACAGCAGGTGTGTGTTGTAGACCTCGCTCGCCGCCGGGTTGGCAAAACCGGGGTAGCCGGGCCACGCGGTCCATTCGGCCGCATTGCGCAGCACCTCGAGCTTGTCGGTCGGGATCGAACTCGCGTCATGCTCCAGCCAGCCGTTGTGCGCCCACAGTTGCGGCACGGTCTTGGGGAAGGCAGGGAAGTTGTACAGCTCGCTCTCGCGGGTGGCCCAGCTGTAGTTGGCGGTGAGATCCAGCAGGAACTTCTTGGCCGCCAGCGTCTGCTCGTGATCGGTCACGTACTTCGGCAACACGTAGATGAGCCATACGTGCGAGGTCTGGTGCACCTCGCCGCCCGGCCCCTTGAGACCGGGGCTGAAGCCGGTATCCGCAGCATTTTTTGCATTGGATTGCTGGGCAGTACGGTAGAATGAGATGGAATTCTGGATATAGGACGCCTGACCCGAGACGAAGGCCTGGTTGTTCGAGGCGGGATTCCAGCTGAATACCTCGGGGGTTTCGGCGTTCTTGAACAGCTTCGTCTGGAATTCGACGGCCTTGATCACCTGCGGCGAGTCCAGTGCCACGTTGCCGCACTTGTCGAACACCGAACCGCCATACGACCAGATCAGCGAACGGGCATAGAATTCGGAATCCAGTTCCGGCGACATGCCGACACCTACCGGAATACCGGTCTTCTGGAAGATCTTCACGCCGCCGGCATACAGGTCGGCATAGCTCCTGGGGCCATTCGGGTAGCCCGCTTCCTTCCACAGCGATATCCGGTAATCCCCCGGATCCGGTACCCAGCCGTGGCAATAGCCGTACCAGAGGTTCTTGATCGGCAGATAGCTCTGGCTGGTGCACACGGCTTCCTGCTTGCCGAAGGCCTGCTGCGCCGCGTGGTTGACGTCGGCCAGATCCTGCAAGCCTTCGATGAACGAAGCGGGCGTTGAAATGGTCTCGATCAGCGTGGAGCCCTTGCCGGCGGCGATCGATGCCGCCAGGGTCGGCACCAGATCCCCCAGGTTGATGTGCTGCACCGTCACCTTGACGTTGTTGTGCTTGCCCCAGTCCTGCGCATACTGGTCGAACCACTTGTCGTAACGCGGCACGAAATGGCTCCACTGGGTGATGGTGAGCGTGGTGCCGGCCGGAAAACTGGCCGGAAAGCTCATCGAGCCGTATTGGGTCGAGAAATGCACCGGAGCGGGTTGCAGCTCCGCCGCCGCCACCGCTGTTGCCAGCAACATGGCGAGCACGCAGACGCCGCCGCGAAACAGGTACCCCTTCATGGCTGATTTCATCTTGGCTGACCTCATCGAGTCGGACGTGTCATCACACGTCTCGTCAACCCTGCGGCGAGCCACCTTCAAATGGCCGGTCGCAGGCATTCATCCGGGCGCCCGGGCAATGACCGGGTGGAGGGAAGCGGCAAAGGGTGCTGAATGAGAGCGGGTTGCGGCGGCGCGCGGCGGATACCCCGGTGATGGGCGAACGATCCGGGCGGCACGAGGGGTTTTCGGGGATGAACTATCTTCAACATCGCCGGCAGTGCCGCTCATCGACATGAGCGGCACTGCCGATGCAGCGGCAACGAAAACCGGCGACTCGCTGTGGCGGACAGGGTGCCACGATGTCATGGATTTCTCCCCTTTACGCGCGGAAGCTATACACCTCGCTGTTTCCGGCTGTCAAGCGATGCAGGATCATGCGCCGGGCCTGACGCTTGCCCGCCGGAATGTCCCAGGCGGAGTCGCGTCGAATGGACGTCCGGCCGCCCGGCCGGCCCACCCGCGTCCTGGCTTGTGCTCCCTGGCCGGGGTTCTCGGGTATGGCGACCGGGAAGCGTTGTCCACCGCGTTCGGTGAAAGAGCAGCGGACAAACTTGCGGCACGCAAACTCAATCGATGGCGTGCGCCAGCAACGCGTCGAGCTCTCTGCGGTCCGGCATGCCGGTCTGTGCGCCGAGCTTGCCGACCGACAGCGCGGCGGCGGCGCAGGCCTTGCGGACGGCTTGCGGCAGGCCTTCGTGCAGGAAGACGGCGAGGGCGGCATTGAAGGTGTCGCCGGCGCCGGTGCTGTCGACGGCTGCAACCTTGAATCCCGGCTGGTGGCTCGGCACGGCCTGTTCGCGATACCACGCGCCTTCGCTGCCGCGGGTGAGCACGACCGGGCACGGTGCGCGTTGCATCAGGTCGCGGAAATCCTCGTGCGGATCGGCGCCCAGCAGCGCCGCCAGCTCGTGCTGGTTGGGGGTGACGTAGCGCACCAGCTGCAGCCACGCGGCGGGCAGCGGCTGGGGCGGCGCCGGGTTGAGGATCACCGGCACGCCAAGCCGATGGCACAGCCGCACCGTGGCCTCCACCGTTTCCAGCGGGATCTCCAGCTGCACCAGCACGGCATCGGTACGGGCGATCAGCGCCTGTGCGCGTTCCACTTGGGCCGGGCTGACCCTCGCGTTTGCCGCGGGGACCACGATGATCTGGTTCTCGCCCTGCGCCACGGTAATCGAGGCGGTGCCGCTGGCGACATCGCGCAGCGTCTGCAGATGGTCCAGGGCGATGCCTTCGTCGACCAGCCCGCGCTGCAGCCGCTGGCCGAAGCCGTCGTCGCCAATGGCGCCGATCAGCGCCACCTCGGCGCCCAGCCTTGCCGCGGCCACTGCCTGATTGGCGCCCTTGCCGCCGGGCATGGTGAAAAAGCGCTCGCCGAGCAGGGTTTCGCCGGGGCCGGGGAAGCGCGGCGCCTGCGTGACCAGATCCATGTTGATGCTGCCGACGACGACGATGCGTGTCATGGGCACTCCCCGGTTGCGGACTTTCAGCGTGAATCCGGAGAGCTTACATGTTGGCGCAGCGCTTGTAGGAGCCCGCTCGCGGGCGATGCTGTTGCTTTGATGTCTGGGTAGGGAAAATCAAAACAACAACATCGCCCGCGAGCGGTATCCATATGTCGGGGCTTGGGAGATGAGCGGCGCCGGGACGACGGGCCGGAAGCGGGGTTTCGGGATTTTCTTGCGGGCTATCGCGGTTGAAGCCACTCCCACAGGGGGATGTCAGGGAGACGGCGCGCGACCGATGCCGGAGTCGCCCGGTTCCAGTGCCGGCGCGGCGCCGGCCACGGCCAGCAGGGACAGCGCATAGCCGTCCTCCATGCTGACGGTGGATACCTCGTCCCAGGTGAAGAACGAGGCTTCAAGCATCCACTCCGCATCGGGACTGAGTTCCTGCAGGTAGAACCCGTCCTCGTCGACGCTGGACAGCCGGCCGATGTAGCAGACCTCGGAGTCGTCCTCGCTGTTCACGTGCACGCCGATCACCGCCGACTGCGCACCGGCGGCCTGGATCACTTCACGGATAGTGTCCAGCGGGAAGCCGCGCGGCGGGCGCGGCAGGATCTGTTTCAGCGCCAGCGCCTTCTCGAAGAAAGCGTGGTGCTTGTCCGGCGCCTCCAGCTCGGAGACGTCGCGGTGGCGCATCACGTACATGCCGTCGTAGGTGATGCCGTCGCCGACCACCCACAGCAGGAAGAATTCACGCCCGACACCACCCACGTAACCGCAGAAGCTGCCGTGTTCAAGCTCTTCGCGCCACAGCCGCACCAGGGTCTGCTTCTGCTGCGCTTCCCGCAGCTGGGCACGCTGGCCGGTGGTTTTCAATTCAATGATGTTGCTCACGGCGGAGATTTTAGCAGATCGGGCGGTCCGGCTTGTTTACAGAATGTAGCGGCTGAGGTCTTCGTTGGCGACCAGGCTGCCAAGGCTGTTATCGACATGTTCGGCGTCGATCATGTATTTTTCGCCGGATTTGTCTGCAGCTTCGTAGGAAATCTTCTCCAGCAGGCGCTCCATCACCGTATGCAGCCGGCGCGCGCCGATGTTCTCGGTGCGTTCGTTCACCTGGAACGCCACCTCGGCCAGCCGGTCGATGCCGCTGTCGGCGAATTCAAGGCCGACGCCCTCGGTGGCGAGCAGGGCCGTGTATTGCTTGGTCAGTGCGTTGTGCGGCTCGCGCAGGATGCGCTTGAAGTCGTCCACGCTCAGCGCCGACAGCTCGACCCGGATCGGCAATCGGCCCTGCAGTTCCGGGATCAGGTCGGACGGCTTGGCCAGCGAGAACGCGCCGGAGGCGATGAACAGCATGTGGTCGGTCTTGATCGGACCGTATTTGGTGGACACCGTGGAGCCCTCGACCAGCGGCAGCAGATCGCGCTGCACGCCCTCGCGGCTGACCCCGGCGTGGCCATGGTCGCCGCGCTGCGCGACCTTGTCGATCTCGTCGATGAACACGATGCCGTTCTGCTCGGCTGCCTCCATCGCCTGCGCGCGCAGCTCCTCGTCGTTGAGCAGCTTGCCGGCCTCCTCGTCGATCAGCAGCGGCCGCGCCAGCTTGATCGCCAGTTTCCGCTGTTGGCTCTTGGCGCCGCCAAGGTTCTGGAACATCTGCCGCAGCTGCTGGCCCATCTCCTCCATGCCGGGCGGCGACATGATCTCCACGCCCACGTTCATGGCGAAATCCAGCTCGATCTCGCGCTCGTCCAGGCTGCCTTCGCGCAGTTGCTTGCGCAGTTTCTGGCGGGTGTCGCTGTCGATCGCCGGGGCCGGCGCATCGTGGCTCCAGTCGGTCGGCACCTGCCGGCGCGGCAGCAGCGCGTCGAGGATGCGATCCTCGGCGCGGTCCTCGGCCTGCGTGCGCACGCGCTTGATCGCCTGCTCGCGGGTGAGCTTGTACGCCACGTCGGCGAGGTCGCGGATGATCGATTCGACGTCCTTGCCGACGTAGCCGACCTCGGTGAACTTGGTCGCCTCGACCTTCACGAACGGCGCGTTGGCCAGCGTGGCCAGACGGCGCGCGATCTCGGTCTTGCCCACGCCGGTGGGGCCGATCATCAGGATGTTCTTCGGCGTCACTTCCTCGCGCATGCCCGGCTCCAGCTGCATGCGTCGCCAGCGGCTGCGCAGCGCCACCGCCACGGCACGCTTGGCGTCGTGCTGGCCGATGATGTAGCGGTCGAGTTCGGTGACGATTTCGCGGGGGGTGAGTTCGGACATTTTTTTGGGACCGGGGACAGGGGACCGGCAGGAGCCGGGCGGTTGCTGGCGAATGGTAAACGGCGACGCGGAGGCGGATCAGGCGAGCGAGGGATTCAAGACGTGCCGGTCCCCGGTCGCTGGTCCCCGATTCACAGCTCTTCGATCGACACGTTGTGATTGGTGTAGATGCAGATGTCGGCGGCGATCTTCAGCGCCTTTTCGACAATCGTGCGCGCATCCAGTTCGGTGTTTTCCATCAGCGCCAGCGCGGCCGACTGCGCAAACGGGCCGCCGGAACCGATCGCGAGCAGGCCGTGCTCGGGTTCCAGCACGTCGCCATTGCCCGAGATCAGCAGCGACGCGTCCTTGTCGGCCACCGCCAGCATCGCCTCGAGCTTGCCGAGGCGGCGATCGGTACGCCATTCCTTGGCCATCTCGACCGCGGCGCGGGTAAGGTTGGCGCTGTACTTGGACAGCTTTTCCTCGAACAGCTCGAACA
>Ga0307375_10000905_pt1 | contig 34301 bp, 30 predicted proteins | sample TR1MG_FD_202531 | JGI IMG/M metagenome (GOLD analysis project Ga0307375, IMG submission 202531) | Soil microbial communities from Risofladan, Vaasa, Finland - TR-1 | ecosystem: Environmental > Terrestrial > Soil > Coastal area > Acid sulfate soil | place: Finland: Risofladan, Vaasa | collected... | reverse complement strand
CTACCGACACGGAAAAGCGGCCCAGCAGGCTGCTTCGATTCGAGATTCACGAATCTGCCCCTAACCGCCAACGAGGAAAGCTCGCGCGGCTCCCATGATCTCAGACGCCACTTTTTCGAGATCGTTTTCCCTCATGAGCCGAAGCGGGACGCGATCACCGAGTTCAGGGTTCAGGCCGGTCAGCCAGGATTGGATCACGGTGGGATCTTCTCTTTCGGCGAGCATCCGGACCAACTGGAAAGCAAACCTCAGGCGCTGTTCGGCATCCCCGTAGAGCTCACTGCCGTTCATCCACCGATCGACTGCGCGCACGTCCCGGACGCCGCCAACGTAGGCGGTCAGCTTGCGCCCGATGAGGCGAACAAGCTGCTTCACAATCTCGGGGATGGGGAGCCGAAGCGCTTCCCGGTGCGCAGCAAGATCGGGACGAGATGCGGGAACGGTAGCCATTGGAGACCTCCTGCAAATCAAGTATAGACCATTTGACATCAAAACCACACCTAAATTACATCTAAATACCCAATGAACTCTTGACTCTGACGCTCGCCACGCTAAGCAGACGCCTTCACTGACGTTTTTACAAGAGGTTGACTCCGAATTGGACAAAGGTCAGGGCGGAATGCTGACTGCACGGCAAACCGCCGAAGGACCTCTGCCGTGACAAATCCTCCGCTTTGAGCTTTTCAACGACTTAAAAACCCGTGGGGAACGCCTAAGACCATCGTAGTTGTGTAAGAACATGCATTTTGTGGATCGGATTGTGGATCGGATTTGAAGATCTGGCAGGACCCTTTCATGGCAGACTGAGACCACGGACGGATATGCACTCACATTGCCGGTCATAAGGCGAGAGACCGGTGCCAGACTTCCAAATGATGGGACACTCGTGGATCGTTCTGCAACACGTGGCGTGGGAGGCTCCCGGATTGATTGCCAGTCAAGCCCGGGCGCGGGGCCTGCGCCTGGACGTGAGGCGCCTCGATCACGGAGATAGCATACCGTCCCCTGATCGAGTGGATGGCTTGATTGTGATGGGCGGCCCAATGGGCGCTTATGAAGAGGAGAAGTTTCCATTTCTTTCCAAGGAAAGTGCGCTCCTTGGAGAACTGGCTCACCGCGACCGTCCAGTGCTTGGAATCTGCCTCGGATCTCAATTGCTTGCGAAGGCTCTCAGGGCAGATGAATTTCCCGGGAATGGACCAGAAATCGGATTTGGGTACCTGGAACTGGGTCCGGCGGGGAAACTCGACCCCCTATTTGCACCTGTCCCAGGCTCGGTGGCGGTCTTTCATTGGCACGGCGACACGTTCGAACTGCCAGATGGAGCGGTCCTGTTAGCTTCGAACGAGAAGTATTCTCACCAGGCATTCCGATTTGGAAGATGTGCCTATGGATTGCAATTCCACATTGAGCCAGATTCAGGTATTTGGTCAGAGTGGCAAAGGCATCTACCGGTAGAATCGGCGGTGGAATCTGTCGAAAAACAGAAAATCGCCGAACAAGTTGGCAGATGAGAGCTGTAGAGCAACGTGACGTTGCCGCTGCGTGCAGCATCGAGTATCAGGCACCATGAAGCTGGATGTTCCCTGAGTTCGCTAAAGTAACGCCGGCTGAACTCATTCCATCGCGCCGGATCGTGGTGAAACCATTTTCGTAGCTCGGCGCTCGTGCTGCTTCCTTTAGCCACGTACTTATTTCGAGTGACGACTTTTTCGCGCCACGAGACCATCAGCGCTCAACAAGGAAGCGGACGCCGTCTGTACTGGAAGGTCCGTCGTAAACCCGCTAGAGCTGAATCATCCTGCACACTCCTGCGAGAGACATCTTATTTGCCCATAACGAATCGTGAAAAGTTCGGATGACCATATCATTCCCGCTGCCGCAGGCTCGATATTGCGCAACGCATAGCGAGTCTGGGCCACTCATGGGGTCCAACAAAATTCAATTCGTCACGTGTTTCATCTGAACGAGCAACAGTTTGACGGGAGTCTTTGCCAAGATGCCGTGGGGCAACATCGGAGGCATGTAAACAAATGAGCCTGGCTGGGCGTTAATTTTGTCGTCTCCCAATTGGACTTCGGCTTCTCCCTCCAGAAAATAGAGAATGGCCGGTGTCGGGGTCGAATGCGAGGAAAGCTCCTCCCCCTTTGAAAAACCAAACAAAGTGACGTTCACATCATTGTCCTTCTTGAGAACCTGGCTCAAGATTCCCTTTTCCGGAAGCACAATCTCCTTTTGCAGATCAGCAAGGAATATGTAGTTCATCGACTCTCCTTCACATCTATCTTCTCTGTGACGCGGCTGAATGCGGCGCCTTCTAAGCGGGATTCCCTTGATCGAAGACGCCGCGCTTTACCCTTTCAATCAGCGCGCCGCCAGCGCCTCTTTGCGTTCTTTGTGCGTTTCGTGCGACGGAAGATCCAGATCGATTGACCGTCCCTTGTCGTAGGAATGTCCGGTCAACAGCCCCAGCACAAACCAGGCAAATGCGGCCGCGCCGATGGAGAACACGATGTCGCCGGGTACGCGCATCCAGCGCAGCGTCTGCATTGTGCCGGACTGCATGAACTCGGCCGATCGCGCATACCATGTGCCGTACTGGATTGATGCCCAGGCTTGCAGCAACCCAACCGGCAGCAAGCTGAGGAGCGACATAAGGGCCAACCCAACGTTGAGGGTCCAGAAAGAAAGTTTCAAGGCTCCCTGCTTCCACCTGCGGCCAGGATTCAATGCGCGCAGGCAAAAGAGCGTCAGTCCCAGGCCCAGCATTCCGTAGACGCCGAACAACGCGGTGTGGCCGTGGAGCGGCGTGAGGTTGAGGCCCTGCACGTAGTAGAGCGAGATGGGCGGGTTGATGAGGAAGCCGAAGAGGCCTGCGCCCACCATGTTCCAGAATGCAACAGCCACAAAGAAGTAAATGGGCCACTTGTAATTCGCAATCCATGGCGCCTTCCTGGTGGGCTGCGTAATGCGCAGGTTGTCCCATGCCTCGTAGCCGATCAATGCGAGCGGTACCACCTCAAACGCGCTGAAGATCGCTCCGAGGCCGATGACCGCAGGCGTGGCGCCGGCGAAGTAAAGGTGATGGAACGTACCTATGATGCCGCCTGAAAGAAAGATCGTCGTAGAAAGGAGGGCGGCCTTGGTTGCAGTGCGAATCTCGATCAGCTTGAGCCGCGTGAACAGGAACCCAATGACAACCGTCGCAAATACTTCAAAGAAGCCTTCTACCCAGAGGTGAACTACCCACCAGCGCCAGTATTCGGCAGTGACAAGATTGCTTCGCTGGCCGTACATCAGGCCCGCAGCATAGAAGAGCGGAATTGCAATGCTGGAGATGAGAAAGAGCATCAGCAGCGACCGGTCCTCGCTCTTGCGAACGAGCGCTGGCTTGAGGGCCGCAACCATGAGAACAAGCCATAGAACAAGACCAACAAACAAGAGAATCTGCCAGAATCTTCCCAGGTCGACATACTCATAACCCTGGCTGCCAAACCAGAACCACATGTTACCGAGGCGCTGCTGAATGCCTAGCCATTCGCCGGCAAGAGAACCACCGACGACGAGAATCAGCGCGCCGAAGAGCACGTTGACGCCCAGTCGCTGATACTTCGGCTCATGCCCGCTGACGGCGGGCCCGACATAGAGACCCGTCGCGAGCCACGAGGTAGCAATCCAGAAGATCGCAAGTTGCAGATGCCAGGTGCGTGTGACGGCGTAGGGCAAGTAGCGATCCAGAGGGAACCCATAGAATCCGCGGCCTTCGACTCCGTAATGCGCGGTCAACACACCCATCAGGATCTGCACGCCCCAGAGAATCACCACCACAAAGAAGTACTTGATGGTGGCGCGTTGCGAGGGCGTAGGCTGCATTGCCAGGAAGGGATCTTTCTCGGGATAGGGTCCATGAACAACAACCTTCTCCTGCGATGCATACCACCAGACCAAGCCACCGATTCCGGCCAGTAGGCCCACGAAGCTGAGAATGCTCCACAGCACCGCGCCGGGAGTCGGCTCATTGCCAACCAGTGGCTCGTGCGGCCAATTATTCGTATATGTTGTTGTCGATCCCGGGCGCTCAGTGCTGGCAGCCCAGGAAGTCCACCAGAAGAAGGCCGCCATCTGCTTTTGTCTGACAGAATTTGTGAGCGCGCCTTGAGGAATGGCATACGCTGCGCGTCCGGCACCGAAGACATTTGCGTAGTATGCCGCCAGTTGCTGGAACGCAGCGGCGCGGTCGTCATTGATCGTGACGCGATTACGCGCGGCATCGTAGGTGTTCGTTCGCATTTCGCGAATGAGGCGAGCCTTGAGAACGGCTTGCTGATCCGGGCCGAGAGCGGCAAAGTCGCGCGCTCCCTCGCGGGCAGCCCAGGTATTGAGCAGAATCTCCGACTCGCGATGCAGCCAGTCGGCGCTCCAATCCGGAGCGACGTATGCGCCGTGGCCCCAGACCGTGCCGATCTCCTGGCCTCCGATGGATTGCCACACACCCTGCCCATTGGTGATGGTCGCACCGGTAAAAAGGAGTTGACCATTTGTGGTGTAGACATCCGGGATGGGAGGAGCCTGGCTGATCATCTTTCTCCCCACGCCACCCAGAACCGCGAAAGATCCGATAATGACGACGGCCAGCGCGACCCAATAACGCTTGTAGTTCATGGTTTTCCTCAATTCGCGTTTAAGAATTCAAAAAAATAACTTGCTGCAATTAAGAGGGTAAGATGAGGTGAAGCGAATTGCAGGGACTTTAGTCACAGAGATGACGGCGGCTGCACATTTTTCCCCGGCGATCAGGCAGGCGTCTGGATCTGTCTCGGTACCGCTTAAGCTGCAATTTCAGGATCAATTCACACATTGCGAGTAACAAAAGTCATTTTATGCGCTGATGGAAGCATTTACGCTGGCGAGGGTCGGCGCGGATGTAAGCTCGTATATCCGGAGTGAGCGGAGTTCCAAGCCGCCAAAGGAGACATACAGTGATCAAGTTTGACGCGGAACACGCTGCCGTTCATTATCCCCCGGATCGCCGCCACCGCCTCTGGATTCGTCCTTCGATTTTGATCGGAATTGCCGCTGTGATCGCATCGCTGGTTGCCGCGGCGTGGATTGAGATGACCGTAGCCGGCCTGCCGCACATTCCACCCGTTCCCGTGGTATACCCCAACAACTTTGCTGGCCCGCACGGATTCCCGCTCTGGGTCCGCTACTGCCATTTCTTCAACTTCCTATTCGTCACGATGCTCATCCGCAGTGGCTTTTCCATCCTGGCCGATCATCCACGGCTCTATTTCAACGACGACTGCACGCCGGGTAGCGAGTGGATCCGTTTCACGCCCATCAAAGTCCCGCGCGACCGCCTGTGGACGGCCAAGGACGATGCCCGCTATCTCACGCCGCTCGTTGGCACGCCCGGCTACCGGCACACCGTCGGCGTGGCACGCGTGTGGCACTTCATCAACGTGCATGGCTTCATCCTTTGCGGCGTCTACTTCGTCACCATGCTCTGCACGACTGAGCAATGGAAGCGCCTGATCCCAACCTCTCCGGCCGTGATTCTGCAGGCCTGGAATACCTGGGTCCATTACGCTACCTTCCATCTACCGGCCGAGCCCAATGGTTTTTACGGCTACAACGCACTGCAACAGATCGCCTACTTCACGGTGGTCTTCGTCTTCGGGCCGCTGGCGATCCTCACCGGAATCGCCATGTCACCGGCGATTGTGAATCACTTCACCTGGTATGCGCGGATCTTCGGCGGGCGGCAATCGGCGCGCTCCATACACTTCCTCACCATGCTCAGCTTTCTGGCGTTCCTCATCGTGCACATCACGCTGGTGGTCATGACTGGATTCGCACGCAACATGAACCACATCGTGCTTGGCACCAACGACCAAGGCCGACTGGGCATCTTGCTGGGCTTTGTGGGCATCGGCGTAGTGGTTGTTTGCTGGATCACAGCTCACTACCTCTCATGGCAACAGCCGCGAGCGCTGCAGCATGTGCTCAAGATCGTCGCCTATCCCATGCAATTGCTCACGCTGAACCGGCTGATGCCGCAACAGATGTATTCGGAGCAGGATATTTCTCCCTACTTCTGGCCCAACGGCAAGGTGCCCGTGCGCGACGACTGGAAGCGCCTAGCTGACAGCGCCTTCCGCGATTTCAAACTTAAGGTCGGCGGCCTGGTCGAGAACCCGGTCGAGCTTTCGCTCGCCGACCTACGCAATCTAGGCGAAGTGGACCACATCACCATGCATCATTGCATCCAGGGCTGGAGCGGCATCGCCAAATGGGGCGGCATCCCCATGAAGAAACTGATCGAACTTGTTCGCCCCCTGCCTGAGGCGCACACCGTGGCCTTCTTCTCCTTTGGCGAAGCACTCTACGGCGGGCCCTACTACGACACGCAGAGCCTCGAAAATGTGCTTAAGCCGCAGTGCCTGTTGGCCAGCGAGATGAATGGCCAGCCGCTGCCCGAAGTCTACGGCGCACCGCTGCGTCTACGGGTCGAAAACCAGCTCGGCTACAAAATGGTCAAGTGGATCGAGCGCATCGAATTTGTCGAGTCGGAAAAGAAGCTCGGCAAGGGAGAAGGCGGTAAGAATGAGGACGAAGAGTACTTCGATCTGCTACCGAACATCTGATCATTTCCATGAATGATCAGATCCATGTGAAGGGAAGATCCGGCAGCATCGACCATGTGCCTGCGCTGCTTGCTCATCTGCGCCTGGAATGGCTCTTACAGCACTTTCCAACGCGTGTTGTGTGGGCGATTTATGTATGCATCAACGGCTTCATTACCATCGGGCTGCTCGCGTTGCTGGCTCTTCTTACGGGCAGCCCCTTTGTCTTTCCATCGCTCGGCCCAACAGCGTATCTTTTCTTTTTTTCTCCCCTGGCGGAGGCCTCGAGCCCGCGTAATACCATCCTCGGTCACGCAATCGGACTCATCTGTGGTTATGCCGCCTTTGCGTTCACAGTGGCTTCCAGCCCGCCCTTCGGTTTGCACCCCGGCGTTCATGGTCCCAGAGTCCTGGCCGCTGCGCTTTCGCTGTCAGCTACGGGTGCTCTCATGGCGCTGTTCCAGGTAAGCCACCCGCCGGCAGGGGCCACGACCCTCATCGTTTCACTCGGCATCATCTCCCAGCCCAAGGAACTGGTCATTATTGAAGTCGCGGTGATCCTGCTTACGGCTCAAGCTTTCGCGATCAATCGGCTTGCGGGTGTGCCCTATCCTCTGTGGCAGAGGCGCAATCCTGCTGGAACTGCTCCCGTGGCTGGAAGTGGGGTTCTGGAGCATGACGAATGAGTACGGTGCGCAAGTAGAGTTTTGCTGAATCTGCGCAATTGGAATAGATGTCGTGGGCGCATTTTCCCCGATAAGAATAGGATCGCAATGACAAAGACACCCGTCGAATCGGGTGAATTCTCTTTTATCCGTGGCTGCTATGACGCCAGAGAACGCTCGGTCGAACCATTGACCGCAAATGCAGACCGCCCCAACAGAAAAGTGAGCGCGATATTGGTGGCGAACACCAGCACACCGCTGAGCTCCAGCATTCCGGAGATGGGCAGCGTCTTCCATGCGAAGGTCAGGATGCCTTCGTAGGCAAGCGGTTCCGAGCAGACGCGCAACATGCAACCTGTCTGCAGCAAGAGCAGGCTGAAGAACATCAGGCGCTTGCTGAAGAGGGAGTAGACACCTGCAAAATGGGGAAGGATGCGCGGCCCGATGGTGAAGACCATTGTAGCGGCAAAGCCGACCGTCAGCGCGTGACGAGAGGCGCCCCAGATGCCTCCATGCTGATCGGCAAATGCGGCCCAGATGCCCATGAGGCCGGCGATCACCAGCCAGGCATACGCCAGTCGAATGAAGACGGGGAAGCTGCGGTGAATTCCCTGGACCTTTGCAGGTCCGTGAGGCCGCTGTGTCAAATGCAGGCTGAGCCCGATTGCGACGGCGCTCAAGGCAAGCAGGATTGTCGCAACTTTGGTCCATCCAGCCACGCCGCAAAGCACGCCCGCGAAGTCCAGGAGCAAAGCTTCACGGAATAGCCGAGCATGCGGCTTTGGAATCGCGAGGAATGTGGGCAGCCAGCGCGCGGAGAAGCCCCAGACTACGGGCACGAGGAATCCCCAGGCGAGTAAGACAAGATACTTCTGGTCGAGCGCGTGGGGAAAAGCTAGAAGCGTTCCGCCCTCTGCCAGCCGAACACACTCCACAAAATTGAAGAAGACCACGGCGGTCAGGCCCACGGTGCCGAGCAGCACTGAGACCATCCACAGTTCCATTCGCGGCTTCACTTGCGTGCCTTGCGCCTGCTGCGGCAGCTGGTGACGCGACGCAGCGGCGAGGAACAGGAGGACTGCCATCACTTCGAGTCCAGCGGAGATCGGAATCAGAACGCGCCAATGCCATCCGTAGATGTTTGCACCCCAGCGCATCGCAACGCCTGAAACCCAAAGGGCAAAGCATGCCAGCGGGATTCTGATGACCGACCGCCCACGCGATGGCTGCGAATAGAAGCCAATTCCGAGAATGAAGCTGCCGATCCAGCCGAAGACCTGCGCGTGGCCGTGGCCCTGAATCCATGCAGCCGGAAGAGCGCCGAGTCCATGATGCGCGCTGATCGCCATCAGGTTAGAGAAACCCAGAAGAGTCCCCGGTAGCGCCATGAAGAAGAGACCGCTCAGAATCCAGGCGCGCAGCATGAGACTCTTTTGGCGCTCGCGGGCCACCATCTCCTTGGCCAAAGTCGCGCCTCTTTCAGCAAGTGCCGCATCGATAAGGGAATTTGTATCCATGTTCAACCTCGATGATTCAGTGCGCCTTCCATTTCAATGGCGCGAGGAAATAGAACGTCGTTCTCCAGATGTACATGCAGTTCGAGGTCGAGCTCGAATGCGCGAAGCCCGCCATAAAGAGCGATGTGCGTTGCGCACGCCCAATCGGGCGCCTCAAAGCCGTGCGTGAGCCGGCGGAGTTCTGCCATCGTACGGCCGGCTGATTCGTGCTCCTGCATCATCACGGAGATGGGTCGTGCAACGGACCCGAAGCAGGCATTCGCGGGAGGCATTCCAACCGTCGAGTTCTGGTCCAAGTCCGAAATGAATGGGAACAGCACTTGTTCTTCTTTTTGAATATGGCCGAGTAGATCTGCACGCAGCTCTTCGACGAGCGCCTCGATACGAGTCATTTCAGGAGCGCGATCGCCACGTTTGGCAGCAAGTTTGTGGGCCATTTCGGCGAATCCGGGCAGCTCCTGGCGCACGCGCAGGTGATGAACGCGAACGATGTGTTGAATCAACCGGCCCACGGGCAGGCTTGCAGGATCCGCTGGCGCCGCGCCCAGCGCAGCGGCCTCGGCGTCCACTAGTTTTTCAAGCACTTGATCGACCGAAAGCTGCAACTCCGCGCACGCCTGGTTGAGCGAGTCGTCCGCATGCGAACAAAGATCAATGTCGAAGCGCAAAAAGATTTGCGCTGCCGATGGCTGCGTGGAAACAATCTCGCGGATGGACTGTGTAGAGGTAGGCATAAGCACTCTCCACCTGCAACAGTAGCGAGTGCCCAGATGGCGCGCAGTAACTTATGTCACTCGGAGCCTTAATCGGCTAGTTCGTCGCATCCAGAAGCACACTCAGGCCCTTCATGTCCTTCACCACGATCTCTCTCGCGTCCACATCCAGAAGGCCTTCGGCCTGCAGGCGCATGAGATTGCGTGAGATCAGTTCGCGCACCGTTCCAAGCTGATTGGCTAGTTCCTGGTGCGTTGCCGGCAGTTGAAATTCAATGCCGCGCTCTGTCTTCTTGCCTTCCTTTTGAGCGAGCTTGAGTAATGCCGCGATGAGCCGTTGGCGAATGGTGGTGAACGACAATTCTTCAATAATTCCCACCAGGCGGCGAAGCCGGGCGCCAACCACGGAGAGAACCTTGAGCGCAACCTCTGGATGTTCCAGGCAATAGGCGTTAAAGTCGCGCCGCGAAATGAATGCAATCTCCGTGTCTTCGATGGCAACGGCCGATGCCGGGTAAGGGCCTCCGTCAAAGACCGGAAGTTCGGCAACGGACTCGCCGGGACCATTCATCGCGAGCACCTGCTCCCGGCCGCTCGTCGATGTCTTGAAGATGCGAACCTTGCCCAGCGCAATGATGTGCAACCCACTACATGGCTCACCTTCAGAGAACAGCAACTCGCCTGCGTTGAACAACTTCCGTACCGTGCGGGCTGCGAGCATTAGCAGCTCAGGCTGCGAGAGGCTGGACAGTAACGCTGTCTTTTCGAGGACTGCACCGAGATCGATACGTTGAGCGGTCACTCGGGAATTCTAGCAGCTAGCGACTTTGGTCACTGCGCTGGATATCCAAACCGTGGTCTCATTGCATCATGAATCCGCAGATCCATTCGATCGATTTCAACGAGCGCCCATTCATTGCCATTTGGGAAGTGACACAGGCCTGCGATCTGGCATGCGTGCATTGCCGCGCCTCGGCACAGCCGGATCGGCATCCGATGGAACTCACTACCGGCGAAGGCAAACTCCTGATCGACCAAATAGCAGCCTTGCGGGTTCCGGTGTTTGTGCTCACGGGCGGAGATCCCATCAAGCGCCCGGATCTGTTCGAGCTGATCGGCTACGCTCGTTCTGAGGGGGTCCGTGTATCGCTCACCCCGAGCGCAACACCGCTGCTGACCAAGGACATCGTGGTCCGGCTTAAGGAGGCCGGCCTCGCCAGGCTTGCCGTAAGCATGGATGGCGCGCGTGCGGAGACCCACGATGCGTTTCGTGGAATGAGTGGCTCGTTTGCGCGAACGCTCGACGCCGTCCGCTGGGCCAATGAGATCGGCCTGCCGGTGCAGATCAACACAACATTCAGCCGCAGGAATATCGCAGAGATTGATGACCTCGTCGCGTTGATAGAGAGCCTGCAGATCACGCTTTGGAGTGTTTTCTTTCTGGTTCCAACCGGCAGGGGAAAACTGAACGATCTGCTGAATGCCGAAGAGTTCGAGCAGGTCTTTGCGAAGATTTATCGCCTTTCGAAAATAGCAGGATTCGACATCAAGACCACCGAGGCGCAGCACTACCGGCGCTTTCTACTTCAGCAGAAAGTGGCTGAACGTAGCGCAGGTACAGAGACTTACGCAAATGCGCGGAAGGCTGCCGATGCCGTTGGTCGGGCGCCGCGCGGATTGAACGACGGCAAGGGATTCCTCTTCGTCTCGCATACGGGAGAAGTCTTCCCCAGCGGGTTTCTGCCGCTCTCAGCGGGCAACATTCGCCAGCAGGAACTGGGAATTATTTATCGCGACTCTTCCCTATTTCAAAGTCTGCGGGACACATCGAAGCTGGAAGGCAAATGCGGCTCCTGCGAGTTCAAAGAGGTTTGCGGCGGTTCGCGGGCACGCGCCTACGCACTCACCGGCAATCCGAATGCAGAAGAGCCCTGTTGCACATACATGCCCAAGGGATATGCTCCACCTCCTTCGAGCGTGATGCGGACAACGCATCTGCATGTACTGCAGGGTGTGTGACAGAAATGCCACAATGAATTGCACGTTATGACTCGCAATTTGACGACCAACGATCATCGTGAGCATACCGCTGCGGAGATGAAATGATGGCAGTACAAATTGGAGCAAAGCCGGATAGCGGATTCGACGACCCCATCGGAATGCTGATTGATTGCCATCGCAGGATCGAGCAATTTCTCCACATACTTTGCGTCGTGGTCAACCGTGCGCAGAGCAGGGCCTTGACCGACGAAGAGAAGAATGCCGTGCAGTCGGCGCTCCAGTACTTTCGCGTAGGTGGCCAACGGCACACGGCAGACGAGGAGGAATCACTGTTTCCCAGGCTCCGCACAAAATCCGCCGCAAGCAACGTCGAGCAACTCTCCGAGCTTGAAGGCGACCATTGCCACGCCAACGATCTGCACCAGGCCGTCGAAGCTCTCTACTCGGCATGGATCGCGGCTGGCTCCCTAAGCCCGGAAGACGAACAGAGATTGCGATCCGCTACAGAGCAGCTCAAGCATCTCTACGAGGAGCACATTCAGGTGGAGGAGCAGATCGTGTTTCCACGGGCTGCCGTGATGCTGGACAGCCGCACCATCGCCCAGATCGGGCAAGAATTCCACGCCAGAAGGAAATAGCTTCGTGCTGCGGTAAGGCGTGACAGATTCGTACATTCCTACATGCCAGGGTGGGTCACTTCGTTCGCATGGGGCACAAGGCCCATGTACACGGCGCGGGGCATATTGGTCTGCCAGTGGTTCGTCGCCCTGGCAAAAAGTACCAGCCCGATGAAGATGTACGCGAGAATGCCCGCAACTGCCAGCGGCCCGAGAGTTCTTCGATACCAGCGCTGCGCTGGCAACGCGGCCCGTCTTGGGGGCAGGGAGAACTGAAGCGCATCCTGCGCCGGGCAGGCTGCGACGCAAACCATGCACGCGCTGCATTCGGCAGAACGAATCTGCACTAAGCTGTCCACTGGAAGACCGGCAGGACAGGCACGGGCGCATTTGCCGCAATCGATGCAGGCTTCAGTGTCACGGCGAATCTTTACCGGGCTCAGCAGCGAAACCAGGCCCATCAGCGCGCCGTAAGGGCACAAGTAGCGGCACCAAAAGTTCTGGACCAGCATGGAGAGGAGTACCAGCAAACCGACGACAACGGCTGCTGTCAAACCGATATCGCGAAAGAAGTTCAACATCTTCACATCGGCGACCAGACCGTACGGCGTGTCCATGAAACCCTGAAGCGTCTCAGCAGACATGGCGCCGATGACGAATAGGAAGAAGCCGAGTAACAGGTACTTCAGTCCTCGAAGCGGAAAATCCGCCCATCCGGGCAGGCGCAGATTGCGTCCGAAGACTCTTCGGCCGAGCTTCCACAGGTACTCCGAGAGTGTTCCCACCGGGCACAGCCAGGCACAGAATGCCTTCTTCAGCAACAGGCTCATGAGAAGGAAAGCAATAAACAGGAACATTGCCGCCGGATGGATGGCCGGCACACGCCCGGTCAGCAGCAGGTATTTGGAGTTCATCAGGCCGGCAATGGGTAGCCAGCCTTCGACCCCGGCAGGGCGAGGCACATAGAGGCTCACTCCGCCGCTCTCGAAGTAGCGGACCCACAAATAGAACTGCACTCCCAGCCAGCCGTTCAAGGCTACAAACAGCCACTGCACCACGTGCCTGATCCGCTGCGAGCGATCCAGCTGAATTCGACGGATCAGAGTCCTTTTTGCTTTAGATCGTTGTTCGTGTTGTGCTGCTTGGACGCCCATCATCTGCTCTTCCATCCTGCTCGCAGATTAGAGCTAGGGCGAACGATGGTCAGCGACTTTGGTCACAGGCGCATCTTCTTGCCGCTTGGTTTGTTTGACAACACGGCTGTCCGGTTAAAAGTCGAATAGAATCAGTTGGTTAGTCAAGTATATTTATGCCTTTGTATTCGCCTCTATGATTTATATTATTACTGATTGCGCATAACCAGAATCATCAAGAAAGCGAACCTCACCTCTACCCCAATTGTAGGGTGGACTCAATTCCTCGCTCTAGCCTCATATTCTCCGGCACGCATCTGATTCCAATAGACTTCCACCACTCCATCTGAAAAACGGAGAGTATGCGTATACCCTGCCAGAACAACGTCCAGAAATCGGCCAGTTGGTCCTGGTGCGCAAGCGACCCTTCGTGGTCACCGAGCTCACACCGTCTGCGCCAGGTCTGTATTCGAGTGGCTCAACGAGCTCGCATCTGGTCAGGCTCTCGTCGGTCGAGGATGACGAAACGGGTGAGGAGCTTCAGGTCGTCTGGGAGATCGAACCTGGCACCGCCATTCACGAACGATCTACGCTACCCGAATCACCTCATACGGATGTCTTCGGGCGCAGTGACAAATACTTTACGCCAAAGAGTTTAACGCGTGTCTGCCTTTCATTCGCTGATCAGGCCTGGTGACCTCCATGGTTCTGGAGAGTTGAGGGTTAACCTCCCGCGCGGCTATATTGGTTTCAACCTGTTCGACCGGCCCAGCGAGGATTGCGATGCGGTTTTCGCCCTCACGCACCCAATCGGTTGCCGTCGTTGTCATGTGTGCTGTCGCGATGGTTGTGGCGATGGCAGTCGTCGGATTCCGCATCCGGCGGCGGCTCACATCGGACAACGCCGAGGCGCTCCTGCGACGAGCCGACAAGATGTCGTGGCTCAACAGCTGGATCGCAGCAGCACCCCTTTACCGGCAAGCTGAACTCCAGTTTATTCAGAGGCATCAACCCTCGAAAGCTCTTTACGCGCGCGTCAGCCAGATGCCGGCGTACAGTGAATCCTCTACGACGATTCCAAGCCAGATTGCGTTGTTGCGGACCGATCTCAATTTGCCGGAAGCCCACGATCCGGAGACCCGCCTTCGCATTCTGACCATCCTTGGGATGCTTGAGGTGAACTACGACTCAGAAATGGCCCGGCAGACCTGGGCAGCGGTTGAAGACTTGGCACTCCGGCAGCACCACTATCTACTGGCCTCGCGCGCCATTGGCGAACAAGGCATCGCGGCTTTTCTTCTGGGCGACATCGCGACGGCAAAAAAGGACGTCGTAAAGGCATGGCTGGTCGCAAAAGTAGCTGACCCCGGCGCTCATATTCGATACGCCAGCATGTACGGCGCCGGCATGGTCGAGATGCGCAAGTACAGGCAGGCGCTTGGGCCGCTCGACGAGGCAGTCCGAGTCGCGAGGAAAACTCCCGGCGCGGCCTATCCGACCATTGCCATCACAGCGAAGGTCGAGGCACTCAGTGGGCTTGGAGAGAACAAGGAAGCGCTGGCGCTCGCCACGGACGAGATGCGGCGGGTTTCGGCCTACCACCTTGCTGGCCATCTCTATGAGTTCTATCAGACTCGAGCCGGCGTCTACGAGCGGATGGGCCAGTGGGACCAGGCCATATCCGACCTTCAACAATCGGCCCGCTACGCCAAGCAGCTCTCCTATTGGCGCGGTTTGACCCAGGTGGATGGCTTGCTCGCCCAGGCGTATCTCCACCAGGGCGCATTGCCATCGGCTCTGGCCGCAATCGACGATGCGATTGAAGCCAACAAGAATATCCCCGACGAACTCTACTTTGTCCCGAAGAACCTTGGAGTTAAGGCTGAGATCATGGTTCGACTGGGCAAGACGAAGGCCTCGAACCAGCTCTTCGAGAAGAGCGAAGATCTCCTCGATGCGCTTCTCAGCAAGGTCCCAACACCCGGTGTCGAACGGCAGTTGCTGACCGATCTCAGTTCCGTCTACTCCGGATACTTTATCTCTCTCATCAATCAGGGCAGGCTGGCCGATGCCTTCCGGGTGATTGAGCGGGCACACGGGCGGGTCGAGGCTCAGGCCCTTGCTCATCACGAGGTCATTCCTCCCCATCAACCCAGCCCTGCCGAGCAGCATTTGACGCAGTTGAATCTCGAATTGCTCAGCACTGACAACTTGACTGCGAGAAGGCACCTTCTCGACGCAATCTTCAGCACGGAGCAACAACTCAGCACTGGCCTGCGGATGGATGATGCACCTTTGACTCCCGTTCCTCTCGGTGAACTGCAACGTGATCTGCACGCCTCCGAACTGCTTTTGGAATATGTGCTGGCAGACCCGCATTCCTATGTGCTCGCGGTGACGCGGAATTCTCTTCGGCGCTATACACTGCCATCGAAAAGCGTCCTCGAACAAGAGGCTTCACAATACCGCTCAGAGTTGATGCAGAATAAGACCGATCTTGCCCTCGCACAGCGCCTCTTCGATGGACTTTTGGGCCGGGTCCAGGAATTCAAAGAGAAGCGGGCATTGATTGTGATTCCCGATGGAAAGCTCCATCTTCTGCCGCTTTCGGCTCTCGTCGAAAATGGCCAATACATTCTGTCTTCCCACCTGGTGACCGTCGTGCCCTCAGGAACCGTGCTCGAAGAGCTAAGACATCGCGCTGGACAAGGAATCCGAGATGATCGCTCCTATCTGGGGGTGGCAGCCTGGACTTCAAGTGCATCTCCGACCACGCTTTTGGCCACGATTCACCGGGCAATTTCCGGCCCTGAACGCCGGGAGATGGTTGTGCTTCCGGAGAGTCGGTACGAGGTTCAGACCATTGCGGCCGACCTTCCGAGGCCCCGCACGATCTTACTGGGTTCCCAGGCCACGGAAACAAACTTCAAGCGGCTTCCTCTCAACCAATACAACGTGATTCACCTGGCTCTTCACGGATACGCAGATCCTGAGTTCCCCGATCGTTCCGCACTCGTCTTCGCTCCCGAGAAACCGCCAATCGATGACGGTCTACTCCAGGTGCGCGAAATCAGAAGGCTTCACCTCAATGCCGACCTTGTCACGCTTTCGGCCTGCGATACGGGGATCGGGCAAGTCGGCGAAGAAGGAGTGGCAGATATCGTGAACGCGTTCATCCAGGCCGGCGCGCAGAGCGTAGTGCCGGCCCTCTGGGAGCTTGATGATCACGCCACCGCGCATCTGATGACTATTTACTATGCACACCTCGGCCACCACGAAGAGAAGGCGGAAGCATTGAGGCAAGTCCAGCTTGAAATGCTCCATTCCGGCGCGCCGCCCTTCGATTGGGCCAGCTTCGAGTTCGACGGCGACCCGGACGGGAGCCTCTTCAACGAAACCGAAATGAGTCATTCTTCCAGGAGTGCCCGATGACATCCAGTTCCGCGGCGACCTCGGCATTGCCTGTCCAACTCGCAAGTCGCGACCGGCTCACTATTCTGGATAACGTTCTTTCCGCCCTTCAGAAACGGTTCTATTCGCCAGAAAAACTGAATGGCGACTGGCAGGCCGCCGTGGAGCGCCACCGTGCGATCATCGAGCAAACCTCGACAGCGGAAGACTTTGAACAGTCGATGAGCGATCTCCTTTCAGAATTGCACTCCTCCCATCTGGGTTTCTTTCACGCAAGTGCCCGCAGAGCATCCAGTCGAGCTGCGCTCAGCGCCACATACCTCGCTGACGAAACACCCTACGGAAACCGTTGGATCTTCCAGGATATTCACTCCGGAGGTGCGGCATCGAATGCCGGAATTGAACCAGGCGACATTCTTCTCAGTGTCGATGGACAGGAAATCACCCCGCCCAAGCATCCCGTTTTTCAGATGGGAATACAAACCCGTGTGGAGATCGTCGGCAAGGATGATCGGAGTCGCGCAGTCTCGGTTGACGTGGCGCGGCCCAAGAGCAAGAAGTTGCATTTCGCCCAGCCCACGCTTGTTGAAGCACGCCAACCTGGAGACGGGATGGGCTATCTGAAGATTGCGATGTTTCCCGGCCTGGTCGGCGTCGAGGTTGCGAATGAGATCACCGCCGCGATCGAAGGATTGGGCGCAATTGACCGCCTGATTATCGACCTCCGCGGCAATACGGGTGGCGGGATCGGCGCCCTTCGCGTGATGAGCCTGCTTACTCCGGACAGAATCCCGGTAGGGTTTGCGCTTGACCGCCATCGCGTGACGGCGAATCTTGAATCGGATAAACAGCGGTTTCGCCGATTTTCCCGAATTCCCTCTTCCAAGAAGGATCTCTGGGCGCTCGCGTTGCGGTTTGCGCCGGCCATGATGGCAAAAAAGCCCATCGTGCTTCAAACCGAGGGGATCAGCCGCAGGCAATTCCACGGAAAGATCGTTTTGCTTGTCAACCGGCATACCGCCAGCGCCGCAGAAATGATCGTGGCCTTCGCGCGAGAAAATCACCTCGCCACGATCATCGGCGAAAGGACAGCCGGCCGACTCCTCTCCGCCACTTCCGTGAACGTGGGTCACGGGTTTCGTCTGGCGCTGCCGACCGGGGCATATTACACATGGCGGGGTGCGGTTCTAGAAGGGACTCCTATCGAGCCCGACGAGCTGGTTGAATTCAACTGGAGCCAGCGGCGAGCCGGCAAAGATCGTCAGCTTGAGGCCGCAATCGATTACCTTAGAGTACTTCGTGCGCAAGAAGCCAGCTAAGATTCAGGTCTAAGACCCACCGGATCAGCGCCTGATCGAAATTGCGACCATCGTGGGCGTTGCACAGGTTGTGGGTGCGCGCTCAGTGCGATGAATCCCTGTTCTAGCGCCCTTCCCCTCTTACAGGTACTCACCCCGCTCAAATGCCTCGGTCTCGCGTTTGCTCTCGCGCGTGCGCAGCAACTCGGCATGCTTGGGGGCAAACACATATTCCTCCAGGAAGCGAATTCTCGATGGAGAGGATCGGCGCGTAATCAGCAGATTGCGATGCTCCTTGCAGAATCTTTGAAGCGCGTCGAATTCGATCAGATAACTGACGCTGCCGGTCTTCGATTCATGGCGTGCCGCCTTGAGCAGGCCCTGGTCGACCCAGTTGCTGGCCTTGCTGTATTTCACGCGCAGATGCGCACACACCTGGCGCAGGCTCAACGTGTCCCTGCTGAGTTTCGTGTGTTCCTGACGATACAAAAGGTTGTACAAGCTCTTCGCCTCGTAACCGAACCGCATGGCCGCGGCCTGAACCCCGTGGTCGGAAATGTAATCGATGAGCTCATCGCACCTGCGAGGATCGAATCTGTGCCTCGATGCGGATCCGGGCCGCTCGATTCCGTGCTTGTTCAGGAATCGCCAACAAGCGCCCGTATCGTTTCCCGACAGGATGTGAAGCTCTCTGCACAGTGCTGCCGGATGTTTGTTTTGTCTCACAATCTCAAGCGCTTCCGGGGGCCATTGCCGCCAGGACCGGCGCTTGGGAACTGGGTCATTAGGGGAAGTACGCATACCACGCCTCTGTCTCCATATACACAAAGATGGACAAAAGTGAAGAGAGAGATAGAACTTTTTTGCATGCTTTCTTTTCTAACCATCGTGCAAGCAGGGAATGTTCCAATTGGGGAGCTATGTGGAAAACTGACTCTCTATTTATATAAGGCATTTTGTTGACCCCTTTGGTTCACATAGGACTCATTTTTTTACAATCATCCTTGATTTTCGGGCGTGAGATTCAAGCCGGCGTTTGCGAGCGGTGCCGTCGTGCATTCGCGTTGGCCACACGCCTCCTTGCATATGGCCCTCAAAATCCAGAAGTAAAATTTCATCGCGGGTAGACATCTGCACACGCTGAGCCTCGATCGTGTCCCGCAACAACGCATACCAATAGGTGATCCGCATGGCATCCCATCTCCAGCACTTTCAATAGCTTCAATCGCGATCGCACGCTTGAGCCATCCATCCCGGGCATGAGCGCCTATTTGTCTTTCGCAATACCCGAGATCACGCTAGAATCGACGCATCCGCATTGCGGCGTAGGCCAGATCATCTCGTCGCATTAGGTCGTTCTACCCAGTGATGCAGAGTTGCTATGGATTCGCAGCCTCCCATCTCCGGCGGCAATTACTGGTATCTGGGCTCGTCTGATCCGGCGATCGACCAGCTCTTTCGGCGCGCTTGCGCGCTTGCGTGGCCGTACGCCCTTTATTGCGCAACACGCTATCAGTATGATCCGCATCTTGCCTACGAATTGATGGACGAGGCGGTCGAGAATGCCGAGCGCTATTACGAACGCTTCAACGGGCAACGCACCGCGATCCAGCTTTCCTTCCGCATCGTCAGCGTGATCAAGCGGCTGTCGAAGCAAAGGGCTGAGAAAAACAAGGAAATCGCGTCGGGAACACTTTCGGAGCTTGAGTTGCTGGTCCAAACTCACGAGGCCAAATCCGAGGCCGACCAGGACATCTATATGCAGCAGATCCTGGACAGAATGAGTGTGCGTACTCAGCAGATTGCCAACTGGCGCCTTGCCGGGCACAGCTGGCGACAAATTGCCGGGCAGCTCGGCGAAAATCATCTCACGGTGCGGAGAGGCGTCCGGAAGGAAATCCGTGGACTTCTCCAGCTGCCATCTGATGCCCATACTTCGGACGAACGAGGCGAAAGCGATTAGAGAGCGTCCCAATCCCGAGCAGTGGTTTCTCGAACAACTGCACGCTTTTACACTCAGGCAACCGCGGGGTGCAAGAACACCCGATTGCCCGGACGATTCCTTTCTTCGCATCTATGCGGCGAAGCCCACCTCGTTTCCCCTGTCGGATCCACGCGTCGTGCACGTGACCTCCTGCGACCATTGTCTGCCTGGCCTGCTTGAAATGCGCTCGGCCCAGACGAGACACCCTCCCTCTCGTGTGCGCGTCGCGGCGATTGCAACCCTGTGCGCCGCTTGCCTGGTCGCCGGATTCTTCGGAGCGACATACTGGAACCGCCAACCCACCGTTTCCATTGAGAGTCGATCTGCCAAGCTACAACAGCCGACCGCGGTCGTCGACCGAACCCTCGACCTCACCGACTATGGCACCTATCGCGGCTCGGGCGAGCAGCCATCCGAACCTCCGCTCAACTTGCCGGCCGCCCTGTTGCACGTGAATCTGATCCTCCCGCGCTTCAGTGAATCGGGAGCGTACACGATCATGGTGGCCAGCGACCGAAACGGCAAGGGCCGCTTGGCCTGCACCACCGGGATCGCCACCGCGACCGGCAACCAGACGAAGTTGGCCGTCACGCTGGACCTGCGTGGCGCCAAGCCGGGAGATTATCTCCTCCTGACAGAACTCAGCGGGCAGGAGGATTTTTACGCGTATCCGCTGAAGCTCCAATGAGGGAATGTGAGTCTCAAATCGGTTCAGGAATGAGGGCATAGAGACGCCGTCCGGCTTGAGCACGTTGGCGGATCGGCGCCGCGGCAAACTGCGATCAGTTACTCCATCCAGAGCGGAGTTGCCGCATCCGAGTGCCGCAAACCGACCGCACGAGAAGCCTCAATGAGCGCTTCGGCGATTTGACGTCACCCCAGAAATCTTCCAGTCAACATCGGAGTATTCTCGGACCAATTATGCTCCCCCCACTTTCTCCAGCCCTCAATGAGGTATTCCGACTGCCGTCGCCATTTGAGCGTTACGTGGGATTTTCGCCAGAATGAGTGACGGGCGCATCAGCCAGGAATCCCTTTTCGCCGGGTCGGGTGCCCAGCTAACATGCTGCGCGACATGAGCAAATGTGCACAACCAATCACATGCTGTTCTAAGTTGATTTCCAGGGGCGCCAGGAATGGAAGCTTGCAACGGGCTTTGAGCCTTTGGCGCAGTGATCAATTAAGCTCCGTCCTGGCCGGCTCTTTGGAGTCAAATCAGAATCTGAGTACAGGAAAGATTTTGAATCTACCATGCATCCAACGAGAATCACGCGTCGAGAACTGCTGAAGATTGGAGCGGCAACCGGAGTTTCAGGCATTGCCGCTTCGCTTTTTTCCGGATGCGGGGGAATGACCGGCCTTTCAATCCCCGTCGGATCCGGCGCTTGCGCCAAAGTAAGCGACATTGACCATGTGGTGATCTTTATCCAAGAGAACCGATCCTTCGATCATTATTTTGGGAGCTATCGCGGGGCGCGTGGATTCTCAGACCCGAGTGCCGCATTCCGGCAGCCCTATCCGGCAAACACAACGAACGCACCGGCGGGCGTGCTTTTGCCGTTCCACCTGGATACAACAAAGTCCAACGCAGCCTGCTCCCACGACATCACCCACGATTGGGTGCCGCAGCATCAGAGCTGGAACAACGGCGCGATGGATGGTTTTGTCACCTCGCGCCTTGCCATCAATGCCAACGATGCGGTGCTCGCGATGGGCTATTACACCCGCGCCGATCTGCCTTACTACTACGCCGCGGCCGACGCTTTCACTATCTGTGACAACTACTTCTGTTCCGTGATCGGTCCCACCGATCCCAATCGCCTCTACTCGATGGCGGCTTCCATTGACCCAGATGGACAGAACGGTGGGCCGCTGCTGCAAACGCTGGTGACGAATCGTTCTTCGTTCTTTGGCAAGCTCACTTACACCACCATGCCGGAACAGTTGCAGGCGCGCGGCATCTCATGGAAGGTTTACACGTCACCCGATCAAAATATTCTGAGCAGCATTTTTTCAGACAACATTCTCTCCTATTTCAAGAACTTCCAGGATACTTCATCCTCGCTGTATCAAAACGCATTCGCACCCCAGTTCCCCATCGATTTTCTCTTCGATGCAACGACCGGCAATCTGCCGCAGGTTTCGTGGATCATTGGCTCTGTCGTCGATTCGGATCATCCACCATCGCCGGCGCTCTTCGGCGAGAACACATTGTCCGCCATTGTTACCGCGCTAATGGCAAATCCAGCCGCTTGGGCAAAGACCGCTCTCTTCGTTACGTACGATGAAAACGGCGGTTTCTTCGATCATGTTCCGCCCACCACGGCGCCTCCGGGCACTCCCGGAGAATATCTGACGGTGCCCGCGGTTCTTGATCCCACAGTGGAAGGCAGTCCCGCGATCACCGGCCCCATTGGCCTAGGTTTCCGCGTGCCGATGCTTGTGATTTCACCTTTCAGCCGAGGAGGCTTTGTCTCATCGGACTTGTTCGATCACACCTCAATGCTTCGCTTCCTCGAGACGCGGTTTGGTGCGGAGGTGCCCAATTTGTCCGCGTGGCGCCGCGCCACGGTGGGTGACATGACGAAGGCTCTGAACTTCAGTAAGCCTGACACATCGGTCCCCACGTTGCCCTCAACCACCGCGGCACTCCCAGCAATTCTTGCAGAGTGCGCGAGCAACCTGGCAGGCTTCACGCCCTATGTGCTCCCCATCCCTCAAACTCAGCCGACCCAGGAAATCGGAACAGCCGTTCGACCGAGTGGCTCATGCTAGAGGGCATGCGGAAACGCGACAATGTGCTTATCGAGGGGAACAGCCGGCGATCTGCCACTAGATGATCCTGGGTTGACGAAATCAGGCCAAAGCGCTTATTGACCTCGAGGTGAGCTCAGAAGACATCCAGTGCGGCGGAAAGAGACGACTATGCAGATTCCGGTTTATGCATCTGCTCTCCCTTCATGCAAGGGCGTGGCCCGATCGAAGCGGTCGACCAGACCGGACCAGTATTCGAGACGCCGCTGGCAGCGCGAGCAGATCGCCAGATGCCTTGCCCGCCCGGTCAGGAAGAGCTTGCGGACATCGAATGCAAACGCGCGGATCTCGTCGTCCGTAAAGCAGCCGAAATCCTTCTCCTCGAACGGCGGCCGAGCCGCAGCTGGCGCCAGCAGTTCCGCTTTCCGCTTTGCGACCATGTCGTCGAATTGGATTTGACGAGCCGGCACCTTCATCCAGAGAGTGTCGTCCTGGGCCCAGAGATCCTCGAGCAGGGCGCTCGAATTCAGGGCCAAGTAACGGATCGCGTCCTCCCTTTCCTGAAAGGACATCGTCCGATCCACCAGCGCGGCGCGCGCGATATTGGCAAGCCCAAGGATCTCCTCATCGGCAAACGTGCCGGCAAGCTCCCGAAAATCCCTGATCTCCTCGCGGGCAACCTCCGCAAATTCCGAATCCCGGTCCGCGATCTTTGTCACCTCAGAGGTCAACCCCGGCAGCTCGATCTTCGTTCCCGGTGCCGCTTCCCAGGCTGGATGGTTCGTGGTGTACATTCCCGGGTCGAAGACATCGAGAAGGCAGTCCTTGCGGTCGTCGGGACCGCGAAAGCGGTTCATTAGATTGAGGAACCAGCTCAACTGCGATGGGTTGAGTCCCCGAGACGCTGCCGTGACGGCATCCTCGCGGTAGGCGTCGAAGCTCTCCATCAGCGAGCCCGGCAATCGGAATTGATTCAACTCTTCGATCATTTGGTCTATGTCGGTGGTTGGGCTGTGCATCCCTGTGTCTCTCCTTGTTCGCGGTCTGTTTTCCCACGAAACCCAACCTCTGTCAAATGGACCGTGGAGCGCTCGTGCCCTCCTCTCGGAAGTCCCTCAGAATCCGTCGTTTGCCGTGAAATTCAATGAGGCAATCCCCTTGCATCCCTTCTTTAGGAGACCGGTCCCAGCAAAGAGCTTCCAGCCTGTATCTCCCCTGCCGGAACCGCACCCACCGGTTCTTCACCCTCACAACCTCTACCCTTCGCAGCAGGAATATAGGCGGAGGATTTCCTTCGCCAAAGGGCTCAAGCAGGGCGAGCTGTTCGTCGAATCGCTTTCCGGCCGTCGCCAAAACCAGTTCGGCGTCCTCCCGGATCTCGCGGCGCTTCAATTTGAGAGTGGCAACAAAAGCCGCGAATTCCCTTGCGAAGGTTTCGACATGGCCGATTGGCATCGTCAATCCGACAGCCTGAGCGTGCCCGCCGAAGCGGGTGAAGAGTCTCCGGAACTGTTCAAGACCTTCCACCAGGTCGAAGCCGGCGACGCTCCGGCCCGATCCGACCACCAAGCCGGGCGTCGGCGAGGACACGAGCACGATGCTGGGCACCGAAAACCGCTCGACACACTTGGCGGCAATGAGGCCGGCAACGCCCTTCGGGCATGACTCTCGGTATATGACCAAGCCTGCAGGGGTAGGCTCGGCAATTTCTGCGCATAGCTCCTCGAACTGCGCGGCCACCAGTCGCCGCCGTTCGAGATTCAGCTGATTGAGCACTTCGAAGCTTCTCCGTGCCGCCTCCTCATTCTGGGTAGCTTCGAAGACAGCGAGCGCCAGTGCCGGATGGTCGATTCTTCCCGCGGCGTTGATGCGGGGCGCGACGCCGAAGGCCAGGTCGTTTGAATCCGGCCGCGACGGATCGGCACAGGAGATACGGAGCAGCTCCCGCACTCCGCAATGCTCGGCGCGGGCGAGTTCGCCCATTCCCAACCTCGTCAACGTTCGGGTCCCCTTGAGCAGCGGGGCACAATCGGCAATCGATGCGATGGCGGCGTACTGGCTCACGGCAGACAGGAGGCACTCCAGGCGCTTCTCGTTCCAGCCGGCGTGGCGCGCCAATGCCCACGCGAAGAGGGCTGCGAGTCCCGCTCCGCAAAACTCCGGGGACCAGACCGCCAGTGTGTTGGCCTGCTCCTGGATCCGGTGGTGGTCGATGACGACAACGTCGATTCCCAGCCGTTGCGCCAGCAGAACTTCCTTTTGCGCGTTGATCCCGTTGTCCACCGTGATCAGAAGGTCGGTCCCACCTTGGGAGAACTTATGGACAGCTTGCGAACTGAGCCCGTACCCTTCGTCCCTGTGGGGAAGGTGGGCTCGTGGCTGAGCGCCCAGACTGGAGAGAACACTGCGCAGGATGTGCGTGCCGAGCACACCGTCGCAGACCTCGGCACCGGGAACCACCACCGCTCGAAGAGTTATTGAAAGCCATGCGTGAGCGCGCGGCGAAAATCAATGTCGAGAAAATCAAGCCTCAGGATCTGGCTGGGGCGGAAGGACCTCCGGACGAGGCGGCCTGAATCGCCCTGTGCCTAATACTCCGCCTCCAAAGGTCATTCAGCCTGCGTCCGACCTGCCGCGACCGTGTCAGGCAACAATTCCGGATCGTTCTGTAAGAGACCTTCAACTTGAGCCAATGCGTGTATGCTCGATGTGTCCTTTGGGGTGGTCGATCGAAGGAATAAAATCTCAAGGTTCGCCGATTTTGCGGCCCACGTCTTCGGAGGGAATTGGTCATGAGAATTGGGTATATCTTTACCGCGGTATTGATGACGGCGTTCACGCTGGGAGGAGCGGCTCGCGCAGAGGAGAGCGGTCCGTACAAGGTCATCAAGATTCAACTGACAGGCGGCGAGGGTGGCTGGGACTATATAACCGCGGACTCGGACGGCCGCCGTTTGTTCGTTGCGCGTTCCGGTCCCACAGGGCATATCGGCATCTACAATCTGGATACGCTCGAGCAGGTCGGAGACATTCCCAACGTCAGCGCGCACGGCGGCGCGGTGGACACGGAGACCGGACACGGCTTTGCCACCTCAAACCCGGTGACAATGTTCGACGCGAAGACGTTCGCCGTGATCAAAAAGATCGATACTGGCGGCCATCCCGACGGCTACCTGAACGACACCTACAATCACCACTTCTATGTCCTCAGTCACACGGCGCCGAACATCACCGTGCTCGACGATAAGGACGGCAGCATCCTGGGGAGCATCGATATCGGCGGCGCGCCGGAACAGGCGGCAGCGGATGGGCATGGTAGGATTTACGTCGACATCGTGAACAAGGCCGCGATCGCGGTCATCGACGCCAACACCATGAAGATGGTGGGCAAATACGACCTGTCGCCGCGGGGCGCCGAATGCGCCGGGCTGGCGCTCGACGCCAAAAACGGTATCCTCTTTGCGGCATGCCGCGAGAAGAACAACATGGTGATTCTTTCCGCAGCCGACGGGCACATCATCACCGACCTCCCGATCGGCGAGGGCTGCGACGGCGTCACCTTCAATCCCGCAACCATGGAGGCGGCCAGCTCGCAGGGCGACGGAACCATGACGATCATCAAGGAAGATTCGCCGACGAGCTTCCGCGTGGAGCAGACCGTGGCGACGCCGATGCGCGCCAGGACCCACACGCTGGACATGAAAACTGGCAATCTTTACACCATCACCGCGGAGTTCGGGCCCGTGCCCAAGACGCCTCCGGCCAATGTGCCGGCGAATGCGCCCGCATGGATGCGCATGCCTCGGCCGCCGATGATTCCTCACTCGTTCCAGATCGTGGTGATCGGCAAGGGCGAGTAGTCCGAACGCCTGGTTGATCAGCGACACGGTTGTTCGCCCTTCCTGGAATTTACGCGACGCGAAGGTGATCGCCGCGGTAGACCTCGACGCCCGGGACGGTGATCTGGTTTTGAACCGCCTGCTTGATTGCCTCGTTGTAAGGCATTGCGTCCTGAATCGAAGCGACAAGGGGACGCTTCAGTTCATCCGGCACGCACTCGATCAGCTTTTCCCATAGCGGCCCCTCGATACGCGCTGAGACGTTCCTGTAGCGCATAGGCACCTGCGTCTCATCGGTGAAGCGGACAGAATCCTGGCTGTTCTTCTGAATCCGGAGGGTGAATTCCCTGCCTTCGATCTTTTTCAGATCACGGCTCTTCAAGTAGTACATGACCATGGATTTGGTCTGGGTGATCTTGCGATCGCTGGCGCGCGCACGGTTCTGCAGCCGGACGGCCTCGCTCCTGCAGTACTGGACTCGAGCTTCCATCATGCGGAGGAACCGGCCGATCCGGTCCGCCTTTTCCCCGTGCGCCTCGCAGAACTGCTGAAACCGCTCCACCAGCTCGGCCGGCGCTTCGCCGCGATTCTCGATCTCTTCTTCGATCTCGTCGAGAAGGGCGTCGAGCTCTTGGTCAATCTCAAACAATGAATATTCCTGGGCAATCGATACCATGAAAACCTCCCTGAAATGAGACCCACGCTTGTGAGACGTGGGTCTGTTTGTCGCGCCGAAACGGAAATCCCGACAGGCCGGTGAACTTGATGAATTCTGCGGAGTCGTTCTCCGCAAATCAGCGCGCTGCTTTCGAGCCCAAAGCAGAAGAAGGCATTGGCCAGGCTAAGACGAGGTCGGCCGTAATTCTGCCCGATTTCTGTCGCAATCGCCGCAGGATTCTGCGATCTTGCCCGTCATACGAGCGGTTGCAGGCATTGCGCTTATTAACCAGTTTGATTCCGCCCAGCTCGATTCCCTGCGTGTGCAACACGTTCTATATCAATCACATATTGACTTTTGTTGAAGCTGAGCCTTCGGTGTGCCCGAACCAAGGGGATCTATATAAATCTTTGCGGTCCGGGGCAGCTGTCACTCGTGCATGAACCACTGATTTGCGTTCATCGATGTCTCTCGGCAGGAGAGGGTAATCTGATGCGAGGTCTCGTGCGAACTCCCCACCAATGTGTACCAATTGTGTGCGGCACAGAAGTCTCCCATCCTGACGCTTCCCGCGAAAACTGCGGCGACCATCTCTTAGAGCGCACGCGGCAACTAAAAATTCGAATTATCCGATCGCCGGGGGACGTGCCGGCGCCTGATGTATGAGGGGACGCAACGACAATTGGCGCGGAATAGGACACGGCGAGAAGAACGCCCTTCGATGTGGATAGAAGGCTGGAGATCCTGTGCCTGGCAGCTCGCTCGCCAACGCCCGGGAAGCCCTTTTTCTCAGGGGTTCTCAGGAGTCTAGATGCCGAGCCCGGCGGCGGCATTGCGGGTGAAGATCTCCCCGATGCGGATGCAGCGGGCCAGCATCTCGGCCGACTTGTGGCCGGTCTGGCGCATGATGTCGCGCTCGCTGACGCCGTTCATCGCGGCCTGGGTGACGCATCCGGCGCGCAGCGAGTGGCCGCCCAAGGGCTCCTGTTTCAGACCGGCGCGGCTGGCGGCCCGCTTCAAGATCCAGCCAACGCAATCCTTGTGGAGCCCGCTGCGGGCGAGCTTGCCATGGCGGTTGACCCCGCGAAAGACGGCACCGGAGGGGATGCCCGATTCGGCGAGCCAATGGCGCAGTGTGCGGACCGGGCAAGTCTCCTCCTCCTTCCCAAAGGGAATGCCGACCTTGCGTCCGGCGGCCTCCTGATCGGTCTTCGAGCGGCGGAGATCGATAACCAGACCGTCCTTCGTGAATGAGAGGTGGGCAAAGTCGATCGCGGCCAGCTCCGAGCGGCGGAAGGCGCCAGCGAAGCCGACGAGAATGAGCGCCCGGTCGCGGAGGCCCAATATAGTCTCAGGACAGCAGGCGACGATCCTGCGGATGTCGCTGGTCAGGAGTGGTGCCTTGCCCTCTTGGGCGGTGCCGATCGAGCGGCGAATGCCCTTGAGGGTCTCGCTCACGACGAAGTGATGGCTCGACGAGGGAGAGGCTTCAAACCCTGCCGCCTGGTGAGCCTTGGTGATCGAGGTCAGCCGGCGAGTGATGGTGGCCGAGCGAAGGGAGCTCGCACGGTCGGCGATGTAGAGTGCGACGGTTGTGGGAGTTGCCGGCAGATGGGGCAGGTTGTGCCCCTTGCAGAAACGGGTGAAGTCCTCGAAGTTGGTGCGGTAGGCGCGGAGGGTAGCGGGGGCTTTGGCGGCGTGAATGTAGGATCGCGCCTTTTTTATCAGTTCTTCGAGATCGGGGGACCGCTCTGCTAATGAAAGCATTGGGGTTTGCATGGGGAGAACTCCAGATGAATGAGGGGAATGAGAAGGGTGGAGGGAGAACGGTTGTCCGATCCAAAGGAAGACGAGCAAGGGTCGCGGCCTGGATCGAGACGAGGCCATGGTATAGGAGGGATCCGTTCAAGGCTGAAAGGGAGACAGCTGGAGGAAATCGATTAGACTGACCATTTTCCGTCAGTGCGGCCACGAATGTTTCGGCACACTCTGCGCACATCTGGTGAGGCTCGACCTCAGAAAACCTTCGATGAGACGGTCCGGGTTGGCTGGTGCCGGATCAGTCACCCTACGGCGGCATTGTGCCAGCCCTTTGATAGTTGATCGTCGATGGCAGGATTCCCGATCCCGCGAGGCGTCGGATCCGAAGTGACAAGCTAAGGAACCTCTGCGTAGGCTCGTGATTTTGTAGCGGCGAGTCGACGGCAGATAATTTCTCGCTTGTAAAGCAGTTTTTCTGTGAGAAAGTGCGTGTTACTGCCTGCTTTTTTGTCTCTGTGAGGCCATTTTCGGCCTCAAGAGACACTACGCCCTTTGCGGGGCCAGCCGGTTGCGGTGTTGGTACAGGTTCACCAGCGCGAAGGCCGCGCACAGCCACTGGTGGTTTTTCCAGATACCCCGATAGCGCACCTTGGTAAATCCGAAGACACGCTTCAAGATGCGAAAAGGATGCTCGACTTTGGCTCTCACGCGGGCCTTGGTGGTGTTCTTGCGCTTGGCTTCTTCATCCACATAGTTCTTGTATTTGGTCCGGCGGCAAGTCATATCCTGCGCCTTGGGCGCGGCCTCATGAATCGTTTCCGTCTGGCCCTGATAGCCGCCATCTCCCCATACCTTGCGCTCTTCGCCGTGCAGCAGGTCGGGCAGCATATGTTTATCCGCCACGCTGGCCGCCGAGGTGCACACAGAATGCACCACCGTCTCCTTGCTGTCCACGCCGATGTGCGCCTTGGCGCCGAAGTACCACTGGTTGCCCTTCTTCGTCTGATGCATCTCCGGGTCGCGCTTCCCGCTCGAGTTCTTGGTCGAACTGGGCGCATGAATAATCGTCGCGTCTACGATGGTGCCCGTGCTGATGCGGATTCCTTTCGTTTCCAGGTAGCGATTCACCGTGTCCAGCATCTGACCGCACAGATCATGCGCTTCCAGCAAGTGGCGGAAGCGAAGGATCGTCGTCTCGTCCGGCGCGGCGGCCACACCGAGATCGACTCCGGCAAAGCGGCGCAGCACAGCCGACTCATAGAAGGCTTCTTCCATGCCCGGGTCCGACAGGCTGAACCATTGCTGCAAAAAGTAAGTCCGAAGCATGATCGCCAAGCCCACCGGCTGCCGGCCGTTGCCCGCCTTGGGGTAAAAAGGCTCAACCAGCGCCAGCAGCTCAGACCACGGAACCACCTGGTTCATCTGGTCAAGAAACAACTCACGCTTGCTTTTGCGGCCATACTTCGCAAAACTCGCCTGCGATGCCAGTGTTTGCTGAAAACGCGCCATTCGTTTCATCCTTATAGTTTATTCAACAATGACGCGGGGCGAGGACTTGTGCAGAGATTCCCTAACGCTGTCGGCATATCGGCTGTTGACCAGATGGACAGGCTGGCCGACTGGATGTGAACCATCACTTCGTGTGGTCGTCGCACCATATGATTCTGCCGCCACGCACAAAGAAATGGGCCTGGCATCCCAGCGTGCGCCATACAGACGGCGAGATGGTGGCGTTGCCGTCGCGATCGACTTTGAGGTCCCAGCGAGGCGAGTCTGATTTCAGCAGGCTGAGTTGAATCAGGTGCCCGCATCCGCATGGACAGAGGAACGCCGCTTGCCAGATATGTGGATCACCGATGGCATAAACCTTAAATGGGTGTGGATCGTCAGGCACTTCTGCGACCAGTTGCGTCTGGTAACTCTTCGCTCGGAATCCAAGCCATTGGAGTAGACGGAGAAATGTCAAACGAATATTCATGGGCTACTCCTGTAGCGAAACACGGCCCAAAAGAGGAGATTGGTCTCCCAATCCGATGTATCGGGAAAGATGTCCGGCTGAGGAAATACTCTGCTCGCGTAAGAGTGCGAACTCGCATAGGTCGCCGCGGACAGTGCCGAATTCATTGTTGTCGACGTTTCGAAATGCGTGGATTCGAGCAAGGAACTCATTGACTGCTAAAGCCGCGAAGAAGGTATTTACGCTGATAACAGCAGGTCGATCAACCTCCACTCCCTGGATATACTTCTGCCTTCGAAGCTCCGCGAAGCGGTCTGGATTGATGCGCTTGGTCTCTTCGGCGCGAATCTGCTCTTCAGTGATCGCCCCTCGCCGAAGCAGCGACTGTTGCCCCGGCGCGTAGTAGTTAATCGCACCTGAGATGGTGGATATCCCGCCCAATCCATTGGCAGCCAGGCTCACGCCAACATCGATATAAGGTTGCAAATAGTAGGCTGCGATCCGGTTCGCCAAGTTCCTGCCCTCGGCCGTATCAACGCATCCGAAGATAACATCGCATTCAGCTACCGCACGGACTTCAGCAGGTGTGTCGAGATTCAGGCACAATGGCAGCACTAGCTGACCCCTTCCCAGCGACTCGATCGTGCGGCGGCAAACATCAACCTTTGCGATTCCTTGCTCTGCATCTTCGAATGTCGCATTTAGGATACGATTTAGATTCTTGTGTTCGACATGATCAGGGTCAACAAGAACAAACCCTCCTACGCCTAGCCGGGCCAATTGTTCGATTACAACGCTGCCAGTACCCGAACAACCGATCACGGCAACCTGCAGGGAACTCAGCACTCTGACGGTGCCGGCGCCAAAAGCCTGCTGGGTGCGCTTGTCATCTTCACGCTCCTTGACACTCCGGCGTGACCACACGTCGATGTTGCTCCCCGCAACGAAAATTGACCCAAGATCGTCTCCGATTTTTCCATTCTGAAGTGTCCGTCCAAAAACGCGTCCATCTGGAAGCAGGACAAGACTTCCGTGCATCCGGCCCTCGTCGAAGAGGCCCTCGAAGGAGAGAGCGAGCTCTCTGTCGGAAAAATCATCGATGTCAGAAAAGCGGTCGAAGCCGGTTGGATGGCAATGTACTTTCACCACGCTGGCATTGCTCTTCCAGATTTCAGGAATAAGTTCATCAAGAACATCGGTGGACCACTGCACGCGGTCTGGAGTACGAATCGAGCACGATTCGTAGGGAACGGGCACCACCTTCCGCACGACCAGAACCGGGCGTGTGCCGCTCTCTCTCCGGCCGCATAAGAGCAGTGCAACCGCCTCACACCCATCCCCGGGAAAGAGGTGGCTCATCAACTGGGAGTGTTGCTGACTGGTCATTCTCAGGGAGGCGGTCATCGAATATCGAACTCCCTTCTCAAAAAATCGTCGACCAGAGAGAGATGTGTGGAAATGTCGTCAATTCCTGGGCGCCAGGGATTCGCGCCGGTGCGGTGTCGTGACCATTGCTGGAATGTGCCCACTTGCCATTGAATGGAACTGAGGTTGTTGATTCGCTTTCCGTCACGACGTGACAATGCCGGCGAAAAGTAGGCCATATCGATTTGTGTGTCGGGATAGCCTTGCGGGATCACGAGTGCGAGTTTCGCGAAAGGAACGTTGTAGCCAGGAGGAATGCTCCATTCATCGATGACCAGCAGGAGTGTGGCATTCGTCTCCCGCACGGTCTCCCAAGGTAGCCTTAATGAATCGAGATATTCCGTATCCTCGACCGCGAGTTTGAAGTCCCTGCGGAGGGCCTCCGCAACCGGGCCGCCCTCCGTCGGGTCCTTCTGGACAGTTGTGAATCGCTCGATGCCATGGGCGTGCAAGTCGACGTGCTGGTTAGGCGCTACAGGCTCAGGCTGGCAACCACGGAAGATCTGGTACAGCTTGTATCCCGTAGAGGTTTTTCCAGCGAGGTGAAGCAATTCTTCGCCGGTGGGGTTGGGTTTGTGGAGGCGGTACGTCTCCTTGTCGATCCGGATGACGTAAGTCTTTGCATGGGGAGGCTTCTCCCCGCGTTTGGCGAACTCCTCGATGATGACAAGTTCCGCTAGCTCACCATCAACGAAGACCTCTTCAACAATCTTCACTTCTAGTTCCTCATTTGCGCTCATGGGCGCTCCCTTCCCGCAGGAGGTCTGCGTTGATTTATATATAGCTAAAAACTAGCCACGACTCAAGCTATTTTTGCAGATAAATTCACCATTTTCTCAGGTATAAACCGTTTAGATGCGTTCAAGTGCTTCATTTTCAAGCAAATAAATGCAGAGTTGTTAGCTAATTTTTGTTGACAAAATAGCCCAACACTAATAGATTTTCCCTAGAGGTGACATATGGCAGTCATGGAACGGCGCACAATGACTCTCAACCTAACGGACAGGGAGATGGAGGCTTTGGAAGTGCTCGCCGGGCGGAAGGACCTCTCGAAAACGCAGGTAGTTCGGCAGGCAATCCGTCTCTACCAAACGGTTGAGAGTCGACTCGAAAAGGGTGAAAAGCTTTACTTCGAGGACGAGGACAAGAACTCAAAGTCGGAGTTGATGATGCTTTGAAAGTCCCTGTGCAAATTCTGGATCTCTCCTCCGGCGCATTCGTCGAGGCTGAACTTTTCGATGAGGTGACGTTGGAGCATTTTGTCGAAACCCAACGCAACTGGCGTCCGATGGTTGTCGAAGCAACCATGAGCATGGTCAAACGTGGAGTAGATTCGAAACTGCAGCCAACGCACTGGCACTGGAATTGGGAGAACAAAGAAGCTCAGTTGAAGCAGTTCGGGCTCAGCTTTTACGGTATCGAATATGCGGGTCAACTGCAGGGTTTGATGAAAGTCGACCTTGCGAAGCATGCAGCACGTATTACCACGCAGGCAGGGGAAGGGCTCGCATATATCGATTACCTTGAGGTCGCGCCATGGAATCTCCGGGAGATCACCTCTGAGCTTGGACAAAACCAACGCTTTGGCGTGGTAGGTATGAACCTCTACGCGGCAGCGGTATTGCTCAGCAAGGAGGCTGGATTCGACGGGCGCGTTGGTTTGCACTCTCTTCCTCATCCAAGAACAGAACAGTTCTACCAGAAAACGTGCAGGATGATGCCGCTTCAAAGGGACCCGGCGAAGGAGAGTTTACTTTACTTGGAAACGACCCCAGAGCTTGCGGACATCTTCCTCACAGAGGCAAAGCGATGATGGACATGACATTCAGCCAAGAGTGGCTCCGAAAGGTAGCAACGGAAGAAGAGGATGTCAGATTTTCAGTCGGTGGATGGGTGTCAGAGCTAGAAGAAGAGTTCGGCCCGGAACTGACCGGAACAATGA